>Ga0307475_10002315_pt1 | contig 11482 bp, 7 predicted proteins | sample atmos_gasesECM1C_FD_203317 | JGI IMG/M metagenome (GOLD analysis project Ga0307475, IMG submission 203317) | Hardwood forest soil microbial communities from Morgan-Monroe State Forest, Indiana, United States - atmos_gasesECM1C_515 | ecosystem: Environmental > Terrestrial > Soil > Temperate...
CCCTCGGGACCCGATTGTGTCTGTGAGGAGAACTCGACGATGGAGTCCATCGGCAGGACCACGCCCGCGATTCCCGAAACGCCACCCTGATTCACGGCGGGAATGTTGTGCCAAAAATCGTTGTTGTCGACGCCGTCGATCTGCCAATTGATTTGATTTGGGCGGGTTCCATTCAACGAGCCAAACCCACCGACGTTATAGCCGCCAAACCCAGGTTGAACCGCAATGATTTGCGTAAAGTCGCGCCCATTCAAAGGAAGGTTCTGAACCACATCGTCCGTGATGGTCATGGATTGGGTCTGCGATGTTGTATCCATCGTAACCGCTGCTGCAGAAACCTCAATCGTCGTGGACGATTGCCCCATTTTCAACTGGATGGGCAGGGTATAGATCTGTCCTGCGACCACTTCCACCTTGTCCACGGTGTATGCCGGGAATCCCGTCGCGCTAACGGTTACTTTGTACAGGCCGAGTGGCAAGTCTTGAAAAGCAAATTGGCCTTCAGTCGAAGTAACCGACGTATGGTCGATATTCGTCGCAATTTCAGTGCCCTTTACCGTTGCTCCGGGCACCGCAGCTCCCGATGGGTCCGTCACTGTGCCGTTGATTGCTCCGCGGAAGGTCTGTGCATTGGCTGGTATCACAAATAATAAAACCAATAGAACAGCGACCAGCAATTGCTTCATTTTTCTCACCTCTTAGTTTTTGTGAATTGCAGGCACCGTGGAACTTCCCGAATCGCGCTGCACCGCGCAGAACGGCGTGGTTTTCCGCATCGAAGACACAAATCCCCTGGGAGCGTTTCTGCTTTTTTAGCGCTCGTTGGATCTTCGAGTGCGGGGACCTAGGCCTTCCTGGAACGGCCCACCAAGAGTTGCGCGCGACTTTTCTGCTCTCCCTGCGGCAAGTCGCCAGGACACGCCAAATTGGTCTCCACTAATTGTCGGCAGACTACGCCCGGCTATAGCCGCTGTCAATCCCAAATTTTTGCTTTGATCGATTGCAATTGCTGCGCCGCAGCCCGAATCCGCGCGCAGCGCTCTCACCGCTTCCGGCAACGCCACCAGAAAGCGCTCAGCACTCGCCGGCACCATCGTCTCCAGAACGTGTGCGCTAGAAGATAATCCTCAAGGCCAGCTGCATGTTAAACGGTTCGCCCGGCCCAATGCCCGGCGCTCCGTGATAGTCGCCAATCGTGTCACTGGACTTTCCAAAGCCGCCTCCCAACCCGCCGCTTGGAGGCACAAGGTTGAATCGGTTGAAGAGGTTATACATTTCGATTCGTTCCGTTATCTTCGTGTTTTTCACGACGGAAAAGTCCACGGACGCGAAGCCGTAGTATCCGTTACGCGGACTTGTGCCGAACGTGCCCGGAGCTGGATTCGCAAAATCCGCAGGATTGACCCGAGTGACGCCGCCGCCGCTGAAGGCGTTTGACACTCCAGCGAAAGGGTCGCCAATTTGATTTGAATTGATTCGATTACTGCGCGATTGGCGGCAGCGATCCGATTTTGCGCTGAATTGACGCGATAAATTGCAGTGCCGAAAGGGAATTGAAGAAACTACGCGCGTCCGTTTTGAGCCGCCGCTGCTTTCCCACCGCCGGAAAACAGCGTCCGCACAACTGCATAAAGCAACGGAATAAAAATAAGATTCAGAGTGGTCGCGGCGATCATTCCTCCAAACACCGTCGTTCCAACCGAGATGCGTCCGGCCTTGCCCGCGCCCGTTGCCAGCACCAGCGGCAGCACGCCCAGAATAAACGCGAGCGACGTCATCAGAATCGGCCGCAGCCGGATGCGTGCCGCCTCGATGGCAGCGTCTTCGATAGAGCTTCCTTTTGCCCGCAGCTGTTCGGCGAACTCCACGATCAGAATCGCGTTCTTGCTGGACAAGCCGATCAGCATCACCAGCCCGATCTGGCAATAAACATTATTATCGAGCCCGCGCAATGCCAGCCCCCCCACCGCTCCGAGCAACGCCACCGGCACCGCCAGCAGCACGATAAACGGTAGTACGAAACTCTCATACTGCGCCGCCAGCGTCAGGTACACGAATACGAGACCCAGCCCGAATAGAATCAGGGCTTTTCCGCCCGATTGAATTTCTTCCAGCGAAAGTCCGCTCCATTCGTAGGTCATCCCGCCCGGCAAAGTCTTTTTCGCGAGTCCCTCCATGTCCCGGATCGCTTGTCCCGAGCTGCGTCCCGGCGCCCCGCTCCCGTTAATCTCGGCTGAACGGAACAAATTGTAATGGCTGATCACCTGCGGATTTGCCGTCTGTTCTATCCTCACAAAATTGTCGAGCGGAATCAGCTTCCCGGGATCGGACTTCAAGTAATATTGCGCGATGTCTTTTGGTTTTGAGCGGTAGCGCCCTTCCGACTGCACATACACGCGATAGGACCGGTTGTTGAAGTCGAAGTCATTGACGTATACAGACCCCATGTAGACTTGAAGCGCATCGGTGATTTGAGTGAACGGAACCTGCAGGCTCTTCGCCTTTTCCCGATCGATTTGTACCAGATACTGTGGATCGTTGGCTGTGAAACTCGTAAAGAGACCCGTCAGTGTGCCGCTCGTATTGCCTTGCCCGATCAAACCGTTCGCAGCGTTTGCAATCTGCTGCACCGAATTGCGTCCCAGGTCTTCTACCTCAAATGTGAATCCGCCAAAGTTCCCCAAGCCCTGTACTGCGGGCGGATTGAACGGAACCGCCAGCGCGCCTTGAATTCCCGATAACGGCTCGCGCATGCGTTCTAAAAGTGCCGCTGCGGAATGTTCGTCGCCTTTGCGCTTATCGAACGAAGTCAGCGGAACGAACACAATCGCGCGGTTCGATGCGTTCCCGGAAAATCCGAAGCCTACAACAGAAAAAGTTCCCTCGACGTCCGGCAGCTTCAACAGCGCGGATTCGATCTGCGTGCAGATGTTGGCCGTGTATTCGAGCGAAGCGCCCTGCGGCGATTGCACAATCACCATCACGTAGCCCTGATCGTCTTCAGGAATAAATGCGGTGGGCACGCGAGAATAAATCCAATAGGTAATTCCCAGCGTCGCGAAAAATGCGACAACCGCAAGCACGCGCCACTGCAAAACATAGCCAATGCTGCGGCGGTATCTGTCGGTGCCTTTCTCTACGCCTTTGTTGAACCAACGAAAGAAAAATCCTTTCGCTCGCTCGCGGTGTTTGCCCAGCAGAATCGCGGAGAGCGCCGGCGTCAGCGTCAGTGCATTGAATGCGGAAATCGAAACGGAAAATGCAATGGTCAGCGCAAATTGCCGGAACAGAATTCCGGTCGTGCCCGGAAAAAGCGCGACCGGCACGAACACCGCCACCAGCACTAGCGATGTCGCGATGACCGCCCCAGCCACTTCCTTCATGGCCGCCGACGCCGCCATATGCGGTTCGCTGATTCCCTCAGTGATGTGCCGTTCGACGTTCTCGATGACCACGATTGCGTCGTCCACCACCAACCCTGTAGCCAAGGTGATTCCGAAGAGCGTCAGCGTGTTAATCGAAAATCCAAGCGCTTTGACAAAAATAAACGTCCCGACCAGCGAAACCGGGATGGTAATCGCGGGAATCAACGTGCTCCGCCAGTCCTGCAGAAAAATGTAAATTACCAGGATGACCAGGATAATCGCTTGAGCAAGTGTTTGCAGTACGTCGCGAATCGATTCGCCGATGACTGTAGTCGTGTCGAATGCGACCGCTACCTTCAGTCCCGGGGGAAAATTCTTCGACAGCCGCACCAGTTCGGCCTTCGCGGCTTTGTCCACGTCCAGCGCATTCGCGCCCGGCAGCTGTGTCAAACCCAGCCCGACTGCATCGTGGCCGTTGAACCTTAGAAGCGAACCGTAATCTTCGGCTCCCAACTCCGAACGCCCAATATCCTTCACGCGAACCAACGTGCCGTCGGCGCCCGTCTTCAAAATAATGTTGTCGAATTGCGACGGTTCGGAGAGCCGCCCAACCGCCCGCACGCTGACTTGGTACGCCTGTCCTGTTGGTGATGGTGGCTGGCCGATTTGTCCCGCAGCGACCTGCACGTTTTGTTCTTGCAATGCGTTTATAACGGTAGAAGCCGTTAATCCGCGCTCCGCCAGCCTTGCCGGATCGAGCCACAACCGCATCGCGTACTTGCGTTCGCCAAAGATAATCACGTCGCCGACGCCCGGTACCCGTTTCAGCGCGTCCTTGATGTACACGTCGATATAGTTGCTCAGGAACAAGCTGTCGTACTGACCGGTCTCGGAATAGACGCCGCCGCCAAAAACGAATCCACTGGTCTGCTTGGTGATGATGACTCCCGTATTCTTCACTGCGTTTGGTAAGCGCGCCAATGCCTGATTCACGCGATTCTGTACGTCCACCGACGCCAGGTCCACATTTCGCGAAACGTCGAACACCACAGTAATCTGGCTCGTGCCGTCATTGCTGCTCGAGGATGAAATGTATTTCATCCCTTCAACGCCGTTGATCGCCTGCTCCAGCGGAATCGTGACTGCCGATTCCACCGTCTGCGCGTTCGCCCCGATGTAGTTGCTTGACACGATCACTTGCGGCGGCGCCAGCTCCGGCAACTCCGCGATCGGTAGCGTGGGAATCGAAATCGCGCCCGCAAGCACAATCAGCAAAGCGCATACCGTCGCGAACACCGGCCGCTGAATGAAGAAATCAACGAACACTCGGCCGCTCCGTCAATGCGAAATTGTGTGGGTTTGCGATCATGTTTGAAGAATGTTCAGTGAGTGGCAGTACTGGATTCTTTACTCGCGTCCTGGTTGTTCAGAGAAGTTACGACTTGCTCTGCAACCGGCGCTCCATCCTGTAAAAACTGTGTGCCCGAAACGATCAGATGGTCGCCCAGCTTGATTCCTTCCAGCACCTCGACGTTGTTGCCAACGTTGTCCCCGATGCGTATGAGCTTTTGCCGTGCAACCGTGCCTTTTCCGGAGTTCTCCGTCACAAACGCGAAAAACTGCCCGTTGATGCGGGTCACGTTCAGGAAGGGAATCGTCGCTCCCTCGCGCTGGCCCCACGTCACCTGTACGCGCACTTGTTGGGAAATCCGCAACTTGGCTTGTGAATTGGCTATCGCAGCCTTTGCCAAAACGGTCTGTGTGTCCGGGTCCACCTGCGGCGAAACAAATGTGATCTTCGTGTTTGCGAGCAAGTCGCCAGCAGTGTTCAGTAGTCTTGCCGGCAAACCAACCTTCAAGGAACGCGAACGTTCCACTGGCACGTAAATGTACGCCTCCAGCGCGCCCGGCTCGTCCACAGTCGTCAGCAGCGTAGTTACCGCTACCCGGTCTCCCATGCGCACCGGAATATCTCCGACGATTCCGTCCATCGGCGCACTGACCGAGTAATAATGCAGCTCCACTTTTTGTGTATTGACCTGTTCGTCCAGCGATTTCAGTTGCGCCACCGCCGCTTGGTAGTTAGATTGCGCGGCATCAAAATCGGCTTTACTGATCACTCCCGCCTCCGATAGCCGCTGCGCCCGTTCGAACGAAACTTTCGCCAGCTGAGCATTCGCTTCCTGCGCTGCCCGCGCCGCTTCCTGGCTGCTCACGGTGGCTTTCTGTTTCAGCGGATCGATTTCTAGGAGCGGCTGTCCGGCTTTCACACGGTCGCCTGACTTCACGAAAATTCTCGTGATTTGGCCTTCGACTTGAGGATTAATGTTCGCCGAATGGCGCGATTTCAGTACCGACAAGTATTCCGTCGTATCCGCAATCGTCTCGTTCTTCACGACTTGCACTTGAACCGGCATCCCGCCCGGTGGCATCCCTGGCGCGCCCTTGGCCGAGTCTTTCTGGCCGCATCCCGCCAGCAGTGCCGCCGCGGCACCCAGGCACGCGGCTCCCGGCCGCGCGACACGTCGCACACCCAAACCTGGCGTTCGTCTATTGAATAAAGCACGCATACGTTTTTAAGACTCCGGCGGACTTGGGACAGACAATGTTACGACAAACCCCGGCACCGCAGAAAGCGCACGCCAACCCCAGGCTCCCGGTTAGACGCTTTCAAGCTGTTTTCGTTATATTTTCGCTGGCAGTTTCTTGACCGACTCTTGGGTTTCCGAACCTTAGTAGAAATCTCGCGGATCGATCCGCTTTCCGGACAATCCCAACTGCAGCACTTCGATATCTTCAGTACGGTCAAATACCTTCCCGGGAAACAGTCTCTTGGTCAGCACGCGCACGCCGCCAAACGCTATACCCACCACGATCGCAATCCCGCAAAAGGCAAAGGTGCCCACAAAAATGCCCTTAAGCACCACCACCCATGGCGGATCGGTCAGCGTTTGCGATGGCTCATTCCAGGTAACGGAGGTTTCATAGCGAATCTCATCGCGCAGCTTCGCAGCGGCCTCGGCGGACGCCGGCGACAGCACCACCGACAGCAGCGAAGCCTTGCGCTCGACGGTCGCTCCCGCCAAGTTCGGATTCGCGGCAAGGGCTCCCTGAATGTGATGCAAACGCTGTTCCGCGATCTGCGGCGTCGGATAATCAATAATCAGCAGATCTTGCGATTTATTGCGTTCAGATTGGTAGGTCGCCAACATCGCTTCCGCGCCAGTAGCAAATCCAATTTCCGGCGTGATTGGCGCAAATTTGCTTTCGTTCAACGTCGCCAGCGCCGCATCAAATCCCGCTGGCCCCAGCGCGTAGCGCTGCGTCCCCGGTACTAGCTTCTCCTCGGGTAAATACGCGCGAATCGGCGGCAGCGGTGTACTGTCAGCGTGGCTCTCTAAGGTTGCTGCCAGACCTTCGATATCCACGCTCGAAATATTCTTCGCCTGCTCCACATCCACGACAAAATTTCCGATCAACATCACCACGCGACCCTCTCCCGCAGCCGAAAGCCTTCTCACGTCCGACGGCTGCATTCCAGGATTCAATTCCAGCGTGTACGCGGCGTAAGCGCTGCTTGGATCCTTATATCTCTGTAGGGCCACGATGATTTGTTTTGACCGGTTCGAATAATTTAGAGACTCGGTATTGCCCGCGCCAAGTTCGCGTTGCACCGGCGGCACGAGCCGACTCGGCACGTCGCTGGGCGAAGCCGCAGTCCACGAACCGAATTGTTTTGGCAGAAGCGCGGACTCTTGCGCGTGCGTGCTTATGCCGGCCAAAAAGAGTGCACCAGCGAGGCCTAAGTTGACGAATCTAAGCAGTACGCTCATCCCTGTAACTCCATTAGACACCAAAACGCCAGTTTCGGTTGCGAGTCTTAGTAGCACAGTCACTCCTGTTTACCCTGAGTTGCCCAGGGGCTGTGCGCTCACCTAATACGTGTCAAAGAACCTGCATGCAGCCACGTTGATTCAACCGGAAAACAGGCTGAGGCAAGCCACTAGTTCGAAAACATTAGTTTCGGTTGCGAGAGGATTCTACCGACGCGGAAGTATCCGTGCGCCGAGGCGCTGGAATGTTGCTCTGATTCACGCCCATGCTGTTTAAGCTCTGCAAATAGCTGGCAACGCCCTGATAAATTCCCTCCGCCACGTGCTGCCGGTATTCCGGCTGCTTCAGCATTTTTTCGTCCGCCGCATTGCTCAAGAACGAAATCTCGGTCAAGATCGACGGCATATCCGCGCCGATCAGCACCACAAACGGAGCCTTGCGCACGCCGCGGTTCTTCACCGTCCGCGCGGTTTTCTGAATTCTCTTCGACAGCGAATCCTGCACATCCTCGGCAAACTCTTTCGACTCATCAATCTTTTCCGTGCGTGCGATCTGCTTCACCAAATCCTGTAGTTCGTGTATCCCCTGATCGTCCGTGGCGTTCTCCCGCGCCGCCACTTCCATCGCTTCCGCCGAACCCCTCAAATTCAGATAGTAAGTTTCAATTCCGCGCGCGCCCGTATCCTGGCTGGAGTTTGCATGAATCGAAATAAACATGTCCGCCTTCGCTTCATTGGCGATGTGCGTGCGCTCTTCCAGCGGAATGAAGGTGTCGTCCGACCGCGTGAACACTACATCGGCGCCAGGCAATCTTTGCTGAATAATTTTTCCTAGCCGCAGCGCCACGTCCAGGCACAAGTCTTTTTCCATGAGTCCGGTTGGCCCGATGGTTCCCGTGTCGTGTCCGCCGTGTCCGGCATCAATCACGATGCGGCCAATCTTTAGTCCCAGGGCGCGCGTCAATGTTGACTGTCCGTCACGTGTGGGCTGCGGCGTAGAAGCCGGCTGCACCAGGTCTGGTTTGCCACCCGACGATTTGCCAAGCGTTGCCAACCCCAGCTTGCTCTTCGGCTGCGGCATGGCCGGTGCAGTTAGAAGGTCACTCGTTTCCGTCCTCGCTGACTTTGTTGTGCTCGTCGCTGCGGTCGGTGGTTTTCCACCGGGCTTCTCTGTAGCAGTCACCGTTACATTTTCTGACGCGGCAGTTTCTCCGGAGCCGTCGCCCGCCTTCGCGGTCTGCACCGTCTCTCCATTCGAATAAAGGTCGATTACCAGGCGGCAGGGGCCGGGTTTCAGGGTTTGTGCTTGCAAACCCTGAGATGAATTGTTCTGCAGAGTAGCGCTGTAATCGGTGACACCGTTTACATCCAGCACTACCCGCACTATTCCAGACGGATTTTGCGCCACGCGCACCCCACTTAGAATTGTGCCGTCCGTCTTGATCTTCGTGTGCGCCAGCAGCGGCGTCAGCTTCGCCGCATGTAAATCAAAATAAATCCGGTCGGGATTGGCAATCCGCCCGGAAACATATTGCACGCTTCCATCCAGATCAATCGTCACTCGCGTGGAATTTTGCAAAGACTTGGCGCTTATCCTGCGGATTTGCGGAGCACGGCCACTCGTGACGCTGGGCACAACCGCTTTTTCAGCCGCGCTTACGCTCGCGATTTGTTTGTCCTCTTCCGCAGGCGAAACTCTCGGCGCTTCCTGCTGCTCCGTGTCTCTCACGGAGTCTCGCGGCGCTGGGCGTTTCGAAACTCCCGGCCGCTCCACGTCCGAGCCTGTACTTCTCGCGATCGCACTCCTGGGCGCTGCTTCCACCGGAGCGGAATTCTGCAACAATGCCAGCTCCGCGCGCGCTTCCAGTGCTTCGCGTTTGTGTGGCGAACGCGGAAACTTTTTCAGAAACGAGTCGTAAGTCTTGCTCGCGCCAGACAGATCGCCAAGCTGATCCTTCTGCAGCTTTCCCGAACGCAGATACGCATCCTGGCCATAGCGGCTGGTGGGATATTCGCGAATCAAGAATTGATAGGTATCCACTGCCGACTGAAAGTAGCTGCGTCCAAATCGTTCGCCCATCTCCGTGTACAACTCCGCCACCGCCAAGAGCGCATCGGGGACTTCCGCAGCGTGTGGCGTAATCAGATAAACCCGGCGATAAGTGTCGACGACTCGCTTGTAATCTTCGAGTGTGCGCTTTTCCGGCGCTTTGTTATTAAGGGCGGTGCGCTGTTCTTGCGCGCGAAGGAACTGCGTGCTCGCCGACTGTCGCTTCACCGTTGCTGTGGGGTCAGTCGGCGAATTGGAAGCTGTGGCGCTCGGCGCAAAACCCACACCGCAAGCGGCGAACAGTGCTACAGCAAAAACCGGCGAAACGCGGGCGAAGCTCCTGTGGAAAAAAAAGGAGGGAAAGAAGCGCTCAACACGGCGCAAACCGTGCTCTCGACACTTGCCGCGCACACGCGCCAAATTTATCCGGCTAAATTTCATGCACAACCCGCCGCCCCAAAATCGCCCACTTCTTTGATGCTTCTCGAGCCGCTTAGTCGTTCGTAAAAATAATGCGGCCGCTGGGATCGGTGGCTTTGCGGATTGCGCGAGGATTGATGAACGCGCCATCCAGACGTCCCGAGCCCGGCCGGAAATAAGCACTCTGCACCCGTTGCACGTAGTCCCGGGTTTCCCGGAACGAGGGCACGCCGTGAGCACGGTCCACAGCCCCCTCTCCCGCATTGTACGCTGCCAGGGCCAGATCCAGATTGCCATTGTAGCGTTCCAGCAACGTCTTGAGGTATTTAACCCCGGCATCGACGTTCTGTTGCGGGCTGTACAAGTCATTGACTCCAAAGCGTTGTGCCGTCGTCGGAATCAACTGCATCAATCCGACCGCCCCCTTGCGGGAAACTGCCGAAGGATTCCAGTTCGATTCCGTTTCAATCACGGCGCGAACCAGCGCGGGATCGACGCTGTGCCGCTCCGCCGCTTCTCTGACGAGTTTTTCCGCCCCGTCGCGGTCCAGATTCATTGCGGGACGATTCTTACCCAGAAGGGAAGTTTCTGATGGCAGGAAGATCGAGCTGCGTCGTCTTGATGCGATTTTCAGCAGGACCGGCGGTTCGGCATTTACGAAGAGCGTTCGGCCGTCATTGTTGGCAAGCCTGGTTATCTGTGCCTGCGCGCCCGGTGCCAAGAGCAACGCACTGAAAACACCCAGGCAAAATACAGATATCACGATCGCGAAGTCGGCCGGGTTGGATCTTCGTTTTCCCATCACCTTTAGCACGGCGGCCGTAAAACGGCCGACTGGGGGAAGGCTTTGGTTCAAGTGCAATAATTTGTACAACTCGTTGCAAACCGGCGACTTTGTAGCGGACCCGACCGGGTCGGGACCATCTGGTGGTCGTCCGGTTTCAGAGTTTCAGGGCTTGTACTTGCAAGCCCTGAGGAAAAGAAAGTTATACTTACAAACCCTGATACAGTGGTCTCTCGCGCTGCGATAGCCGCTAGGCCTCGCTCAGTCGAATTATAGCAACGGCTCCAGCAGAGCGGGCACTCCCCCAAGGGTACTATTTAGCGCTTTTGTGTCCTCTCCGCCACCCTCCGCAAGATCAGGTCTGCCTCCACCTCGGCCACCTACTTGTTGAGCCAGCGTCTGTATCACTTTGCCAGCATGGACTTTAGCGGTGAGGTCTCTAGTGACCCCGGCGATCAGGGCCACTTTGCCGTCTTCGGCCTGCCCGAGCACCACTACGCCGGAGCCGAGTTTCTGCCGCAGGCTGTCCACCAGCTGGCGGATGTCATCCCGGTCCAGTCCTTCCACTCGCCCGACCACCACTTTGGTGCCCTTAATGGTAAGGGCGTTGGCGGCCAGCTCGTCAAGCTGATTGAGGGCGCCTTTGCGGCGTTGGTCGGCCAGCTGCTTTTCCAACTGGCGAGTAGTTTGGCTTAGTTTTTCGACGGTCGCCAGGAGAGCGTCTTCGCCGACGTTGAGCTGCTTTGCGACAGACGAAAGCAGGCTGGCATGCCGCTGAAAATGTTCCAGCGCGCCGATGCCAGTGACCGCTTCGATGCGTCGAACGCCCGCGGCTACCGACTCTTCGCCAACGATTTTGACTATGCCGATATCGCCAACGCGTTTAACGTGCGTGCCGCCGCACAGCTCCTTGGAATAAAATCCCCGCGGCGCGCGCGGGTCGGGAATGGTCACGACGCGCACATTGTGCTCAGGATATTTGTCACCGAAGAAGGCCAATGCGCCGGAGGCCAGCGCTTCGTCGAGCGAC
>Ga0307475_10002317_pt1 | contig 11476 bp, 10 predicted proteins | sample atmos_gasesECM1C_FD_203317 | JGI IMG/M metagenome (GOLD analysis project Ga0307475, IMG submission 203317) | Hardwood forest soil microbial communities from Morgan-Monroe State Forest, Indiana, United States - atmos_gasesECM1C_515 | ecosystem: Environmental > Terrestrial > Soil > Temperate...
GGCGACTTTGGCGTGTACCTCGACGTCCTGGAAAGGCTTGAACTCGCCCGCAACGGTGAGAGTGTTGCCTAGCGCGCGTCGTTCAACCCGTACGACCGCAGCTTCTGGGATGTTCACGCCGCTTTCTGGATGATTGGGATCGTCGGCTTCGCTGGAAGTTCGGCCCATCCATCTCCAGGCAAGCAAAAACACGACCGCCAGGATGCCGAGCGCTATCCACACCTTTTTTTTGGTCATGCAGAAAATCCTTTGAGTCCGTGGGAATCGTCTTATGCCAATTTCGACGATTCGAAAAGGCCAACGAGACCGCTCTGTCGAAAAGCTACTACCCGTAGGAATGTAAAAAATCGCGGACTAATTTGCCGGAGGGGGGCGAAACCACAAATCGGCGCACACTAACTGATGAGCACAGAGATGGTGCGTAGAAACGTCAACGGCTTGACCGACCAGCGAATTAATAGAGGACTCAAGCCAGGTCGCTGCAACTGCGATGAGTGTGGCGAAGATTTTGCGCGCCTCGGTCGGACTGAAGTGCTGCAATTCTGAGGAGCCCAGCGTGGCGCGGTAGCTCAGGATGTGGTGAACATTCAGAACGCTTGAAGGTGGAGTGACTACAAGGTATGGGTTGTACAAAAACAGGACGGCAAGAATCAGACACACCACAATATGGATTCGGCGATGGAAACCAGTGCCATGTCCGAAATTCACGTTTCGCGCCATCCCAAAGAACAATAGTAGGAAGCCTGCGAGTGGTCAATGGCTGCCTGGCGTGATTTTGCATTGAGCTTGTCGTTTGTGACTCCATATGGGGCCGGCCACCCGTTTCTACATCCAGTAACTCTAACGCTTGCCGGTGTTTACAGGGTGCTACCAATTTTAAGAGATTTACAGCGACGTTGTAACAATCCCGTAACAAAAACCAGCCACACTGACGTGCTTCTATCTCACCCCTGACGTGTGGAGAAAAAACGCATGAAGCGACTCGCACCACTCTTCCTTGCTGTTCTTGCGCTCGTCGCAATTGGTGTGGCCCAAGGCTCGATTTCCATCAATGGTGCCGGCGCCACGTTTCCTTATCCCATGTATTCAAAATGGTTCGATGACTATCACAAGAAAAACCCCGATCTTCAGATCAACTACCAGTCCATCGGCTCGGGCGGCGGCATCAAACAGGTTACTGAAGGCACCGTCGACTTCGGCGCTTCCGATGGCCCGATGAATGATGAGCAGCTGAAAGCATTTCAAGACAAGCACGGCTTTCCGATCCTTCACTTTCCCACGGTTCTGGGCGCCGACGTGCCCACTTACAATATTTCCGGTGTCAGTGGGGAGCTGAACTTCACTCCCGAAGCGATTGCGGGGATTTTCCTGCATAAAGTGACTAAGTGGAATGACCCGCTCATCGCGAGCGCGAACAAGGGCGTCAACCTCCCTTCGGGCGACATCGTAGTAGTGCACCGCTCGGATGGCAGCGGCACAACTTATATCTGGACGGATTATCTATCCAAGGTCAGCGAGGAATGGAAAAACAAGGTGGGCAAAGGCACTTCCGTGAATTGGCCGGTGGGCCTCGGGGGCAAAGGCAACGAGGGTGTCGCTGGATTGATCAAGCAAACACCAAATGCTTTTGGTTACGTTGAGCTCATCTACGCGATACAGAACAAGATGCCGTACGGCAAGGTGAAGAATTCTTCCGGCGAATTTATCAAGGCGGATCTCGCTAGCGTGACGGCGGCGGCGGCTGGCGCTGCGAAGAGTATGCCGGATGATTTCCGCGTTTCCATCACGGATGCTCCAGGGAAAACCGCCTATCCAATTTCGAGTTTCACCTGGTTGCTGATTCCGTCCAAATTTTCAGACGGATCGAAGCGCGACGCCATCAAGGGTTTTGTCAAATGGATGCTGTCTGACGGACAGAGTGAGACCGAGGCGCTTTCCTACGCGAAACTTCCTAAGGAAGTCGTCGCCAAAGAAACGAAAGCTCTGAACAATATTCAGTAACTACGATTCAAGGCACTGATGGCCAGCACAACTACAACCGTTCCGAGCGCGGGCCCCCTCACGGGCTCGCGTTCGTTCCTCAGCAAGCTGCGCGACGGCGACGAGATCGCGCGACTAGTGACATTTATTTTCGCCGGCTCGGTAGTGCTGATTACTTTGCTGCTAGTTTACGAGTTGTGGCGAGAGTCCTACCTGCCGCGTCATAAATTTGGATTTGGATTTTTTGTTACTTCGATTTGGGATCCGATTTTTGACAAGTTCGGCGCGCTTCCTTTCATTTATGGAACTTTGGTGACCGCCGGTGTTTCGTTGCTGATTGCCGTGCCGCTGGGGATTGGCGCAGCGATTTTTCTGGCAGAGCTGGCTCCGGCGAGGGTCTCCGATACGTTGCAGTTTTTTATCGATCTGCTGGCCGCCGTACCCAGCGTGATTTATGGTTTGCTGGGCGTGTTTGTGGTTATCCCGGTGATGCGCCAATATATTCAGCCGGCGCTCAAGAGCTCTCTCGGTTTTCTTCCATTTTTCCAGGGTCCGGCATATGGCGTGGGTTTTCTTACGGCAGGAATCGTACTGGCGATCATGGTGATCCCGTACATCATTTCCGTTTCGCGCGAAGTATTGATCTCCGTGCCGCGTGATCAGCGCGAAGCCGCGTTGGCACTGGGGGCTACGCGTTGGGAATCCACCTGGAAGGTTGTTTTGCCCTTCGCGCGCTCCGGAATTATGGGTTCCATATTTCTGGCGTTAGCCCGCGCACTGGGAGAAACCATGGCGGTGACCATGGTGATTGGCAACACCCCGACGATCAGCGCATCGCTGTTCTCGCCGGGATATTCGATCGCCGCGGTTATTGCCAATGAGTTCACCGAAGCTACCGGGGACCTTTATTTGCAATCGCTGATTGAACTCGGTTTGGTGTTGTTCCTGCTTACTTTCATCTTGAACGGCCTTGCCCGTCTGCTCATCGTGGTTACTTCGCAGCGTGGCAGCGAAATGGGGCAAGCATGAGCCACCGACTGCGATGGCGTAAATTTGTCAGCCACTTCATGCTCACGATGACGGGACTGTGCGCGCTGGTGGCCGTGTCAGTGCTATTTTTTATTCTCGGCTACCTGGTCTACCACGGCGGTACCTCCATCAGTTGGGATTTCTTTACCAAACTGCCGGCCCCGGTTGGCGAGACCGGCGGAGGCATGGCTAACGCGATCGTCGGAAGCGCCAAACTTCTGCTGTTAGCGACTCTGCTGGGAGTTCCCATCGGATTTTTCGGCGCCATTTACCTGGCGGAATTCAGCGGGGGTACGATGGCTTTTGTGGTCCGCTATGCCGCCGATTTATTGAATGGCGTGCCGTCGATCGTTATCGGGATTTTTGCATATAGTTTGGTGGTGCTGCCTTTTAAGCATTTTTCCACGGTGGCCGGCGGCTTTGCGCTGGGCCTGATGATGATCCCCATAACTTTGCGAAGCACCGAGGAATTCTTGCGCGCTGTGCCGCGCGCATTGCGCGAAGGCGCGATGGCGCTGGGCGCGAGTCAATGGAAAACGATTGCATCCGTGGTGGTCCCGGCGGCGTATCGTGGAATACTGACCGCCATTTTGCTAGCCTTTGCGCGGGTGGCTGGCGAAACCGCGCCTCTGCTGTTCACCGCATTTGGAAATCGTTTCTGGAGTCCCGGCTGGGATCAACCGACGGCGTCGCTGCCGGTAATGATCTTTACTTATGCCATCGCGCCATATGACGATTGGCATCGCCAGGCTTGGGCTGCGGGTCTTGTGTTGCTTGGGTTGATCCTGATTATTAATATCGTCGCGCGGGTCATTCTCTCCCGTGGCGTTGCCGTTCCGAGGACTTAATCATGGCTTCTGTGAGGTCGGCAGTGTCCGTAAAAATTACACCACCGGTATCAGTTCCGACGGGTCGCGAGCCCCAAGCGCCGTTGCTTATGCGCATGACCGTCTCGAAGGTCAATTTTTACTATGGCCCGAAACAGGTGTTGTTCGACATCAACCTGAATATCGCTTCAAACAAAGTGACTTCGCTGATAGGTCCTTCCGGCTGCGGCAAATCGACATTACTGCGCACTTTGAATCGCATGCACGAGACGGTGCGAAGCGCCCGGCTCGAGGGCGAAATTCTCATCGATGGCCAAAATATTCTGGCTCAGGATGTGACCGCGCTGCGACGCCGGGTGGGCATGGTATTCCAGCGACCGAATCCGTTTCCGAAATCTATTTTTGATAATGTGGCTTACGGACTGCGCATCAATGGCGTCAAAGGTTCCATTGCCGACGCCGTGGAGAAGAGTCTTCGCCATGCGGCGCTGTGGGACGAAGTGAAAGATCAGTTGCATAAGTCGGCGTACGAACTTTCAGGCGGGCAGCAACAGCGGCTGTGTATTGCGCGCGCGCTGGCGGTGGAACCCGAGGTTTTATTGTTGGATGAGCCTTGTTCGGCGCTGGATCCGATCAGCACGGCGAAAATTGAAGAACTACTTGTGCAGTTAAAAGATCTGTGCACTATTGTGATTGTCACGCATAATATGCAACAAGCCGCGCGCGTCAGCGACTTCACCGCGTTCCTGCTCACCGGTCAACTGATTGAATTCAGTCCGACCCCGCAGCTCTTCACTACGCCTAGTGATGCGCGAACGGAAGCGTACATAACGGGCCGCTTCGGCTAAGAATTAAGAGCACCCGGCAAAATTCATAATTCTGCCCGAGGGGACGTATGGAACGCCATTTCGAAAGAGATTTGAACGATTTGAAGGAGCGGCTGCTCTGGATGGGCAGCCTTGCGGAGCGCGCGGTGCACCAGGCGGTGCACTCGGTGCTGGATTCCGATGAGCAGCTCGCGAATCGGGTGCTCGCCGAAGAAGACGCCATCAATGAGCTGCAGATTGAAGTGGACGACCGGGTGGTGCAGTTGCTGGCGTTGCACCAGTTGATGGCTGTGGATTTGCGATTTGTGCTGGCGGTATCACGCATCAACAATGACCTGGAACGCATTGGCGATCAGGGCGTAAATATCGCGCAAGGTTCGTTGCGGATTTTGCGTCATCCGCGCGTGAAGCCGTACGTCGATTTACCGCGCATGAGCGAGCTGGTGGAAGAGATGGTGCGCAACGCGCTTAACGCGGTGGTGCGCCGGGATGTGGAACTGGCACAGAAGGTTTTGGCCAGCGACGACCAAGTCGATAATTTTCGTGACCAGATTTTTCGCGAATTGCTGACGTACATGATGGGCGATTCCAGCGTGGTGTTCCCGGCGTTTGAGCTGATCCTGGTGGCCAAGAATCTCGAACGCATTGGCGACCATGCTACCAACATCGCTGAGGACGTTATTTACATCGTGCAGGGGCAGGATGTGCGGCATCCGACTGTGGATCGCCGCTAGTCTGCTTCCGACCTCGCTGCCAGGCGCGGGCGCCTCGTGAAAAGCAGCAAGGCGATTAGAACGCTCGCCGCGCTGATCATTCCTCCAATGCTGCGATCTGGTGTTCGAATGAAGCCCACCACGACATGTGACGAGCCAGTAGGCAACGGCACGGTAATCTGGGCGGTTTCCCCTGTTTGTTCTGGGACTACTTCCGCTTCATTCACCTCGACGCGCCAGGCGGGATAGTCGAGCAGGCGCAACTTCAAGACCGAAGGTTCGCGAGTCGTAATGCGTATCTCTTTTTTCTCAGCAGTCCAGCGTTGAAATTTTATCTCGGCTTTGGATTCGACGTTCGCTTGCGGTGTCGCCGGCACAAGCGTTACTCTCTCTGACTTCTCTGGCAACAGGGAGTGGTCATCTCCCAGCGGGTCATATTCGTCTACGCCTTCGAAGCCTTCGTCGTTTTGCAGGGCCTCCAATAGAACTGGAATGTCTTCGGAGTCCCACCAGGTGTGGCGCACCATATAGGTCGCCGTGCATGTCAGGATTGCGAGCAGCGCAACGATCAGCGATGCCGCTTTGTATCCGCGCATCCGTTTGTGGACTATCGCGGCGGAAACGAAACACGCAAACGGAATGGCCAGAATGGACATCCAGCGCCAGGGAAATTGCACGAAACGCAGCTTAGGAAGCACGATCCACAAAATATTGCTTATGCGCGTCATCAGGAAGGCTGCGGTCACCGAAAGCGCGACCAACGCGTTCCAGAGATTCTTCGAAAGTAGCGCCGTAGCTGACCGGTCTCGTGGAAAACTCAACGCCGCAAATACGGCGGTTAAAACGATCATCAGCACCGCGGCATGAGAGGCGATGCGATTGAAGGCGTTATGTTCCGCATCGGCAATTATGCTGTACAAGAAATTCTGTGGTGGTTGCAAACCGGAGGCCAGCGCCAAGGAAATGTTCACCCATCTTTGTTCGTACGCGGCGGGCAGCAGATAAAAAGCTGCCAGGCCAAAACCTAACGCCAGAGCCGCGGCACCGTGCAGCAGCGGACGCCACGATTTCTGTGTAAGCGCCGTCCATGCAAACAACATCGTCAGGCTGTAGGAGGCCACCACTCCAGCGGGGGCGTTGGTCAACCAAACCGTTGCGAACATAATTGCCAGAAATACGATGGAACGGCGGGCCGAGCGAGTTGGCAAATCCAACAGACCTGATACTTCCGCGGCGGCCAAAAACAGCAGCGGAAAAAAGGCCAGTGCAAGTTGCTCGGCGAAATCGCTGCGCATGTACACGATGAGCAGCGCGTAGGGATTCGCGGCGTAACAAACCGCGCACACCAGCGCGCCACGTGGGGGAAATAAGCGCCGACCCAGCATAAAGGCGCACAGCCCGGCCAGGGTCTGCGTTAAAACGATGAACACGGCCGGCACAAAAATCCACGGGAGCACTAATCCAAGCGCGGCGCCGAACATCCAGGAAATGGGGGGATAGAAGATGAAGCGCGGCTCGCCGAATCCGTGATTGGCTCCGCCGGTCCATCGTGGCAACAGGATTCCGGCGCGCCACTGCGCTGCCGCGTCCATCCAGGAGGACGCGTGAAAGGAGAAGTCGTGACCGGAAGCGTTTCCCTTCCATAAAAACGGGGAAATAATTGCCAGCGCGGTGGCCAGGGAAACCAGCAATGCAAATAGCCAAACTCGCCTGGTATTTACCGTTTGATTTACGGCGCTAGTTTCTTCAGAAGAAACTGTCATGCGAGGTTCATTGATTTATCTGTGAAAGTACTCGTATGGATAGAGTACATGAGACGCGATTCGCTCAGCGCGCTTCAGACCTGTCGTTTTTATAAATCACGCCTTCTTTCATTACGAAAAGCACATGCTCCGTCTGGCGAATATCCTGCAGCGGATTACCTGGCACGGCAACGATATCCGCCGATTTGCCGGCTTCGAGGGAACCAATTTTGTCGGCGAGTCCTAGCAATTCGGCATCCACCGACGTTCCGGCTTTCAACGCGTCGACCGGCTTCATACCCAGATCGACCATCTGGCGAAACTCTTCGCCATTGCGCCCGTGCGGATACACTGACGCATCCGTGCCCAATCCAATTTTAATGTTCTTAGCCAGAGCTTTTTGAAATGTTTTATGCAACGAGGTCATGGCTTGCTCGGCTTTTGCCCGGATCGTGGGGGGAATGTACATGCCTGCCTGCATCTGTTCGGACAATCCCTGCAAGGCCATCAGGGTCGGCACGTAGTAGGTGCCGCGTTGTTTCATCATGTCCATGGCCTCGTCATCCAGGAACGTGCCGTGCTCGATGGAGTCGACGCCGGCACGAATGGCGCGCTTGGCGGCTTCCGCTCCATGAGCGTGCGCAGCTACTTTTCTTTTCAGCGCGTGAGCCTCATCGATCAGCGCATTCATTTCCTCTTGCGTGAGTTGCGGCGTGTCGACATCGTCGGTCAGAGAAAGTACCCCGCCCGAAGCGCAGGTTTTAATAACGTCGGCGCCATATTTATGCGCCAGGCGCACCGCGTAGCGCATCTGGTCGGGCCCATTCGCGACGCCTTGCTCCGGGCCCCGTTCATTTCCGAACACGCCAGAGCGATAGCCTGTTCCGTCGCAGTGGCCTCCGGTAGAGCCAATGGCATGCACACAGACCAGCATGCGCGGCCCAGGCACTTTGCCATTGCGAATGGCATTGCGCAGGCCAACATCGATAAAGTCCTGCGAGCCGACATCGCGCACGGTGGTAAAGCCGGCCATCAAGGTGACTCTGGCGTTGGCGATGGCATCCAGGGTTCGCTCGGGAATTGTTTTTTGCAGTGCGTCCAAGGCCGACTGCTTATAGTCGGTGGTGTACATCATGGTGAGATGGGTATGCGCATCGATAAATCCCGGCAAGATTGTAGCGTCACCGAGATCGATTACTTCTGCTCCGGGGGGTACGGTGGCATTCGTGCCCGCAGTGGAAATTTTTCCGCCGGTCACAATCACGAGGCCCGGCGTTACCAAGGAATTGCTCTTGCCATCGAATAGCCTGGCGGCCTTCAGCACCACCGTCTTTGTTTCAGGCGTTTTTAGTTCAGGCGTTTTGCTTTCAGACTTCTGCGCTTGTCCGTAAGCGTGCGCCACAGCCATCCATGCCACCACAAATAGTCCAATTGTCCTGCGCATGACGCTTATCTCCGGTTACGGCCAGACGCAGACGATAGCGTGCTGCGATTAAATGTCAAGGACTCTCGGCATCGTTCCGAGACGACCCTCTGTTGTTCTGAACAAAGCGCGATGGCGTTTTCTGACGATGGAGGTTCAGAAAACACTATTGACGGAGTATGGGCGGCAAGATGAAAATGCGGCACGCGTACTGGGCACAACTTGATGGAGCCGTCTCGCAGTGTTCTACTTCATGCCGGAAGGATAAATAACAAATGTCAGAAAATGACGTGATCGCAAATCAGAAGCAGATTTTAAAAAACCAAAAAGTGATTATCGCCAATCAAACTCGAATCAAATCTAACCAGGAAGCTATCAAGAAGAATCAAGCCACAATTCTCAAGAATCAGGGCAGTCTCAATACCATCCTCAAGAATCAAAAACAGATTCTAGCTTTGTTAAAGAAGTAGTTCTCATTTCGGCGGGTCTCTGAACTTAGGATGGGAATCGTTAGTTGCCTATGGCGTGTGTAACGATGTTGAAGTTCGCCACGATTCGTGTTTTGGCAGTAGTCCTTTCTGTCACTGTAAATTTCATATCGTTGGACTACACATCATTTGCCATTTCGCTTCCGCGGCCTTGGGATAGTTCCCATTTCTTAGAATTGCCGGTGGGATTTAACAGCGCCCATAGATTGTCCGACCACACAGGACTTGTTGAACCCTCGCAAACCGCGCGACTGACCGTCACTTCGTACAACATTCACTCCTGCGAGGGTCTCGACCTTCGCCTCAGGTGTGATCGCATTGCTGCAATTCTCAGTCGCACTCACGCTGATGTCATTGCTCTCCAGGAGGTGCGCGCAGGCCAGGAGGAGGAGATTGCAGGTGTTCTGGGCTTCCATGTGTTATTCGCAAGGGCCGATCACGTGGGCGGCTACGAGTTTGGCAACGCCATTTTGAGCCGCTTTCCTATTCGCAGGTCTGATATTTATCCACTCGGTTTGCCCCACCACGAGCAACGTGTGTGCCTACACGCGGAAATTGCCTGGCCGGGCGACGCTGGCGCGATCCACGTGTTTAGTGTTCATCTTGGTCAGAATGAAATGGAAAGACGACAACAAGCGGAACGCCTTGCGTCGAACTTCATTCTCGAAAACCCTTCATTCCACAATGCGCCGCGGGTACTCCTGGGAGACTTCAACGAGAAATCGCGAAATGGGATCGTGAACCAGACACTTGCGAGCTTCCAATGCGCTACCGGAAGATCGTGGACGGCATTTTTCCCTATCGTGTACCTCGATCGCGTGTACATCAGCAGTGACCTGAAATTTCATGACTTTCACATTTATAGAACCGGTAGTGTATTGATTGCCTCGGACCACGCCCCCATCACGGCCGTCCTACTAAAGGCTACGGATACACACTGACCTATGTTGGTTCACCAGATATTGACAGCTTACGCGCTTAAATCGAAAGTGCGACGCTCTGCCAATCGATTCACTCTAATCGTGCCCGAACGGTGGCGTGATGCCGGTGTAATCTCCGATGCGTTTGGAGTCGTAGGGAGAGTTGAGTCCTCCGTCTTCAACGCTCGTGGTGTTGTAGCCGAGCGTGGCGATCTTGCCGAAGGTGCGCACGATTTGAAGATCTGGGCTGACCTCGATGACCCGGTGATTGTACTGATCGCTAATCAGTGTGTTGCCATTGCTCAAGCGGAGGGCGCGCGTCGGAAGGGGACCCGTACTTCGTAGCGTGCTGTTCGGGTCGCCGTTGGTAAAGTATTGAAAGAACACATCGCCGGCTTCGTCGGTTTCGACGATGCGGTTGTTGTTGGAGTCCGTGATGAGAGTATGGCCGTTTGGTAGGCGGCTGGCAAAAGCGACACCGCTGAAGAGCACTCCCCCGGCGATGGTGTAGGTGTGAACGATGGTGCCTGGATTGGTGTGGGTGACCTCAAGCGCCTGATTGTTGTTCTCGTCACAGATAAGAATGTGACCATTCTCCAAAAGCTCTGCGCAGTTGGGGTTGTTTAGGCCATCGTATTCCCAGACAATTTGCTTGTCGGAAACGCGTACTTCGATGATGCGCCCGTTGCCCTGGTCGGTGATGAGCACATGTCCATTCGGAATCCTGGCGTCTTCCGCGGCTTGGTCCTGATTGCTGTCGCGCTCGTCTTCACCGGGAAGCCAGGTATTTTGTACCGGAGTATTGAGCTGATCAGGGCCGTTGCCGCCGGGGCCGAACTGTCCGTATTGCCAAACGATGTGGCCCGCGCGGTTGACCAATATCACGCGGTTGTCCGGACAGCCCGCCGGATTGGTGCAGTCTGGCGCTTCGGGCTGACCGCCGGGCGTCCCGGTCCCGGCCATCAACGTCAGTTTACCGACGCGCTGTGCGTCGTTGACACCAATGATGGAGTCCGGCGAAAAGTCTGCGGGACCTTTACCAAAATGCCACACGATCTTGCCGCTGCGGTCGACTTCGATCACCCGGTTGTTGAACTGATCTGCGATGAGGTAGTTGCCGGGCTCGTTGAACTCGCTGCCGTCGTCGGCGAGGACCCTACCAGCAATGGCGGCGAGTGAGGCCGTGGAAATCAGGAAGCCAAAAATAATAGCGCGTCCATGGGAATTCATGGCACATCCTCCTCTTGGTGCATGGCTCAGGCTGGAAGTGGGACACGGGGACAATCTTGCAGGCCCAACTCTTACGTTTGAGACGATGCTGGTCAAGTAAAGTTTTTGTCAACAAATTGTCTCCTGCAAGTGACAATTGAAGGGGAAGCAATAAATTTGCCGCCGGGGCGACTACATCCAATTTGCCCGAATCGACCCCTGATACGAGAGCAGGGAGAACCGCTGGCACTATGGCTTTGCAGGGTGCAGGGTTTTTGCAGGTGGATATAAGATGGCGCAGACAAGTCAGGAGCAACC
>Ga0307475_10002323_pt1 | contig 11464 bp, 12 predicted proteins | sample atmos_gasesECM1C_FD_203317 | JGI IMG/M metagenome (GOLD analysis project Ga0307475, IMG submission 203317) | Hardwood forest soil microbial communities from Morgan-Monroe State Forest, Indiana, United States - atmos_gasesECM1C_515 | ecosystem: Environmental > Terrestrial > Soil > Temperate...
TGACGAGCGACGCGAACTGTCGCCAACGCGGTATTCGAGGGACCAAACCGGCCTCAAGACTCACATATCGCCTCGTCAAGCGAGTGGAGCTAAGGGGACTCGAACCCCTGACCCCCACACTGCCAGTGTGGTGCGCTACCAGCTGCGCCATAGCCCCAAGAAGTTGTGCCCATCGAAGCTACACCACTGTGAACATGCGTTCAAAGTCGCTGGTCAGGCCGCCTACCCGATGACCTGGTTAACCACCTCGCGCGCGGTCTTCTGCACCTCGGCCAGGTGCTCGGGCCCGTTGAACGATTCCGCGTAGATCTTGTAGACGTCCTCGGTGCCGGACGGTCGCGCGGCAAACCACGCGTTGGCCGTCGTCACCTTCAGCCCACCGAGCGGTGCGCCGTTGCCCGGCGCGGTGGTGAGCTTGGCGGTGATCGGCTCCCCCGCGAGCTCGGTGGCGGTTACCTGGTCGGCCGAAAGCTTGGACAGCCGAGCCTTCTGGTCGCGGTCGGCGGGCTCGTCGACCCGAGCGTAGAACGGGGTGCCGTACTTGTCGGCCAGCGCCTGATACCGCTGCGACGGCGTGGCGCCGGTGACGGCCAGGATCTCGGAGGCCAGCAGCGCCAGGATGATGCCGTCCTTGTCGGTGGTCCACACCGATCCGTCGCGCCGCAGGAACGACGCCCCCGCCGACTCCTCGCCGCCGAAGCCGATGGTGCCGCCGATCAGGCCGTCGACGAACCACTTGAACCCGACCGGCACCTCGACGAGCTTGCGGTCAATGCCGGCTACCACCCGGTCGATGATCGAGGAGCTCACCGCGGTCTTGCCGGCCGCGATGCCGGCCGGCCAGGACGGCCGATGGGTGTAGAGGTAGTCGATGGCCGCGGCCAGATAGTGGTTCGGATTCATCAGCCCCGCGTCGGGGGTCACGATGCCGTGGCGGTCGGAGTCGGCGTCGTTGCCGGTCGCGATCTGGTAGTGGTCCCGGTTGGCGATCAGCGAGGCCATCGCGTCCGGCGAGCTGCAGTCCATCCGGATTTTGCCGTCGTGGTCGAGCGTCATGAACCGCCACGTCGCGTCGACGAGCGGATTGACCACCCTCAGCTCGAGGTTGTGCCGCTCGGCGATCGCGCCCCAATAGTCCACGCTGGCCCCGCCGAGCGGGTCGGCGCCGATCCGGACTCCGGCCTTGCGGATGACGTCGACGTCGACCACGTTCGGTAGGTCGTCGACATAGCTGTCCATATAGTCATGGCGCTGAGCACTCCGCAGCGCCCGGGCCAGCGACACCCGCTTTACGCCCGATCCGCCGTTACGCAGAATCTCGTTGGCGCGCTTGGCTATTGCGTTGGTCGCATCGGTGTCGGCCGGACCACCGTTGGGCGGGTTGTACTTGAAGCCGCCATCGGGCGGCGGGTTGTGCGACGGCGTCACCACGATCCCGTCGGCCAGTGCGTCGGTGCGGCCGCGGTTGTAGGTGAGGATCGCGTGGCTGACCGCCGGCGTCGGCGTGTAACGGTCGGCCGAGTCGATCATCGCGACGACGTCGTTGGCGGCCAGCACCTCCAGCGCCGACACCCACGCCGGCTCCGAGAGGCCGTGCGTGTCGCGGCCGATGAACAACGGCCCTGTGGCGCGGTGCGCGACGCGGTACTCGACGATGGCCTGGGTGATCGCCAGAATATGGGCCTCGTTGAATGCCCCATTCAGTGCCGAGCCGCGGTGCCCCGACGTGCCGAACGCCACCTGCTGAGCGACGTCGTCGGGATCGGGTTGGACTGCGTAATACGACGTGACTAGATGCGGCAGGTCGACGAGGTCTTCGGGCTGGGCCGGCTGACCGGCACGGGGGTTGGCCACCATGGCTACCAATTCTGCCTGTGCCCGGCTCCCCCCGGGCTGCGTGAGTCTGGTGTTCCGCCATACGCTGCGTAGCGCACCGGCAGACGAAGGGAATCGACGCAGTGGCACAGCACGACTATCGCGAGTTGGCTGCGATTTTCGCCGGCGGAGCGCTGGGCGCCTTGGCCCGCGCCGCGCTGAGCACCCTCGGCGCCGATGACCCGGCGAGCTGGCCATGGCCGACGTTCGCGGTCAACATCGTGGGCGCCTTCCTGGTGGGTTACTTCACGACCCGGCTGCTGGAGCGGTTGCCGTTGTCGAGTTACCGGCGTCCCCTGCTCGGCACCGGATTGTGCGGCGGCTTAACCACTTTCTCGACGATGCAGGTCGAGACGCTGAAGATGATCGAACACCACCATTGGGCCGTGGCCGCCGGCTACACCGTCACCAGCATCGTGCTGGGATTGCTGGCGGTACACCTTGCCACCGCGTTGGTTCGCCGGGTGCGGGTGCGCGGATGACGGACGCCGCGGCTACGACGGTCTTGCTCTGGGCCGGCGTCGTGCTCGTCGGCGGCCTCGGCTCGGTGCTGCGTTTTCTAGTCGATCGCACGGTGGCCCGGCGCTTGGCCAGGCCGTTTCCGTTCGGCACGCTCGCGGTCAACATCAGCGGTGCCGCGCTGCTCGGGCTGCTCGGCGGGCTGTCCCTGAGCAAGAATGCGGCCCTGCTGGCCGACACCGCGTTCGTCGGCGCCTACACCACCTTCTCCACCTGGATGCTGGAAACTCAGCGGCTCGGCGAGGAGCGGCAAAACTGGGCTGCGGTCGCCAATATCGTCGTCAGCGTCGTGCTGGGCATGGCCGCGGCGCTGCTCGGACAATGGATTGCGGACCAGATATGAACCAGCCCTGCTTGAAGTTGACCGCCTACTTTGGCGAGCGCCAACGCGCCGTCGGCGACAGCGCGCGGTTTCTGGCCGACGAGATGCTGGATTTGTTCGGCGCCAGCGACGTCGCGACCAGTGTGATGCTGCGCGGTATCGCCAGTTTCGGGCCGAGCCACAAGCTGCGCAGTGACGTGTCGCTGAGTCTGTCCGAGGATCCGGCGGTGACGATCGCCGCGGTCGACGTCGAGGGAAAGGTCCGTTCCCTGGTCCACGACGTCGGCGCGATGACCGGCCGCGGGCTGGTGACCCTGGAACGGGCGCGCCTGGTCACCCGGCGACTGGGCACCGGTGCGCTGGAAGACTTCGGCGGCCACAACGGGGATGCGGCCAAACTCACCGTGTACGTCGGCCGTCAAGAGCGCATCGCCGGAAGGCAGGCGCACTACGCGATATGCGATCTGCTGTACCAACACGGATTTGCCGGTGCCATAGCGCTTCTCGGTGTTGACGGGACGGCACACGGCGAGCGCTGCCGCGCTCACTTTTTCGGTCGTAACGTCAATGTTCCGCTGATGATCATCGGCATCGGGACGACCGCGCAAGTTTCAACCGCCGCAACCGAATTGGCCACCATGCTGCCCGACCCGTTGCTGACCGTCGAACGGGTGCGACTGTGCAAACGCGACGGTGAGTTGTTCGCCCGTCCCCAGCAGCTGCCGATGACCGATGACCAGGGACGCACCCTGTGGCAAAAGTTGATGGTGTACACCGCCGAGGGCACCACGCACGAGGGGCTGCCGATCCATCGCGCGCTTGTGCAGCGACTGCTGCATTCGGATACGACCCGAGGAGCGACGGTGCTACGCGGCATCTGGGGATTTCACGGGGACCATAAACCGCACGGGGACAAGCTATTCCAGCTCGCACGAAGGGTTCCGGTGACCACCATCATCGTCGACACCCCGCAGTCGATCGCGCGCAGTTTCGATGTCGTCGACGAGCTGACGACCCGCCACGGGCTGGTGACCAGTGAGATGGTGCCGGCGGCACTGTCGCTCGATGAGACGCAGCGCCTCGGTGACATCACGGTGGCGCAGCACGACTACTGACGGGACTTCACGTCCGCCCTCTGCCTGGCGACGCCCTTCAATACCGCATCGAGGAGCCCGTCGAATCGCGCCTCGGGGTCGTCGCCGATGCCCGGTTGCGTCAATGCCTGCAGGAGCAAGGTGCCGATCAAGGCGTCCGCGACAGCATGGAGGTCGGCATCGGCACGGACTTGCCCATCATCGACCGCCTACGCCGATCTCGATACGCCGTCGGCTTTGACCGAGATCCCCGGATAACCGCCCCGGCATTTAAGCCTCTCGGAGCCCGGGGACGTCGTCGGGCGTGCGGACCAACGCGTACAGCGCCATCCGCCGGTTCGACATGTCGTGTTCGCCCAAAAATACGCAGCCCCCACGCTCACAGAACTTGCGCGCCAAGACGTTGCGGTGGTCGGGATCGAACATGACCCGGCGACACCGCGGATCAAGATTGAACATGCTGCCCAGCAAGTGTGGCAGCAAGTAACTGACGTGTCCCTGTTCCATGTAGTCGAAATCGGCGACCGCGACATGCGAACCTAAGTCGTAAGGGTCGTCTGATATCGAACAGCAATGGAATCCTTTGCTGCCCTGTATAATTCGACGTATCCGCGGTCTACGCCGTCAAGGCTTGCGACGAACGGGCGGGAGAACGTGCTCTCGAGTTGCGCGCGCAGGTAACGACGCCAGCGCGCCGCAGGCCACGCGTACTCCCACGACTCGGCCAAGTGGGGCCGGTTCATCCACTCGGCTATCTTCTCGGCGTCGACGTCCGGGTCGGCGAGACGCAAACCGTACGGTGCCGGTAATTCCGGTACGGGCGGCGGCGGGACGTCGCGGACCTCGTCAGGGATATCGGTCAGTTCCCGCCGCAGTATGGGTTCGGCTTCAGTCATATCAACCGGGGAGCCTACCCATCCATCGGTCAGCCAGTGCCGCAACCCACCCGGCGGCTGTCTGGGGCCGGCCGGGTGGTGCCTCGACCAGAACCAACTCGTCAACGCCCAACTCGCAGAGCGCACCAACATCGCCAACACGCGGGTTCGCCAGTGCCACAGCCAGCCGCAGTTCGCCGCGGTCGCGCCCCGACTCGGCACACAACCGCTCCAGCTTCCCGACCCGCTCACGCACCGCGTCGACGCAGGCGAGGTTGAACCCGTACCAGCCGTCTCCCCACGCCGCGACACGCCGCAATGCCGGATCGCTGTTGCCCCCGACCATGATCGGGATGCGACGATCGCGAACCGGCTTGGGGTTGACCCGGATCGAATCGAAGCCCACGAACTTCCCGTCGAACGAGGCGACGTCGTCGCGCCACAACGTGCGCATCGCGGCGACGTATTCGGCCGTGCGAGCCGCGCGATGCTCGAACGGCATCCCGAGCGCGGCGAATTCCTCCCGGGACCACCCGACACCCACCCCGAGCGTGAGCCGACCACCGCTCAACCGATCCAGGCTCGCGGCCTGCTTGGCCACCAGCACCGGATTGTGTTCGGGCAGCAGCAATACTCCGGTCGCGACGCCGATCCGGGATGAAGCGGCCGCGGCAAAACCCAACGCGATCATCGGGTCAAGCCAATCCGCTTGTGCCGGAACGGCGATGACGCCGTCGTCGGAATAGGGATAGCGTGACGCCGAGGAGTCCACCATGACAACGTGTTCACCCGCCCACAGGGTGGCGAAGCCGCAACTGTCCGCGGCTGATGCGACCGCGTCGATCACCGCCCGGTCGGCGCCGGCGCCGATTCCCAGCGCGTGCAATCCCAGCCGCATCGCGTGATCGTCTCAGCGGCTTTTCAGGAGCTTTGCGAGGACGGCCGCTTGGCTGATGTCTACATCGCGGGTGGCGGTGACAAGGGTGACGGCGCCGCGTTCGGTCAGCTTGCGCAGTTCCTCCAGCGCGGGGCTGTCCTGCAATTCCGCCCTATAGCGTGATGCGAATTCGTCGAACCGTTCCGGCTGGTGGTGGTACCACTCGCGCAGTTCTTTTGACGGTGCGACGTCCTTGCACCAGGTGCCGACGCGCGGGTCGTCCTTACGGACTCCTCGCGGCCAGACGCGATCGACCAGGACGCGCTGCCCGTCGCCGCTGCCGGCGTCGTCGTACACCCGCGCCACCCGGATGCGCTTTTTGGCGCTCACACGGCCAGGGTAGCGCCGGCGTGCGAACACCATCAGTGTCAGCGGGACCCGTTATACTCGAACACATGTTCGATGCATTATCCGACCTCGACCCTGCGGCTGACCAATCGGCGTTGATCGAGCGCATCGCCGAGCTGGAGAGAATCAAATCCGCTGCCGCGGCGGGCCAGGCTCGCGCGGCGGCCGCTCTGGACACGGCACGCCGCGAGGCCGAAGCCGCTGCCGGTATGCCCGCCGCGCAGCGGGGACGTGGTCTGGCCAGCGAGATCGCGCTGGCGCGACGGGATGCACCCGTTCGGGGCGGCCGGCATCTGGGCTTTGCCAAAGCGCTGGTGCACGAAATGCCGCACACGCTGGCGGCGCTGGAATGCGGGACGCTATCAGAGTGGCGGGCCACTTTGATCGTGCGTGAAAGCGCATGCTTGGACGTCGGGGACCGCCGCACACTGGATGCCGAGTTGTGCGCTGACCCGGCCCGCCTGAATGGAATGGGCGATGCGCGAGTGGCCGCGGCCGCCAAGGCGATCGCCTACCGCCTCGACCCGCACGCCGTTGTCGAGCGGGCGGCCAAGGCCGAGAACGAACGCACGGTCACCATTCGGCCGGCACCCGACACCATGACGTACCTGACCGCCTTGTTGCCGGTGGCACAGGGCGTTTCGGTGTACGCGGCGCTGCGGCGCGAGGCAGACACCCGCTGCGACGGGCGCTCACGCGGACAGGTGATGGCAGACACCCTGGTCGAACGGGTCACCGGCCGCGACGCAGCTGTGCCGACTCCGGTTGCGGTCAACCTGGTCCTCTCGGATGAAACGCTGCTGGGCGGTGCCAGCGCGCCGGCTGAGATCTGCGGCTATGGCCCCATCCCCGCCGCGGTCGCCCGCGCTATGGTCTCCGGCGCTGTCGCCGACCGACGCTCGCGAGCGACGCTGCGCAGGCTCTACGCGCATCCCGGGGCCGGGGCACTGGTGGCGATGGAGTCCCGGGCGCGGCTGTTTCCGCGCGGCCTCACCACCTTCATCGAATTGCGGGATCAACGTTGTCGCACTCCCTATTGCGACGCGCCGATCCGACACCGCGACCATGCGCAACCGTGGGCCATGGGCGGCCCCACCACCGCGGACAACGGCCTCGGCTTGTGCGAGCGCTGCAACTACACCAAGGAAGCCGCCGGATGGCGGGTCAGCACGGGCAGCGACGAAACCCACACCCACACAGCTGAATTCACCACACCGACAGGTGCAACCTACCGGTCTGCAGCTCCACCGCGCGCACCCACGATCATATTCAGCGACTTCGAATTCCGGATTGGCATCGCACTCCCGCGGCACGCCGCGTAGGCCGGAGCGAACCGGTTCGGCCTGCCCGTCATCCTTGGCCGGTGAGGTGCTCGACATCGATGACTTCACCGCGATTGATGCTCACCCAATCGCGTCCATCGAGGTATGGACGTAAACGCCGCCCGATGAGGTCAACATCGGCCGGCGCCTTGGGCCGCTGGAGTTCGTAGACGTGCGGCAGCTCAGCCATGCCGGTCACCACGCTCCACAGCTTCAGCGAGTCTGACCCGGTCGGCGGGTCCACCAATACAGGCCCAAACAGGCATTGTCCGAACAAGAACAGCGTTGGCACACCGTATCCGCCCGCGTCGACGACCCGCTGATGGTCGGCGCGAACATCGTCGTGCGTGGTTGGGTCGTCCAGCGCCGCATCCAGAGTCGTCGCATCGACGCCGATCTTGCCCAGCAAGCGTCGCGCAACCACGGGATCGTGTGGTTTGCCGCCCGCCACGTGCAGTTCGTGTCCGATCGCGGCGTACCACCGGTCGAGCAGCGACATGTCAGTGCGACGCAGTAGCGCCCCGATCCGCATCAGCGACCAGCCGTAGGACCACTCTCGCTCCCACGGATGCTTCTTGCCGTCGGCGCGATTGATCTCCTCGAGGCTGAAAAATCGCCAATTGACAGCTATCCCGGCTTGCTCACGGACGTCGCGGATCCACAATGAGGTCTGGTAAGCCAACGGGCACATGGGGTCGAAGTGGAAGTCCACCGCGGTGCTCATCAGACCTGGTCCTCCATCCAACACGGGTGATCATAAGCGAACTGACAGTAGACTGACTGTCCTCCCGAGACAGTATGACCACCCGATTTCATCCGCAGAAGACGGTGCGGGTGACATCCTCCGGTTCGTACCTTGGCGAGGTCAAATACTCGACGACGTTGGGGATCACGCATGAAGCTCAGTACCTTGCCCGATCGGCGCGCCAAGCACGACCCACTAGGGCCGAGCGTCGCCGACGACAACACCAACCTGACCAACGCCGAGTTTCTGGACGCCGTCGTCCGCGCGGCCACCGCGCTACAGGGGCGTGGGGTGTCGGCCGGCGACGTCGTGGCGATCATGCTGCCCAACACCGCGAGCTTCGTCGTATCGCTCTTCGCGGCATGGCGCCTGGGCGCAGCGGCCACGCCGATCAACCCGAGTCTTGCCGCGGCTGAAGTTGCCTACCAGGTCTCAGACGCCGCAGCCAAAGTGCTGATCGCAGAAGAACCGCTCGCCATCGAGGCGCCCGAGGCCTCGGTGCTGTTAACGAGCGAACTGGCGTCAGGGCCACCGCAGGTCGAGGGATCCGTGCAGGTGCCTGACGACGCCCTCGCACTCTTGATCTACACCAGCGGCACCACCGGTCGCCCCAAGGGCGTGATGCTCGACCACGCGAATCTGAGCGCAATGTGCGCCATGGTGATCGACGCATTCTCACTCAGCAACGCCGACCACAGCCTGCTCATCCTGCCGCTGTTTCACGTAAACGGCATTGTCGCCGGGACGCTCTCACCGCTGCTGGCCGGCGGCCGCGTCACGGTCGCGGGTCGATTCAGCCCGAAATCTTTCTGGAACCGCGTCGAGCAGAGCGGGGCCACCTATTTCTCGGCGGTGCCGACCATCTACACAATGCTGGCCGATCTTCCCTCGGAGATCACGCCCGATACGTCGTCGGTCAGATTCGCGGTCTGCGGGGCGGCCCCCGCGAGCGTCGAGCTACTGGACAAGTTCGAATCGCGTTACGGCATACCGATCATCGAGGGATACGGGTTGTCGGAAGGCTCCTGCGCGAGCACGGTGAACCCGCTCAACGGGCCACGCAAACCGGGCACGGTGGGGCTGCCGCTTCCCGGGCAACAGATCCGGATCGTCGACGCGAACGGCGACCAGGTTGCTGACGGCGAAGCCGGCGAGGTCCTCATCCAGGGCCCGAATGTGATGCGAGGCTATTTGAATCGCCCCGAGGAGACCGCGAAGACCCTTGTCGACGGCTGGCTGTACACCGGCGACATCGGGCGCCTCGACGAAGACGGCTACCTGGTCTTGGTGGACCGGGCCAAGGACATGATCATTCGGGGCGGCGAGAATATCTACCCCAAGGAGATCGAAGCGGTCGTTTATCAACTGCCGCAGATCGCTGAGGCTGCCGTCGTCGGGCGAGCCAACCCGATCTACGGCGAGGAGCCGGTGCTGTTCGTGTCGCTGAGCTCGGGCGCCCAGCTCGACAGCGATCAAATTCGCGCACACCTCGCCCAGTCGCTCGCGAAATACAAACTGCCCGTTGAGATCACGGTTCTCGACGAGCTTCCGAAGAACCCCGTCGGCAAGTTCGACAAGCCATCGCTTCGGAAGAAACTAGCAGCCGATAGCCATCGCGTCTGACGCCCCGACAAATCAGGAGACACACTCCACTGGGATTCTTCAAGCCGCGCTTCCCCGACGTCGATCCGGACGAATTTCTGCCCAAGCCGACCTCCGCCGGTCGAAAAGACCAGGGCCTGACGGGTCAGTAGAGATTCAGTAGTGGTATGTGTCCGACGGTGCCGGCATGTGGACCGGTTCGTCCTCGAAGTCGGACACTTCGATGCCGTAGGAGCGAGCCAGCTCGAGGATCTTGGTGGCCCGGGCAATGCGCGGCAGGTCGGACCCGTTGCGGATCTCTCCCCCATCGCGTTCGAACTCAGCGAAAAACTCTTTCGCCCAGCCGATTTCGTCCTGCGAAGGCGATAGCCCCTCATTAACCACCGCGCACTGGTCCGGCGAAAGGCAGATCTTGCCCGTCATCCCGAACTCGACGGAGACGGCCGTGGCCTCGATGAGCTTGAGCGCGTTGGAGCCGATTGTCGGCCCGTCGATGGCGCTGGGCAGGTTGGCCGCCCGCGCGGCGATCGTGAAGCGCGACCGAGCGTAAGCCAGGGTGGTCGGTTCTTCTCCCAGACCGGTGTCACGACGGAAATCGCCGATACCGAAGGCAAGCCGGAAGGTGCCCTTGGCCGCGGCGATCTCAGTGACCCGTTCGAGCCCTCGGGCCGTTTCGACCAGCGCCACGATCGGGACGTCAGGCAGTCGTTTCGCGGTCTCGGTGATGTGGTCCACCGATTCGACCATCGCGAGCATCACCCCGCCGACTGGGCTGCCGGCCAGCGCGGCTAAGTCGTCCGCCCACCAAGGGGTACCGAAGCCGTTGACGCGAACCCAGTCGGTGTTGTCGTCGCCGAGCCAACGCACGACGTTGTCACGGGCGGCGGCCTTGTCTTTCGGCGCGACCGCATCCTCGATGTCGAGAACAACGACGTCGGCGCGTGACCGCGCCGCGGCCTCGAACCGGTCGGCATGAGCGCCATTGACCAATAACCAACTCCGGGCGAGGACCGGATCGATGCGCGAGCCTATGTGCGCAGGATCCGCCTCGTCGCTGTTGACCTGTTCATACATTCGAGTCATCTGTCATTTCTTCGTTTCGTCGATGTCGACTTAATGGTCCCTAAACCGTAGCGATATCCCAAAACGGGTGGTGCAGGCTGGTCACTCTAGGACGTTTAGCGGGGCCGTTCGCGTCGATGCTCGACCGCGCGCGATCTGGTTCAGCAAGCCATCGGCTAGCTGCGACTGACCGGAGTTTCCGTAGTCTCGGTGACGTGAGCGTTGCACCGGACATGGCCGTTGCTCTCCATGACCGATTCTCCCGCGAGTTGCCCGAGATGGCTGTCCGCTGGCAAGCCGAGACGCCTCCCGACACCCGGCTGCTGCTGCTCAACGAGCCGCTGGCCTCCGAGCTCGGCCTCGACGGCGCCTGGCTGCGGAGTCCCGACGGCGTGCGCTTCCTGGTCGGCAACGTGCTGCCGCGCGGTGCCGCTCCGGTAGCCCAGGCCTACGCCGGGCACCAGTTCGGCGGCTTCGTACCGCGATTAGGCGACGGGCGCGCACTACTACTGGGCGAACTCGTCGACAGCCACGGGCGCGCGCGCGACATCCACCTCAAAGGCTCTGGTCCCACACCGTTCGCACGCGGTGGTGACGGCCTGGCGGCGGTGGGCCCGATGCTGCGCGAATACATCGTCAGCGAGGCGATGCACGCTCTGGGCGTCCCAACCACCCGATCCTTGGCCGTGGTGGGTACCGGACGCCCGGTACAGCGCGAAACGCTCCTCCCCGGCGCCCTGCTCGTCCGCGTAGCCAGCAGTCA
>Ga0307475_10002325_pt1 | contig 11460 bp, 6 predicted proteins | sample atmos_gasesECM1C_FD_203317 | JGI IMG/M metagenome (GOLD analysis project Ga0307475, IMG submission 203317) | Hardwood forest soil microbial communities from Morgan-Monroe State Forest, Indiana, United States - atmos_gasesECM1C_515 | ecosystem: Environmental > Terrestrial > Soil > Temperate...
GTGGCCCCTGTCGCCATCCAGGAAGGCCGCTTTGTGGCCAAACTGATTCGTCGTGAACTCGAAGCTGGCAAGGTTGACTCTCGTCCCAACTTTGACTATTGGGACAAAGGTAGTCTGGCCACGATCGGCCGTGCTGCCGCGGTCGCCCAATTTGGCAAGATTCACATTTCAGGCTTCGTTGCCTGGTTAAGTTGGCTCTTCGTCCACATTCTGTTCCTCATTGGCTTTCGCAACCGGCTTCTGGTTTTCATTCAGTGGGCGTGGTCCTATGTCACTTACGAGCGTGGTGCGCGCCTGATCACCGGCAGCACGGATCTGCCTGGGTGGACTCAAGCCCGGAGCGCAGCGCCAGAACCGCAAGAAATCCGCACGCCCTCGGCTAAATAGAGCGACAATAGTGGTGTCGGGATCGCGATTCCCGACACCGCAGGATGTTCAGGCACGATTGGGCCGCCCATCCTGAGCAAAGAGCCTGCCCTGAGCTTGTCGAAGGGACCTATGCACGTTTCGCCCCAGACCAGAAGAATCAGTGCCAGCATCAGTCTTGTTCTTTCCCTGGGATTGGTTGCGGCTTTTTCCGCCACAGCGTCGGCCGAGGTTCTTAAAGTTGTCGTCAACGACACCATTCAGCCGATCAGCCAGGAATACATTGCCCGCGCCATCGACGCAGCCCGCCGCCGCAATGCTCAGGCCGTACTGATCGAGATGAATACGCCGGGCGGCCTGGTCAGTTCCACGCGGGAGATCATCGAAAAGATCACCGCCTCGTCCGTGCCCGTCATTGTCTACGTGACCCCGACGGGCGGTCACGCCGGTTCGGCAGGGATCTTCATTCTCGAGGCCGCTGATATCGCCGCCATGGCCCCGGGAACGGCCGCGGGAGCCGCTCATCCTGTGGCTCTCATCGGACCCGTCGAGCTGAAGCCGGACGACACCATGAAGCAGAAGATGGAGAACGACGCCGCGGCCCTGATGCGCTCGGTCGCCTCCAAACGTGGACGCAACATCGAAGCCGCCGAGAGCGCCGTCCGCGAATCAAAGTCGTTCACCGAGCAGGAGGCACTCTCGCAGCATCTCATCGACTACGTCGCTCCGAGTCCAGACGACCTGTTCCGCCAGATGCAAGGCAAGACCTTCAAGCGCTTCAACGGAGAATCTCATTCGCTCAACCTCACCGGAGAACCGGTCGTTGCTTTTGACATGACTCTGAAGGAACGCATCCTCGATGCGCTCATGGAACCGGACTTTGCGTTCCTTCTGCTTGCCATCGGTGCGCTCGCGCTCTACATCGAATTCAACCATCCCGGCGCCGTCATTCCCGGCACGGTGGGCGTGGTGTTCATCATTCTGGCGGTATTCGCGCTCAACCTTCTGCCCACGCGCTTTGCCGCGCTGGGGCTGATTCTTGGCGCCTTCGCGCTCTTCGCCGCCGAAGCCAAGTTCGCGACTCACGGCGTGCTCACCCTGGGCGGAATCGTACTTCTCACTCTGGGTGGCCTGTTGCTGGTCGACTCGCCCATTCCGGAAATGCGGGTTCATCTCATGACTGCACTCGCGGTCAGCATCCCGCTCGGACTGATCACGGCTTTCCTGATGACCATCGCGCTCAAGGCGAGACGCAACAAAGTCGTTACTGGAGCTCAAGGTTTGGTGGGTGAGACTGGAGTCGCGCAAACTGCGCTTTCGCCGCAAGGCAAGGTTTTCGTCCACGGCGAACTCTGGGATGCAGTCGCCTCGACGGCTCTGCCGGTGGGACAGTTAGTCGTCGTGCGCGCTGTCGATGGTCTGATTCTGGAGGTCGCGCCGCTGGGAGCGACACCGCCGCCCGAAGCCGCTCCCGCGGTTCTCTAGACGAGGAAATTTATTTCAAGTTGAACAGTGCGTTCACATGCGCGCTGACGGTCACCGACTGGGCTGTGAACTCCTCCGTCGGAGCCGGCGGGGCGGCGGCCGCCATCGCCGCACCCATCGCACGGGCCATTCGCGGCACCAGGATGCGTTGGTTCTCAAAGGTATCCACCGACGCATACGAGAGTTCTCCCAGCATGCGTCCGCTGGCACGCGCCAGTGTGTCGGCAGAGTTGTGCGCCCGGCGGTAGGCATCTTCGACAGCTCTGTTCTTCGCGTCATCCATGTTTTCGAGCGAATAGCTGAGAGTCTGGGTCTCGCTGACATTGGCGTCGGCGAGTTGCTGTGTGATCGGTCCGACCTTGGAGAAATCCTTCAGCTTCAAAACGACATCGGTCGTAACCCGGTATCCAATCACCTTATGCTTCGGATCTTTGTAGTCGTAGACGGGCTGCACCGACATGAATCCCACCGTCGCAGTCTTGGGATCAAGTCCGTTGGCCCGAAGCACCTGGCGTACTTGCTCGACCTCTTTGGACGCATGCTGGAAAGCCGCCTGCGAAGTGTCGTCTTGCACCGAGACGTTGAACTGAATCTGCGCCGTGTCGGGAGCAGCCTCAAACTTGCCGTCCGCGCCCACGTAGACGGTATTCGGCTGCGCGGCCACGGTGGGATGCTCCTGAGCGACGGCCCCACTCACAGCAAGCAATAAAACCGCCGGAAAAATACCGAGAGATTTCATGACAGACCTCCGAGGGAATTATCGAGCAGCAAAGCTTGTTCCCCAAGATGATTCTCCTCGGAAAGAACGTCTGTCAGAGCTTTTCTTGTACTTTGTCGAGGCGTTGCTAGCGTGTGGGAATGGTCAGGTTGCGGTCCAACCTGATTTCGAGTGCAGTTCCTTTTTCGAGCACGAGGTCGTGTCCGGATTCGAACGCGGTCATAGCTCCATCCGCAGCTCCCGATCCGGCGCCGGTGGCTGCGCCGCGTTTCCCACCGGAGCGCGCGCCTTGCTCGGCGCCCTCGCCGGCCCCGACGACCACGGCTTCAGCGATTTGCTCTTTGCTCATCCCCTTGCGTCCGATTTCGCCTTCCTCTCCGATTTGGCTCAGGCCGTGCTCGCCGGGAACTCCGGTAACGGTCGCGATGAGCGGGACCCATCCATGGGAAGTTTCAATCTCGTCGAAACTGAGCAGCAGTCGCCGCCGCAATCCCGGTTCCACCGCGCTGATGTGCCCCTTGATTTTCTTCCCCGCGTCGATGGTCTGACCGTTGGCTGCGGTCACAGCCTCCGCCAGCCGCGCCTGAAAACCATCGCCCGCCTTCGCCGTATGCGTGTCAAGCCGGTCCGAAAGCTGGATTAGCAAAATCATGCCTTGCGGGACACTATTCGCGGGCATGGGCGGGGCGTCCTGCGCCACCAGTGAACCAACCAGAACCATGGCAATCAGGCCGATAACGGAAGGACTCCACACACGAGAAGCGGAATTGGACATAGCGATCCCCCTGCGAGTGGAACTGTTCAAGCGATTGGATGGAAGAAATGGGAAAAATGCTGCCTGAGGCGAGGCAGTTTATGAGGCGGCACCGGGCCCAACTACGGCAAACATGTCCACCTGCAGCCCCTTCGAGTGCACCCCCTCAACGATCGTGGCCGGCACGTTGCCCGCAGCCGGGAGCATGCCCACGGCACGGTTTCTGCCGGACTGCTTGGCCCGATTCAAAGCACGGTCGGCCAGAGTGAGAACCTCTCCGTAACTAACGGCACGCGGGTTGCCCGGAAAAAACGGAAACGCCGCCCATCCCACCGAGCAAGTGCGAGAAATCTTTTCCGCGGAACCACTCACCGCGAATGGCGTATCGGCGACTGCCGAAAGCGCTCGCTGTGCGAGCAATTCGGCCTCGCTGCGATCAGTGTAGCGCGACACGATAAGGAACTCTTCCCCGCCCCAGCGCACCAGAACATCGGAGTGGCGAATGGAAGAACTCAGCCGACGAGCCATCTCCTCGAGGACCTTGTCGCCCACATCGTGTCCGTAGAGGTCGTTCACGTCTTTGAAATTATCCGCATCGATGAGATAGAACACCAGGTCACGAATGTGACTGCTATGGCCGTCGGCATAGGCACGCAGTGTCTGGCTCACATCCGCCTCGATGGTCGCGGAAAAATAGCGCCGGTTGCGCAGGCCCGTGAGCGGGTCGGTAAGCGAGGCTTCCTGCAGTGTTACGTTGGTCCGCCGCAACTCCCGATTCAGCCGGTAATGCTGAATAAACAGGAGGAACGCCATCAGAAACATCGTGGCCAGTGTTATCAAAACCCGGAAGCGCGAGACCGCGGACGGAAGGCGTGGGTCAAGCATGGCGCCCAGTGCCATGATCGGCAACGAAAGCACACCCATCATCGCCAGGCGGGCCATCCACGAACTGTAGGTTTCGTCAGCCCCAGACTCCGGCGCTGGCGAGAGCCGCTGTCCCAGGAGCACAACCACGGCAAATGCCGCAAATGACACGGAATACGGAATGTCATACCAACTGCCGGTGAAATAGATTTCTTTTTCTATGGCGCGATTAAGAATGTAGAACCAGATGCCATTGAACGCTAGCGCAGCGCCGAACGCCGCGTAGAACCGCTTCCACCGTCCCGCGGAATCGATCCAGAAGAAAATCAGGACTCCAGCAAATAGGATGCTTTGCGCTCCCGTTAGCAAATCAAAGTTCCGGTTGTAGGCGTCCAGGTTGGGGGAAACGTATTGCCAGCAGACAACCAGCGACACGTAGAGATAAAGCCACCACAGCAGCAACAGGAAGAAGTCGAGCGCGCCCAGTCTGGAACCGCGCGCCGTCGGTTCGCGGTGCGGCCTGAGCAACAGGCCGGCCAGCATGGGCGCTCCGGCCAAAAACAAGAGCGCGTCGGCAGGATACATTTGGGGCAGCTTTTTGCGGAGAAATAAGTCGAACGTGATCCACACGACCTGGTCGCCGAACCATGTTGCCCACCCTGCAGCCTGAAGCATCCAGAACCAGCGCATGCGGCCTTTGCTGGCAAGGCCAAGCCTGGCGAAAGCAAAAAACGGGACGAGCATCAGCAGGCCACCAACCACGTCACTAACTGCGACCTGCACCAACCCCTTCGGCAGGAACAGGCACGACGCGGTGACGACCGCCGTAAGCAGGCCCGCAGTCGCAACCGTCAATCTGAATGGCCTTGGAGTGTACAAACGTTCCAATCTTGGTACAGCGAATTTAGCCCTTGGCCCCACTAGAGTAAGCAAGAGGAGCGGTCTGTGCGCTAATGGCACGACGCAGCTCCTCGAAAATCTCATCGGGCATTTGTTGAAAAACGGTCACGACGTCAGGGTCAAACTGGCGGCCGGACCAGGCCTGGATCTCTTTGCGCGCCTCCCCGAGCGATCTAGCGCGTCGATACACCCGGTCCGACGTGATGGCGTCGAGAGTGTCGGCGACGGAAAAGATGCGCGCCCCCAGCGGTATTTCCTCGCCTTTCAGACCGCGCGGATAGCCGCTGCCGTCGTAGTGTTCCTGGTGGGAATACACGATGTCGCACGCCTCTTTCAAAAAGGGAATCTTTTTGACAATCTGATAACCCTTGAAGCAGTGCTCCCGCATGATCTCAGTTTCTTCGCCAGTCAGTTTGGCGGGCTTGTTCAGGATCTTGTCCGGAATGGCCATCTTGCCGATGTCGTGGAGAAAGGCACCGCGGGCAATGGTCGCGACCTGTTCCGCCGGCAATCCCATGGCGCGCGCGATCGCCATGGTAAAGGCGGTGACGCGTCGAGAGTGACCCTCGGTCTCGCGATCTTTGAGATCCAGCGCATCTCCCAGGGCTTGCAGCGTGATGTCGTAAGAGCCGATCAATTCCCGATTGGCGGCCTGCAATTGATCGGTGCGAGCCTTCACCAGGGACTCCAGATTCGTCTGATAGGTGCGGTTTTCGACTTTGAGGCGGCGGTTTTCCAGCGCCCGGCTGACCGTGTTGAGCAACTGTTCGCGCTCAAACGGCTTCAGCAGGTAGTCATACGCGCCATTGCGAATGGCGGCCAGGGCCACCGAGATGTCGTGCACGGCGGTAACCATCACCACCGGCATATCCGGATACTTTTCCTTGGTGCGCTCCAGCAGCCCGATGCCATCCAGATCGGCCATCATCAGGTCGGAGAGCATCAGCTCAAATTCTTCGCCGGAATTGAGCTTCGCCAGCGCCTCCAGGCCCGACCCCGCTTGTTGGCAGGCATACCCCGCCGCCCCAAGCATGGACGCAACGATTTCGCGAATCGCTTCTTCGTCGTCAACGACAAGAATACGGTCTTGCATGAAAAGGTACTCGAAAGTCTATCGGCGATTGTAACCCACACACGAGATGCCGAAAGTAATCAATCGGATCCGGAAACCCCATCGAGAAAGCCACCCGCCGTGATATTCAGAAGTCAGGAATCCGTACGTCCGAAACCGATGAGCGCTTCCTACCGTTCAATCTGGAACATGGCAGCAGGGCTCGGCATGGCCAGGCCGACGACGGCGGAATTCGCCTTGTTGCTCCTGCTGGGCGCTTCCCTGCTGGCGCTGCTCGCATTTCGCGAGAGCTACCTCAAGCTTTGGATTGTGGGCTGGACGGCCTTGGTGGTCTCGCGACTGGCGGAACATTCGCTGGCGACCAGATTCCCCGCGCCCTTCGGGGCAGTAGCCGTACAGGCGACATTCGTGCTCGCAGTGGGATTGCTGAGCGGGTCCATTCTGCTCTATGTCCGCAGCCGGAATCTGATTGTGCCTGTGGCCGTGATCACGCCCATTCTGGTGGGTCTCGCCGGTGCCCGGTTGTTGTTGGCGCCCGACTCTCTGCCCTTGCGCGTGGCTGTTGAAGTCAGCTATCGCATTCTGCTGCTGACCGCCTCGGTTGCTCTGCTGCGAGCGCGCCGTGGACGGTGGGAGCCGGCGGCCTGGTTGGTTGCCTTGTCCCTGCCCTGCCTGCATCTGGCCTGGTCTCCGTTCACCGACCGAGTACCTGCGGCCGCCTTTCTTGCCTTCGAAATTGCGCTCGGCGTCGCCCTGCTGCTGGTAGTTTTTGGCGAGGCTCGAGCCCGCACGCGAAGGCTGCACGCCCTCGAGGCACTCGCGCAGAGTGTGTCCGGCGCCCAGCAGTATGGGAATGTGGTTCAGGCGGCGGTGGAAGATTTGCGGCACTTGACCCATGTCCGGGCGGCATGGTTCCGTCTGCTCGAAGGTGGCCAGTTGGTGGCGACCCACGCCGTTGGGCTTTCTGCCGACTTCCTGCGCGATGCCGGATTTGCCGCGATCACGGAAGATGTCTCGAAACTGCTGGAACTTGCCGAGGCCCGAGTCACGAAACCAGACGCCGCGCTCCCCGAGAGTGCCGAACTTCTCACCGCTGAAAAAATTAACCAGGTCATTACGCTTCCGGTCGCGGGCAGCAAGTCGCCGGTCGGAATCCTTTTCCTGGGAAATTCCGGAACGCGCCATTGGACCGGCGAAGAACTGAGATTTCTACAAGCCTACGCCAAGCAATTGGCCCTGGCCGTAGAAAACTTCCGGCTGCTGGAGCAAGTCCTGCGTTCGCAGCGCCAGTGGATGAACACCTTCGACTCCATCCACGACATCATCCTGGCGCATGACGACGATTACCGCATCATCAAGGCCAACCAGGTTCTGCTCGAACACCTCGGTCAGGCGGCCGCCGACGTTCTGGGCAGCACTTGCGAGGCGACCTTACCTCACGTCTACGGCGAGTGGACCGGTTGTCCTTACTGCGCCCGCGGCGCCGACGAAGAATTCACCGAGGGAGCCGACCCCTGCTTCGGCGGCTTCTCGGTCGTCTCAACTTCGTCCTACGCAGAGCAAGGCAGCGCGCAAAAGGGAATCATCCACGTCGTACGCGACATCACTGATCGCCGCTCGGCCGAGGAGAAATACCGCCTCCTGTTCGAGCAAGTCCAGGAAGGCGTCTACGTGGCGACGCCTTCGGGCCGGCTCATCGATTGCAATGACGCTTTCGTTCACATGCTGGGCTACAGCACGCGGGACGAGCTGCAGGTACTGAACCTCGACGCCGAAATCTGCGTCGACGCCAAGCAACGCGAAAGCTTCCATGGCGAGATCGACGCCCACAATTACGTGCGCAATTTCGAAGTGACCATGCGCCGCAAGGATGGGACGCTCCTGCTGGCGGTCGAAAGCAGTTTTGCCACCCGCGATTCAACTGGCAACATCGACCGCTACCAGGGCTTCGTTCTCGACATGACCGAGAAGCGCCGAGCCGAAGATGAGATGCGGCGGCGTAACCGTGAATTGAATGCCCTGAACGCGATGGCGGTGGTGGCGGCACAATCCTTTGACCTCGACGAAATCCTGAACCTCACGCTGCGGCAGGTCGTTACCCTGTTTGGGGTGGAGAGTGGTTCGGTCTACTTGTCCGACACCGACGCCCCCACCTATCGGCGGCGCGCCGCGTGGGGCCCACGCAGCCGCGAGAAGGGTCAGGCGGCGGAAATCACCTTTGACGAAGGCTTTGGCGACCTGGTGGTGCGTTCCCGCGCGGAGGTGGTCACCGCGGAATACCTTCCGCATCTGCCGCCCAAAGTGGCCGAGTTCCTCCGCTCCGACGCCGAGCGCGCCTGGATCTGGGTGTTGTTCTGGGGCAAGGACAGCCCGGTCGGCATTATGGGCCTGTGCAGCCATCTCGGCTACGAATATTCCAGCAACGACGAGAACCTCCTGGTCGCCATCAGCCGCCAGCTGGCCACCACCATCGAGAAGGTGCGGCTGTACGAGGAGACCTGCCGTGCCTACGAAGACCTGCGCAAAACTCAGGAACAACTGCTGCAGAGCGAGAAGATGTCGGCTGTCGGCCAGTTGATTGCGGGCGTGGCCCACGAGCTCAACAACCCGCTCACTGCGATCCTCGGCTACGCCGAGCTTTTGGAAAGCGAAGGCCTGAATAGCCGCGCCCAGGACTACGTCAGCAAGCTCTTCAAGCAGGCGCAACGCACCCACCGCGTGGTGCAGAACCTGCTCTCCTTCGCCCGGCAGCGCAAGCCGCAACGCGAGGAGGTTGACATCCGCAAGGTGCTCGATGAAACCCTGGCCCTGCGCGATTACGACCTCAAGATCAACAACATTGCCGTCGAACGCGAAGCTCCCTCCGAGCCGGTGGTGGCGGTGGCCGATCCTCACCAGATCGAGCAAGTGTTCCTGAACATTATCAACAACGCCGTCGACGCGATCCTCGAAACCGGACGCACCGGCAGGCTGAAGATCCGCGTCTTCTGCCAGAACGGCCACGTCTGTACCCAGTTCACCGATGATGGCCCCGGCCTCAAAGATGCCAAGCGCATCTTCGATCCTTTCTACACCACCAAGAGCGTGGGCAAAGGGACGGGCCTCGGGCTGAGCATCTGCTATGGCATCGTGAAAGAACACGGCGGTGACATTACCGCCAACAATGCTCCGGAAGGCGGCGCAGTGATTGAAGTGAAGCTGCCGGTCGCGGTCGCCGCCCAGCCCGAACCCGAACCGGTCAAGGCGCCTGTACGCCCGCACGAAGGAGCTGTGAGCGGTCGCATCCTGCTGGTGGAAGAAGAGGCGGCAGTCCTCGAATTTGAGCGCGACGTGCTGGCTGGCGCCGGCGCGGCGGTCGTAACCGCCAGGAATAGTGAGGACGTCAAGACTCGTCTGCTATCAGAGCCTGTGGACGCGGTCATCATGAGCGGTAAAATGCCAGGCGAATGGAACGCCAGGGAATCCTATACTTGGGTGAAAACCAATTGCCCCGGGATGGAAAGCCACGTGTTGTTCACCTTCTCGAACGCAATGGACCAGAACGACGCGCGCAGTTTCCTCGGGGAAAACAACGTCCCCTACCTGGTGAAACCGTTCGAAGTGGCCGAACTGATCGCGCAGACCCGGCGCCTGCTGCACAAAGCGCAAGCCGCGGGCGCGGGAGCAGATTAGAACATTCTCTCTCGGCGTTACGCGATAATCGACCCGGAAACGCACAGCCGTCCACACCCTTCCTCCATCCTCCTTGCGCTAAACTACTGACAAACCCATGTCGCAATTCGTCCACCTGCACCTCCACACCGACTATTCCCTGCTCGACGGCGCCTGTGACGTAGAAAAGCTTTGCCAGCGCGTCCAGGAACTGGGCATGCCAGCCGTCGCCATGACCGACCACGGCAACATTTTTGGCGCCGTACATTTTGTCAACGCCGCCCACAAGCACGGCATAAAGCCGATCGTCGGGTGCGAACTCTACGTCTGCAAAAAGGACGACCACAACATCGAGCGCACACCGCCGGAGGGCGACACCTACAATCACCTGCTGGTGCTGGCCGAAAACGAAGAAGGCTACCGCAACCTGGTCAAGATCACCTCGGAAGCCTCGCTGCACGGTTTCTACTACAAGCCTCGCATCAGCAAGAAATTTCTGGCCGAGCACTCGCGGGGCCTGATCGGTCTTTCCGGATGCCTCAAAGGCGAAGTCGCGGAGCGCCTGATGGAGAGCAACTACGACGCTGCCCGGACAGCAGCCGGCGGCTTTGCCGACATCTTCGGCAAGGAGAATTTTTACCTGGAGATTCAGGACCAGGGCCTGGAGATGGAACACCGCATTCATCCCGGCCTCTTCCGTCTGGAAAAAGATCTGGGCCTGCCGCTGGTGGCCACGAACGACAGCCACTACCTGTGCGAGGACGACGCCCACGCGCAAGACGTCATGGTCTGTATTCAGACCGCCAAGTCGATTCGCGACACCGCGCGCATGAAATTCGAGGGCACGCAGTTTTTCGTCAAGAACCACGACGAAATGTACCGCGTGTTCAAAGACTCCCCAGAAGTCCTGACCCGCACGCTCGCCATTGCCGAACGCTGCAGCCTGCGGCTCGAAAAAGTCGCGACGCCGTTCCCACAGTTTGAAGTTCCGCCGGGGTACACCATCGACAGCTACTTCGTGCACGCGACCCGGGAAGGCTTCGCCCGCCGCATGGAGACGCTGCGGCCGCTCGAGGAGCAAGGGAAACTGAAGCATCCGCTCACCGATTACGAGCAGCGCCTGGAGCGCGAACTCGCCATCATCCAGCAGATGAAATTCCCCGGCTACTTCCTGATCGTCTGGGACTTCATCCGTTACGCCAAGGAGAGAGACATTCCGGTAGGTCCCGGCCGCGGATCGGCAGCCGGTTCGCTTGTCTCCTACGCGCTCGGCATTACCGATCTTGATCCTCTGCAGCACGAATTGCTCTTTGAGCGCTTCCTGAATCCCGAGCGCGTGTCCATGCCTGACATCGACATTGACTTCTGCATGAACCGTCGCGGCGAGGTCATCAACTACGTCACCCAGAAATACGGCCGCGACAACGTAGCCCAGATCATCACCTTCGGCACCATGGCCGCCAAGGCGGCGATCAAAGACGTCGGCCGCGCCATGGACATCCCCTACGCCGACGTCGACCGCATCGCCAAAATGGTTCCCACCCAGCTCAACATCACGCTGGAGCAGGCCATCGAAGACTCGGCGCAACTGCGAGAGGCGATCGAGAAAGACGGGCAAATACGCGAGTTGTTCGAAACCGCCAAAAAGCT
>Ga0307475_10002326_pt1 | contig 11460 bp, 11 predicted proteins | sample atmos_gasesECM1C_FD_203317 | JGI IMG/M metagenome (GOLD analysis project Ga0307475, IMG submission 203317) | Hardwood forest soil microbial communities from Morgan-Monroe State Forest, Indiana, United States - atmos_gasesECM1C_515 | ecosystem: Environmental > Terrestrial > Soil > Temperate...
CGCATCCCAGCCAGAGCGTCGAGCATCGGGCCAGCCTGGCTGCCGGGCAGAAGCCGATCGCGGCGATATTGGGCTGCGCGGACAGTCGGGTGGCCGCCGAGCTCATCTTCGATCAGGGCTTGGGCGACGTGTTCGTGGTCCGCACCGCCGGGCAGGCGATCGATTCCGCGGTGCTGGGTTCCATCGAGTACGCGGTGACGGTGCTCAACGTGCCGCTCATCGTCGTCCTCGGCCATGACAGCTGCGGTGCGGTCAAGGCCGCCATCGGCGCGATCGACGACGGTGCGATACCAGGCGGTTTCGTGCGGGATGTGGTGGAACGGGTCGCTCCGTCCATCCTGTTGGCCCGCCGGGACGGCCTCAGTCGTGTCGACGAGTTCGAGGAGCGCCACGTACAGGAAACGGTCGCGCAGCTCGTGGCGCGTTCTTCGGCCATCGCGGAGCGGGTGGCCGCGGGCACACTGGGGATCGCGGGTATCACTTATCGTCTTGCCGAGGGGCACGCGGCGTTGGTCGACCACGTGGGTGATATCGGGGAGTAGCTCGGCATTTGGCCCCCACTAACACGGCGGTTGGCCAGCTAACCTCGCGACACGCCGACGCCGGTCGAACAAATCGGCGTGACCTGGGCCTACGGTGTGAACGTGCTGGATCTGGAACCGCGCGGCCCGCTACCCACGGAGATTTACTGGCGGCGCAGGGGATTGGCCCTTGGCATCGCGGTCGTCGTGATCGGCATCGCGGTTGCCATTGTGATCGCCTTCGTCAGCCACAGCGCCGGTGCCAAACCGGCCAATGCCGACAAACCGGGCTCCGCTCAAAGTCATCCGAATTCGGCTGCGCCCCAGGCGCCGCCGCCAGCCGGGCAGGACAGCAACCCACCTGCGGCGCCACCGCAGGGACAAAACCCGGAGACCCCCACACCGACCGCCGCGGTGCAACCGCCGCCGGTGCTGAAGGAGGGCGATGACTGCCCCGATTCGACGCTGGCCGTCAAAGGCCTGACTAACGCGCCCCAGTACTTCATCGGTGACCAGCCGAAATTCAGCATGGTCGTCACAAACATCGGGCTGGTGTCGTGCAAGCGCGACGTCGGAGCCGCAGTGCTTGCCGCGTACGTCTATTCGCTGGACAACAAGCGGCTGTGGTCCAACCTGGACTGCGCACCGTCCAACGAGACCTTGATCAAGACGTTCACGCCCGGCGAGCAGGTGACCACCGCGGTGACCTGGACCGGGATGGGGTCGGCGCCACACTGCCCGCTGCCGCGGCCGGCGGTCGGGCCGGGCACCTACAACCTCGCCGTACAGCTGGGCAATCTGCGCTCACAGCCGGTTCCGTTCATCATGAATCAGCCGCCACCGCCGCCCGGGCCGGTGCCCGCGCAGGGAGCGCCAGCGCTCGCACCGCCGCCTGAGGCGCCGCCGGCCGCCGCTCCCGCTCCCGCGGGCTGATCTCTAGCTGAGCGGGTCGGCGATTGTCGACTCGGCCAGCTGCGAGAGCCCCTCTCGTACGTGACGGGCCCACATCGTGCCAATGCCTTCCACCAACTGCAGGTCGTTAGCGCTGGCCGCCAGCAGCCCCTGCAGCGTTCCAAACGTCCGGACCAGCAGGTCGACGTGGGCGAATTGCAGTCGGGGGATACCGGCCATCGCGCGATAACCGCGCGGGCCCAGCGCTGAGTCCTGGGCCTCTGTTGTCGTCGGATATCCGAACACCTTTGCCAGGGCCGTGAGTTCGAGCAGTTCGGTGTCCGAAAGGGCGTCCAGCTCGTTCAGGGTGTTGGCGATTTGCTCTGTGGACGGTGGCTTGGGGCTGGCATGGTAGTCGCGCACGATCAATTCCCGCGCGGTGTCGTTGCCGCCCAGCAGCTCCTCCAGCTGCAGCCGCAGCTGGCGCCCGTCGGTGCCGAGTTCGACGGCGTCGTAGTCGATCGCCAGACCTATTCGCCGGACCAATTCGAGCCGTTGCACCACAGTCATCACGTCGCGCAGCGTGACGAAGTCCTCGATCTCCGCTCGGGACAGTTGCCTGCTGACCTCGTCGAGCTGGGCCCTATACCGTTCCAGGGTCGCGATCGCCTGATTGGCTCGTGACAGGATCGTCGCGGAGTCGATCAGCACGTGGCGCTCGCCGCCAACGTAGACCGTCACCATGTTCATCGAGTGGCTGACTGAGATCACCGGGTAACCGGTCTGGATCGCGGCCCGTTCCGCCGAGCGGTGGCGGGTGCCGGATTCGTCGGTAGCTATCGAAGGGTCGGGGACCAACTGAACGTTGGCTCGCAGGATGCGGCTGCCGTCGGTGGACAGCACGACGGCGCCGTCCATCTTGCACAGCTCGCGCAGCCGGGTCGGCGCATACCGGACATCGAGTGAGAAGCCGCCGTCGCAGATGGCCTCGACGTGCTCGTCATGGCCGAGCACGATCAGGGCGCCGGTGCGGCCGCGCAGGATGCGCTCGAGGCCGTCCCGGAGCCCGGTGCCCGGTGCCAAACGGGCTATAACCTCACGCAGGGTCGGACGAGTCACAGCGTGTCATTGTGCGATCCCGTTGGGTGGTGCGTCTAGCCGCTGCGGCCCGGCGGGCCTGCTGGTGCGGTGGTCGGCGATGTCGATCATGTGCTCCAGCGCCGCGACGATGGTGGGTGCGCGCAGCGCGCGCATGCCGGCCGGCACCGCATCGCAACCGGGCGGGATCAGGGCGATGCTGAATCCCTGCCGGGCGGCTTCGGCCAGGCGCCGTTCCATACCGCCGACGCGCCGCAGGTCGCCCGCCAGTCCCACCTCGCCGATGGTCACGGCTGTCGTGGGCAGCGGCAGGTCCGCGTAGGCCGAGGCCAGCGCGATCGCGACGGCGAGATCCGACGACGGATCGGTCAACCGCATTCCGCCCACGGTGGACAGGTAGGTGTCGTTGACGGCGATGGTCAACCTGGCGTGCTTTTCCAGTACGGCGGTGATCATCGCGGCCCGGGCGTGGTCGATCCCGCTGACGGCGCGGCGGGGCGAGCCACACGGCGTGGCCAATAAGGCCTGAACCTCGCCGATGAGTGGTCGCTTTCCGTCCAGAGTCACCGTGATCGCGGTGCCGGCGACGGGAGTTGCCCGCTGCTCCAAGAAAAGGTTCGACGGGTCGGCGATGCCGTCGATTCCGTTGTCGTGCAACAGGAAGCACCCGACTTCGTCGGCGGCACCAAATCGATTCTTGACCCCGCGGACCATCCGCAACATGCCGTTGCGGTCGCCCTCGAAATGCAGCACCACGTCGACGAGGTGTTCCAGCGACCGCGGCCCCGCGATGGCTCCGTCCTTGGTGACATGCCCGACCAGAATCAGCGCGACGCCGTTGGTTTTGGCGGCTGCGGTCAGCGCGGCCGTCACCGCGCGCACCTGCGTGACGCCGCCGGCGACGCCGTCGGCTTCGGTGGTGGACATGGTTTGCACCGAATCCACGATGACCAGCGCAGGCCGGACCGTGGCGATGTGCTCCAGCACCGTGTGCAGGTCGGATTCGGCGGCCAGGTAGACCTCCTCGACATCCTTGCCGCCGCAGCTGATCCGGTCCGCTCGCAGCCGGATCTGGCCGGCGGACTCCTCCCCGGAGACGTACAGCGCGCGCCGGCCGGACTGCGCCCAGCGGTGGGCGACCTTGAGTAGCAGCGTCGACTTACCCACCCCGGGCTCGCCCGCCAGCAGCGTCACCGAACCGGGCACCACACCGCCACCCAGCACCCTGTCGAGCTCATCGATGCCCGTCGAACGGTGCCGACTGAGGGTCGGCTCGATGGAGCTGAGCGGAACGGCTGCCGAAGCCGGCCCCGAAACCAGACCTGCGCGACGGCCGCTGCCACCGACGGCGCTGAGCACCGTCACCTCGTTGACGGTGCCCCAAGTGCCGCACTCCAGGCAACGTCCCACCCACTTGGCGGTGAGATGGCGGCATTCCGAGCAGCGGTATTGCGAGCGCGTATTGGCCACGGCATGAGCGTATCGGGCTGGTATGACACAGCCCTTGGTCTGACGTACGGGTCAGGCCCGTTTCAGACTGGTTGCGGCGCCAGCCCGGCCGAAATCGGCACCAGCACGCTGGCCTGCCCGGCCTTCTCGAAATTGAAGGTGAAGTTGTATGTGAGCCCGTTTGTGATGGGCTTGGTCAAGTTGACGGTCGCCTTGGCCGCATTGTTGGACTCCAGCGGGCCCGGCGCTACTCTCTGGCCTTCGGGCGCACCGATGAACAGCATCCCGCCGGCCGGCAGCCGTGCATCACCGCTCAGCGTCACCGTGCCGATGTCACTGCTGATGCTCACCAGTCTGTCCGTGATATCCGGCGACTGATTGACGGCCACCAGCACCAGTTCCACCGTTCGGCCCGGTTGCACGAAGTCATTGGTCTGCGCGGCTTGGATGCGAATGTCGCGCAATGCCACGTTGTTGAACGTGACCCGATTCCCGTTGACCGCCGGCTCCTGGGTCGCGGTCTGCGAGACCTGACCGGCCCCGCAACCGCTGAGCGCTGGGGCCATCAAGGCAACCAGGCCGAGAATGGCGACCCGCGTGACCAGCGCGGGAAGGCGAATAGGGAGGCGGATCTTGAAGCGGTTCACTCAATGCCTCCTGCTGGCTCGCATTAGGACAGCGGTTCAACTATGCACATTCAACTATGCACAGTAGTAGGAACGTACGGTCGACGGTAGACGCTAGCGGGAGGGCGCACGACCAGCACAGCAGGGCTCGGGTTGCATCCTGCCGGGGTCCTCCAACGGCTCCTCTAAGCCTCATCTAAGCTGCCAAGCGTGGACCAACCATGGACGGTGCCAGTGCGGTGCCTTGCACGTATTGCGCCGTCTGTCAACCCCTAATCTGCGCGTGTTGTGCCCCTGACCTGCAACGTTGATGAGCACTCGTCAGGCCGCCGTGTTAGAATGAAGTAACGAAAGGGGCTCGAATCAGATGATCTTCAAGGTCGGCGACACCGTTGTGTACCCGCACCACGGTGCTGCGTTAGTCGAGGCGATCGAAACCCGGACCATCAAAGGGGAACAAAAAGAGTATCTCGTCTTGAAAGTGGCGCAGGGTGACCTGACCGTTCGAGTACCCGCTGAAAACGCTGAGTACGTCGGTGTCCGCGATGTCGTCGGGCAGGAAGGCCTGGACAAGGTCTTCCAGGTTTTGCGCGCCCCGCACACGGAAGAGCCGACCAATTGGTCGCGCCGTTACAAGGCGAACCTCGAGAAACTCGCTTCCGGCGACGTCAACAAGGTGGCCGAGGTAGTCCGCGATCTGTGGCGACGCGACCAGGAGCGTGGCTTGTCCGCCGGCGAGAAGCGCATGCTGGCCAAGGCGCGGCAAATTCTGGTCGGCGAGTTGGCGCTTGCCGAAAGCACCGACGATGCCAAGGCGGAGACCATCCTCGACGAGGTCCTGGCCGCCGCCTCCTGAATACGACGGTCGTCGCAGTAGTCCCGGCTGCAGGGTCGGGTGAGCGGCTGGGTGCCGGCATCCCCAAGGCGTTCTGTGATCTCGACGGGCGCACGCTTGTCGAACGCGCCGTCGCCGGCTTGCTGGAGTCCGGGGTGGTCGACCACGTCGTGGTGGCGGTGCCCCCCGACCGCATCGAGCAGGCCGCGCAGTTGCTGGCCGGACGAGCCACGGTGGTGGCCGGCGGTGCCGACCGTACCCAATCGGTGAGCCTGGCGCTGTCGGCCTTGCCTGGCTCGAAAGCACCGGAGTTCGTGCTGGTGCACGACGCCGCGCGGGCGCTGACACCGGCAGGGTTGATCGTGCGTGTGGTCGACGCACTGCGGGCGGGTCATGCCGCTGTCGTGCCCGCATTGCCGCTCTCTGACACCATTAAGGCCGTGGACGGCGACGGGGTGGTCCTGGGCACGCCGGAGCGGGGCGGCCTGCGGGCGGTGCAAACCCCACAAGGGTTCGCGACCGACCTGCTGATGCGCGCCTACCGCGCTTACCAGGGCTGTGACACTGGGGGACTCGCCGATTTCACCGACGACGCATCCCTTGTCGAGCATGTCGGCGCCCGGGTTCTGGTGGTCGACGGAGACCCGCTGGCGTTCAAGATCACCACCCAGCTGGATCTGCTGCTGGCCCAAGCGGTTGTGCGCGGTGAATGAGCTGCCCAGGGTCGGTTTGGGTGTCGATGTACACCCGATTGAACCCGGACGGCCGTGCTGGCTGCTGGGGCTGCTGTTCCCCGGTGCGGACGGCTGCGCCGGACATTCCGACGGTGACGTGGGGGTGCACGCGCTGTGCGACGCCGTGTTGTCGGCCGCGGGGCAGGGCGACATGGGCAGCGTACTCGGGATCGATGATCCGCGTTGGAAGGGCGTCACTGGCGCCGACATGCTGCGCGAAGTCGTCGACCTGATATTGCTGCATGGCTACCGGGTCGGTAATGCGGCCGTGCAGGTGATCGGCAACCGACCGAAGGTCAGCCCGCGCCGCGCCGAGGCGCAGCAGCTGCTGTCGGGCCTGCTGCGGGCGCCGGTGTCGGTGTCGGCCACCACTACCGACGGGCTTGGCCTGACGGGGCGGGGCGAAGGCTTGGCCGCCATTGCGACGGCCCTGGTGGTCCACGTCGGGTAACTGACTCCCAACCCGAGGGGCCCGAGCACTCGCGGTCACGGGTTGCGGCAATTGGCCAGGTAAGCTGGCACGTCGTGACCGATCGCGCCCACTTGCGGCTACACGACACGGCGGCCGGCGCCGTGCGTGATTTCGTTCCGCTGCGCGCCGGACACATCTCCATCTACCAGTGCGGCGCCACCCCGCAGGGGCTGCCGCACATCGGGCATGTCCGCAGCGGGGTGGCCTTCGACATCCTGCGCCGCTGGCTGACCGCGCGTGGCTACGACGTCGCGTTCATCCGCAACGTGACCGATATTGAAGACAAGATCCTCAACAAGGCCGCCGCGGCCGGTAGGCCGTGGTGGGAGTGGGCGGCCACCTATGAGCGCGCGTTCACCGCGGCCTACGACGCCCTGGACGTCTTGCCGCCGTCGGCGGAGCCGCGCGCGACCGGGCACATCACCCAAATGATCGAATTAATGGAACGCCTGATCGAAACTGGCCACGCTTATGCCGGCGACGGTGATGTCTACTTCGACGTGCTCAGCTACCCGGAGTACGGCCAGCTGTCCGGACACAGGATCGACGACGTCCACCAGGGCGAGGGCCTGGCCACCGGCAAGCGTGACCAGCGCGACTTCACCCTGTGGAAGGGCGAAAAGCCCGGCGAGCCGTCCTGGCCGTCGCCGTGGGGGCGGGGTCGTCCGGGCTGGCACATCGAATGCTCGGCGATGGCCCGCACCTATCTCGGGCCGGAGTTCGACATCCATTGCGGTGGAATGGATTTGATCTTCCCGCACCACGAGAACGAAATCGCGCAGAGCCGCGCCGCCGGGGACGGGTTCGCCCGCTACTGGCTGCACAACGGCTGGGTGACGATGGGCGGGGAGAAGATGAGCAAGTCGCTGGGCAACGTGGTCTCAATCCCGGCGATGTTGCAGCGGGTGCGGCCGGCCGAGCTGCGCTACTACCTGGGCAGCGCCCACTACCGGTCGATGCTGGAATTCTCCGAGACCGCCCTGCAGGACGCGGTGAAAGCCTATGTCGGAGTCGAGGAGTTTCTGCACCGGGTGCGCAGTCGGGTCGGTGCTGTCGTCCCCGGCCAGTGGACCCCGCGATTCGCCGAAGCTCTCGACGACGATCTGGCGGTCCCGGTCGCGCTGGCCGAGGTGCATCACGCTCGCGCTGAGGGAAACCGGGCACTCGACGCGGGCGACCATGACTGCGCTGTGAAAAATGCCAGCGCCATACGAGCGATGATGGGGATCCTGGGTTGCGACCCGCTCGACGAACGCTGGGAATCCCGCGACGAGACCTCGGCGGCCCTGGCGGCCGTCGACGTGCTGGTGCAGGCCGAACTGGAAAGCCGGGAGAAGGCGCGGGAGCAACGCAACTGGGCGCTCGCCGACGAGATCCGGGAGCGACTCAAGAATGCCGGCATCGAGGTCACCGACACCGCCGACGGGCCGCAGTGGACGCTGCAGGCCGATGACAGCAAGTAAATGCCGGGTAACTCGCGGCGCCGGGGGCCGGTACGCAAATCCGGCACCAAGAAAGGCCCCACCGTCGGCTCGGGCGGCCAGCGTCGCCGCGCGCTGGAGGGACGCGGTCCCACGCCGCCCGCGCACATGCGTTCCAACCATCCCGCTGCCAAGCGCGCGCAGTCGCAGCCGCGCCGGCCGGCCAGACGCAATGACGAGGCTGAAACGGTGTTGGGGCGCAACCCGGTGCTGGAATGCCTGCGTGCCGGTGTCCCGGCGACCGTGCTTTACATCGCACTTGGTACCGAAGCCGAGGAGAGACTCACCGAATCCGTTTCCCGGGCGGGCGATTTGGGCATCGCGATACTTGAGGTGCCGCGCACCGACCTGGATCGGATGACTGCCAACCACCTGCATCAGGGCATCGCGTTGCAGGTGCCGCCCTACAACTACGCCCATCCCGATGATCTGATCGCGGCCGCCACCGAGTCGCCGCCGGCGCTGTTGGTCGCGCTGGACAACATTTCCGACCCTCGCAATCTCGGTGCGATCGTTCGTTCGGTAGCTGCATTCGGCGGCCACGGTGTCATGATCCCGCAGCGGCGTTCAGCCTCGGTTACGGCGGTCGCGTGGCGTACCAGCGCCGGCGCGGCGGCCCGGATCCCGGTGGCGCAAGCCACCAATCTTACCAGGGCACTTAAGAATTGGGCCGATCGCGGGCTGCGGGTGATCGGGTTGGACGCCGGTGGTGATACCGCGATCGACGACTTGGACGGCACCGACCCGCTGGTTGTGGTCGTGGGGTCGGAAGGCAAGGGCTTGTCCCGGTTGGTGCGGCAGAATTGCGATGATGTGGTGTCGATTCCGATGGCCGCCAATGCCGAATCGCTGAACGCCTCGGTGGCCGCCGGGGTGGTGCTCGCCGAAATCGCCCGTCAGCGCAGGCGTTAACGCCGTTGGCTGCCCGCTTCGCCGCCGCCCTGCTGACGTTGGCCCTGATGGTTGGGGCGCTTCTCACGCCGTTGCCGAAAGCTAGCGCGCAACCGGCCGGTTTCGACCTGCAGGCGCATCGCGGCGGTCGCGGCGAGACGACCGAGGAATCGCTGCGCGCATTCGCCAAAGCGCTCGAATTGGGGGTCAGCACACTCGAACTCGACATCGTCATCACCAAGGACGGACAACCGATGGTGTGGCACGACCCGACGATAGAGGCCGAGAAATGCGCCGACACCGGGCCCGCGTTCGCCGGCGACCCGGCCTATCCCTACGTCGGAAAGGTCGTGCACGAGCTGACCCTGGTGCAGATCCGCACGCTCGACTGCGGTCGGCGGCTCGTCGAGTTTCCTCGCGCCGAAGTGGCGCGGGGCAACAAGATAGCGACCTTGCCGGAGGTTTTTGCGCTCGCCGACTCGTATCAGGCCGGGGTGCGCTACAACGTGGAAACCAAGGTCGAGGCGGATAATCCGAGCAGGTCGGCCGACCCTCAACAGTTCGTCGACGTGATACTGGCCGCGGTCAGGTCGGCGGGCAAGGTCGATCGCGTGGAGATTCAGAGCTTCGACTGGCGAACGCTGCCGATGGTGCACCAAGCCGAGCCGTCGATTCCGTTGGTGGCCTTGTACAACGAGGAGACCTGGGTGCCGGATTCGCCGTGGCTGGCCGGTGAAAACGCCACCGCCATCGGCGATCCGATGATCGGGGCGCTGATGGTGGGCGCCAATATCGTCTCGCCCAGGTACCAGCTGGTCACCGGTAAACCGTATGTCGACCACGCGCATTCGTTGGGGCTCAGGGTCATTCCGTGGACCGTCAACGACGCCGCCCCGATGCGTGAGCAGATCGCCGACGGCGTCGACGGCATCATCACCGACTATCCAACGCTGCTGCGCAGCGTGCTGGCCGAGCTCGGTGTGCCGCTGCCGCCGGCGTATCACCGGTCTTAGTATTACGGCATCGCGTCGGCCAGGGCGACATGCCCCTCGAAGTCAAGCGTTCTCGCCATGTCGCGGTAGCGATCCCGGAAGTCTGCGTAGGCCGCGGCATCGTCGCGAGCCCGGGCCAGAAGGGCGCGTAGGCGCAGCAGCAGGATGTCGCGTATAGCCAAGCCGTCGTCGGTCGACGCCGCCGCTAACCGTTCGATCGCCGCCTCGGCCTCGGCCACGTCACCGTCGGCGCCGCGGTCGAGCAGGGTTTCGACTAGAACACCCGTAGCTGGAGTGCCCCATGCCGGCAGTTGGCCGTCGCGGACCAGGCGGTCGGTGGATGCGCGCATCAGCTGGATCGCCTCGTCGCGAGCTCCACGCCGAGCCCTTTCCCGCGCCACGTAGACATCGACGAGCGGTCGATCCCCCAGGTTGTGTCGCTGGTGTTCGAACACGTCGCTGACCCCGGCCAGGAGCGTCTGTCCGCGGCCGCGCTCGGCAGCCGTTTGGCGGTGCACCAGCGCGATGCCCAGCGCCGTCTGGGTGAAGGCCAGCGCCATGTCATTGCCGGATCGTTCGGCGATCCGTAGCGCACCCTCGATCTCACGCACCGCGCGGTCGTCGGCGGCCAGCGCGCCGTTCGGGATTCCCGGGAAGTAACTCCAGACGACGACCGCGGCGTAGGTCAGGGGGTCGGCGCTGCGGGCCATGGCAATGCCGTGGCGCAGGTCGTCGCGCCATCCGGGACGACCTAGGCAAGAACGGGCCATCGCCCGCGACGTAAAGGCAAGTGCTAACGGGGACCCAAAAATGAAGTTGCCCTTAAACGGATCACCGTCGGCCAGGTCGATAACCTTTGTGACCACCGCAGCACGGCAGGCCAATGACCACACTCGATCTTGGCGTAGATCGCCGGGACGGACAGCCCCACCGTCAAGGTGGGATCGCCGAGGGACTCGATGAGGGCCATGGCCTCCGATGCCAGGCGCGACGCCTCACGGATCCGGCCCTGGTACGCGTGATCCATCACCAACCCGGCCATCGCGATGGCTCCCGACGCCTTGTCGCCGGCGGCGGTACACAACTGCCGCAATTCGTCGAAGCGGGCGCCGGCGTCGTCGTTCGCATGGACCCGATAAACGGTTCCGCACAACATGGTGCGAGGGGTGATGCGCATGGCTGGCCGGTTCGGGTCCTCGGTGGGCAATGCGTCAGCGATCTCTTGTGCGCGCTGCCAGCTGAGTCGTGCTGCGGTCATGTCGCGGCTGGTTGCCCAGGTTGCGGCGCGCATGTGCCAGCCGTAGGCGGCGTGCAGATCACCGGCGCCCTCGAGGTGTTCGGCGATCAGCGCGGCGTTCTGGTCGGCCGATTCCGGTTCGCGGGCCTCGATCGCGTCGGCCAGGCGCCGGTGCAACCGGGCGCGATCGGCCCTCAGTTGTGATTCGTAGGCCACCGTGCGGATCAACGGAT
>Ga0307475_10002327_pt1 | contig 11457 bp, 13 predicted proteins | sample atmos_gasesECM1C_FD_203317 | JGI IMG/M metagenome (GOLD analysis project Ga0307475, IMG submission 203317) | Hardwood forest soil microbial communities from Morgan-Monroe State Forest, Indiana, United States - atmos_gasesECM1C_515 | ecosystem: Environmental > Terrestrial > Soil > Temperate...
GCGCCAGGGCCGGATGGCAACACGTGAAAATCAGCCGCAACCGATCGTCCGGGATTTCGCTGGTGTCGTAGTCGGGCTCCACCATTTCCGGCGCCATGCCCGAACTGGTATACAATGCAAGCTTTTCCGCGTACCGCCCCTGGCGGCGAATGCGGTCAATGGCCTTATGCCGCGCGGTCTGGATAATCCACGCCCGCGGAGCGTCCGGCACGCCCGAGGCTTCCCACTGGTCGACGGCTGCCGCGAACGCTTCCTGAGCGCACTCTTCAGCCAGGTCAAAATCACCGATCAGGCGGATGAGCGTAGCGACGATGCGGCCCCAATCGGCCCGGTAGAGCGTCTCAACGGCTTTGGCTGTGTCGGTAGGCATGCCCGAGTATTTTACGGCAGCCTGTCGATTCAGGCATCCGCCGTTCGACTTACCTAAGGGAGGCACCGACATGAGATACATGCTGCTCATTTACCTCGACGAAAACGCTCTCACCCCGGCCCAGAGGGATCAGTGCTACAAAGACTCCGCCGCCTACGCCTGCCAGCTCAATAAAACAGGGCATTTTCTGGGCACCGCGCCGCTATATCCCACCTCTACCGCCACGAGCGTTCGGGTTCAGGACGACAAACGCCTCGTCGTCACCGATGGGCCCTTCGCGGAAACCCGCGAACAGCTTGGCGGCTTCTTTATGATCAATGCCAAGGACCTCGACGAGGCCATCGACATCGCCGGCCGTATTCCCGCCGGCCGTTGGGGCACCGTCGAAATACGGCCTGTCATCGAGGTCGAGGGTCTGCCGGATAAATAACCCCTGGTGGGCAGAAGGAGGTGGAAACCCTTTCCCAAAAAGTTTGCGATAGGCTGTCGATTCCTCCCCGCCCCGTTCGACTTACTAATTGAGAGCGGATTACGTCGAAAGACAGAGCCCCGGCTTTTGGGCACAAACCAAACTCGTAGGGAGAAATGCCATGCGATTCATGATGATCGTCAAAGCCAGCAAGGAGTCAGAGGCAGGCAAAATGCCGAGCGAGGAACTCCTCGCCGAAATGGGCAAGTACAACGAGGAGCTGATGAAGGCGGGCGTTCTCCTCGACCTTGCGGGGCTCCATCCCACTTCGAAAGGGACGCGCATCAGGTTTTCTGACGGCCAACGCACCGTCATCGACGGGCCTTTCGCTGAAACCAAGGAGCTGATCGCGGGCTACTGGCTGATTCAGGTGAAATCCATGCAGGAAGCCATCGATTGGGCTCTGCGCATTCCGTGTCCGTGTGACGGACCCCAGGAGGGCGAGATCGAGCTTCGCCAGGTGTTCGAGATGGAAGACTTCGCCCCCAGCGAGGCGGTCGAACGTGCCTGCGGGCTCGGCAAGGAATTCGCGAAACGCGCGAAGACAGCCTCTAAACCATGAAATCTCAATCCGGAGGGCAAACATGAGCCAGACCAAACTTCAAACATGGCCCCAACGTTCCCTTGAGGGGCCGCGCATCGAAAAAAGGGGTTCGTTTCGTATCGCCGGACTGCGCCGCCACTATACCGACGACAGGATCAGCAACATCCCCGGTCAATGGCAGCAGTTTGTAGCGTACCTCGGCAAAATACCGGGCCAGATCGGCCACACTACCTACGGTGCGTGCCTAAGCCCTGCGAATGGAGCTGCAGGCATCGACTATCTCACCGGCGTCGAGGTTTCGAGCGCTGCGGGCCTTCCAGCTGAGTTCAGCGTCGTGACCGCCCCTGCGCAGGATTACGCTGTTTTTGTGCACCGCGGCCATGCCTCGCAGCTTCGTGATTCCCTGGACGCGATCTGGCAAGAACAGCTCCCAGAATCCGGCTTTCAGGTAAGTGCCGCCCCTGCGGATTCGCCGGTTTTCTTCGAGTGCTACTCCGAACGTTTCGATCCACGAACCGGCACCGGTGATGTCGAAATATGGATACCCATCAAATTGCGGGAAAACACTAATTAGAAAGGAAAACTATATGCAGAAGATCACCCCGTTCCTGTGGTTCGACGATAAAGCGGAGGAGGCCGCGAATTTCTATATCTCCATTTTCAAGAATTCGAAGATGGGCAGGATTACGCGTTACGGAGAGGCAGGCCCTGGACCCAAGGGAACGGCCATGTCCGTAACCTTCCAACTTGAGGGCCAGGAATTCTTCGCGCTAAACGGTGGCCCGCATTACAAGTTCACTCCAGCCATATCTCTCTTCGTCGATTGCAAGTCTCAGGAAGAAGTGGACGAATTATGGGAGAAACTCTCGGCGGGCGGAAGAAAAGACAGATGTGGCTGGCTTACCGACAAATTCGGGCTGTCGTGGCAAATCATCCCGTCGGTTCTAGGCGAGCTCTTGAACGACAAAGATGCGGAGAAGTCTCAACGTGTCATGAAGGCAATGCTGAAAATGGACAAGATTGAAATCGACGCGTTAAAGCAAGCGGCTTCCGCCAGTTCGCGTTCAGCGGCCAATTCCTGACTGGAGACGGATTCAGTAACTTGCAGATGAAAGACAGCGGTTCAATCTCTAGTTTTTTCATGGAGGGCAGCATGAGATTCAATCCTTATCTTTTGTTCGATGGTCAATGCGAGGAAGCTTTCAAGTTCTATGAGCAGACTCTTGGCGGCAAGATCGAATCGATGCTTACCCACGAAGGCACGCCGGCCGCGTGCAACGTGCCTCCCGAGTGGGGAAAGAAGATCCTTCACGCCCGTATGACCATCGGCGACACCGTTTTGATGGCCTCTGACGCGCCGCCGGGCCACTACCAAAAGCCCCAGGGGTTCTCCGTCAATATTTCCGTCAACAAACGGGAAGAAGCCGAACGCATCTACCAGGCCCTCGCCGAAAACGGCAGCGTTCAGATGCCGCTCCAACAGACCTTCTGGGCCACGCGCTTTGCCATGCTCTCCGACCGATTTGGCATTCCGTGGATGATCAACTGCGAACAGGCCGGCGAACAGGCCGGCCAACAGGCCGCCTGATCGCTTGCACAAGGAGAGAAAGATGAATCGAACTGCTCAAGCCGGGTATCAGTCCGTGCACGGAGCCCCTTGCGTGCCCACAGTGTCTCTCTGGACTGGACGCGCCCTCAGCACTCTGCTCGTGCTGTTTCTCCTTCTCGACGCCGTCATGAAATTCGTCAAGCCGGCCCCGGTCCTTCAGGCATGCGCTCAATTGGGCTTGCCTCTGAACCTCGTTTCCACCATCGGGGCCATCTTGCTCGTGTGTACCGTTCTTTATGCGATTCCACGAACCTCGATTCTCGATGCGATCCTTCTGACTGGCTATTTCGGGGGCGCGGTCCTCTCCAACCTTCGCGTGGGCAATCCGCTCTTCACCAACACTTTGTTCCCGGTGTATTTCGACGCACTGACCTGGCTCGGACTCTATCTGCGGGACGTCCGCCTTCGGGTGCTTGCCACGCTGCGGCGCCAGGCTGCCCACGGTGGGCGCCTCTGATGAATGGAGATGACACGTTGGGAGTCGATCGCCGGACGTTCCTGATGAGCGCAACCGCGTCGGCCGCGCTTGTTTCGCCTGCAGCCAGGGGCACGGCAGCGCCGGGTGGTGCGGCTACTCCGTTTCGCAGCCTGGACAGACCCAAGGGGAAGAACAGAACAATGAGCGCGTCAGCGTTGTCGAAGGCCCGGCTCGACCGCATGCATGACATCCTGGCGGGGTACATCGATCGCGGCCAGATCCCAGGCCTCGTCGCGCTCGTCAGCCGCCGTGGCGAAGTCCACCTGGATGCACTCGGCACGTTGACGGCGGGCGGCAAATCCCCGATGCAGCCAGACACGATCTTCCGCATCGCCTCGATGACCAAGCCCATCACCGCGGCTGCTGCGATGATCCTCATTGAGGAATGCAAGCTCCGCCTCGACGAGCCTGTCGATCGCCTGTTGCCCGAACTCGCCAACCGCAAAGTCCTCAAGCGCCTTGACGGCCCTCTCGACGACACCGTTCCGGCGAAGCGCCCCATTTCCGTGCGTGACCTTCTCACCTTCCGCATGGGCTTCGGTCTGATGTTCGCTCCACCGGACGCCTATCCAATTTTGAAGGCTGCCAACGACCTCCAGATCGGCATGGGTCCACCAGCTCCCGCGACCGCGCCTGCCCCTGACGAATGGATCCGCCGCCTCGGAACGCTGCCACTGATGCATCAACCCGGCAAAAAGTGGATGTACAACACTGGCTCCGATGTGTTGGCTGTCTTGATTCGACGCGCTTCCGGCCAGCCCTTTGAATCTTTTTTGCGCGAACGCATCTTCGATCCTCTGGGCATGAAGGACACCGCCTTCAGCGTCCCCGCGGAACGAATCAGCCGCCTTGCCACTTCCTACTGGACTAATTTTCAAAGCGGCGCGTTCGAGGTTTACGACCCTGCCGAAAACGGCCAGTGGAGCCGCCCGCCCGCTTCCCCGTCCGGTGCTGGCGGACTTGTCTCAACCGCCGACGACTATTTGGCGTTCAGCCAGATGATGCTCAACAAGGGCAAACTCGGCAGCGCGCGTATCCTCTCGAGGCCTTCCGTCGAATTAATGACGACGGACCAGCTAACCCCCGAGCAGAAAGCTACGTCTGGTCTAACCGAAGGCTCCTTCGAATCTCACGGTTGGGGATTCGGCGTGTCCATCGTCACTCGCCGCACGGAACTGGCCGGATCGGTCGGAATGTATGGTTGGGACGGAGGTTTGGGCACCTCTTGGCGTGCGGACCCGGCGGAGAATCTCACCGGCATTCTGCTGACTCAACGCATGTGGACTTCGCCCAATGGGCCCGACGTTTATCTCGACTTTTGGGCTTCGTTGTACCAGTCTATTGACGATTAAACCGAAGGCGTTAACGGAATTCTCTAGATTTTCGGATCGATTTATTCGCATGAGAAGGGGGGAAGGGAGACACATGAGCAGCGTACGCGTACTCGTTGGCACTCGTAAGGGCGCATTTCTCCTCACGTCGGACGGCAAGCGCCAGAACTGGAAAATCGATGGTCCTCACTTTGCCGGTTGGGAGATGTATCATCTCAAGGGATCTCCTGCCGACCCGAAGCGTCTGTACGCCTCGCAGACCAGCGGCTGGTTTGGCCAGATCATTCAGCGTTCCGACGATGGCGGCAAAACCTGGTTCCAGCCAGGCACGCCCCCGGGCCAAACGACCACCCCGGATGGCATGCCAAAGGGCGAGAGCAACAAGTTCGTTTACGACGCCTCCGCAGAAACTGGCAAACCCTTGACGACTCATCAGTGGTACGACGGTACGCAGCATCCCTGGGAATTCAAACGCGTCTGGCATCTTGAGCCCTCGCTCAATGATCCCGACACGGTCTACGCCGGGGTGGAGGACGCCGCGTTGTTCCGCTCGACCGATGGCGGCAAGTCCTGGCACGAACTCTCTGGCCTGCGCGGCCACGGCACAGGCCCGCGTTGGCAACCCGGAGCAGGCGGGATGTGTCTGCACACGATCATCCTCGACCCGAAGAATCCGAACCGGGTATTCATCGCCATTTCGGCGGCAGGCGCGTTCCGCACCGACGACGGCGGCAAAACCTGGCGCCCCATTAATCGGGGATTGCGCTCGCAATACATCCCTGATCCGAACGCCGAGGTCGGCCACTGCGTTCATCACGTCGCCATGAATCCTTCGCGTCCCGGCGTTCTTTTCATGCAGAAGCACTGGGACGTTATGCGCAGCGACGACGCGGGCGATTCCTGGCATGAGGTCAGCGGCAATCTCCCGACCGACTTCGGCTTTGTGATTGACGTGCACGCCCACGAGCCGGAAACGATTTACGTCGTTCCAATCAAGAGTGACGGGGAACACTTTGTTCCCGACGGCAAATTGCGCGTGTATCGCAGCCGCACCGGTGGCAACGAGTGGGAAGCGCTGACCAACGGTCTGCCACAGAGCAACTGCTACGTGAACGTGCTTCGTGATGCGATGGCCGTCGATTCGCTCCATTCCTGCGGCATTTACTTCGGCACGACCGGTGGGCAGGTCTACGCCTCCGCCGATGCCGGAAACACCTGGAATCCCATCGTCCACGATCTTCCCGCGGTGTTGTCCGTGGAGGTTCAGACGCTCCCATGACCGCGGCCAAGATCCGCGTGGTGCTTCCGCCGCATCTGCGCGCGTTGGCCCGCGTCGGCAGCGAGCTTCAGCTTGAGGTGACCGGGCCGATCACGATGCGCTCGGTTGTCGATGCGCTCGAATCAAGCTATCCGATGTTGCGCGGCACGATTCGCGACCACGTCTCGCAGGAGCGCCGGCCCTTCCTGCGCTTTTTTGCCTGCTCTGAAGATTTGTCGCACGAATCGCCAGACGCCCCGTTGCCGGACGCAGTCGCGTCCGGCAGCGAGCCTTTGCTCATCGTGGGCGCTATCGCCGGAGGCTAGCGCCACGGGCGCGCCGCCGCAGCGCTCTCGGAAAGAACTTTATCGCCCTTTGGCGGCCTCACCGCGCAGTACCAAACACGTTGAAGCCGCCTTTGCTACTAGTTTCCCCTGCTCATCCGTGACTTCGCACTCGATGTAGCCTACGCTGCTCCCGCGCCGCACGACCTTGCCTTCCGCTTTCAACCGCGCTTCCCACACCGGCCGGAAAAAATTAATCTTCAGCTCCAGCGTTGTGAACGATTCATCCGCTTCCAGCGTGCTTGCAAACGCAATTCCCATGGCCGCGTCGGCAATGTCGCACAAAATCCCTCCGTGAAGCGTCCCCATCGGATTCGCATGCTGCGGTCCGGCCTCCAGTGTGACCACCGAGCGCCCATTTCCGGCTGCTTCTGCTTCGAATCCGATCAAGCGCCCTACAGCCATCCCCACGGCCTTTGTTTTGTCCACAAGTTCCGGTTCCCTGCGCGATCCCGATGTGCTCACGAGTTTTTCCCCCTCTTCGTGGCTTCTGATGCACGTGCTCGCACCTCGGTTTCGAGATACTCCTCCAGATGGCGGCACGCCAGTTTGATGGCCTCATCCTTTTTCTGCAGGCGGCTCATCATCAGGCCTCCCTCGAGCCCGCTCACGATCAGCATGGCGGCCTCGCGCGCCTCGACGTCCGCGTCAATTTCCCCTTTTTCTTGGCCTTCCGCGACGATAGCTTCCAGCCTCTCAATCCATCTCGCCAGCGCGCGCCGTGCTTTCCCCCTCAGCACAGGGTTTCCGTCATCCGTGTCGATCGCCGTATTCAGCAGCGGACATCCCCCGGGTACCAGACCCTCTCGCCGGTCGCGAAAGTTCCACACGATCTGCTTCAGGCGATCGACCGCGTTGGCAATCTGTTCCGTCCCTTCCAGCCTCGTACTCACAGCTGTTGCCCAGGCGTAGTCAAACGCTTCGGCCGCCAGTTGCTGCTTGCTTTCAAAGTGCCGGTAAATTCCGCCCTTCTCGAGCCCGGTGGCCTCCATCAATTCGGAAAGCGCGGCGCCTTCATAGCCCTTCTGGTTGAAGATAGGCGCGGCTTTGCGGATGATGCTGCGCCGTGTGATCTCGCCTTTTCGCATGAGTTCAAGCCCTCCCCGTCGCCACGAGACCGATTGGTCCCAAACCCCAGTATAGCACATATTAGATGAGACCGAACGGTCTTTTTATGCATCCAACCCCTCCGGAGGCCCCCATGAGCGCTGCCGCTGCCACCTTCCCCGCCACTTCCTCCGCCCTCGAACACCCGGCCGTCAATCCCTGGCTCATCGCCGCCACCGTTACCCTCGCCACCTTCATGGAGCTGCTCGACACTGCTATCGCCAACGTCGCTTTGCCCCACATCGCCGGTGGGCTGGCAGTCAGCTACGACGAGAGCACCTGGGTCCTTACCAGCTACCTGGTTTCGAATGCCGTCGTTCTTCCGCTCTCGGCCTGGCTGAGCCGCGTCTTTGGCCGCAAACGCTACTACATGCTTTGTGTAATGCTTTTTACCCTCAGTTCTTTTCTCTGCGGCATCGCGCCGAGCCTCGCCCTGCTGATTTTCTTTCGCGTCATGCAGGGAGTCGGTGGAGGCGGCCTCGCTCCCGTCGAACAAGCCATCCTCGTCGATACCTTTCCAGCTCAAAAACGCCCGGCTGCGTTTGCGCTCTACAGCATGGCCATCGTAACCGCGCCGGTTATTGGTCCGCCGCTCGGCGGCTGGATCACGGACCACTGGAGCTGGCGATGGATTTTCTTCATCAACATTCCCATCGGCATTATTTCGCTGCTTCTCACAAACCGCCTCGTTTCCGACCCGCCGGAGTTCACGCGGGAGGTCAAGGCTGCGCGTGCCGGAGGCAAGCTCCGCGTCGACGGCCTCGGCATCTTCCTGGTCGCTCTTGGTTTCGCTTGCCTCGAAGTGGTTCTCGATCGCGGTCAGACGGAAGATTGGTTCGAGAGCCGTTTCATTCTTTCTTTTTTCAGCATTGCGCTGGTTGCCCTGATTACCGCGGTGCTTTGGGAGTGGCGGCACCCCGATCCGGTGGTGGAAATTCGCCTGCTGGCCGACCGCAACTTCGCGATCGCCAACGTCTATTACTTCCTGTTCGGCTTCGCTTTGTTCGGCTCCACCGTGCTGATACCGCAAATGCTCCAGGGCCTATACGGCTACACCGCGACCGATGCCGGACTTGTGCTTGGCCCCGGCGCGCTGGTTATCGTGGCTCTCGCCCCGGTGATCGTGAAGATCCTGCCCAAGGTTGGCATCAAACCGCTGATTTTCACCGGGTACGTCATCTTCGCGCTGGCCATGTGGCATTTCGCCAGCTTTGACCTAGGCACAGACTATCGCCACATCGCGCTAGCTCGCGCCCTGCAAGGACTCGGCATTGCGCCGCTCTTTGTTCCTGTCAGCCAGCTTGCCTATTCGTTCCTGCCCAAGAACAAAAACAACAAGGCCTCGAGCCTGACCAATCTTTTCCGTAATCAGGGCGGCAGTTTTGGCATTGCGTTTGTCACTACGGTGCTGGCGCGTCGCACGCAATACCATCAGTCCGTTCTGGCCGCCCACGCCACTCCCTTCGATCAACGCTACCGCGAAACTCTTACTTCGATCACCGGCTATCTCTCCGCGCGTGGCTTTACCGTTCCCGACGCGGCGCTTCACGCCAAAGCGCAACTCGCTCGCATCCTCGAACAGCAAGCCGCTTTCCTCGGCTTCCTTGATTGCTTCTGGTTTCTAGGCTGCGCCTGCCTGATTGGCGCGCCATTGGTCTTCTTCGCACGCAAGGTGATGCACCCCGCTTCGGGCGGTGGTGGCCACTGAGCCCTGCGAGAGAGCGGGGTAGGTAGACGGGCAGCGCCGCACAGTCTCGAGGAGAGTCTATTTGGACCTGCTATCAGGCTTGGTGGAAAGGCAGACCGCGACCGTGGCACAGGGCGTAAACCAGAATAATACAAGGCGATCAGCCGCATCGGGCGGAATCGGCCGATGCGGATATTGAGATGACCAGGCGCAAAGCATTTCCGGCCATTCTACGACTAAGGGACCGTAGCTACAGAAAGCCGATTGAGTAAGTGCAGTGGAAGGCCCCCTAGGGCTTTGCGGACGGCTGCCAGAGCTCAATCTTATTCCCATCCAGATCATAGATCCAGGCAAAGCGACCGTATGATTCATTCATTCGTTTGGGATCAATCTTTACTCCCTCTTGTTTTAAGCGGTCGAGCAAAGCATCCAGATCGTCCACGATGTAGTTGACCATGAACGGTGCGTGGCTGGGATCGAAATAGTTAGTGGAGGCGGGAAAAACAGTCCAAACTGTAACGTGTTCCTTCTGCGGGTCGTCGTGTTCGCGCCACGGAAGCATCACGCCTGCTCCTTTGTCAGCGAGTCCAAGATGCTTCGAATACCATTCGCGCATCTGATCACGATTAGCGGATTTGAAGAAGACACCGCCGATTCCAAGGATGCGCCCGCGCCGCTCCATTTTGACGGGCGGCTTCGACTTTTCAGGTTGCGGAGATTGCACTTCCTGTCCTCCTCTTGAGCAGATCGAGATCAGCAACAGCGAGCCGAGCGTAATTGTGCGCCAGGGTATTCCTTGCATGTGCGGATTATACATCGATTCGAGAAAACGGTTCGCTCAAGGTTCGCCGCCATTCACCCTTTCTAGATCGCGCATGAGGTCTCGACTGGCTTGGCATCGCCCGTAGAGAACCAGGCTTGCGGGATCGCAAAGTATCCCAGATTGCGTGTTCATCGGCACCAGGTGCGGATGACTCCTGCAAAACGGCGCAGCATTTACCGGAGAGGGCAAACTGGTTCGAAGGGCAACTGGCTAAGAACGCAAAACGCTGATGCCGCGCTATCCCGCATCGGGCCCTGCATACACATTTCTGCGTATTTCGTCGCCGTCAGTATTTACGGATGATAGGTATTTACGAGCTTAAGCGAGCGGATCTGGGAGCGCCTGATGGCCATCAAAGAAGTACCGGCGTTGCATAGCCCAACCGATGCTTCGCCTCCAGCGCTCGCTCATTCGGCCCACTCCGTCCAGTTTTACTTTGACGACCATCTCTTGGCCGACGAACTCACGCGCTTGGTTGGAACCGCGCTGATCAGCGGGGACGCCGCAATCGTGATTGCCACCCAGGCTCATCGCGAGGCGCTGGCTCGTGAATTGAAAGCCCGGGATTTAGATACCACCAGAGCCTTGGCTGAAGGCCGCTTCGTTTCCTTGGACGCCGCGGACACATTGTCACGCATCATGCGGAATCAGATGCCCGATCCCGAACGTTTCTCGCAGATTGTAGGCGGCCTGATCGCAAAAACCAGGGCCGCGACTAAATCCGAGCAATCCGGTGTTGCCATTTTTGGCGAAATGGTCGCCATCCTCTGGGCCCAGGAAAAACAGCAAGCCGCCATTCGCCTGGAAGAACTCTGGAACACTTTAGCCAAGAAGTATTCCTTCTCTCTCCGGTGCGCATATCCAATGAACGCCTTCCACAAGCCAGAGCATTCCGAATCTTTCGGCAAAATCTGTGCCGAGCACTCTGCGGTCCTGCCGATTGGTTCTCGCGCGCTGGTTCTCAGCGACGATGAACGGCTGCGCACCATCGCCGCATTGCAGCAGAGACTGCAGGTTCTGGAATACGAAAGCACCATCCGCGAAACCGAACGGCGGTTTCGTATACTCGTCGAAGCAGTGCAGGACTACGCTATTTTCACGCTCGACGCGGACGGCCACGTAAATAGCTGGAATGTGGGCGCCGAACGCCTCAAAGGTTACAAAGCCGATGAAATTCTTGGCCGGTCTTTTTCCGCATTTTATCCACCGGAAGACATCGCGGATGGCAAACCACAGCGCGAGCTTTCCATTGCCGTCGACGAAGGCCGCGTCGAGGACGAGGGCTGGCGCGTCCGCAAAGACGGTTCCAGGTTTTGGGCCAATGTTGTTATCACGGCGACAAAAGATGCCCACGGCGGCGTGATCGGCTTCTCCAAAGTAACTCGCGACTTTACGGAAAGAATGCAGGCGCAGAAGGCGCTCCAGGATTCCCAGCGC
>Ga0307475_10002328_pt1 | contig 11446 bp, 14 predicted proteins | sample atmos_gasesECM1C_FD_203317 | JGI IMG/M metagenome (GOLD analysis project Ga0307475, IMG submission 203317) | Hardwood forest soil microbial communities from Morgan-Monroe State Forest, Indiana, United States - atmos_gasesECM1C_515 | ecosystem: Environmental > Terrestrial > Soil > Temperate...
GAGCCCGCCTGCGAAGCGCCTGATGCGGTCGAGCCGGGACAAAAAACTTGGCGGGGTTTGCGCCGGCCTTGCGGAGTATTTCGATCTTGACCCGACGATCGTTCGGGTGATTTGGCTACTGGCGGTCTTGCTTGGTGGGACGGGACTCCTTGCCTATTTGATTTTGTGGATTGTCCTGCCGCTTGCTCCTTCGGGAGTGCCGACGACCGCGCCGACTACCGCGGCACGCGTCTGAGAACTCGCACTCTAGTCTTTGTTCCTGGCAAAGCGTCTCCTCTTGCCTCTTTCACCCACGATCAGGTGATCGAGTGAGAAGACGCCGGCCCCGATCGTTCCGAGGACGAGGCACGCGGCGGCTAATGACAACGGGAATTCGTAGTCCTTGACCGACAGGATTCCATGCGTGCTGTGCACCTTCCCAATAGCGATCGCCATCTCGCAGGCCAGCAAAAGCGCTGCAGGCCTGGTGAATAGCCCCACGAAGAGCAGTAGCGCCCCAAAACTCTCGAGGATTCCGGCCAGCCCAAGGAAATAACCGGGAAAGCCGTGAGAGGTGAAAAAGTCGCGCATGGTGTCGGTGGGGTGTACCAATTTGGGATAGCCGTGGTAGATAAAGATCAGGCTCAACGTCCAACGTAACGCCAGCAGTGCCAACGGTTGTAATCCGCTCAAGAATTTCATTTTGGTCTCCCCCCACACCTTACTGTCGAACCGGCTGGTTTTCCAGCCGAACACTTATGCGTTGTGTCACGTCGGGCATGTCCGCGAATCGGGTACAATTTTCGGTGCTCTTCGCGAGGGCCGTATGAAACCTATGCGAACGATTGGCATTGTGAACGGTGGAGGCGACGCGCCGGGATTGAATCCGGTAATCCGCGCAATCGTCCGTGCCTCGATTAACGAACACGGGATGCGCGTTGTCGGTGTTCTCAACGGCTTCGACGGCCTCATCTGGCCCGAGGGCGCCAAGGAAATGACCGAAGAATCTGTAAGTGGAATTCTACCGCGGGGCGGCACGATTCTTGGCACTACGAATCGTGGGAATCCCTTCGCGTATAAGGCCATGGAAAATGGCCAGGAGGTGATTCACGATTACTCGTCGCTGTGCATGGACAACGCGCGGCGACTCGGAATTGACGCCATGATCGTGATTGGCGGGGACGGCACGCAGCACATCGCGCGCGATTTCTATCGCAAAGGCATCAACATCGTCGGAGTCCCGAAGACGATTGACAACGACCGGGATGCCACCGAGGTAACGTTCGGGTTTGACACGGCCCTGGTCATCGCCACCGAAGCGGTGGACCGACTGCATCCCACCGCCGAAAGCCATCATCGCGTGATGCTCATCGAAGTCATGGGACGAGACGCCGGCTGGATTGCATTGCACGCCGGAATGGCCGGAGGTGCGCACATCATCCTCGTGCCGGAAATTCCGTTCACCTTTGACAATATTTGCGACGCGATTCGCGCGCGCGAGCTCCGTGGCAAACGCTTCAGCCTGATTGTGGTGGCTGAAGGGGTCGAGCTTCCGACGAGCGACCCGGGAGGCAAGCCTATTCCTAGCGCCGGTCCCGGCAGCGTAGCCAACACGATTGGGTACACGCTGCGCGAAACGCTGCACAAGGAGATTCGCGTCACTGTGCTCGGCCACGTACAGCGCGGCTCGCCAACGCCTTTCGATCGTATCCTCGGCACGCGCTTTGGGGTCGCGGCGACCGACCTGGTTGCCAAAGGGGAGTTTGGGCGGATGGTTTGCCTGAGAGCTGGCAAAATGGATTCAGTATCGCTTGACGAGGCACTGGAGAAGATGAAGTTCATTGACCCTAACAGCGAAATCGTTCACGCTGCTCGTGCCGTGGGAGCCACCTTCGGAGATAGACGATAGATGAAGCGAAAGCTCCTGGTTGCTGTGCCACTGCTGTGCGTGGTGGCGCTGCTGGCCTGGTATTTCCGTCCGAAACACGAATCGCTCGGCGCCGCTTATGTGAGTGAGCGCACTCTGACACTTTTGAGCAGTGTCGCGCAGGTGCGCGAGCAGATTGGCGTTCTCTATTATGGAGAGCGCGTGGAAGTTCTTGCCCGGAGGAATGACAACGTCAAAGTGCGCACCGCGAATGGGACGATCGGGTGGGTAGACGGCCGTTACTTGATGGAGCCGGAGTTGTGGGAACGAAGCGCGAAGTTACTGAATCAGGCCAAGTCCATGGCGGTGCAGGCGCACGGCCGCACCAAGACCACCACCAATCTTCGTGTTGAGCCGGGCCGCACCGAGCCGCGCTTGTACCAGTTCGGACGGGGGGCCGAAGTTGAGATTTTCGGGCGGGCGGTGGCCGATTGGGTCCAGGTCAGTGACGAAAAAGAGGCGGTCGCGGGGAATGAGGCAGAGAAGCCCGAGAAAAAGGAAGACTGGTATCTGGTGCGGGGAGTGGCAACGCGTCCGCCGGGCGAAGGAGCGGTGCGCAACTCGGCGGTGACGACGACCACGCAGCCCGGAGATCAAACGATCCCCATCGCCGGGTGGGTGGTTGCGCGCTTCATCTCACTGGATTTGCCCGACCCGGTGCGTGAGGGCACCAGCTCCGCCAACGTTCGAGCGATCGCGTGGTTTGAGCTCAATCGCGTGACGGACTCGGACGGTGATCATCCGCAGTATCTGGTTGCCGGAACTCGCAGCGCCGAAGGCGCGCCGTGCGACTTCACCACGATACGTGTGTTTACCTGGAATCCCAGGAAATCCAGGTACGAAACCGCCTACATCGAAAACGAGCTCTGCGGAGCGCTTCCGATACAGGTCGGCAAGAATCCCAAAGGCGAACCCGAATTCCGATTTCATGTCATGGAACGGAATAAGGAGGAACGGGTGTATCGTCTGGTTCAGACGGTCGTCCGCCGGGTGAGAGAGGACAAGGTTGGTTCCGCGGGCAGATCGCACAACAGTACGAAAGGGAAACGCTGAATTGAACCTTTCCATCAGCAGGCGCGCTGCCTCCCGTCTTTCACAAACACACACCTTCTTTTCCCTTGGGATTGCACTCTGTTGCGTTGCGATAGTGGGCCTCGTGGGCACGATTGCCTTTGCGCAAGCAACTAGCTCCGCAAAGTATTTCCTCCCGATGACTCACGGCACGTATTGGGTTTATCAAGGAACGGTTACCTGGTTCGATCAGGGGAAACGGAAACCAGTTGAGGCCAAGGTGTCGCTCAAGATGAGCGTCGAGCGAGTTTTTCATAAAGAGGACACCGTGTTTGCGGAAATCCAAGGCTATCCGGCCGGCCTGAATTTCACCACGGGCGAAGCAAATCCCTCGCGATGGATACTCACGGAAAGTTCCAGACACCAGGTTTTTGCGCGAGTTGGATCCCGGAACGCGTTTGCCTGCGAGCGAAACGCCGGGCATTGCTTTTGATTCCTTTATGACCGAGGATGACCTGCTGTTTGAATGGCCTGTGGCCCGTGGCCAGAAATATTGCTACGCGGAATCGGCGAAACGCGAGGACGAAATGTATTGCTGGGTCGTCGAGTCCGAGAGCAGGAAGAACGTCGAAACCGTGCTCGGTCTGTCTTCAGGCAGCGCGCCAGTGTTCACCATTACGTACCGAACGAATCCGGATGACACGCAGATTGAGCTCTCGCCCGGGATTGGAATTATTGCTTACCGGTATCACCATCATGGCACGACCGCGGAAACAGACGTGAAGTTGATAGAATTTCATCCCGTCCCCGACAAATCTGCTTCGAGTGGTGGCACACAATGACCTTGCACATCAACGAATCGGAAGTCCGGCAGCTACTAATCATGCCGATGGCGATTGCGGCGGTCGAAGAAGTCTCGCGCAAGCAGGCCGAAGGCAGTGTCGTCGTTCACCCGCGGCGCCGGTTCGAGCTGCCTGGAGGCGGGTTCTTCCATTACATGGCGGCGATGGACACGGGAGCCGGCCTGATTGCGATGAAGCAGTATACGTACGTGAAAGGCAAGCTGTGTTTTCTCGTGTCTCTCTACTCCTCGGAAAGCGGCGAGTTGCTCGCGCTCATCGAGGCCGATTATCTTGGCCAGATGCGCACCGGCGCCGCTTCCGGCGTGGCCACGAAATATCTCGCCCAGAAACTGGCGAAATCCGCAGCCATCATCGGGACCGGAGGCCAGGCCAGGACCCAGCTCGAAGCCATTCATAACGTGCGGATGCTCGAGTCCGTTTACGTCTACGGGCGCAATCCCGAGCGACGGAAGCAGTTTTGTGACGAAATGACCGAGCAGCTCAGCATCAACGTCTATCCGATGGACTCAGCCGCGGCTGCGGTGCAGAGTGCGGAAATCATATGCACAGCTACGACATCGCCACAGCCGGTTTTGCACGGTGCGGACGTCCCCCCCGGGCTGCACATCAATGCGATTGGCGCCAATCACGCGCACAAACGGGAACTGGATGACGAGGTGATCGCCAAAGCCAATCTGATTTTTGTGGATTCTCTCGCGCAATCGCAACAGGAGGCAGGCGACCTGATCATCCCTTTCCAGAAGCAACACGAGCGCTGGTCCCAGGTACACGAGCTGGCCCAACTTGTTGCCGGCAAGGCCCCGAGCCGTACAAAGAACATGCAGGTAACCCTGTTCAAGTCGAATGGCATAGCTTCCTGGGACCTTGCGGTAGCCAGCAAGGTGTACGCGCTGGCGCGGGAGAAGGGCTTGGGCCGGGAGCTGCCGCTGTTTGCGGAAGCCTGAAAAAACGAGGAATCGCGGCTTGACAGGGCGAGAGTGGGTAACTAGAGTTGTTGAACGAACGTTCGAGAACCCCACATGCCTACCCCTCCAACACCCCGCGACTCGGAAGCCAAGCTCCAACACATACTGCTCCACGCGGCCCAAATCTTCGCGGAGGAGGGTTTTGAGGGCACTTCGATGCGAGACATCAGCCGGGTCACGGGAGTGTCGCTATCGGGATTGTATTACTATTTCGAGAGCAAGCAGAAACTTCTGTATCTTATTCAATATAATGCATTTACATTCATCATGGAGCAGCTGCTTTCTCGCCTCTATGCGGTTCACGAACCTGCCGCTCGCCTTCGGGTGCTAGTCCAGAATCACATCGAATACTTTCTTTCCCATCCGAACGAGATGAAAGTCCTGGCGCATGAAGAGGAGGCCTTGGCCCCCCCGCTCCGGGACGAGGTGGCGGACATCAAGCGGCGCTACTATGCCTTGGCACGAGAGATCTTCGACGGGCTAGCGGCGGAGGGATTGGCGCCCGGCGTCCAGCCCCGTGTCGCCATTCTCAGCCTGTTTGGCATGATGAACTGGGTTTATAAGTGGCATAACCCAAAGATCGACCCTGGTGCCGAAGAGCTCACCAGCGCCATCCTCGGTATCTTTCTGAATGGCGTGTGGACCGGAGTAGAAGAGAAGGTGCTATCGGCTTCCGGTCCCCGAGCCCGAACGCGAGATTAGAGAACTGAAGTCTTTCACAGGTTTGCGACGGAGAGATCAGGAGAGCAAAGCATGGCTAGCACAACAGGCATTGCGACCAAGGAACTCGTGAAATACCGCGTGGAAGAGGGGGTGGCGATTCTCGAGATGGATGATCCCCCTGCGAACACTTACACCTATGAGATGATGCAGCAGCTCGACTCCGCCATTTTGAAAGCCCGGATGGACGAGAATGTGCATGTAATCATGCTGCGGGGCGCGGGCGAAAAGTTTTTCTCGGCCGGTGCCAGCATTCCCATGCTCACGAAGGCCGATCCGCAGTTCAAGTATTACTTCTGCTTGCACGCCAATGAAACATTGTGCCGGCTCGAACAAACCTCGAAGCTGGTGATCGCCGCTCTCAACGGCCATACCGTGGGCGGGGGACTGGAGATCGCGCTCGCGTGCGACATCCGAATTGCGAAGAAGGAAGGAGGCAAGATTGGGCTTCCTGAGGTGAATCTAGGGGTTCTTCCAGGCACCGGGGGCACGCAGCGATTCGCCCGCGCCATTGGTCGCGCCCGCGCTATCGAACTCATGGCCACCGGCCGTACCTTCAGTTTCGAGGAGGCGCAGGAAATGGGGCTGGTGCACTACGTGTACGAGAAGGAAGTGTTCTGGGACGACGCGTTGGCTTACGCGAAGCAGTTCTGCCCACCGTTCAAGGCGTCGCGCGCCGTCGGCCGTATCAAGCGTTCCGTTGTGACTGGCGCGGAAATTCCGTTCGCCGAAGCGCTTGCCCTTGAACGCGAACTGCAACAGCTGCTCTTCACCAGCGAGGACGCTAAAGAAGGGCTTGCCGCTTACGTGGAAAAACGCGCCGCGAGCTTCAAAGGGAAGTAAACTCTAAGGCGCCGTCTGATTCTGAATTTCGAGATCGAGCCGAGACCGAATGAAGACCCTGCCAGATTATCTTCGAAAAGGAATGAAGCTTGTGATTGTCGGGTGCAATCCGAGCGAATCCTCTGTTCGCGCGGGCCACTATTACGCCGGCCGGGGAAATCAATTCTGGCCCACTCTGTACGAATCTGGAGTTGTGCCCGAGCCATTCGACTACCCGGACGACCGGCGGATCATCGAGTTCGGTATCGGACTCACCGATCTGGTCAAGCGCCCCACGAAGGGGATCGAAGAGCTCAACCGCGAGGACTTTGCGGAAGGCCGCATTGTTCTGGCGCAGAAGCTCGAGGAGTTTGCTCCCCGCGTCATTGCGTTCAACGGCAAAATGACCTACGAACAGTTTGCACAGCGCAAATGCCGATACGGCCTGCAAAAGGGTTCGCTCTATGGGGCACAAATCTATGTTCTGCCGTCGACCAGTGGCCAAAATGCGCGGGGCAAGACCGAGCGCGTCAAGCATTTCCGCAATCTGGCGCGGCTGCTCGAGCGTTCCGCCAAGGCCAAGGAATCCGTGCGCGCCGAGTGAAATTCCAGAAGGAGGTTCGAATGAGCCGGGCAAGCCACCCCGCTCCTGAGGCGCCGGTCCTGCTGGAATCGCGCGAAGGATCTATCGTCACGTTGACGATGAATCGGCCCGAACGCCTGAACGCACTCAACAATGATCTATCCACCGCGCTGAATGAGGCCATCTCACGGATCGCGGGCGATCGCACTGTCAACGTCGTAATCCTTACCGGCGCGGGCAAGGCCTTTTGCGCGGGTGGCGACCTTCACGTGATTGCTCAAGGCCGTGCGCGTGGTGATGTCGAGGAATTAGGGCCAATTCTGCGCTCCGGCGTGCAGGCCGTTCTGAAAATTCGCACCATGCCGCAACCCGTAATTGCCGCGGTCAATGGCGCTGCCGCCGGCGCGGGCATGAATCTGGCGCTTGCCGCGGATATTCGCGTAGCGGTCGAGGAAGCTGTGTTTGGGCAGAATTTCGCCAAAGTCGGCCTTTTCCCCGATTACGGCGGAACGTACTTTTTGCCGCAACTGATTGGCCCCGCGAAAGCGGCGGAAATGTTCTATACGGGAGACATGATTGACGCCAAAACTGCCCTAAGGCTGGGTATCGTCAATCATGTATTTCCAGCGGATCGTTTTCACCTGGAGGTTCAAAGTCTGGCCGCAAAAATAGCTGTTGGTCCTCAAATCGCCATACAGGCCGTCAAGCACACCATGTTCGCTCGCGAGCAGGATGAGCTGGTGCAAGCCCTGGAAAGGGAAGTCGAACATCAGCTTAAGTGCTTTCATTCGCACGACTGCATGGAAGGTATCCGCGCCTTCCTCGAAAAACGCCCACCCAGTTTCCGGGGGCACTGAGGCGACTTTTTGGATTTCCAGGAACTCTAATGTAGCAGAGGGTGGACGCCATCGTGAAGTCCGTCAACATGTGTCGAGCCGAGGGGTCCGGGTCGCATTTGATCGAGATTCGCCGTAAGGAGGCACACGCTCATGCCGGCAACACGTTTAACCACGTTTGATGATTGGGTCGATCTGTTCCGAGTGTGGCAGAAGGATATTGGAGTCGCCTACCCGGAGATCACCAACTACAAATTCGAAGCCAAGTTCGGCCCTACGCGATCGAACGAGGTGGAATTTGGCGCCTACAAAGGCCGCCCTAAGTGGGAGAAGGTGGTGCAGATTCCCGACCAGCGCATGCGCGACGCCCTGCTGAATTTGATTGTGTACCAGGGCGATACGGAATTTGCTTCGGTCGAACAGCAGCGCCGCCTGTTCGAAACGGCGCCCAGCGAGCATGACCGCCAATCACTCTGCCGCGTGGTCACTGAAGAGATGCGGCATGGCTGGCAGATGTGCCACCTGCTGATGAATCACTTCGGTTACAGCGGACGCGTGGAAGCGCAGAAAATGCTCGAACGCCGGGCGTTCGATCAGAAGCGGCTCCTTGGCGCGTTCAATCAGGATGTGAACAACTGGCTGGACTTTTTCGTTTACACCGATTTTGTGGATCGGGACGGCAAATATCAACTCACCATGCTCAGCTATTCCGGCTTTGCGCCGCTGGCACAGTCGATGATCCCGATGCTCAAGGAAGAGTCGTTTCACCTGGGCACGGGACAAGACGGCATCAAGCGCATCGTCAAGGCCGGCGTCGTTCCCCTGCAGATCATTCAGAAGTACATAAACAAGTGGGTCCCTGTCAGCCTGGACCTGTTTGGCGTTGACCGCTCCAGTTCCGCGCACTGGTTTTACGTTTGGGGCCTGAAGGGCCGGTACGACGAGCCAACCGCTACGACGGAAGTGAATCTGGAGCGCATGAACGAGCACAGCCGCGAGCTCTATCGCCAGGAGTGTGTCAAGCTCGTCGAGATGATCAACAAGAATGTTCCCGACGGCCAGGCGAAGCTGTATGTACCCGACGTGAAGTTCAATCGTTTTATCGGGGAACACGCCCGGAAGCCTTACAGCGTTACGGGCGAGATGCTTGGTGAAAAGGAGTATGCGGAGCATCTACAGGAAATGCTTCCTCAGCCTGAGGATGTTGCGCTTGTGTGCGAAATCCAGTCGGTCGAAAAACAATGGATCTCGCCCAAGGGATCGATCCAGTAGTGGGCCAGAATCGTTCACGGTGATCGTCGGGGAAGGATAGCCAGCCCCGAACGAATGCGTGGTTGCGGAACATGAGGCGGCTCGGAACAGGCCAGCTCTTGGGATTGATTCTCGGCTGCGCTGTCGTTGTGGTCATGTTTTTCATGATGTTTGCGATTCTCGGTGGCCTGGTCTCGGGCGGGCAGTGAAAGAGTCAGGGGGTAAAGTGGCACCGATTTCTTGAGGACGTGCGGGCCTAGCCCATCTTTTCCCAGGAGCGATATGACTGATCTCGAAATTTCTCCGCGCGAATTGAAAGAACGCCTGGACCGCGGCGAGAATATCCTGCTCGTCGATGTCCGTGAGCCCCATGAATATGCCATCTGTCAGATCGAAGGCGCCAAGCTCATCCCAATGGGCTCAATCCCTGCGAATTTGCAGAAGCTTGATACCGATGAAGATGTGGTGTGTTATTGCCATCACGGAATGCGCAGTCTGGACGTTGTCAACTGGCTCTGTGCGCGGGGGATCAAGTCCGCGAAATCGATGGCAGGAGGCATCGATCGCTGGTCGATCGAGATCGATCCAACGGTTCCCCGCTACTAGTCTTTTTCTCGCTGCAGTTGCGGCAGGGTTGTGTAGCGGCCGCCGTCTGCGGCGGGCATCTTTTTGGTCCAGGGCGCACAGCCCGCTCGTTACAGAGAGATTCCAATCATTTTGGAAAGATCCATCGGGAGATGGGGATGCCGAATAAAATTGCCTTCTATCAGAAGCCCGCTTGAACCACCTGCCGCAAAGCAAGAGGTCTCTTGCTTGAAGAAAAAATTACGTTTGATTCTCGTGATCTCGGAAACAAACTCTTGACGGAGACGGAACTCCACGAATTGATTGGCGACCGCGACTACATGGAATTTCTCAACAGCCGTAACGAGCTTTACCGCAAGCACAAGATGAAAGAGCATCCCCCTTCGCGGAGCGAAGCCATCAGGCTCATGGCCAAAGAACCCAATCTCATCCGGCGCCCGTTGCTCATTCGTGGCTCGCAGATTATCTTTGGCTTCGATGAAGGTGCTTATCGAAAGCTCGCAAAATCATAGCTGGATGTCTGGCGGCTCTCTTTTGCTGCCTTACACGCAGCGACTGTTGTTCAGGAGACCTGCATGGGCGTGAAGACCATTGCCGTTATTGGCGCGGGCACAATGGGGCGCGGCATAGCATATGCCGCCGCTCTTGGAGGGTTTCAGACCATTCTCGAGGATGTAAACGATTCCATCCTGGCCAATGCCCTTGCCTGGATTCGTGAAGCTTTTGAGGAAGGCGTAAAGCGCTTCAAAGTCGAACCAGCCACTAGGGATGCCGCACTGGCGCGCGTTTCCACCTCGTGCGTTGTCGATGAAGCCATTCGCGATGCCGAGTTGATTATAGAGGCCGTGCCCGAAGAACTTGAGATGAAGCTCGAGTTGTTCACCATCTTCGACAAGTTCGCAAAGCCCAATGCCATTTTTGCCAGCAATACGTCTTCTCTCTCCATCAGCGATTTCACAAACATCGTGATTTACCGCGACCGCTGCATCGGCATGCATTTCTTCAATCCCGTGCCGAAGATGCGGCTGGTGGAGATTGTGCGCACGGCATACACGTCCGACGAAACAGTCGCTACCTGTGTCGGCGTGGCTCATCGGATGCACAAGGAAATCGTCATAGTGAATGAGGCCCCCGGATTCATCACCTCGCGGATAAACGCTCTCATCGGCAATGAAGCGTTCGCCATGCTCGAAGCCGGTATCGCCTCGGCCGCCGACATCGACAAAGCGGTGAAGCTCGGCTTGAACCATCCGATGGGCCCCTTCGAGATGGTTGACCTCGTGGGCCTGGACGTGCGCCTCAAGATCCTCGAGTATCTGCATGGCACTCTCGGAGAAAAATACCGCCCCAGCCCGCTTCTGCGCCGTTATGTTAAGGAAGGCCGGCTCGGGCGAAAGTCAGGTCGCGGCGTCTACGACTACGCGCATCGTACGGACAAGGCCTGACCGGCTGGACCTGGAGAAATGGTCTAGAATATTGATTATGAAGCCGCTTGCCGAACGCATCCTGATCCAGCAGGGCGATATCACCGACATGGAGGTCGACGCCATCGTTAATGCCGCCAACAACGACCTCGTCCTTGGCGCTGGAGTTGCCGGCGCAATTCTCCGCAAAGGAGGCGCGTCGATCCAGGAGGAGTGCAACGAAATCGGCAGTATTCCGGTGGGCTACGCCGCGATCACCGGAGCCGGCAAGCTCAAAGCCCGTTACGTGATTCATGCCGCAAGCATGGGCCTCGGCGATCTTCCGACCACGTCCAAGTCGCTTCGCACCTCCACCGCTCACTCTTTGCACCTGGCCGCTGAGCGCAAGCTCAAAACCATTGCCTTTCCCGCAGTCGGGACCGGCGTCTCCGGTTTTCCGATGGACGAATGCGCCCAGATCATGCTTGCGGAAGCGGCGCA
>Ga0307475_10002329_pt1 | contig 11443 bp, 11 predicted proteins | sample atmos_gasesECM1C_FD_203317 | JGI IMG/M metagenome (GOLD analysis project Ga0307475, IMG submission 203317) | Hardwood forest soil microbial communities from Morgan-Monroe State Forest, Indiana, United States - atmos_gasesECM1C_515 | ecosystem: Environmental > Terrestrial > Soil > Temperate...
CTGGGACCACCAGCAGCGGTATACGAGTACGTGCAATCCATGTGATCGTCAACAACCCGAATGCTTTGGGGGTTCCCCAAGGCGCAGATGTCATAGTGGGCGAGGCGCACGCCGACTCGTCTCACCCGTAACAACCTCTAAGCCAAGCGGACGAGGAGAGAGCCCGGCACGAATCCGGGCTCTCTTTTTTCGCCCAAGCAAGTGGGCGAGTTGTCGGCCACACGGGAGTTATCCAGGAACGGCGTTGTGAGACATCGGGTCTTCAAGCGTAACTGCGATGGGCTTACGTGAATTGTGGACTACCAGGGTCGGAGTCGAACCCCTCGGGGTGATTGATACTGCGTAACTTACTGATTCTACGAAAAAGCAAAATGGAGAAAAACCGCAAAAGCTCCGAAGTGAGGTACACGGCAGGTACACGGCCAGATTCAGAATTCGCTTACATGGACGGATGCGGTCATTGTGGCGAGGGCCATAATTTCAACTCTCTGCTTAGAAGGTGTAACAGAATCTTAGACGATATGTGTGCTCGGAAACTTTCGACGCTCCTGGTCATGATGCACTTTGACGCTTACGCTGATTTGTTGAGGGTACTCACGACCGCCGCCAGCCAAACCTCGGGGTCGTCGGACATGGTGCCGCCATCGGCCTCGGGGAAACTCTCGGCACTGTGGAATCGCAGGGCGACGACCGGGATATTGGGATAATGTTGCTTGAACCAGTGACGCCTAGGGGATCCCGTGCTGCTAGGCTCGCCGGAGTCTGGCGTCCGTACGCGGGCACGAGTTGTTTATTGTCAGCGCATAGAAAACAACAGGTTTGCTGTCGGCTTGGAACTTTTGGCCCCGCTAGGAGAAGGGACCAAGCCGCATTAGCTCGCCGCGAGATCATGCCAGAAGTCTATATGTGGGGATACCTGCGGGTTCGGTCTACGCCGCGTTTTTCCCGCTGACATCCTGACTTCCCTGCGACGCCAAGCCTATGAGGCCCTCCTCATTCGTGCGTCTCCGGTCGCATTGCGGGCATCTCCACAGGCGATAATCCCTTTTCTCCTGATCGATTTCAGCGAGATACATGGGCATCCCATCGTGGTGGCATCGGACGCTGGGAACCATGTCCAACTCATTCGTGTTTCCGTTCCGGCTCAGGATGAAGTATCCACGATAGATGTTGTAGTGGACGAGACAATCGGGCTGCGCACAGGCATATGCAGTATGTTTAGCGTTATCCTCGCTGTTCACGAGGCTCTGATTAAGCCTCATCTCCGCGTGATGCTCGTGACAAAGCGGGCGAAGTTCCTTGCTCGGCTGGGTAGCAGGCATAGGCCCTCCTCTAGGACACCTCCAAATGAGCTCCCGTCGGAGACGGTGTACCAGTGGAACACCCTGGTTCCGTTAGATTTTGGAGTCGTACCCCAGTACGTACTTTCATACGCCAGCGGCGTTCAGGTGTCAAGAGTCACAAGAATGTCTCAGAAAAATTGCTTGATTCCAGGACGGTTCTTTTCATAAATCAAAGTCACAAACCGACGAAAATCAGCACCGGGGACAAATCAGTGCCTGCAATTCGGCCTTACAAAAACCGTCGATCAAAGCGGATTGTCCTGAAAAAGAGTGCCAGTCTTGTCGTCAATCTTGAACGAATCGCGAAAAGGCTTCCCTGCCTCATACTCGATAGCTCGCCAGAGGGTTCAGACTCATGGGGACTTTCCGACTGAAACGCGGACAAGTTGTCTAAATCATCCCAGACGAAGACCCACTGAATGTTTCGAGGTGCCACGTGATGTGGGTCGGCACACCAGGATCTAAGCACGAAGGGCAGGTGGGGCTGCAGATTCTGAATCCTACTGTGAATCCGCGGGGCGCGTAACCCCCTTTCAAACACGCGCATGAACGCTAACGAACCCCTATTTCCTTGAGCGATTGTACTCCGTTCCAACAATTTTGGGACCGCATCAAAAAAATGACCCGATTGAGAAAACGTGTCAGCATAGTTGCAAATGAAACACCGAAAACAAAACAAGCCCGCTCCGCAGACTCATCCATCTCCGTCAGCGGTACCTTCGTATCATCGCATTCTGGTTAAGCATGGCCTGATTGAAAAGACCCTTTCCATCCCCGATGCGTATAACGTATTTTTGAAAGTGGGCGCTGACCCAGAAGTACAGAAATTACGTCGCCAAATAGCACACGGCAGCAAAATGAAACACGTTCCCGCTTTGTATCTGGCCACAGCGATGGGGCTGCAGGGAATGACCAAGGAGGAGCTTGAAGCTCTTAAATTGCGGATGGAAGAGAAGCGAGTATAGCGCCCAGGAATTATGCGCTAGGACCTTCCTGTCCCCGAAACTTTTGTCACGCGCCGCCACACCAGTTGTGTCGTTCTCCCACCACCATGACGTTCTCGGCAAACGCCTGATCCTTCACTCTACGGACAGAGAAAATCACTTTTTGTCCCGGTTCGAGAACGCGACGGTTCATAACGTCGGACGAAATGAAGGGAACCTTGGAACCGTCCGCGCCATCGATAATTCCAAACTCTTGCGCGTCGATTTTCTTCACCATTCCCGTCATTTCGTCGGTTCTCCCCGTGCAACCCTGTTCTCGTTTAGCATCTCGCTCGGCCATTGGTTGGGCAAGAGACTTCTCCATTCATTGTTCTTTCCCGCTCGCGGCCTTCGCAGAGTGTAAAATATGGGGTGCAATCCAGGGTTCTATGAGCGACCAGCAGCTCACTGACACAAAACAATGGTTGAGGAAGAGGCGCAGCCAGCGGATTGACTTGACCGTTCCAGTTGTCGTTCACAGGCCCCTAAAGGAAGGACCGCAGTTCTCTGAGAGGGCGCAAACGCTGGTTGTCAACGCACACGGTGCATTGATGGCCTTGGCGGAAAAGGTAGCCCCTGAACAAAGGCTCCTCATGCAAAACGTAAATAGCGGGGAACAGAAAGAGTGCCGCGTGGTATACATAGAGAAAGCACCCATGGGACCCACTAAGGTTGCAGTGGAGTTCACACGGCCCGCACCTAGCTTTTGGCGCATCGCGTATCCGCCCGCCGATTGGACTGCCAGCACTTAGAATTTGCCCAGCTCAACAGGGAACTTGAACCGTGCCAAGCTGCTCGCCAGCATTGTCAATCAATGCGAACTGACTCCGGCTGGCTCTATTCGGTGTTCATGGTCTTTCCCGGAAGGCTGCTATACCTCCGACTTTCGTCGCGAGTTTTCGAAATCCATTGCTATACACTTCCGTTGCAGGAGAAACAAATGGTTGATGACAAGCGGTATAGGCACATAAGACCGCGCCTACAAACAATGGGAGAGGGCACCGGACAGCGGACAGGTGCAACGGAGTTATCATTCACTGCTGGCCCAAGAGGAGACACATGAGATACACCGGACTGAGTGAAACAGAGGGCGTAAAAAGACTCCTGATTCTCCTGTTGCTCAAGATCGGAACGCCCTCAAGAGAGATCGAAATGGCGCTGAACATCAATTCCTCTATTGTCCGTCGAATGTTTCCAGGCAAAGAAATACGAAGGATAAAAAGTCTGAAGTAGAGACCACTTGTAGCCCAATGGCCGTTGTCCCTCAGTACCATTGCTTCCAAAGGCGGCAAGAGTAGGATTCCCGCTGTGGGACCTCCCGGCCCGAAGGAGAAGCGTTGGCAGAGACGCCTCCATTGTGCGGAAAGGAAGCTCGCATTCCTGAGAAGATGTTTGTGAATCTTTATGACCCAGGTAAACCGACCTTCGAACTCGCACGAACAATCGACATAAGTTGCCACGGTGCCCGAGTTGTGACGAAGAAGATTTGGCAGCCAAATCAACAGCTTTCGGTTCGGTCAATCCGTGGCAATCTCTACTCGCTCGCCCGCGTGGTGTACTGTCAGCCCTGTGTGGGTGATTCCTTTGTGATCGGAATCGAGATGTATTATCCAACGGGCGACTGGACAAGACCCAGCACATGAGGACACGCTAGATCGGGAACCCCTGGGTCGAGTAGCGTCGCGTCAGGAAGATCATGCAGCCCCGCGCATAGGCGATGCGTGCGCTTCGACCGATCTGCGCACGCCCTCAGCGTTCAGTTCGCCACATTCAAGCAGTTCGATTATCTCGTCCGCGGTCAGCGTAAAACCTTCGCCCACAGGGAAGATTATCTCCCCCTCGGCGGTTTGCCTCGGGAAACCCACAACCATTCCGTGTTGCCGCAGTAGGTGGACAGCCCTCACAAGGTCGTTTGCTCTCTCTGCGTAACTGCTCACGGCAAGCTCTCCGAAACGACATCATTGCGGAAATGGGGGAGCCAGTCTAGGGGAGGCAGACGGTCTGCCCACAGGTTTCCCACAGCTTCTCCACGGCTCTGCGCTCATGCCGATCCACGACGTTTCTGTCGATAATTGCTGATGCGCCGTATAATTCGGGCGGATATGAGTGCCCTATCCGGCCATCTCGACAGGCTTCTTTAGCGGCTCGAAAATCTTGGGCTTTACCAGACATCGCGGGAGGTGCGGATCGTCGAGATTAGTCAAAATAGTCGCGTCTCGGCGGATGGTACATATCATGTTCGGCGAGACCAGCTTCGCAAACCCGTGGAGTACGAAAGTAGGTTCGACAAGCTACTGGTGACGGGTTACTCCTGGCTCAATATGTCGCCCTGTGGCGTCCACGATGGATCGCTGATTGTAATGATTGAGGTTCCGGGTCCAAGAGCGCTCTATCCTGGATGTTTCACATCGGTGAATACGTCTTGGCGGACTCCACCCGATGGAGCCGAGCGGAATGTCGCTGCGGTTCTGACCATTGAATAGCCGTTGCCCACCCTAATGGTTGTAGCAAGGCAAGCTCTAGCGCTGTTTGCCGCCTGCGGTAACGGGTACTCGCTCTCCCGTTGCCGCGTCATAAATGACATATTCGCCCGGCCACAACTCAGCGAGCGATTGGACACGCGCATTTGCAGCATCGAGCGTTTGCGCCGCCTCCACGAAGTACAGCTCTCCGTCGTCGAGCACATCGCCGACCATATTGAGGATGCAGAAGTGCTGGCGCATTCCGCACTCCAACTGGGGACAATCTACAAGGAGGGACAATGGAACGATTATCGCATCAATCTGGCAAGTTGGGAATAGGTGCGCGAATTACAAACGTCGGCGACAGTTGCCGCGCAAAGCTCATTTGCCCACGGTTTGCACGCCCGCTTGCCCTTCCTGCCGTGACCCTGCTCTGCCGACCCAAATAACTTCGCACCGCACTGAATCCTCGGGATCATCTGCGATGAGTTCGACAATTTGTCCGCGCCTCAGACTAAAGTTACCTCGCAACCTAAAGGCCTCTTGCGACCTATCGACAATGAGACAGGGAAACATTTTCTGGCCTCCACCACGGTCGATGACGAGGTTGGCTCGCTTCTTCGTAGCGATCCGCTGGGATCGGCGGCCTCCGGGGATAGGGCTGCGCAGCACTGTTTTTCTTCCTGCGTAATTTCGGATTATTGTAACGCGCGTCAAGCCAGGATGAGCGTATTCGCAAGTGGAATTGCCTGCAGCCTGTGCATTTGAAGCTGTGTAGAACAGGTTCGTTCCGCCCGTGCTGCCAGCAAATGGGATGGTTGGTAGGGGCGGTGAAGATCGAAACGACAAGTACTTAAATAAGGCTTGTGCCCTCAATGCGCTGCAGACACTCACCCCGGCCAACTGGAACAAACGGAACAAGGTTGCAGGCCCCTGCGTCTGTAAGCTTCGTCTGCGAGTTTCGAACCACCGCGCTATAATTTCAGATGTAAGAAAATGAGCCCCGAGTTCGCGCCACCTCTTGCGTCCGGTTTGGAATGGGCCCACCCGCTCGTCCGCGATTGGTTTGTCAGCCGCTTTGGTACACCCACGGAACCCCAGCAAGACGGTTGGCCGCATATCCTTGCCGGGAAAACTACACTAATCTCGGCTCCGACGGGCTCCGGCAAAACGCTGGCGGCCTTTCTGATCTGCATCGATCGTTTAGTGCGCAAAGCAATCAACGGAGAATTGGCCGACCGTACCGAGGTTCTCTACATATCGCCACTCAAAGCCCTGAGTAACGACATCCAAAAGAACCTGGAAATTCCCCTGGGCGAAATTCTGCAACTCTCTGGGCAGCGCGGAATCCTGATGCCGGAAATTCGTACAGCGGTTCGCACGGGTGACACGCTTGCGCAAGAGCGGCGCGCAATGTTGGCGCATCCACCGCATATTTTGGTAACTACTCCGGAATCCCTCTACATCCTTCTAACTGCCGCGAAGAGCCGCGAGATCCTGAGAACCGTAGAGTCCGTGATCGTTGACGAAATTCACGCCGTGGCCGACGACAAGCGCGGCGCTCACCTGGCTCTTTCGCTGGAACGCCTTGATCATTTGACCGGCAAGCGCCTCACGCGCATCGGCCTTTCCGCAACTCAGAAACCAATCGAGCTCGTGGCGCGTTTTCTGGCGGGCACCGACCGGCCCGACCCGGTAGTCGTGCAAATAGCTCATCGACGCGAGCTCGACCTGGCCGTCGAAGTTCCTGGCAGCGAGCTTGGACCCGTGGCGTCGAACGAAATGTGGGCCGAGGTCTACGACCGAATCGCTGCGCTGGCCACGCAGCACCGCTCAACTCTTGTATTCGTGAACACCCGCCGTCTCGCGGAGCGCATGGCACATCATCTTGCCGAGCGTTTGGGAAAGGAGGCTGTGGCCGCGCACCACGGCAGCCTGTCCCGCAAACTTCGGCTTGTGGCCGAGAAAAAGCTGAAATCTGGAGAGCTCAGCGCACTGGTAGCGACGGCTTCTCTCGAGCTGGGCATCGATATCGGCACCGTCGATCTGGTTTGCCAGATTGGCTCGTCGCGTTCCATCTCCGCGGGCCTCCAGCGCATCGGCCGCGCGGGTCACTGGCGCGGAGCAACACCTAAGGGTCGGCTCTTCTCAACGACACGGGACGAGCTGCTTGAATGTGCTGCACTGGTGCGCGCGATTCGCCAAGGCGATCTCGATCGCATCGCCATTCCCGAAGCTCCCATGGACATTCTGGCGCAGCAGGTGGTAGCCATGTGCGCTGCGGAAGATTGGAATGAGACAGAATTGTTCCAAACGGTGCGCCGCGCCTATCCATATTGTGATCTTGCGCGTGCGGACTTCGACGAGATTCTCGCAATGCTTTCTGAAGGCATCGCCAGTTCGCGCGGGCGTTATGCGGCATACCTCCATCGCGACCGAGTGAACGGCATCGTCCGCGCGCGCCGTGGCAGTCGTTTGGCGGCGATTACCAGCGGCGGCGCTATTCCAGAAAATTCGCTGTACACCGTGGTTGCGCAGCCCGAAGGCGCAGTCGTCGGCACGGTAGATGAAGACTTCGCAGTAGAAAGCATCGCAGGCGACATCATGTTGCTGGGGAGCTCTTCCTGGCGGATCCGGCGAGTTTCATCTGGCAGCGTCTTGGTGGAGGATGCACAAGGAGCGCCACCGACCGTTCCATTCTGGCGTGGCGAAGCTCCGGCACGGACCGACGAACTCTCTGCACAGGTGTCGGAGTTGCGCGAGAAGATCAGTTCGTTCGTCCCGTGTGCCGCTTCTGATTCCAACGGACAGTTGACCAAAGACGCTGTCGCTGCGGTCGCCTGGCTCAAGCACGAATGTGGGCTCGATGACGCAGGAGCCGAACAAGCAGTCGAATACGTGGTCGCTGGTCGTGCGATCTTGGGAGCCGTCCCCACCCAGACGACAGTCATTGCCGAGCGCTTTTTCGATGAAAGCGGCGGCATGCAACTCGTAATTCACGCTCCATTCGGCGGGCGCATCAACAAGGCCTGGGGTCTTGCGCTGCGGAAACGGTTCTGCCGCTCGTTCAATTTCGAGCTACAGGCCGCCGCCACCGACAACGGACTGAACATCTCCCTGAGCGACCAACATAGTTTTCCGCTCGCCGATGTCTTTCGTTTTTTGCACCCAAATTCTGTTCGCGCCGTTTTAGAACAAGCTGCGCTCGCGTCGCCTCTTTTCATAACGCGGTGGCGCTGGGATGCCGGCCGTGCACTAGCCTTGCTTCGCTTCCGGGGAGGAAAAAGAGTTCCCCCAAACATTCAGCGCATGCGCGCCGATGATTTGCTGGCTGCCGTGTTTCCCGAACAGCAGGCGTGTCCGGAAAATCTCGCGGCTGGCGATATCAACATTCCCGCCCACCCACTGGTCCGGGAAGTGATGAAAGATGTGCTTACGGAAGCAATGGACGTGGAAGGCCTTGAGAGCGTATTGCACGACATCGCCTCCGGCAGGATTAAATGCTTGGCCGTAGATACACCGGTATCGTCGCAATTTTCGCACGAGATTCTAAACGCCAATCCGTACGCATATCTCGATGATGCGCCGCTCGAAGAACGCCGCGCTCGCGCCGTGGAAATGCGCCGCGTTTTGCCCGACGCAGTCCTTGGAGAAATTGGGCGGCTCGATCCGGCTGCGATCGCTGAAGTGTGCGATGAGTCTTGGCCCGACGTGCGGGATGCCGAAGAGTTGCACGATGCTCTACTCACACTAATCGCACTGCCGGTGCGTAACGAAGGGATGCAAGGAAACAGCCGACTAAACGCTACGTTGGACAATTCCCTGCCCGCATGGACACCTTTTTTCGAACGGCTTGTGGGAGACCGCCGAGCAGGGCTTGCCCACGTCGGCGACCAAGCGTATTGGGTCGTTGCGGAGCGAACCCGCTCTTTCCTAAAGGTATTTCCGGCGGCCACTTTTGACGTGGCCCTGCCGGATGTTGAGTCGCCGGTAGTCTCGCGAGAAGATGCGTTCTTAGCCTTTGTAAATGGATGGATCGCGCATAGCGGCCCAGTCACCACAAACCATCTGAGCAACGTGCTCAAGGTGCCTGCCTCTGATGTAGAAAAAACTTTGCTGCGCCTCGAGTCCAGCGGAGCAGTTCTCCGCGGTAGGTTTGCTGGTGTGGGTTTGGACGAAGCTGCTTCTGGTTCAACCGAATGGTGCGAGCGCCGCCTGCTTGCGCGCATCCACCGCCTCACCCTTGGACGCCTCCGGAAGGAGATCCAGTCCGTAACTCCCGCACAATTCATGAACTGGCTGCTTTCCTGGCAACACGTAGCACCGGGTACGCAGCTCCTCGGGGAACGCGGAACGCTCGAGGCGATTCGTCAAATGCAAGGCTTTGAAGCCCCCGCTAACTCATGGGAACGCCAAATCCTGCAACGCCGAATCGCTGATTTCGATCCCCAGGTGCTCGACCAGCTTTGCCTTACGGGTGCCGTTGGATGGGGCCGCTTGTCGCCGCATCCTGCAACGCTCGAAGCGACCACGGATGGAAAACGCCGCGTGATACCTACCAGCGTCGCTCCGATTACTTTCTTTGTGCGCGAAGAAGCGGACTGGATGATTCCACGGCGTGAATCCGCCGATTTGCAACTGACTGGCCTAAGCGCCGATGCCGGCACAGTTTTGCAGTTCTTGCGCCAGCGGGGTGCTTCCTTCTTTGCAGATATAGTGCGTGGCACCGCCAAGCTAAAAGCCGAAGTCGAAACCGCTCTCTGGGAACTCGTCGCCGCAGGACTCCTTACCGCGGATGGTTTTGACAATTTGCGCGCGCTTATCGACCCCAAGCGTCGCTCCGGCCAGGGCAGCGGACGAACTTCACGACCTCGGCACAGTGTCGGCCGCTGGTCACTGCTGTACTCTGGCGACCCCCATGACCGCAGTCGAGCCCTCGAAGCGACTTGTTGGATGCTTTTGCATCGCTACGGAATTGTTTTCCGCGAGCTCCTCACCCGCGAAACCATTCTTCCGAAATGGCGCGAAGTGCTGATCACTCTGCGGCGCCTCGAAGATCGTGGCGAAATTCGTGGCGGCCGTTTTGTCAGTGGATTCTTGGGCGAGCAGTTCGCTCTGCCCGTGGCCGTGGAATCTTTGCGCGCCAATCGCAAGCAGAGTCCGTCCGGAGAAATCACAACGATTTCCGCAGCAGATCCGCTGAATCTCACCGGCATTGTGGTACCTGGCGAACGTGTTCCCGCGAACTCCGGCAAAGTTGTCGCGTTTCGCGACGGTGTTGCTGTCGAACCAGACGAACGAGCGCCCGGACGAGCAATTGTTTTACCGATGCCTCTTGCGCGGTGAGGCAACCGTCGCGGAACCATACAAACGCCTTTTTGTTCGTGTTTGTTGTGAACGACGAGAACGGTGAGAACGAGGAAAAGGCTTCTACCGGGCGACGAGCGGCTGTATATCGTTCCAACGAGATGGAAACCTAGGTCGACGGTGGTCTGGGCGGAGACGTTTAGGTCTCCGCGTCCCTGCCGCTTCATAGCGTGCCAGCCCTCTCGCTCCCGTACTGTCAACTCTTCGCCGCCTGACGAATAGCCGTCTGTAAGATGGCTTTTGCCCATGACGGTACAGCATGGAGGTCATACAAACTCACGATTTTGCCCTCGCGCATGTGCAGCAACAGCTTTGGTACCGGGGTTTGCCCTTTTTGCGGATCGCCTTCTTCGCTATTGTCAAAAACGCGGAGTTCCGTGAGCCCCGGCAGGAGTTCGATCAACCTCAGCTGGCTGCGCGCGTATCTTTCGCGCACCTTCGCCTCCGGGATGTCGTGGCCTCCGAGTGCGACGCGCGACCGCACGCGAGCCAGGTGCAATTCCGCGCTTTCGAGTCCCACATACCAAATGCGGACTTCGATCCCCCGAGAGATAGCTCTACCAAGCAGGGCAGGTATCGTGTTTCCCCCGAGCGTGGTCTCGAAGGCAAAATCCTTCCACTCCTCGATGGCTCTCTCAAGCAGGCGACGGCCTTGCTCCCAGGCCGCCGCATTTGCTTCTTCTTGAGTAATTCCCGGTGCGCTAGCAAGGAACTTCCGGGCCACCACGTCCGGGTTGAAGAATTCCACGCCAGCTTGTGCAAACATCGCTCCGCCGATACTGCTCTTCCCCGCTCCGTTTACGCCGGCCAGAACGTAAATGCGAGGTGCTTCCGATTGGTCACGCACGCTTGCGCGCAAACTCCACTGCAGCGTTCGCGAGTTGCTTCGGAGACGCCTCGAACGCCGCTCGCATTCCCGCGCGCGCGCGCGGTGTCTGCATACTCTCAAGTAGCGCGTCGAATTCATCGCTCAATACGTTGAGCCTCGCTTCCGCCGCGTGTGAGAACCGCTCGTATTCGGTGATCGGAATCACGGCCGCCCTTGCAGCGTCGTTTTTCGTGATGAGCACCACGTGGCCCTGCATCACTGTGTCGAGCATCTGTCCCATCTTGTTCTTGGCATCCGTTGCGTTCATTGTGACCGGCTCAGCCAAGTTTTTTCCCAAATTCAAGGGGTCCGGCGCGCCCACCCGGCGCTGGAGCCGGAAGCGCAGCGCGTTCCGAACCGTGCGTCCAAGAAGGGCCCCGTTAATGGGCTTGACCAAGGACTGCATTGCTCCCCGTTCCG
>Ga0307475_10002330_pt1 | contig 11443 bp, 8 predicted proteins | sample atmos_gasesECM1C_FD_203317 | JGI IMG/M metagenome (GOLD analysis project Ga0307475, IMG submission 203317) | Hardwood forest soil microbial communities from Morgan-Monroe State Forest, Indiana, United States - atmos_gasesECM1C_515 | ecosystem: Environmental > Terrestrial > Soil > Temperate...
CGGGGACGCCGGAATCACCAATCCTTCCACTGACGCAATCTCGCGCAGCCCTACCACAATAAATTCGCGCCCGATGATAATCACCACCATCCACGCGGGCACCAGTCCCATCTCCACCAGCGAAATAAACGCGGCCGAAATCAGCAATTTATCGGCGATCGGATCGAGCAGAATTCCCAGCGTCGTAATCTCGCGTCGTTTTCGCGCGATGTAGCCGTCCATCACATCCGTAGCCGCCGCCATCAACAGAATCAGCACGCCCCACACTTCGAAGTGGATTGGCAAACCCCAGAAGTCAAAATTCGGTTCGCGGGTAAGTAGGACGACAACCAAAAGCGGGACGAAAAAAATCCGGAGCACGGTAAGGCTGTTCGGCAGATTCATCGCGCTCACGAGATTCTCTCATTGGGCAGACGCCGACAGGCCGCCAGCCGTGGGTTCCGATTCACTATAAACTTCGCTGTCCAGTGAGTCAACGGTACGCGCGAGATGTGCGCCGCATGAAAAATAAAAGCCCGGAAGACCCTAGACCCGATACAGCAAATCCTGTATCTAGTGACTCTTAGCGAACAAGATGCTGCAACGCTGTGCAAATTCGCATGCGCAGAAAAACGGACGCGGCCTCTGGGTATTTTCCCTCAAGCGCAGAACCACCAGGCGCTAACTGGCACATCCTAAAGGACTTACCAGACTATATCGAAATATGCGATTCCGTATAAGTCTCTCGATTAAAAAGGTTTTCGCGATTTCGGCAGGCCCTTTTCCACAACGATTTCCACAGTCCGCATCCACCCGCCGCTCCTAAGAGGTACTAGTAATAGGACTTTTCGCGCCCCTCACCGCTTCACCTTTCGCCACGAACTCCTGAAGCTGCCGCGCAACAGACTCGGGCAGTTCTGCGTCAACGTGCATGTGCCCGTCCTGGACCTCAGAGCTCAGCACCCGGCCGCAAGCGTGGATTATGGCGAGGTCGCGGCCGTTGGATAGCGGCACGTTCAGGCGCAAGCGAACCAGAGGATCGCCGGGGAGCACAGCGTCGATACGGGCGAGCAAATCTTCCAGGCCGGCGCCCGTGGCGGCGGACGCAAATGCCTTTTGCCCGTTGTGGCCGTTCGCGCTTTGCAGATTTGCGAGCTGCTCGGGATCGAGCTGGTCGATTTTGTTGAACACGTGCACGCGCGGCGTATTTTTCACGCCGAGATCGTCCAGCACCTTTTCCACTTCGGCGTCCTGCTCAGCGTGATGCGGATTCGAAAGATCCGTCACATGCAGGATCAGCGCCGCCTCCTGCACTTCTTCGAGCGTCGCGCGAAACGCAGCGATCAAGTCCGGCGGCAAATCGCGCAAGAATCCCACCGTGTCGCTCAGCAGCACTCGGCGCCGCGACGGCAGCCGCACCGCGCGAATCGTCGGGTCAAGCGTCGCAAACATTTGCTGCGACGTGAGCACTTCAGCGTGCGTCAGCGCGTTGAAGAGCGTCGACTTCCCCGCGTTCGTGTAACCCACGAGCGCGATCATGCCCAGCGGCACCACCTGGCGCGCGCGCCGTCGCGTGGTCCGCTGGCGGCGAACGGTCTCAATCGCCTCTTTGATTTTCCCCACGCGATCGCGAATCCGCCGCCGGTCGGTCTCGAGTTTCTGCTCGCCAGGTCCGCGCGTCCCGATTCCGCCGCCCAGCCGCGAAAGCTCTGCCCCCTTGCCTGCCAGCCGTGGCAGCAGGTAATTCAGCTGCGCCAGCTCCACTTGCAACTGGCCTTCGCGCGTCCGCGCATGCGTCGCGAAAATATCCAGGATCAGCTGCGTGCGGTCAATCACGCGCCGCCCAATTCCCTTCTCCATGTTGCGCAGCTGCACGGGCGTCAGGTTGTGGTCGACAATCACCAGCGGCACATGCCGCATCTCGGCTTCCATGCGAATTGCGTCGAGTTTGCCGCGCCCCACAAGCGTCGCGGGATCGAGCGCCTCGCGCACCTGCAGCAGCGACCCTTCAATTTTTGCGCCTGCGCTCTCGGCCAGCTCTGTGAGCTCTTCAAGCGAGTCGCGCCCTGCAGACGTAGGATCACCCATACGCCCGCGCGGCGACTTCTTCAGCCCCACGCCGACAAGCAAAACTCGTTCCCGGTTATCCAGCTCTTGCGGTGTTTTCATGCGGAGGCAGTATCCTGCGGCGGCCGAACCCTGGGGGTATCAACTCTCATTCGTGTAATCTGATTATACCGCCCTTGGCAAGGGCTACCGCACATTCTCCTGCAGCGTCCAATTCCCGGTGCCATTTCCATTCGGGTTCGCATTCACGTCATTCGTCTGCACCCGCTTCCCTTGGTCATTCACCCACGTATAGCTGTACGCGCTCGAATCCTTCGTAATTTCTCCCGTCCTCGGATCGAGCCGCTTCTGCTGGTCGAGCGAGTAATCGCACCAATCATCCGCCGCCTGATGCCGCGCATTCGCGCTCTCCGTCGCTCGCGCCATCGACATATCCGTCCCGCGCTGCATCGACGCCAGAAACTGCTCGTGCTGCCGCTGCCGCATCTTCTGCGCCTGATTGAACGCATTGAACTGCGCCTTGCTCCGCCGCATCGCCTCATCGCCCATCTGCCGGATCGCGCGCATCGACGCTTCGGACATGTCGTTGATTTTTTGAACATAGATCTTGGTCCGCGCGTCGGTCCATTGCCTGTCCACGACAAATGATTTCACAATCGGCTGAAAGCTGGCATCCGAAAAGCTCTTCTCCGGCGCCCACACGCGCGACACGTTCGCGCTACAGCCATGCTGCCCGATGTTTCTAAAGTATCTGCACGACACAAACACGTTCAGCTTCTCTTCGATCACAATTTTGTTGATGTGATACCGCACCACGGCGCGCGCCTTATCCGCCGACACTGCAAACATATTCGAACTCTGCGCCGCCGCGTTTCTGCGTGTTTGCTCCAGATCGGCCGCCGGCTCTTCCCTCACGTATTCCACCTCCAGCACGCCCACCATATATTTCAGCACTTCCTCAGCCGGCACCTCTCGCTTATACGGCAGGCATTCTTCGCCGCTCTTCAGCGGCTTTCCATTATTGTCCGCCCAAGTCCAATCGAGCCGCGGCAGTTGCTTCACGCCGGTCAGCCCATCCGGGCTCATCATCCGAAACACGGGAAAAGGCCCGTCATTGCAACTCGTTCCCGGAACCACAGCCCCGTCAAAGATCCAGTTCGCCGGAATCGAAAGCGAGTAAGCCTGCATATTCAAAATCGGATCCGTAATCGTCACGACTCGCGTAGCCTCAGCCGAGGCAGTAGCCGCAAAGTTATGAATTGCAAGGATCACCAGCGTCACAGCCGCAACACCGCTAAAAAATGGCCCAATAATTTTCACGCATCTCCTCTCGTTATTTCGAAAACGCTATCGCCATCGCCACGGAAAAACCGACCAAGAACACACCAACCAACCTGGGAATCCACCAAAGTGACTTGTCGCCGGGATCCAATTCACGATGTCCCGCTCTGGCCCACGCCAATATTCCAGGCGGAAACAAAACGGCCCAGAGTCCCACTGCAAAAAACGACGCGCACAACAGTTTCCAGGAGATTTCGCGAGGTAACACGAAACTTCCGATGACGGTAATCACCGTGAGAACTTGGAGAAATATATCAATGGCGCGGATCAAAGCAGGCGTATCGTAGCACTGGCTTGCCTATCTGTTTTCGGACAAAAAGTGGCGCCGCAACTGCAGCAAACAGGTTGCAGCAAAAAGCAGTTCCAGTGGCACAGGCACTCTTGCCTGTGCGCCTTACCTGACGCTCCGCACGACACCACCACGGGAAATCGCGCTATCGCAAGAAAGTCAAAAACGCCAGCTGGAAGCCAGCGCTACAACGGAGAACTGCCCAAATTGGTTTCCGAATTCCTATCTCCGTGCCTCAGTGCCTCCGTGGCAAAGAAGCCTACCGGCCGCCGCCCGACCTAGCTGACGCCGCCAGCACCAACTCCGACAAAAAATCGCCGAGGCCCCGCTTCGGCGCCCCACGAAATTCCGGGTCGCGACTCGCCCGGTCCACCCACCCCAAACAAACCAGCAGCCCCATCTCCGACCACGCCTCCGCCGCCCGCTCCGTAAATCCCACGTCCTCGAGCACCTCGGCAATATATCCGCGCCGCTTCCCTTCGATCCCGCGCGCCCGTTCCGCCGCCCGCGGATCACGACGCGCCCAGTCCCGCAACGCCGCCTCGAGCCGGCTATGCGCCTCATCGGTCAAATGCGCGACCAACTCCGCCCAACGCGCCGCCGCACTGCGCTCGTCCGCCACAGCCGCCGCCAGCCACGCTCGCTCGTCCTCATCCCACTGCTCCAGCATCGCCTCAGCCAACTCATCGCGATCGCGAAAATGCCAGTAAAAGCTCCCCTTGCTAACATGCAAATCCCGCGCCAGCACCTCAACGCGCACCGCATCAATCCCATCCTGCGCCAGCCGCGCAAACGCCGCCCGTACCCAGTCACCGCGTTGCAGCGGCGGAGTCTTCGGTGCCCGTATCGGTGCAGGTGACGCCATCGGTTCGCCTCGCCCGGACGATATAGCTGTGCCATGCACACGTCAAGCACTCGCCTCGCATACGATTAGCTCACAACTCAGCCCAAGTGGCCGTCGCTCTTATGGGAATACAGCCACAAATGGTGTAGCATTCAGTACTTAATTCTCAATGGTAAATTCCCTGAATTCAGACCGAATAGCTTTTAGCTTTCTCCCGATTCACCCCCGCGACTTCACCTACGAGATATATCGTCGGGAGTTATTACAAGGTGATACGTCTGTTCCCGGAACGCGATTTCTGCCGCGAGACATAGGCCCTGATCAAAATCCGACAGAGATTCAACGGGTCCGATACGTTGTCTCCCTAACTCCCCAACCTGGCTATGAGCGCGTAAGAATCCATGCCCGTCTAAATCGAGCGCTTACGGTCGATGTTATATACAACGCTCTAAAGACTAAGTGTCACGCCACGGAGCTTGCGCCAGACATAGAATTTCCTGAGAAGGACTTCTTCAAGAAAATAGGATTTGTGTTGAAACGGCACGAGCAGGATGTGCGCGAAGTCATCTGGGCCATGGCGTACGACCTAAAAGGGCTCAATAGATTTGGATTTGCATTGGACTTCAGGCTGCGGGTTCCTCGGTCGAGTCAGATTTCTAGCAAGAGACGGTTGGAGTTGAGTCTCACACACAAGAATGGCCGTCTCAACGAAGACTTCTATTTGGATCACTACAAGAAGACCGAGGAATTCCTTCAGAGATTCTTTGAATCGATTAGGGCGCTTTCTCTCCACGACGGCGGGTCGGTCGAACTAGAGAGATGGCTTCCAGTTCTCGACGCATTTACGCTTGATAGGCGAACGTTCGTATTTGCAGAGCAGAAGGAAGGGATGAGTCCTTTCTTTGGTTTGCGCAAGTACGGACCGTCACAAGCCGTGTCACGTAATACCAGGGTAGTATTCGTTTTTCGGGAATCTGATCGACTAAAATCACAAGACTTGTTCCGCGCGCTGAGGGGCGATACGTACACCACATTTCCTGGAATGCAGCAAATGTTTAAGGTTCGGTTCGACCGGGAAAACGTGTCGGGAATTCAAGTGTCCGGGTTCGGCCACGCAGAGCTCGAGAGCACCTGTGGAACACTGAAGGCGCAATATCCCGAAGAGGAAATTGTTCCTGTAGCTCTCGTGCCGATGTCGAAGCACTCTTCTGACCTTGAAACGCAAAATTACTACGTCGCTAAGCATGCCTTCTTATCGAACAGCATCGCGAGCCAGTTCGTTGATCGCAAACAATTAGATGACCACGCTGGCCTGAAGTGGTCAGTTTCGAATATCGGGCTCGCGCTTTTCGCAAAGATGGGCGGAATACCGTGGCGACTAAAAGTGTCGACTGAAAAGTGTCTGGTAGTCGGAATCGGCCAAGCTCATAGGGAGATTAATGGTCGAATTGAACACTATTTCGCTTACTCCGTCCTCGCGGACTCGTCAGGAATATACGAGCGGATCAAATTACTTGGTGATTCAAGGAATTTTGACGAATATCTTCGCGCTTTGAAGGAAAACCTCCGCGAAGTACTCGTTAGTCACAAAAATAAATATGACTCGTTCGTGCTTCATCTTACGTTCAGCATGAAAAAGCGTGAGATAGAAACGATAAAGTCCCTACTGGACGAACTCCGGCAGGAAGGCAGCGCCCGGGCAGAATTCGTCGCTTTCAAGTTTAACGACCAAAACGATTTCTTTGGCTTTTCGGTTGAACACAATAGTCGGATCCCTCGCGAAGGCACTGTTGTGCCCTTGTCTCATAGAGACTTCCTTATGTGGTTTTCGGGAATTGGAGTAGAAGATTTTAAGGTTCCCAAGAAGCCTGAACGTCCGGTTCATATGCGGGTGCTGTACCCCGAGGATCGCTTATCAGACATTGATCTCAGGCGTTTGCTTCAGGATGCCATGAATATCGCCGGAGCAAACTGGCGTGGCTTTAATTCGAAGTCCCTGCCGATCTCGATCTATTACGCAAAGCTCATAGCAACTTACTACGCTCATTTTCGCGATGCCGGCCTTCCCGACGTCAATTTGGAGAACATGGCGCCATGGTTTCTATGAAATCAAGGGCTGTTACGTTCAGAAAGGACGAGGTAATCGTTTTGCTGGGAGCAGGTGCCAGCGTGGATGCAGGCATTCCACATTCAGCTGCGATGGTCGAGGAAATTGAGCAAGCCTTGGCCGGCAAGTGGTCCAATTTCAGAAATCTTTATAACTACGTCAGAAGCGCGATTTTCTACGCCGACGGCATACAGGGCACCTTTCACAATCGTGTCTCATACAACATCGAGCGACTTGTGGTGTCACTGGACGAACTGTCTCGCCGCGAGGAGCATCCTCTCTATCCATTCGTTGGTGCGTGGAATCCCCGATTAACTCAGGTGGCCGGTGAAAACTTCAATAGAGTCTCTGAGTTTAAGAATCAAATCCTGGAGACGTTACGTCACGATTGGATCGAAATTGAAAATTACGATGTGGCGACATATTTTAGAGGTTTGATGAATTTTCAGAAAGAACTCAATTATCCGCTCCGAGTGTTTACGCTTAACTACGACCTTTGTGTCGAGAAGGCATATCAAGTTGAATACAACGAGTTTCCGGAGCGTGGATTCGACAAGGCTCGCTGCTGGAGTCACGAATTGCTCGAGGATGCAACGCCTGGCGAAAAGCCCTTATATCTATACAAGCTGCATGGATCGATTGACTGGATGCGCGATGCTAAGACGAACAAAATCACTTTTAGTGACCGCACGTCGAAGATCAGCGTCGAAGATGGCGTCCTAATCTTCGGCACGGCTTATAAGTTGCAGTACTTAGATCCGTTCCTGTTCTTGGTCTATCAACTCCGGAGCTCTCCTTGGACGCAAAACTTCTCCTCGTGGTGGGGTATGGCTTTGGGGACGAGCACATTAACGGAATCTTGTCGCAAGCTCTCCACGCGAATCTGCACGAGCGCCTAGTAGCCGTGACATCTTTCGGAGAAATCAGCGACGCACAAAGAACTGAAAGGAAGAGTGAATTCCGAAAGTATATCGGGCAACAGTTAAACATTGATGCCAACGACGAACGAATCGTGGTTTACGACTCTACCGCCAAGCACTTCTTGGAGAGTGAATTAACACTAAGCGAAATGAGCAAACACTTTCCAGCGGAGGAAACGATTTTCGATGAAGTTGGTTCCGGAACGCATACCCCTGCCGTCCCTTCCGAAAGCGTTCCCACCAGCGCGGATGAACCAAGCGAGGGCGCGCCTATGGAAGTCTCATCAGTGCAGGTCGTTGACGACCAACCTCCAGAAGAAGGAACCGCGCCAAATCCTGCGTCGTAAGCCTCCTTTTCCGCTGCGTAGTTCTACGGATATTCAACTGGCTGAATTCGCGCTACCATTGCCCGTTTTCGTATGACGACGCAGAGGAGGCTGTGGTGGAGGGTTTAAGTCAGGTGCAAAGGCAAAAAAGCCGACAGATGCTGGCGCTACCGAGGAGAAGGCCGCGCCGTGGTGTAAGTGGCACAGGCACTCCTGCCTGTGCGCAGTTGCTGAAGCTAGAAATCATCGGTTGGCACACCCCGTGGCATCGCTAAGCCGCGATTTTCATATCTCTTGTGGAAGCAAGACGGCGTCGGAATTGACGCGGAGACCTAACGTGGTGGAGACGGTTTTGGCGGAGTTGCCCAAGTGAAGCGCACAGGCCCTTCAGTTCTCAGGGTAAACAGGAGCCTGTGCCACTAAAGGCGCCGGTCGGAGGCTAGTAGTGATGGAGGTTTTAATACACGGTGGCGCGATTAAAACTCCGCGCAAGGCATTTCATTACAGCAACTTGAAAAATTCTAATCGGCGGTAAAAAGGGGGGGTAAGGAACTGGCGCTGCGAGCTTCAGGACGACGAACGAGCGGCGATCAGATCGAGCGCGGCGGCGAGGGTTTCGTCGGCGTCGCCGAAGGATTCGAGCCAGTGGACGTCTGGCTCGCGTCGGAACCAGGTGAGCTGGCGCTTGGCGAAGCGGCGCGTGGATTGTTGGATATTTGCGACGGCGGTAGCGAGGGTGATGGTGCCTTCGAGGTGCGCGCGGAGGTCGGAATAGCCGATGAACTGGAACGGCTTGGAGTCGGGTGCGATGCCGCAAACATTCTCACGCGCCTTGTCACGCGCCCCGGAAGAGACGAGCGCGCGGACTTCGTCGAGCCAGCCGGCGGCGAGCATTTCGTTGACGCGGGCGTCGATGCGGGCGTAGAGGGCGGGGCGCGGCGGCGCGAGGCCGATTTTGGTGATGGCGTAGCCTTCGAGGGCGGCGCGATCGGGACGGAAAATCTCGGCGACGGGCTTTTTGGCGAGGATGCGCATCTCGATGGCGCGGATTATTTTTTGCGTGTCGCGGGGGGCGATGCGGGCGGCGGAGGCGGGGTCGAGGCGAGCGAGGATTTTGTGCAGGTGCGACGCGCCGTGCTGCTTGGCGCTGCGGCGGAGACGGTCGCGGAGTTCTTCGGAGCGCGTGGGGGCGTCGGCGAGGCCTTCGAGGAGGGCGCGGAGGTAGAGTCCTGTGCCAGCGGCGAGGATGGGGAGTCTCGAGCGGCGTCGCAGATTGTCGAGGGCGAGGAGGGCGTGGCGGCGGTAGTCGCCGGCGGTGAAGATTTCGTTGGGCTCGACGAGGTCGACGAGGTGATGCGGAATGTTTTGTTGGTCGCGCGGCGCGACCTTGGCTGTGCCGATGTCGAAATGGCGATAGACCTGCGTTGAGTCGCAGACGAGGATTTCGCCGTTGAGGCGCTTGGCGAGTTCGATGGCAAGGGCGGATTTGCCGGAGGCGGTGGGGCCGAGGACGACGATGAGGCGGGAGGGCGGTGCAGTCATTTTAATTTTAGTGCGCGAATTTCCAGCGCAGCAGAAGGATCGAGAGAGCGATGGCCGCGAGGATTAGCGCGCCGAGGATTTGGGTGCGGTTGAGATTCACGGGGAGATCGTTTTCACGGAATGCTAACTGTCGCACAGTCGGGCGCGAAGAGGAAAATAGAAAAGGGAAAATTGAAAAGAACCGCGCAGGCAGGAGTGCCTGCGTCACTGGAAAACTAGCGCGTGTTCACTGAGTCTGGCGGAATGTTGTAGAAGTAGATGAAGCGCAGCTCGATGAAATCGCCTTTGAATTGCGGTGGTAGCGGCTCGAAGGGGTTTGAGGTGCGGATGGAGGAGAGCGCGGCGGTGTCGAGGGGCTGTTTGCCTGAGGTGCGCTCGAGATTTGGATCCTGCGGCGGGACGCTGCCGTCGCGATTGATCTTGAAGGTGAGCATGACGATGCCTCTGTCGCCCATGAGCGCGGACTCAGGCATCACGGTGTACCAGTTGCGCCTGACGGTGGCGATAAGGCGCTGAAGGTAGCTATTGAAGTCGACGCCTTGCGTGTCGGTGAGAATCGAGACGCCGGGCTGCATGCCTTGCATGCCGCCGCGTCCGCCACGGCCGCCGCCGCCTCCTCCGCCGCCACCACCGGCGCCGGGACTGTAAACCGTGCCGCCTCCATTGCGCTGAATCTGATCTTGAATCTGGCCCTGAAGCTGTTTACCAGGAGAGGAGTTAGGTATACCCAAGTTCAAGTGGCCCGGTTGGGACGGCTGCACCGGCAAAACTTGCGAAGGTTGCGGATTCGGTTGCACCGGCACGCTGACGGGCGGCTGATTCACGGCGGTGTGCGGCGTGGGCGCCGAGGGCAGCTCGGGTTTGGGCTGCTCGGGATTCGGAATCGAAGGCGGCGCGATAGGCGCGTGCGTTTCGGGACGCGGCGGCGCAACTCTGCTCAGTACTTTGGGGCTGATCTTAACCTTCGGGCCCGGCGGGCCGGGAGGCATCGCAGGGATTTCGTCAGGCGAAATGTAGGTGATGCCGAGGCTCTTGCTGGCCATCTCGATTTCTTTTGTCGTGGGGACGTGCGGCGGAAACATTTTCGGAATGAAAATGATGAAAATAATCAAGCCGATGTGGACGGCGACGGAAGCAGCGCGAGTGATGGCGTCCCACTTGGCATCTTTCTTCGCTTCGGGCTCGATGAGCAGGTTCGCGTCGCCGGTGGTGAAAATGTCTGGCTGAATGACTTCGCGCAGTGCAGCCGTCATCACCTGCGGTTTGTCGAAGCGGGCGATTTCGGCAGCTTCGGGCGGCTCGACGTAGACCGGAACAACGACGCGCGGATCCATCACGGCGACGGGAACGTAATCGGTGATTGGTTTCAGGTCGAACGGCTTCGGCGCGATATCACGCGGGACGAGGGCGCGCTCGACGAGCACACCTAGCGGAAGATGGCTGGGGATGCTGGATTTTCCGTTGAGCGGAGGCGCATCGGAGAGGCCGGAGGGAACGACCATGCGGTCGTCCATGTAGGTTTCGAAACGCGCGGCCGGCTTTTGTTTCTTCGCTTCCTCCTCGGTGAGCGGGCGCACGTCTCTCGGAACCAGTATTCGCTCGATCATCGTGCGTCCTGTGGAACGAAGCTGGATAGTTGGACGTGGCGGGCGTGTTCGAGGATGCCCGACATGACGCGGTCGGCAAGTTCGAGAGCGCGGCGGCCGGCGGCACCGTCGACGATCGGCTGCGTGCGCGTGCGAACGGCCTCAAGGAACGAGCGAAGTTCGGCGCGGAGCGGTTCTTCGGGCGTGGTGGGAACTTTTTCGAATCCGATTTTCGGCTGCGCGTTGTTTGTTGCCGGGCTAGCTGCGGAGGCGGCTTTCGCGGCGCTGGCATCTACGCGGACGCGAAGAACGTCCTGGCGCGTGAAGTCGAGAGAAACGTATTCGTGTTCCTGGAAGAAGCGCATCTTGCGGACGCGTTCAGTAGAGACACGGCTGGCGGTGAGGTTCGCGACGGTGCCGGTTTCAAATTCGACGCGGGCGT
>Ga0307475_10002331_pt1 | contig 11439 bp, 7 predicted proteins | sample atmos_gasesECM1C_FD_203317 | JGI IMG/M metagenome (GOLD analysis project Ga0307475, IMG submission 203317) | Hardwood forest soil microbial communities from Morgan-Monroe State Forest, Indiana, United States - atmos_gasesECM1C_515 | ecosystem: Environmental > Terrestrial > Soil > Temperate...
TACGAGGAGTGGATCGCCGAGGGCCTCAACAACGCGCGCCTGGCATCCGTGTCCACCTACTTCGACTGCGTCCCGGGCTTCGCGCGGCTGCTCGCGCAGGCCGGTGATGATCTCGCGCGCTTCTATACCGCCGCCCGTGAGCTGGCACGCCAGCCGCGCGCGCAGCGGCACGCGCGTCTGTGCACCTCAGGCGAACACAGCCGGGAGGCGCGGCTCGAGGTAAGTGGGCAATACCGCGAGCATGGGCCTGGGCGTGATGCCGAGCCTGCGGCAGCCATCCTCGCGGCACACGCTGTCGAGGGTGAGCGAGCGGAAGTTGTCCAGTGAGAACGGCTTGCCGGGCAGCATCCCCATCACCAGGCCCTGCAGGCGTGCGAGGGTATCCGGCAGCGGCACGATCCGGCAGGGCAGGCGCGCCACGCGCGCGCTCAGGCGCACGATCTCGGCGAGCGTCATGACCTGCGGGCCGCACAGCTCGTAAGTCTGACCGGCGCTGGCACGCTCGCCGAGCGCGTGCACCAGCGCGTCGGCGACGTCGAACACGCACACCGGCGCGAAGCGCGCCCGCGCGCGCGCCAGCGGCAGCCAGCCCAGCGTGAGCCGCAGCAGGCCGGCAAAGCGGTTGGTGAGCGAGTCTCCCGGCCCGAAGATCACCGAGGGACGAAAGATCGTCACCGCAGGCTCGGCGTGCGGCACCTCGGAGTGCGGCGCGGCGCGCAGCCGCGCCTCGGCGGCGGCCTTGGAGCGCAGATAGCGGCTCGGCGCGTGCAGATCCGCACCGAGGGCGCTCATGTGCAGCACCCGCCGCACTCCCGCGGTGCGCGCGGAGGCCATCACCTTGGCAGCGAGCTCGGTATGCACGGCCTCGAAGCTCGCGCCCCGGCGCTCGTTCAGGATCCCGACGAGGTTGATGACCGCATCGCAGCCGGCGAACAGGTGACTCAGGATCCGCGGCTCATGCACGTTCGCGACCCGCAGCTCGACGGTGTCGAGCACCCGCAGACGCTCGGTGCGGGCGAGATTGCGGGTGGGTACGCGCACCCAGTGCCCGGCGAGCGCGAGCCGGGTGACCAGCTCCGTGCCGACAAAGCCGCTGCCGCCGAGCACACAGACGTTCACATCACTCCCTTGGCTGGGCGTCCGGCTCGCCGGGCGCTGCTTCAGCGCAGCGGGATCAACAGAATCGTGTTGCCGCGCCGCACTTCCAGCACCAGCACCGCGGCGCCCTTGGCGCGCTCGCGCAACTCGCGCAGATTCCCCACCCGGCCACGATTCGCGCCCACGATGACATCGTCGGCCCGCAGCCCCGCCTGGGCGGCGGCGCTCCCGGGCTCGACGCTGCGCACCAGCGCGCCACCGGCGTCGGAGGCGTCGGCGAGCGTCGCGCCTTCAAAGCCCTTGTGAATGCTCACCGGACCGCCGGGGAGCTCCGCCGCGGTATCGGCGATCACCGCGGTCACGCGCAGCGGCTTGCCGTCACGCATCAGGCCGATGTCGATCTTGTCGCCGACCCGCAGCAGGCCGATGGTGTTGCGCAGCTCGCTGTTGGACTTCACCGTCTGCCCGTTGACGGAGGTGATGACGTCTCCGGTGCGGATGCCGGCCTTGTCGGCCGGCGATCCCTCGACCACCTGCGACACCAGCGCGCCCATCGGGCTGTTGAGCCCGAGCGAATGGGCGATATCCGGGGTCACGGTATACATGCTCACGCCCAGCTGGCCGCGCTTCACCGAGCCGTACCTGATCAGTTGCTCCATCACGCCGCGCGCCATGTTCACCGGAATGGCGAAGCCGATGCCGATGTTGCCTCCGCTGCGCGACAGGATCGCGGTGTTGATTCCGATCAGCTCACCGCGCAGGTTCACCAGCGCACCACCGGAGTTGCCCGGGTTGATCGAGGCATCCGTCTGGATGAAGTCCTCGTAGCCGTCGGGGTTGATGCCCGAGCGCGACAGGCCGCTGATGATTCCGGAGGTCACGGTGTGTTGCAGGCCGAAGGGATTGCCGATGGCCACCACGAAGTCGCCCACCTCGGCCTTGGCCGAATCACCGAGCGCGACCTGCGACAGACCGTCGGGTTTGACCTTGAGGACCGCCACGTCCGAGGGTGCGTCGCTCCCGACGACGTCGGCCTTGAGGTCGCGGCCGTCCTGCAGCGTGACGGTGATCTCGTTGGCGTTCTCCACCACGTGTGCGTTGGTGACGATATAGCCGCTCTTGGCGTCGACGATCACGCCGGAGCCCGCGCTCTGGAACGGCCGCTCGCGCGGTCCGGTATCGGGTGGCACGTCGAAGAAGCGGCGGAAGAAGGGGTCGTCGAGCAGCGGATTCTGCGGGCCGCGCTCGCGAATGGTGCCGCGGGTGGCGATGTTGACCACCGCCGGCGAGACTTTCTTGATCATCGGCGCGAGCGTCGGGAGCGGTGTCTCGCCGACCGCCGGCGGCATCGCAGCCGGGAGTGGCGCCGCCGCCAGCGCCACGACCAGGGCGAGGAGCAGTTGAGGTCTCATGCCCTGGGAATTCTAGCCCGAAGCGCCTGCCTCGGTTAGAACAAGCACTCAGGAGAGCCGGCAGTGCGAGTGCGCACTACCGGCTGACCTGAGGTTGAGGCTTACGCGGCCTGGACGGAGATGCGCCGCGGCTGCTCCTGCGGGCGCTTTGGAATGCTGACTTCCAGCACCCCGTTCACGTGCCTGGCCTTGATCGCCTCGGCATCGGCGCTCTCGGGAAGTGTGAAGCGGCGCAGGAACGTGCCGGTGGCGCGCTCGACGCGCTCGAAGGCGTCGGCGGAGGTCTTGTTCTCCGAGTGACGCTCGCCGCGGATCGACAGCACACCCTTGTCGGCCGTGACTTCGATGTCCTTGCCTTCGACGCCCGGCAGGTCGGCGGCCACTACGAAGCGCTCGGCTTCCTCGCGGACGTCCACATGCGGGATCCAGCTGACGTTCGCGGCAGCCGCGCCGTCAGCACTCTCGCCCACGGCGCGATCAAACTGCCGCTGGAAGCGGCTCAAGAGCGCCCACGGCTCGTAACGAACGATGGTCATAACTGCTCTCCTGTTGGAATGTTGGTAAATCAAAGCGCATACCTTGCGCGGTTGCACACGATGTGTGGCTCGCGAGCCGGGCTTTCAAGAGCGGAAATTTCAAGAGCCAAAGGAAGTGACGAACGTACGGCGGCGCGGGCGATCACGGCGGCTGCGGTCGCGCTCTTGCCCAATGCGACAGCGGACCCATCTTCTTGTTCTTGGGGGCGGAAATTGGCGCTCCCTGGAGGAGCGAAATCCCCATTTTTGTGGGCAGGCTGTGGAAAACCTGTGCTTTGTCTGGGTACAAGATATTGGGGTTGGAGTCTGATCAGACAGCCCGGCAATCCTTAAAAAATTTTCTCGCATCCGACAGCCAATAACTTTATAAGCTATTGAAATTACTTACTTAAATTGGTACGAAAATTTGACATTATCGTGCTTGACGCACCCCCGGACGCTCATTAGGCTTTTGACCCCGACACAAGATCTTGTGTTCGCGCCAGAGCGATCAGGGTCACGCGGTCGGGGGGAGGTTTCAGGGACCTGACTGTCTTCAGGGCAGCAGGTACCGGTCAGGCTCGCGGCTCTTTGAGCGCCGCCTCAAGCGCTTTGGCTGGCATTCCCTGCAATCCGTTGAGCAAGGCGTCAAGAAAATTCGGAGCGCCGCGGATTACATGAACACTGTCGTCAAGATCGATCCCTTGGGACTGGACGCCGTTCCTTTCCAGGAAGCGTCGCTCGACATCTGGGACAAGAAGTACCGCCTCACGGCCAAGGACGGTGCGCCCCTCGACAAGTCGATGGACGACACCTACAAGCGTGTCGCGCGCGCGCTTGCCGATGTCGAGTCGGAGGACGTGCGCGAGCACTGGAACGAGCGTTTCCTGTGGGCGCTGCGGCGCGGGGCCATTCCCGCCGGCCGCATCATCTCCAACGCCGGCGCGCTCGAGCACAAGCCCGCGACCTCGACCATCAACTGCACGGTCTCGGGCACGATCCACGACTCGATGGACGACATCCTGCGGAAGGTCCACGAGGCGGGACTGACGTTGAAGGCGGGCTGTGGCCTTGGCTATGAGCACTCGACGCTGCGCCCGCGCGGCGCGTACGTGTCAGGGGCGGGCGCCTACACCTCCGGCCCGCTGTCGTTCATGGATATCTTCGACAAGATGTGTTTCACCGTCTCCTCCGCCGGCGGACGCCGCGGTGCGCAGATGGGCACTTTCGATGTTGGCCATCCGGACGTCATGGAGTTCATCCGCGCCAAGCGCGAGAGCGGGCGGCTGCGCCAGTTCAACCTGTCGCTCCTGATCACGGACGAGTTCATGCAGGCGGTGCGCGAGGACCGCGAGTGGAAGCTCGCCTTCCCGCTGTCGCTGCGGGAGAACGAGGCGGACAAGCCCGACCTCACCGATGCGGCGAAGTTTGTGTGGCGCGAGTGGCCGGTGCACGAGGGTTACGTCGTCAACGACGAGGGCCTGGTGGCCTGCAAGATCTACAAGACGCTGCCGGCGCGGCGCGTGTGGGACGTGATCATGACGTCCACCTACGACTTCGCCGAGCCGGGGTTCATTCTCATCGACCGCGTCAACGAGATGAACAACAACTGGTGGTGCGAGAACATCCGCGCCACCAACCCTTGCGTCACCGCCGACACGCGCCTCGCGACGCGCTTCGGCCTGGTGCGTATCGGTGATCTCTACGACGCGCGCGTCGACATCCAGGCGACCGTCGACCGGCGCGCGCTGGGCGAGGACGTGAAGGGCGTAGACGTGCGTCCGGCGGTGGCGGCGTTCATGACATCGCCCTCAGCTGACGTCTACCGCGTCGTGACCAAGGATGGCTACGAGATCAAGGCTACCGAGTGGCATGACTTCTACACCACGCGCGGCAAGGTCAAGCTAAAGGACCTCCAAGTTGGCGATGAGCTGCTCGTGCAGTCAGGCAAGGGGCAGTTCGGCGGCGGTGGAAGCGAGGAGCTCGGCGTGCTGCTGGGACTTCTGACCGGTGACGGGCACTTCACCAACCGCGGCGAGGGCAAGAACTCCGCAGTGGTAAATCTCTGGGGCGAGGACCGCGACTATGCGCATGAGGTCGTCACCTATATCAACTCGTTGATCGCCGGCTGGGCCAACCAGCGGCGGCAGTACCGCGTCAGTGCAGTAGCGGTGCCGGAGCGCAATCTCATCATGATCCGCTCGGTGATCCTGGCGCGGGTGCTCGAGCACTATGGCTTCACCGCCAAAGCGAAGACCCAGGTGCCGGAGATCGTGTGGCGGGGCAGCGAGGAGTGCGTACGTGGATATCTGCGCGGACTGTTCCAGTCCGACGGCACGGTCAATGTTTCCGGTAACGACGGCACGAGCTGCTCGGTGCGGCTTGCCTCCAGTCAGCCCGCGCTCCTCAAGGACGTGCAGGTGCTGCTGGCAAACTTCGGGGTTTTCGCGCGGGTGGTCAAGCGACGCGAGGCCAGTCAGCGTTTGCTGCCTGATGGCAAGGGTGCGGTAAAGGCATATGCCTGCAAGGCAGACTACGAGCTGATCGTCGACGGTGAATCGCGTGAGCGGTTCATGGCGGAGATCGGCTTCATCACCGAGGGCAAGAACGCAAAGTACGAGAACTGGGTAGCGGGCAAGGTGCTGCGTAAGACGCAACCCTTCGTGAGCCCCATCACTGAAATTATGCATGTTGGCAAGGAGGCGGTGTTTGATACGACACAGGCCGATCACAACACTGTTATCTTCAACGGCCTGGTGACAGGGCAGTGCGGCGAACAGCCATTGCCGCCGTACGGCTCTTGTCTGTTGGGTTCCGTGAACCTGACACGCTTCGTGAAGCATCCCTTCACCGATTTCGCCGAATTCGACTGGAGCGAGTACCGCGAGGTGGTGAAGGTCTTCACGCGCATGCTCGACAACGTGGTCGAGGTCAACGGGCTGCCGCTCGAGAAGCAGCGCGAGGAGATCCTGCGCAAGCGCCGCCACGGCATGGGCTTCCTCGGGCTCGGCAGCACGCTCACGCTGCTGCGCATGAAGTACGGCTCCCCGGAAGCAGTGCAGTTCACCGAGGACGTGACACGCGAGATGGCGGTGGCCGGCTGGGAAGCGGCGCTGGAGCTCGCGCGCGAGAAGGGCCCGGCGCCGATCATGAACGAGGAGTTCACGGTCACGAAGGAAATGCTGCGCAAGCGCCCGGAGATGGCGCGCGATGGCTGGAAGCCGGGAGTGAAGATCGCCGGCCGCCTGCTGCACGCCAAGTACAGCCGCTACATGCAGCGTATCGCCGCGGTGGCCCCGCAGCTGGTGCACGAGCTGGCGGAGACCGGGGCGCGCTTCACGCACCACACTTCCATCGCGCCCACCGGCACGATCTCGCTGTCGCTCGCCAACAATGCTTCGAATGGAATCGAGCCGTCGTTCGCGCATCACTATTTCCGCAATGTGATCCGCGAAGGCAAGAAGTCCAAGGAGAAGATCGACGTCTATTCCTTCGAACTGCTCGCCTACCGCGAGCTGGTGAATCCCAATGCCAAACCTGGAGCGACGAACGATGCTGAAAGACTGCCGGACTTCTTCATCGCCTCGGACGGCGTCACTCCCAAGGAGCATGTCGAGGTGCAGGCTGCGGCCCAGAAGTGGGTCGATTCATCGATTTCTAAGACGGCGAACGTGCCTACGGATTTTGCCTACGAGAAGTTCAAGGACATCTATCTGTATGCACATGAGCAGGGCCTGAAGGGCTGCACCACCTTCCGCTTCAATCCGGAAGCGTTTCAGGGCGTGCTGGTGAAGGAACAGGACCTGAAGAACACGCTCTACAAGTTCACGCTCGAGGACGGAACGGTGATCGAAGTGCGTGGCGACGAGGAGATCGACTACGACGGCGAGATCCACACCGCCGCCAATTTGTTCGATGCGATCAAGGACGGGTACTACGGGCGCATGTGAGGCACTGATTATGGCTATCAAGATCGAACGCAAAATCGTCAAGTACCAGGTGCAGAAGCCGGAGGACAAGACTCCGGACAAGGCAGCGGAGAAGGCCGCTTCCGAGGCCCGGGCGTCCGAGGCACGCGCGGCGGACAAGGCGGCGGAAAAGGCGGCAGAATCGGAGCTGGTGCGCGACAAGAACGGCCACACCGCCAAGGTCATCCGGATGCACGAGCGGCTCGAGCGCCCGGAGGTCCTGGTCGGCTCCACCTACAAGATCAAGACGCCGATCTCGGATCACGCCATGTACGTGACCATCAACGACATCGTGCTGAACGAGGGCACCGAGTACGAGCAGCGCCGCCCGTTCGAGGTTTTCATCAACTCCAAGAACCTCGATCACTTCCAGTGGATCGTGGCGCTCACGCGCATCATCTCGGCGGTGTTCCGCAAAGGCGGCGACGTCACCTTCCTGGTGGATGAGCTGAAGGCGGTGTTCGATCCGCGCGGCGGTTACTGGCAGCCCGGCGGGAAGTTCATGCCCTCGATCATCGCCGAGCTCGGCTATGTCATCGAGAAGCACCTGCAGAGCATCGGCCTCATCCGCAAGACGCAGCTCGATCCGCACCAGCAGAAGCTGGTCGACGAGAAGCGCGCCGAGTTCCAGGCGCGCGCCCGCCAGGCCGACGCCTTTGCCAAGTCGCACTTTCCGGAGGGGGCGCAGCTGTGTGGGCGGTGCAGCACCGCCGCGGTCGTCATGATGGACGGCTGCATGACCTGCCTGAACTGCGGCGACTCGAAATGCGGGTAAACCCTTAAGTACACCCTGCGAGTGACCAACCTCAGCTGACAGACCCCACGCCTCACGAGGCAGCCGGCCGGTTGCCTCATGAGGTTTTTTTACGGAAATCCGGGGCGCGCAGTCAAAGTCCGGGGCGCGCAGGCAAAAAAAACCCCGCTTTCGCGGGGTGTCGGTCGCTTGCTTGTGTGTGGAGGAGTCTCTTCTCGTTATTATTATCTGGTCAAAGGCACAGTATCCGACGAGTCATCCAGACTGCATTCCGGATCTGCGCTTTCTTATTACTGAATCCCGTAGCTTGCTTCCTTCCCGGCTTTTGCCGTTGAAGTTAGATGAGCAACACTCGTGCCAACGCTGCCGCTTGCTGCAGCGGATGGACATCTGGTCCTTAACGGCTGTCGCAACTGTGACGCAGTGCACGTTGTGGGGACCGTTTACAGCGTGATTCTCAGGCGGCGGCGCCCTCTGTACGGACCCGGCATCGGCGTGCGGCGCGCTCAAGTGTCAAAATACCCGACGCATTCGAGGGTGGACACGGGCGAGCCGCGGGCAGCAGGTGTGCCACAAGCCCTTGAGGTTACATGGAAACTGCGCCTTTGAAGGAGTGTAAATGAACTCGACAGGGGGCTGGCTGGCCGGGCCGGGCGTGATCCCAAGGCCGCTCTCCGCGTGGCGCTGGGTCCTCGCCGCCTTGAGCACGTGGCTCGCACTCGCGCCCGCCGCCCTGGCGCAGGACAACCCCATGCCACGCCCGCCGCCACTCGAGCGCGACGTGCAGTTCTGGATCCGCGTCTACACGCAGATCGACACCAACGCGGGCTTCCTCCACGACCAGTACAACCTCAGCGTGATCTACGACACGCTGCATTTCGCCCCCAACACCACGCCCTCCGAGCGCGAGCGCGAGGTGGACCAGGCGCGCGAGCGCTACAGCGCCGCGTTGCGCCGCATCGCGGAAGCCGGAGAGGCTCCCCTGTCTGCCGATGATCAGCGGGTCAGGGAGCTGTGGGGTGCCGAGGTCACACCCGCGCGCCTGCACTCGGCGATCGAGGACATCCGCTTCCAGCTCGGCCAGGCGGACCGCTTCCGCGCGGGCCTGATCCGCTCCGGCGCCTGGGAGACGCACATCGCCGAGACGCTGGCGAACCTGGGGCTGCCGGCGGAGCTGGCGGTTCTGCCGCACGTGGAGTCCTCGTTCAACCCGGCCGCGTACTCGAAGGTCGGCGCTGCTGGCCTGTGGCAGTTCATGCGCTCCACCGGACGGCGTTACATGCGCATCGACAGCGCGGTGGATGATCGCCTCGACCCGTTCCGCTCCACCGAGGCGGCGGCACAGCTGCTCGCCTTCAACCATCGGGTGCTCGGCACCTGGCCGCTGGCACTGACGGCGTACAACCACGGCACCGCCGGCGTGCGCCGTGCCAAGGAGACGCTCGGCACCGACGACATCGTCAGGATCGTGCGCAGCTACAGCAGCCGCACCTTCGGTTTCGCATCGCGCAATTTCTACGTCTCGTTCCTCGCCGCGCTCGACATCGATCGCAATCCCGAGAAGTACTTCGGTGCGCTGCAGAAGCAGAGCGAGGCCCGGTTCCAGGAGGTGCAGCTGCCGGCCTACGTGCCCATGGCCACGCTCGAGCGCGCCCTGAAGATCGACCCCGAGAGGCTGCGCGCGCTGAACCCGGCGCTGCTGCGTTCGGTGTGGGACGGCCAGCAGCGCGTGCCCAAGGCCTACCACCTGCGGCTGCCCCTCGACGGTACACCCTGGACGCGCGAGCTGCTCGCGCAGCGTCTGAGTCCCGCCGAGATGTTCGCCGGCCAGAGCAGCCCACCGCGCTACCGGGTGCAACGCGGCGACACGCTCGCCAGCGTGGCCGAGCGCTACGGCGTGTCGGCCGAGACGCTCGCCCGGCTGAACCACGTGCGCAGCGGTACGCGCCTGCGCGCCGGCCGCACCATCACGGTGCCCGAGACCGCGCCGATCACAGTCGCCGCGGCCGCGACGCCCGCCCCCGCAGCTCCCGCCCCCGCAGCTCCCGCTCCCGCAGCTCCCGCTCCCGCAGCTCCCGCTGCGACCGCGGCCACGCCGCCCGCTGCGACCGCGGCCCCGCTCGTGGCGCTCGCGCGCCCGTCTCCCGGCGGCGCGGTGCCGCAGGATGTGGCGCAGCGCGAGAGCGCCGAAGACGCCGCCGCTGCGGCGGCCTCGAAGTCGCGCACGGCCGCGACCAGCTCGCAACCGGTGTCGGCGGCGCAGGCGGAGGCGCTGAGCCCGGCGCTCGGTCCAGCGGCGGAGGCCGAGCAGAACGCCGATCCAAACGACTACAGCGTCGGGCACGACGACACGATCCGGGTGGCGGGGGACGAGACGCTGGGGCATTACGCCGACTGGCTCAGCGTGAGCACGCAGCACGTGCGCGAGCTCAATCGCTTCAAGTTTCACCGCTCGGTGCTGATCGGCCAGCGCATCAAGCTGGATTTCAGGAAGGTGTCGCGCGAGGCTTTCGAGGCGCACCGTCGCGAGTATCACCAGCAGCTGCAGGCGGCCTATTTCGCCGCGCACCGCATCGTGGGCACCCAGGTCTACGTCGCGCGGCCCGGTGACTCGCTGTGGACCCTTACCCAGCGCGCGGCGCAGATCCCCATGTGGCTGGTGCAGCAGTACAACCCGGATGTGGATCTCGCCGACCTGCGCGCCGGCACCCAGATCGTGATGCCGCGCGTGGAGGAAGTCGGCGGCAGCGGCTGAGCGCCTGCGGCCCCGGAAAGGGGGGTGCCGGGCGCTGTGACGGGCGCACATGCCGGCAGCTTGGACGTGTGCCTATAATCACCTGAACTGGTGCGCGCGTCGAAGCGGAACATGATGACTTTCAAGACCTTAGTACCGATCCTGGTGCTCGCCTTCGTGGCGGGGGCGGCGCACTCGGACGCGCTGCCCGAGGCCCGGCCGGTCATGCTGCGTCCGGTCACGGAGGCCTTGCCGGTGGTGGACCGCGTCGTGGTCCGCAAGGCCGAGCGCCGGCTCCTTCTGATGCACGGCGGCAGCGTCGTGCGCACGTACCACGTCGCGCTCGGATTGAGCCCGGTGGGGCAGAAGGAGCGCTCCGGAGACTTCCGTACGCCCGAGGGGAGCTATCGGCTCGAGCGCCGCAATCCCCGCAGCGACTACTTCCTCTCGATCAAGGTCTCGTACCCGAACGAGGGAGACCTGAAGCGCGCGCGGGCACGGCACTGGGACAGCGGCGGCTCGATCATGATCCACGGTCTGCCGAACCAGCTGAAGCACGACCCGGATTACTACCTCAACCACGACTGGACCGATGGCTGTATCGCCGTGTCGAACGCCGACATGGTGGAGATCTGGATGCTCACACCCGACGATGTGCCGATCGACATCCTGCCTTAAGCAGTGAGCAGCGAGTTTTCAGAATTCGTCGACGCCCGCGTCGGTCCGCGTGGCAGTCTCGAGAACCTTTCCCAGAGCGAAATCGACAAGCTCCTGGACACCGGCCAGGGGGGTCTGTACCCGCTGTTCCGCCGCTGTGCGCTGGCGGTGCTCAACAGCGGTGCACCCACCGACAACGCCAAGGAGATCTTCGACCGCTACCGCGACTTCGACATCCGCATCGTGCGGCACCCCTGGGGGGTGAAGCTCGAGGTGCAGAACGCCCCGGCGGCCGCCTTCG
>Ga0307475_10002334_pt1 | contig 11435 bp, 8 predicted proteins | sample atmos_gasesECM1C_FD_203317 | JGI IMG/M metagenome (GOLD analysis project Ga0307475, IMG submission 203317) | Hardwood forest soil microbial communities from Morgan-Monroe State Forest, Indiana, United States - atmos_gasesECM1C_515 | ecosystem: Environmental > Terrestrial > Soil > Temperate...
CGGGCCGTCCTTCTCAACCGAGGAGACCAGTGCGCCGTGCGGACGCTCGAGTCCGAAGGACTCGGCGAGTTGCGCGTTGACGTCCTGGATGGTCACGCCGATACGGCCGCGGACCACGCGGCCGGTCTTGATGAGCTGGTCGCCGACGTTGCGCGCCACGTCGATCGGAATGGCGAACGACACGCCCATGAAGCCGCCGGTGCGGCTGAAGATCTGCGAGTTGATGCCGATCACCTCGCCTGCCATGTTGAACAGCGGCCCGCCCGAGTTGCCGGGATTCACCGCCACGTCGGTCTGGATGAACGGCACGTAGTTCTCGCCGGGCACCGAGCGCGAGGTGGCGCTGATGATGCCCGCGGTGGCGCTGTTCTCGAAGCCGAAGGGCGAGCCGATAGCGAGCACCCACTGCCCCGGCTTGATGCGCGAGGGATCGCCGAGCTTCACGATCGGCAGGTTGCTGGCGCTGATCTTGATTACCGCCACGTCGGTGCGTTCGTCGGCGCCGATGACCTTGGCGGGGAACTCGCGCCGGTCGGTGAGGCGCACGGTCACCTCATCGGCGTTGGCCACGACGTGCGTGTTGGTAAGGATGTAGCCGTCGGTGTTGATGATGAATCCGGAGCCCGCACCCCTCGCCGGTGGCTGATTTGGGCGCGGCCCCTGCCCCGGCCCGGGAACACCGAAGCGGCGGAAGAAATCATAGAAGGGATCGTTGGGCGACAGTCCCTGCAGGCCTCCGGCCGCGGGCTGCGCCTTCTCCACGACCTCGACATTCACGACCGCAGGCCCGTAGCGGTCCACCAGCTGCGAGAAGTCCGGGAGCGAGCGCAGCACCGGCTCCGGTGCCGGGGCGGGCGCGGCGCCCGGGGCCTGGGCGGCGGCGGGTGCCATCGCTCCCATGGGCGGCTCGGCGCGCGTGGACTGGGCGCTCAGGTCCCGGGAACAGGCCGCGAGGGCCACCGCGATGCCGCACAGCGCGATCATGCGTTTTATGGGATTCATGGAAACACTTCCAGCTTCAGTCACGAACGGCCAGCCAGGCCGGTGGCGGTGCGCCGGCCCCTATCATTCCGCACCCACAGCCCGTACGCCAGCGCCACCGCGGCCAGGCTCACGACCAGCCAGTTCCCAACATGCGCGTAAGGCGGCAGGCCTCTCAGAGGCACGATCCTTGAGACCAGCGCCACCGGCTGGAATTCCGGGGCGCGCGCGATCACCTCGCCATGTGGCCCGATCACCGCCGAAATGCCGTCATTGGCGGCGCGCACCAGGTAGCGGCCCTCTTCCAGCGCACGCATGCGCGCGATCTGGAAGTGCTGGTGCCGGGCGCTCGAGTGACCGAACCAGGCGTCGTTGGTGACGTTGACCAGGGCGTCGGCGCTGGGCAGCACCCGCAGCATTGAGCTGCCGTAGGCGTCCTCATAGCACACCGTGGCGCCGAGCTGCAGGTGTGCCGCGGGCAGGGGCGGCTGATCGGCGGCTCCGGGGGTGAAGTCCGAATACGGCAGGCTCATCAGGCGCATCCACGCGCGCACGAAGTGCGGCACCGGGAAGAATTCGGCGAACGGCACGAGGTGATGTTTGTCGTACCAGCTCACCTGCTGATCGAGCGCGAGCACGGAGTTGAAGTAGCGCGGCGCGGCGTTGTCGGCCGCACCGCCCTGCGCGCGCAGCACGCCCAGCACCAGCGCCGAGCCATGGCTGTAGGCCTCGCTGTAGAGCTGACTGATGTAGGGGACGAGATCGTTGGCCAGGTCGGCGGGCGCGGACTCCGGCCACACGATGAGCTGCGTGCCGAGCGCCTTCTCGGTGAGCGTCTGATAGACGTTGAGCGTCGTCTCGCGGTTACTCTCGAGCCACTTCTCGTCCTGCGGGATCGCCCCCTGTATCACGGCCACCGACACCGGCGCCCCGCCGGGCCGGGTCCAGGAGTGCCCATGCAGCGCCGCCCCGAGAGCCCACGGAACGATGAGCAGCAAGCCGGCGAGGATCCGCTCGCGAGGCCCGCCACCGGTGAGCGCGACCAGCGCGCCCGCGCTCACCAGCAGCAGCGCACTGATGCCGTAAACGCCCACCACGGGGGCGAAACCGGCGAGCCAGGTGTCGGTCTGGGAGTAGCCCAGCGACAGCCAGGAGAACCCCGACAGGAACCAGCCGCGCCACCACTCGATGAGCAGCCAGCTCGCGGGCAGCGCCGCCAGCCAGCGCAGCGCGCCGCTCGGCGGCAGCCAGCGCGCCACCGTGTAGCCGAGCGCCGCGTGGTACAGGCCCATGACGAGCACCAGCCCCAGCAGCAGAAGCAAGGCGAGCCACGCCGGTGCCGGGCCGTGGATGTGGATGCTGGCGTACAGCCAGTAGGTGCCGGCGGCAAAGAGCGCGCAGTTGAAGCAGAACCCCAGCCGCGCCGCCTCCCCGGGCGGGGCGTCCTGCCACAGCCACATGAGCACGGCCGGACACAGCACTGCCAGCGGCCACAGGTTCAGCGGCGCGAACGCGGCCGCGAGCGCCGCCCCGGCGGCCACCGCCAGCCCCGCCCGCAGCGCCGCGGACGGCGGCCGCGGCAGGCCGTAGCGGGCTTCCGCCGGCGTGAGGGCGGTGGGCGAGTCGCTCATGGCGGTGCGCGAGTTAAGCGCCCGTGGCCCGCTCGTCCGGCGGCAGCACGTCGCGCGGCGCCACCACGCGCAGCGCATCGATACGGCGCCGATCGGCCCGCAGCACGCGGAACTCAAAGCCGTCGATGCTCGCGCTCTCGCCGCGGCGGGGCAGCCGGCCGAACTGTTTCATGAGCAGGCCTGCGACGGTGTCGAAGCCCTCCGCCTGCGAGAGCCGCGCGCCGAAGTACTCGTTGAACTCCTCGATGCGCGTGACACCGCGCACCGTGAACTGCGCTGCCGCGTCGCGGCGGATGTTCAGGTCGTCCTCGACATCGAACTCGTCGTCGATCTCGCCGACGATCTGCTCGATGACGTCCTCGATGGTGCACAGTCCCGACACGCCGCCATACTCATCGACCACGATCGCCATGTGGTTGCGGTTGCGGCGAAACTCCCGCAGCAGCACGTTCAAGCGCTTGGACTCCGGCACGAACACCGCCGGACGCATGTACTCGCGGATGTCGAAGCGCTCGCGCGCCTGCGCCGTCGTGAGCCGCAGCAGATCCTTCGCCAGCAGGATCCCGACGATGTCGTCCCGATCCTCGTCCATCACCGGGAAGCGCGAGTGGCCCGATTCCACCACTACCGGCAGGATGCGCGCCGAGGGCTGATCGCGTCGCACGAACACCATCTGCGCGCGCGGCACCATGATGTCGCGCACCTGCAGATCGCCGACCTCCAGCACCCCCTCGAGCATGGTGAGCGCATCGCTGTCGACGAGTCCGCGCTCGCCGGCCTCGCGCAGCACCGCCAGCAGCTGCTCGCGGTCCTGCGGCTCGGGCGCCAGCCCCTGCGTGAGACGCTTCAACCAGCGGCCGGTAGTGTTGAGATCCTTGGTCATCGCTCAATGGCTCCGATATGGATTGGCGAATCCCAGGCGGCGCAGTACCGCGATCTCGCGCCGTTCCATGCGCCGCGCATCCGCGGCGCGCTGGTGATCGTAGCCCAGCAGGTGCAGCGTGCCGTGCACCACGAGGTGCGCCCAGTGCGCCTTCAGGCTCTTGTCCTGCGCACGCGCCTCGGCGCGCAGCACGCGCGGGCAGATCACCAGCTCCCCGAGGGTGCGCGCCCCGCCCGCAGGAGCCGCGGGGAGCACGCCGGAGCTGAAGGACAGCACGTTGGTCGGCGCATCAAGGCCGCGGAAACGTGCATTGAGCCGGCGGCTCTCGGGCGCCCCCACCATACACACCCCGAGCTCGCGTCCGCTGGCGCTGCCGCCTGCCGCCACGCTCGCCCAGTGCGCGAGGTCACGCGGTGTCGGCGACCAGCTGCGCACGCGCCGCTGGACCTCCACCCGCACGCCGCGCCGCCCGCGTCGCACTGCGGCACGGGGCTTGCGCCGCCGCCGCGCCGGCCTCATGAAGAGCCCCCGCGCGATTCGTACGCCTGCACGATGCGCTGCACCAGCGGATGGCGCACCACGTCCTGGGCGTCGAAGAAGGTGAACGCGACGCCCGGCACGTCGCGCAGCACCTCGACCACATGACTCAGGCCCGACTGTCGGCCGGCGGGCAGATCGGTCTGGGTGATGTCACCGGTGACGACCGCCTTGGAGCCGAAGCCGATGCGTGTCAGGAACATCTTCATCTGCTCGATGGTGGTGTTCTGGGCCTCGTCGAGGATGATGAAGGAATCGTTGAGCGAGCGGCCGCGCATGAAGGCGAGCGGCGCCACCTCGATGACGTTGCGCTCCATGAAGCGCGCCACGCGATCGAAACCCATCATTTCGTACAATGCGTCGTACATCGGGCGCAGGTACGGATCGACCTTCTGCGTCATGTCCCCGGGGAGAAACCCGAGGCGCTCTCCGGCCTCCACCGCCGGCCGCACCAGGATCAGTCTGCGCACCCGGTCCGCCTGCAGCGCTTCCACCGCGCACGCGACCGCGAGATAGGTCTTGCCGGTGCCGGCGGGGCCTACGCCGAAGGTCAGATCGCGCGTGCGGATGTGCTCGAGGTACTCGCGCTGGTGTGTGCCGCGCGCGCGTATGCCGCCGCGCGGCACGCTCACGCCATGCTCGCTCGCGTCCGCATTCGGCGGCGGCGGGCCGGACTCGCGCTCGCGCAAGGCGAGATGCACGCGCTCGGGGGTGACCTCATCGCTCTTGGTGAGGGCGAAGAGCTCACGCAGCAGTCCTTCCGCGCTCTCGGCCTGGGCGCCTCTCACGCGGAAGGTCCCGCCGCGGCGACGAATGTGCACGTCCAGACGCGTCTCCAGCAGACGCAGGTTCTCATCCAGCGGCCCGCACAGATTCGCGAGCCGCGCATTGTCCGATGGGCCGAGTGCGAATTCCCGCTGCGGTTCGGGCGGTGAGGCGGCCACTGGCGTTCAGCCGCCGACCGCGACGGCGGACACGGCGGGCGGCGCCACCTGCGCGCCGGCGGGCGCGTCCGCGAGGCGCCCGCGCAGGCTGTGCGGGTGCGCCGCGGTGACGATCACGTCGACGAAGCGGCCGATGAGGGTGGCGGGTCCAGCGAAGTTCACCCAGCGGTTGTTGGCGGTGCGGCCGGCGAGCTCGCGCGCGTTCCTCTTCGCCGGCCGCTCGATCAGCACGCGTTGACGTGTACCGACCATCGACACGCTGATGGCGTGCGCCTGGGACTCGAGCTGCTCCTGCAGGCGCGCCAGGCGCTGCTGCTTGACGGCCGGCTCGATCTCGTCCGGGAGCGAAGCCGCCGGCGTGCCGGGCCGGCGGCTGTAGAGGAAGCTGAAGGACTGGTCGAACCCCACCTCGCGCGCCAGCGCCAGCGTCGCCGCAAAGTCGCGCTCGCTCTCGCCGGGAAAACCAACGATGAAGTCCGAAGAGATCGCGATGTCGGGCCGCACCGCGCGCAGCTTGCGCACCTTGTCCTTGAATTCGAGCGTGGTGTAGCCGCGCTTCATGAGCGCCAGCATCCGGTCCGAGCCGCTCTGCACCGGCAGGTGCAGGTGGTCGGCAAGCTTGCCGACGCTGGCGAACGCCTCGATCAGGCTGTCGTTGAACTCGAGCGGGTGGGAGGTGGTGAAGCGGATGCGCTCGATGCCCGGCAGGCGCGCGACATGGTGAATGAGCGTGGCGAGATCCACCCGCGCGCCGTCGGCCATCGGTCCCGAGTAGGCGTTGACGTTCTGACCGAGGAGTGTGATCTCGGCGACGCCCTGGGCCGCGAGTAGCCTCACCTCCTCGAGCACCGAATCGAAGGAGCGGCTCACTTCCTCGCCGCGCGTATACGGCACGATGCAGAAACTGCAGTACTTGCTGCAGCCCTCCATGATGGACACGAAGGCACGCGCGCCCTCGGCCCGCGGCGCCGGCAGGCGATCGAATTTCTCGATCTCCGGGAAGCTCACATCGATGACCGGCCTACCCGTGCGGCGCAGCTCATCCAGCATCTGCGGCAGGCGGTGCAGGGTCTGCGGACCAAACACCAGGTCCACGAACGGCGCGCGCTCGGTGATGCCGGAGCCTTCCTGGCTCGCCACGCAGCCGCCGACGCCGATGATCACCTGCGGCCGGCGCGCCTTGAGGCCCCGCCACTCCCCGAGCAGCGAGAACACCTTCTCCTGCGCCTTCTCGCGCACCGAGCAGGTATTCATGAGGAGCAGGTCCGCCTCGAGCGGGTCGTCGGTGGCCACCAGATCCGCGCCAGCGCGCAGTACGTCCGCCATCCGGGCGGAGTCGTACTCGTTCATCTGGCAGCCGAAGGTCTTGATGAAGTAGCGGCGGGGCATAGGGCGTGCAATGCGAAATTCTACCTTACGGGGACCTTCGCAAGGGCCCGCAGGCGCGCGAGAAGCGCGTGGCCGCAGGCCACGCCCAATGCATGAAAATCAAGTACGCCCAGAGACTTACGCGTACCCGAGGGACGTCCTAGAACGGAATATCGTCGTCGAAATCCTCGCCCCGACCGGCGGCTGCGCCCCCTGCGGACTCCTCGGCGTCCGACGGCGGAGCACCGCCGCCACCCGGCCCGCCACCACTCCCCGGCCCGCCGCGGGTCGCGCTCTCCGCCCCGGCGCCCGCGGCAGCGCTGCCGCCCGCCCCGCCCCGCCCCCCGAGCATCTGCAGGTCGTTGCCGATGATCTCGGTCGAGTAGCGCTCGTTCCCCTGCTTGTCCTGCCACTTACGCGTGCGCAGGCTTCCTTCGATGTACACCTGCGAGCCCTTGCGCAGGTACTCGCCGGCGACTTCCGCCAGGCGCCCGAAGAACGCGACGCGGTGCCATTCGGTACGCTCCTGCTGCTCACCGGTCTGCTTGTCGCGCCAGCTCTCGCTGGTGGCCACGCGCAGGTTGGCCACGGTCGTGCCGGAGGGCATGGCGCGGGTCTCGGGGTCGGCTCCCAGGTTGCCAATGAGAATCACTTTGTTGATGCCACGCGCCATGAGAAAGCCCTCGGGAATTGAAATCAAGGCGGCGAGGGTCGCTGCAGCGCCCGCCGTGTACTTGCACCCATTCTAGAGGAGCGGCGCAGCCCGCGCGAACCGCAAATCGGGTGCACAACGGGTGTAAATCAGCACAAGCTTCCCGGCTTCCCCGGCGGCAGGAATACAGTGTGCGCTGATGTCGACGGAGCCTGGCATGATCCACAACTTCTCCGAGGCGGATGTTGCCCGGGTGCTGAGCTACGAGCGGCTGATCCCGGCGATGGAGCGGGCGCTCATCGCTTTCTCATCGGGTAAGGTGATTCAACCCGTGCGCACCATGCTCACGGTCGAGGAAGCGCAACGGTTCCTCGCCGTGATGCCGGCGGTGATGCAGGATGCCATGGGCGCGAAGCTCGTGTGCTTCTACCCGAAGAACGCGGCCGCGGGACTGCCGACGCATCGGGCCAGCATCGCGCTGTTCGAGCCCGAAAGCGGGCGCCCGCTCGCCTTCCTCGACGGCCGTCTCATCACCGAGATGCGCACCGCCGCCGTCTCCGCGGCGCTCACCCGCTATCTCGCTCCACCGCAGGCCCGGATTCTCACCCTGGTGGGGAGCGGCGTGCAGGCGCACGCCCATCTTCAGGCCCTGCGGCACGTGTGCCGCTTCGATGAAGTGCGGGTCTGGAGTCCCACGCCCGAGCACGCGCAGCGCTTCGCGGCACGCACCGGCGCCCACGTCATGGAGCTCGAGGCGGCCGTGCGCGGGGCCGATGTGGTCGTCACGGCCACCAGCTCCCGCACACCGCTCCTGCGGGGGGCGTGGCTGAAGCCGGGGGCACACGTCAATGCCATCGGTGCGTGCCTGCCGAGCTGGCGCGAGCTCGATGACGAGGCGCTGATCGGCAGCTGCCTGATCGTTGACTCGCGCGAGGCCGCGCTCAAGGAATCGGGCGACGTGATCCTGTCGCGGGCACCGATCTTCGCCGAGGCGGGGGAGGTGTTCGCCGGCACCCGGCGGCCGGCGCCCACCACGACCACCGTGTTCAAGTCCCTCGGTCTTGCGGTCGAGGACATCGCCACCGCACGGCTGGTATACGACGCCCTCAGCCCATAAATAAGCCCCCGGCCCCCGTAGCTTCAGCCCCGCGTTCGTGCGCCGCCCGGGGCCGCCAGTTTCTCAAGTTTGGGTCTGAGTGGCGCGCCCGCGTACTATTGACGGTTCAATGCAGCAGATTCGCGTGCGCGGAGCGCGCACCCACAACCTCAAGAACCTGAGCCTCGATCTGCCGCGCGAGCGGCTGATCGTGGTGACGGGCCTGTCGGGCTCGGGAAAGTCCTCGCTCACCTTCGACACGCTGTACGCCGAAGGCCAGCGGCGCTACGTCGAGTCGCTCTCCGCCTATGCGCGGCAGTTCCTCTCGACCATGGACAAGCCGGATGTCGACAGCATCGAGGGCCTCTCGCCGGCGATCGCCATCGAGCAGAAAGCGAGCTCCCACAACCCGCGCTCGACCGTGGGCACGGTCACCGAGATCTACGACTACCTGCGCCTGTTGTACGCGCGCGCCGGCACGCCGCGCTGTCCCGACCACGGGATCGATCTTGCCGCCCAGACCGTGAGTCAGATGGTCGACCAGGCGCTGCGGCTGCCGGAGGGCCTGGCCGCGGCGCTGCTCGCACCGGTGGTAAGCGAGCGCAAGGGTGAGCAGCTCGAGCTGCTGGAGGATCTCGCCGCACAGGGTTTCGTGCGCGTGCGCATCGACGGGCGCATCCACGAAATGGAGGCGCTGCCGCAGCTGGACGGCAAGAAGAAACACACCATCGAGGCGGTGGTCGACCGCATCCGCATCAGGCCCGATGCCGCGCAGCGCCTGGCGGAATCGTTCGAGACCGCCCTGCGCCTGTCAGGCGGGCTCGCGCGGCTCGCGTTTCTCGAGGGCGAACCGCGCGAGGAGCTGGTGTTCTCCAGCCGGCACGCCTGCCCGGTGTGCGGCTACAGCGTGCCGCCGCTCGAGCCGAAGCTGTTCTCGTTCAACAATCCCACCGGCGCCTGCCCGAGCTGCGATGGGCTCGGGGTGCAGGAATTCTTCGATCCGCAGCGCGTCGTGCTGCACCCGCATCTGTCACTGGCCGGCGGCGCGGTGCGCGGCTGGGATCGGCGCAATGATCATTACTTCAATCTGATCCAGTCGCTCAGCAAGCACTACGGCTTCGACATCGAGACGCCCTGGACGGAGCTGCCGGAGCAGGTACGCGACGTGCTGCTGCATGGCAGCGGCGCTGAGGCGATCGAGTTCAGCTACCGCGAGGAAGCCGGACGCAGGTCGCGCAAGCGTCACGCGTTCGAGGGGATCCTGCCGAACCTGACGCGACGCTATCGCGAGACCGAGTCACCGATGGTGCGCGAGGAGCTCGCGCGCTATCTGGGGGTGCGCCCGTGCCCGGAGTGCCAGGGCACGCGCCTGAACCGCGCGGCGCGCTTCGTGTTCGTCGCCGGGCGCACTCTTCCGGAGCTCACCGCCCTCACGGTCGGACGGGCGCTCGAGTTCCTCGGTCAGATGAATCTCGCCGGCTGGCGCGGTGAAGTGGCGGCGAAGATCGTCAAGGGCATGCTGGAGCGCCTGCGCTTCCTCAGTGACGTGGGCCTCGACTATCTGACACTCGATCGCAGCGCCGAGACGCTCTCGGGCGGGGAATCGCAGCGCATTCGGCTTGCCAGCCAGGTCGGATCGGGGCTCACCGGAGTCATGTACATCCTGGATGAGCCCTCGATCGGGCTGCACCAGCGCGACAACCGGCGCCTGCTGGCGACGCTCAAGCAGCTGCGCGACCTCGGCAACACGGTGATCGTGGTCGAGCACGACGAGGAGGCGATCCGCGAGGCCGACCACGTTGTGGACCTGGGGCCGGGCGCCGGTGCGCACGGCGGTCATCTGGTGGCGCAGGGCACACCGCGCGACATCGCCGCCAACCCCGCTTCGATCACCGGCCAGTACCTCGCGGGCCGACGCCGCATCGCAGTGCCCGGGTTGCGCATCCGCCCGGATCCGGGCCGGCAGATCCGCATCGTCGGCGCGCGCGGCAACAACCTCGCGCAGTTGACCACGCAGATCCCGCTGGGCCTGTTCACCTGCGTCACCGGAGTCTCCGGCTCGGGCAAGTCGACGCTCATCGTCGACACGCTGTTCGGCCACACCGCCGCGCGGCTGAACGGCGCGCGCGTCGAAGCCGCGCCCTGCGAGCGCATCGAGGGCCTGGAGCAGATCGACCGCGTCATCGACATCGACCAGAGTCCGATCGGACGCACGCCGCGTTCCAACCCCGCGACCTATACCGGGCTGTTCGCGCCGCTGCGCGAGTTGTTCGCCGCCGTGCCCGAGGCCCGCGCCCGCGGCTACGATTCCGGCCGTTTCAGCTTCAACGTCAAGGGTGGACGCTGCGAGGCCTGCCAGGGAGATGGCGTGATCCGCGTGGAAATGCACTTCCTGCCGGACGTGTACGTGCCGTGTGACGTGTGCGGCGGCAAGCGTTATAACCGCGAGACGCTCGAGATCCGCTACCGCGGCAAGAACATCCACGAGGTGCTCGACATGACCGTCGAGGATGCCGCGCGGTTCTTCCAGAACGTACCGGCCGCGGCCGGCAAGCTGCAGACGCTCACCGACGTCGGCCTGTCGTACGTGCGCCTCGGACAGAATGCCACCACGCTCTCGGGCGGTGAGGCGCAGCGCGTGAAGCTGTCACGCGAGCTCGCCAAACGTGCCACCGGCAAGACCCTCTACATCCTGGACGAGCCCACCACCGGGCTGCATTTCCACGACGTCGAGCAGCTGCTGCACGTCCTGCACCGCCTGCGCGACGAGGGCAACACAGTGGTCGTGATCGAGCACAACCTCGATGTCATCAAGACCGCCGACTGGGTGATAGACCTGGGTCCCGAGGGCGGTGAAGGCGGCGGCGAGATCGTCGCCACGGGCACACCCGAGGACGTTGCGGCCAGCGACGCCTCCTGGACCGGAAAATACCTGCGGCCACTGCTGGCTCCGGAGCGCCGTTCTGCCGTAAGCGCATGATTGTAATGGGTTTCGTCCCTGGATGTTAATGCGATTGCAAATGCGAACCGTTCTCATCCATAATCACCTGCATGGACGCCGTCGTCGCACCTGAGGGCCTCGCTCTCGATCCGGGCTTCGTGAGCCTCGCCGCCCTGCCTCCCGGCACCACCGCACGGGTGGTGGGTGTCGGCTCGATCGCGTCGGCCCTGTCGGCGCTGGAGCGCCGGCTGCTCGAGTTCGGCTTCGTGAGTGGCGAGCAGGTCGAAATCCTCGCCGAGGCGCGCCCAGGGCGCGATCCGTTCGTGGTGCGCGTCGGTAACACGACGCTCGCGCTGCGCCGGCGTGAGGCGCAGAGCGTGTGGGTCGAGATTAACCACCCCG
>Ga0307475_10002335_pt1 | contig 11435 bp, 10 predicted proteins | sample atmos_gasesECM1C_FD_203317 | JGI IMG/M metagenome (GOLD analysis project Ga0307475, IMG submission 203317) | Hardwood forest soil microbial communities from Morgan-Monroe State Forest, Indiana, United States - atmos_gasesECM1C_515 | ecosystem: Environmental > Terrestrial > Soil > Temperate...
CGTTTTATTCATGCAAAAGCATTGGGACGTGATGCGCAGCGACGACGCTGGCGACAACTGGAAAGAAGTCAGCGGCAACCTGCCCACCGACTTCGGCTTCGCCATCGACGTTCACGCGCACGAACCAGAAATTATTTATGTCATTCCCATCAAGAGCGACGGTGAGCATTACGTGCACGAGGGAAAGCTGCGTGTGTATCGCAGCCGCACCGGCGGAAACGAATGGGAGCCTCTCACCAAAGGCCTGCCGCAAAAAGATTGCTACGTCAACGTGCTGCGCGACGCCATGGCCGTCGATTCGCTGGACAAATGCGGCATCTATTTTGGCACCACCGGCGGCCAGGTTTATTGCTCCGCCAATGCCGGAAACAGTTGGAAGGCCATCGTGCATGATTTGCCGGCCGTCTTATCCGTTGAGGTACAAACGCTGCGATGACCGGTTCGCCTACAGGCAAGATCCGAATTATCCTCCCGCCGCATTTGCGCGGGCTGGCGCAGGTCAAAGGAGAGATTTACCTGGACGTCGCAGGCACCGCCACGGTGCGCTCGGTGCTCGACGCGCTCGAAGCCGCTTACCCAATGCTGCAAGGAACGATTCGCGATCACGTCACACAGCAGCGCCGCCCGTTTTTGCGCTTCTTCGCCTGCGAAGAGGATCTTTCTCACGAATCGCCGGACACTCCGCTGCCCGACGCCGTGGTCTCGGGAAAAGAGCCGTTGCTCATCCTCGGCGCCATTGCCGGCGGCTAACCAAAGCGACGACAACTTTGCCGTCGCGAAGACCTCAGGTGAAGACCCTAACCTTTTCCCTATACTTTTAGGGGCTGCGCCTTCCCCTATACGAGAGGACGGCCGCGCTAAGGCTCACAGGGCACTTGGTGAGTCTAGCTCGATCAAAGACTCGCCTGGCGACGCCGGCGCGCCGTCCCGCACGCGCCCACCGAGGACTGGCGCGCGCCTGGCCTGACAATCATCGTGCAGCTCCGGGTGAGTCAGGCGCGCGTCAGCAAATCCGGCCGCGCAGAGCCGAACTCGGGGCGGTGTCAGAGCGCGGCTGGCAACACCGAGCGGCCGAGTGCGGCAGGCAGCTCAGCGCACAAACGGATAAATCTCGTCGGCGATCCAATAATTTTCGAAAACGATCGCCAGCAGCGTACCGACGACCCAAACGGCCCAGCGTTGGCGGTTCCACCCCGCGCAGCTGGTTGCGTTCTGAATCAGAACTTCCGCGAGATACGCAGCGCAATAGCAAAGATTTGCGAGCAGTGCCAGAACCGTCATGATCCCCAGCGACTCCAGTGTGATCGCCGGACGAAAATGCGGCCACGTTTTCGTCACCCAAACCAGGACGACCCCCAAGAGCAGCAAGTTGTAGAGCAGCCACCGCGGCTCCCAGAATCGCGCGGCGTCGGCAAGCCCCTTCCGCGATGATCCTGCTGGCGACACACCGGTGCAACTGGCTTCCGATTGGGCTGTTGCTTTGCCGGCTTCCGCCGATGCCGCTCTGCGCGATCCCGGCCACGGCCGCGAATCTTGTTTGTCCATGCCCGCGTCTCCTGGGAGCGGCCCGTCCACATGTCGTCGGTCGGTGCCCGACGGTGCAGCGCTGGGGCTGCAACCCGGGATTTGCCTGAGGGTCGCCCACCGCTCCATTTCGCTACGTACTTTATTTGGTAAAGTACTTCACGTCAACGCATTTTCCTCACGCGGTGTCTTTGATCCGCGTTCGTGAAGGCGCCATTTTCACAACCGGGCCGCTAGCTGCTATGGGCTGTAGGTTCAGCCGTATACTGAGGGCCAAATCCCGAGCAAGTACCGCTGACGACTGAGCGCTGAATACGGGAGCCGCACCATGTGCCGCAACATCAAAACGCTTTTCAATTTCGATCCGCCGGTGACGCCGGAAGAAGTGCGCGCCGCTTCCCTGCAGTTCGTCCGGAAGATCACCGGCTTCCACCATCCGTCGAAAGCCAACGAAGCCGCTTTCAACGCTGCCATCGATGACATTGCCGGCGCTTCGACGCGCCTGTTGCACTCCCTGGAAACCTCCGCTCCGCAGCGCAATCGCGAAGCGGAAGCCACCAAAGCCCGCGCCCGCGCCGCTCAACGCTTCGGCTCCTGACGGGATGACGCGGCGGTAAGTTGTCAGTTCTAAGCTGCAGGTAGAGAAGCATGATAAGCCCGCGGGAAGCACGGACAGAGTTAAAGCCTCGCCCGTAGGTCATTCACAATCAGGAAACGGGTGAATGGCATTCCATCATTGCGGGTGTAGACGCTAGTCGAGACAACCTCATAAGCTGACGAAGCGGAGTGCCCCGGCGCACGCGAGCACGCTTACATCGCCTGCGGTCTGTCTCGCTACTTCTCCGGGAGTTCAGGAATGGGCCCGGAGACCTCCGGGAGAACGCCGGGCACAATCATGGGATAAACCATGAATCCGATTCATCAATGCGGCCATACGAGAGCGATCTCCGTCGTTTATGGCCGTGAATTTCAGGCCCAGGCCGCGACCGGGCTCCGCACGCCGCACTATGGCCTCGGCCCTGATCTGCCCTTCCTCGACAAGAAAATCAAGTTTCACGGTCGAACCCACCGGCCCTGGCTTCCCGGTCTCAACAAACAAACCACCAAGGCTCAGGTTGCCAACCCGTGAGGTCTCGTCCCGTCCGTTACATCGCCAATAGACCCAAACGCCGTCAGGCGTATTGATCCGCGAGGTTGAGCGCCTAGAAGGGGGAAGCAGTATTTGTCTCAAGATGAGGCACCTCCGCCCACGAGCCTTCGGAGATTGCCGAACCGTAGAAGGATTTCCGGAGCGGGAGTGGCAACGAACGATAGGTCTGGAAACCTGAGCGGTTGACCGAGTTCCCGCCTATGACCCCGGAAACCTTGAGTAGGGATGCTAGGCTCAAGAGGCTGCGAATGCAAGACAAAAATAGGCGATAAACACCTCCCGCAGGGGCCAAGCCATTAGCCTGTCATCATAGGCCGGCAACATGCGAGGCGCTGCAAAAACAGGCGGGAATGATCCCGCGGGGGCAAAAGCCGGAACCGCGTTGCCGTTCTCATAGGCAGGGCAACGCTTTAAATCAAGCCGCGATTCCTGCGATTCCTCGCCTCGCTCGAAATGGCATGAAGAAACGCGTAGACTGCACAGCGGGTGTGGCAGACGGGGGTGGCGAGGGAGGTAAACATGTCGCTACGGCCAGTGAAGCAGCTGATACGGTCGAAGCCAACGATAGAAGGCGCGGGGGTGCATCTGAGGCGGGCGTTTGGCTTCGGCAACACGAAGGAGTTCGATCCGTTCCTGCTGCTGGACGATTTTCGCAATGACGTGCCCGCGAGCTACCTGGCCGGCTTTCCGTGGCATCCGCACCGCGGCATCGAGACGATTACCTACGTGCTTTCCGGTACGGTGGAACACGGAGACAGCATGGGGAATCGCGGTACGATTGCCGCAGGCGACGTTCAGTGGATGACTGCGGGAAGCGGGATCATCCACCAGGAGATGCCCAAAGGCGACCCGGCCGGGCGCATGCACGGATTTCAGTTGTGGGCGAACTTACCGTCAGCGCTCAAGATGACCGCACCGCGCTACCAGGAAGTGAAAGCGCGGGAGATTCCGGAAATCTCGGACGACGACGGGACGCAAGTGCGCGTGGTGTGCGGGAAGTTCTGGGGGAAGACCGGGCCGGTTGAAGGCATCGCGGCGGACCCGATTTATTTGGATGTGAGCGTCCCGGCTGGGAAGAGGAAGAGCCTGCCGGTGGAAGTGACGCGACATGCGTTCGCGTACGTGTTCGCGGGCGCGGGGAAGTTCGGCAATGCGTCGGAACCGCTGGAGGTGCCGACGGAGCCGGTGGGATGGCTGGAAACCTCGCCGCCTCCGTCGGAGGCGGACAACCGGTCGCTGGTGCTCTTCGACCGCGGTGATGAGTTGATGGTGCAGGCGGGAGACGAAGGAATCCGCTTCCTGCTGGTGTCGGGTAAGCCGCTCGAGGAGCCGGTGGCGTGGTACGGGCCGATTGTGATGAATACGCAGGAGCAGTTGCGCCAGGCGTTCCGCGAGCTGGAGCAGGGGACCTTCCTGAAGGCGCAGAAGAAGGCAGCGCCCTTCGGCTCCGCCTCAGGGTAAGCGGGCGGCGAGTCGACGTGGGAAAGAGACGACAGACTGAAGTCTGTGCCGCAAGACGTCACCACAGGGCGGGAAAGAGACGGTAGGGGGTGCGCTGGGCATAGCCGGGCAGCTCGCTGCGCAGCGTGCGATCTTCAAGTGCCGCGCGGATGACGAACAAGACGGCGGTGGCCGCGGCAGGAACAAAGGCCCAGGCGGAGCCCTAGATGAGCGGGGCAGCGAGGCTGCCCAGAATGACTCCAGCATACCTGGGATGTCGCACGGAGCGGTAGGGTCCCGAGGTAATCGCGACGTGACCCGGTTCGCTTTGAATGCGGACGGCGGTCTCGAGATAAGGATTCACCGCCAACATCCAGCCGATAGGAATCCTAGAAAGCAAAAAGAGTGCGCCACCGAAATAAATTGTGGCGAAGGGCAGCGGCGCCCACTGAAAGCGTACGGCATCGAGTCGGGCGACGATGGGCAGGGCCAGCGTGAGCAGCGTGTACAAAGTTACGATGATCTTATCGAAGCCTCTGGCTTCGGCTTGCATTTCCGCACGGGCACGAATGACGCTGGGATTCGTGCGCTGGGCCACGGCAGCGGTGACGGCGATGCCGCCGGCATACCGGGCAAGGTAGATCCAGGCGCGCCACCAGTGCAGTTGTCCCGCAGAAGCCCGGCTCAACGCCCCCACCACCGCGAGGAAAAGGCCGACTTGGAGAAGGCGCTTCAGCATTCGCGCAGATTCTTTTCTCACGCCACTCGCGGGGATAGGCACATCGCAGGGCAAGACTTGCCGACCGCCGCGGATTATACACTCCGCCTTTCTCGGGCAACAGAGGAGTTTTCGGGCCGGTCAAGTTGAAAAAGGGAACGACCGGTCGTCTGAAAACGGCAACGACAACAACGGGAAAAGAGCATAGACTGAAGTCCGTGCCACGAGGGCATTGTGTAGAGAAACGCTCGGGTGTATGTTACGAGCTAGATCGTTTGATTGAACGTAACAGCAAGACAGTATGCCTGGCATGCGGAACCCGGCTCACCTGCAGGCGTACCCTACGCGGGCGGAAATAAGGCCCGACGTCGGATACCATCACAGGAGAGACCACTTCCATGAAAGCTGTTGCTTCCAGGCTGCGCTTTCCGGGTTTTGCTGTATTCGCCGCACTGTTCGCCCTTTTGTTGAGCCCTCTGTTGACCCCCTCGGTGAAGAGGGCAGCGGGTTTCCTTTTGGCGCGTGGACAAGCGCCCGCGCCTCCATCGATCAAAATAGTCGACTTGATTCCTGCCAGCCTGAGCGGGGAAAGCAACCAAGACAGCGAGCCATTCCTGGCGATTCAAAAGGACAATCCGCAAGTGATGGTGGCGTCGGCGTTCACGCCCAACCCGTTTTCCCTGACCGGAAATGCGCCGCTGTACGTTTCGCAGGACGGCGGAGCAAGCTGGGCGCTGAACGCGATTACTCCGGTCGAGCGGATGACTTGCGACATAACGCATGCGATGGCCACAGGCGAGAGTCATCCGCGCGGCGATTTGCACGCGGGGACGTTGGATTGCTCGTCGGGCGTCACGCTCGACGAATCGGAATCCAACGACGTCGTGTCGAGTGCCACGATGAACGTGCAATCCACGCGCGGCAACGTGGACCAGCCGTTCGTGCGCGCGCTGGGGGTTTCGAGCGGCGACCGCATCTATATCGGGGTGAACGATTTCAATCGAACGAACGGGCAGACGGCGACCATCGATGTGTCGGTAGACGGGGGCGCGACGTACAAATCGGTTCCGATTGAGATGCGCAAAACCGCGGGACAGGACGGGCCGTCGGTGCGGCCGGCAGTGGCAAACGACGGCACCGTGTACGCGGCGTTTTTCGGCTGGCGCAAATTTGACGGCAAGACGGCGACGAGCGACGTCGTGGTGGTACGGGATGATGCCGCGGCGACAGGCGCGAATCCTTTTCAGGCGCTGAGGGATCCTTCGGATAGGCAGCCGGGGCGCGTGGTAGTGAAGAACGCCTCGATTCCGTGGTCCAATGCGCCGGCCCTCGGCCAGGAACGGATTGGCTCGACGCTTTCGATTGCGGTGGACCCGAACAAAAGCGCGATTGTTTATGTCGGCTGGGCAGACAAAGGCAACAAGGGTGACATTTATACGCTGCATGTGAGGAACTCCACCGATCGCGGGGTGACGTGGTCGAAGGCAGACTTGCCGGGTACGACGATTCACAATGCGACCAATGTCGCGCTGGCCATTGCGAACAACGGCGTGGTGGGATTCCTGTATCAGCAATTGAGCGGCGGGCGCTGGGTCACGCACCTGGTGCAATCACACGATGCGTTCACCAGCTCGCAAGACGCCGTGCTCGCCACCGTTCCGGCGGATCAGCCGGCGGAGCAATTCCTGCCATATCTGGGAGACTACGATTATCTGCTTTCGGTGGGGAGCGAGTTCCGCGGAGTTTTTTGTGCGAACAACACGCCGGATTTTGCGGATTTTCCGCAGGGCGTGAGGTTTCAGCGTGCGGCGGACTTCAGCGCCAAGACGCTCAACGATGGCGCAGGCAACCTTGTGCCCATTTCGATCGATCCATTCTATTTTAGCGTTCGGGTGATCCCGTGAAGTGCGATCGCGCAAAAGCGCGCGAGAATTGCTCGCCATCGCAGGAGAAGGAGGCATCGATGAAGATTTCGTCAGTGCTCATGCGAAGCAGTCTGTGGGGAGCCGGCTTGTTGCTCGCTTCGTGCGCCTACGCGAGCCTGGCAACGTCGCAGGCAACGGACAGCCAAGCCGATCTCATGGGCAAATCGAGCATTGTTTTCTCAGGAACGGTGAGTCAGCTCGCAGCCACCTCGTTTGCGGACGTGCCGAAGTCGGCGCAGACGATTGTCGTACGCGTGGATGCGATCCTGAAAAAGCCGGCGGCGGTATCGTTGAAGAGGGGCGATAGCGTCACGGTGGAAGTAAAAGATGCTTCTGCATTTCAGGAAGGAGCGCATGCGACTTTCTATACCACTGGGTGGATCTTCGGCTCCGGCGTCGCGGTGAAAGAGTTGGGACATGTGCTCGGCAACGCTGCTCCGGGGGCGGCCACCGGGGGGAGTGCGCATGGGCAGGAACAGGACCGGCTCAGCGATCAAGAATTGAAGGACCGCATGAACGCCTCGGATTGCGTCGTGGTCGGGCGTGTCACGGATGTTCGTAAATGGAATGCTCCCAAGACGAAATCGGGCTCGCCGTTGCACGTGACCGAACATGACCCTGACTGGCATGAAGCGGTGGTAGAGATTCAGTCGGTCCTGAAGGGCGGCCCAGTCAAAGGAAACAAAGTGGTGGTGAGGTTTCCCAATCTTAACGATGTGGCCTGGGCACATTCGCCGAGGTTCACGAAGAATCAAAGAGGCATTTTCTGCTTGAATCGCGATAAGGCCACCGGCGCGCCCATGACGAAGCTGGGAAGCAAGGAAGTGCACGTGTACACTTGCCTGGGGCACGGGGACACGCTGCCGCTGTCGGAAGAAGCGCGTGTGCGAGCGCTGTTGAAGAACCAGTAAGGCTCAAGAAATCACTTCCCTTGCCAGCCGGGAAAGATCGAATGCGCAAATTCGCCCTGCTCGGGGCGCTGCTCACCTTTGTTTTTTCTTGCGGAGGTTTTCACCTACGCCGCCTGGCCTACCCCACTCCCGCGCAGGAACATCTGGACTTGCTGCTTGAAGGCGGAGTGGTTGTTGACGGGAGCGGCTCAGCTCCTCGCGCGGAGGATCTGGGCATTCGCGGCGACCGCATAGCGTTTCTCGGAAACGTTTCCAAGGAGAGAGTCGCCGCCGAGCGCACGCTGGATGTCCACGGTCTGATTATCTGTCCCGGATTCATCGATCCGCACACGCATGCGAACGGCGATCTCTCGAGTCCCAAACTGAACGGCAACGTGAATTATCTGATGCAGGGAGTCACCAGCGTCGTCACCGGCAACGACGGCGGAGGTTCGCCGCACGTCGCGAAAACTCTCGATTTGTGGCAACGGCAAGGCATCGGCACGAACGCTCTCCTTTTGGTGGGTCATGGCGCGGTGCGGGCAGAGGTTTTGGGCAACGGCGACATCCAGCCGACGCCCGAACAACTCGAGAGCGTGAAAGCGCTCGTGCGCAGCGCCATGCAGGAAGGCGCTTTCGGCATGTCCACGGGCCTGTTCTACGTTCCGGGGAGTTTCGCGAAGACGGAGGAGGTCATTGAATTGTCGAAAGTCGTCGCGGGGATGGACGGATATTACGATTCGCACATGCGCGATGAGGATTCCTATTCCATCGGCCTGCTCGGCTCGATCGCCGAGACGATTCGCATCGGCCGCGAAGCGAAAATCCCCGTGCACATCTCGCACATCAAGGCTCTGGGTCCGCAAGTTTGGGGCCAGAGCGTTCCTGCCATTCGCATGATCGAGAAAGCACGAGCCGAAGGCGTGGACGTCACCGCGGACCAATATCCGTACACCGCTTCGGGTTCGAGCCTGATCGCGAGCCTGCTTCCCGCGTGGGCCCAGGCAGGCAAAACCGGCGAGGTACTGGCGCGCCTCGATGATCCCACCGTTCGTCCACGCTTGTTGGAAGAAATGACCCAGAATCTCAAACGACGCGGCGGCGCAGATTCACTGCTGTTCACTTCCTCGGACGCTCCAGAGCTGCTCGGCAAGCGGCTCTCGGAAGTAGCTAAGGAAAAGAACCTGCCGCCGGTGGAAGCGGCGCTCGCCCTCATGCGCGAACGCAAGCTCGAAGGCCTTGCCGTCGCCTCGTTCAACATGAGCGAAGACGATGTCATCCGCTTCATGAAGCGGCCCTGGGTGATGACCGGCTCTGACGGCTCGCACGGCCATCCACGCATGTTCGGCACCTTCTCCCGCAAGCTACGCGTTTATGTCTATCAGAAAAAAGTCATCACCCTGCCCTTCATGATCCACGCCAGCAGCGATTTCCCGGCGCAGACTATCGGCATACTGGAGCGCGGCTTGCTGCGGACCGGTTACTTCGCGGACGTCATCGCCTTCGATCTCGCTACCGTTGCGGATCAGTCCACATACGAACATCCCAACGAGCTCGCCGCCGGCATGAAGTACGTCATCGTCAACGGAAAACTTGCCGTCGAGGACGGCAAGTACAACGGCGTCCTGGCCGGCCGTCCCCTTCGGAAAGAGCCTCCGGCATAATGATGAAGGTCCGTTTCCCGTGCACCCAAATTTCGCTCCCGGGAAAGGCGTCTGCGTGACCTTAACCCAACTTCCACGGCAGTCGAGGTGATGTGCTGAAAAAAGCAGGGATCGCCTTGGAGAAGTGGTTTGTTTTCACAACGCATTGCATAAATTAGCCAGAATAGTGACTAAAGTGACTGTACTTTCTCTTGACATTATAATGGGAGAATGCTACATGTAGTGGCCAATGTACATTCGAAAATCGACGCGAACGTACAAGGGCAAAACCTACACCAATCATCTTCTTGTCGAATCCGTGCAAACCGCCAAAGGCCCGCGCCAGCGCACGATTTGCTCTCTGGGAAGCTTGGAACCCGCCCCGGCCGAAGACTGGCTGGGACTGGCGCACAAGCTCCAATCGGCGTTGCAGGGACAAGAGCCTCTGTCTGGTTCTTCGACCAAAATCCAAGAATGGGTGGAGAAAGCCCGCAACAAAAAGAAGAGCACCGGATCCGACGGAGACCGATCGACGGTCACCGTCGAACCCGACAAGGTCCAGATCGAACAAGCGCGTGAAGCTGGTCCGGTGCACGTCGGACACCAGCTCTGGGGCCAGTTGGGGATGAACCGGATTTTGCAGGAGGCCGGGCTTTCCACACGCGCCTGCCGGTTAACGGAAGTGATGACGCTGAACCGTTTGATCTGTCCTTCCTCCGAACACGCCATGCCGGATTGGATTCGGCGCACCGCCTTGGGAGACATCTTGCAGGAAGATTTTTCCGAGCTCGAGGACGAGGCGCTGTATCGCATTCTGGACCGGCTGCATCCGAACCGCGAAGCCATTGAGCGTGCGCTGGCGGAGAACGAAAAGACGCTGTTCAACCTGGACGACACCGTCTATCTGTATGACTTGACCTCGACGTACTTCGAAGGGCAAGCCACGGCCAACCCGCAAGCCAAGCGAGGATACTCGCGGGACAAGCGTCCGGATTGCAAACAAGTGGTGGTGGGATTGGTCCTGGATCGTGATGGCTTCCCCAAAGCCCACGAAATCTTCGACGGCAATACGCAAGACCGGCGCAGCCTGGATCAAATGCTGGATGCGCTGGAGAAGCGGACGGGCAAAAAGCTTGGGTCCACGGTGATCGTGGATCGCGGGATGGCCTTTGAGGAGAACCTGGAGCAGATCCGCAAACGCAAGCTGCATTACCTGGTTGCGGGACGGCAATCAGAGAGAAACCAATGGCTCGAGGAGTTGGAGAACGACGAAGGCTGGGAAGAAGTCCACCGCACACCCTCACCGCGGAATCCGTTTCAGAAGAAGACGCGGGTGGAAATCAAACGCCAGCAGAAGGGCGACATCGTCTACCTGCTCTGCCGCAGCGAAGGCCGTGAAGAAAAGGACCGGGCCATTCGAGAAAAGCAGGAAACGAAACTGATCGCGGATCTGAATCGACTCCAGCAGCGCGTAGCCAAGGGCCGACTGAAAAGGGAAAACAAAATCCAGCGGGCGATCGGTCGACTGTTAGAACGTTACCCGCGCGTGGCGCGTTATTACGAGCTCGCTTATGACGCGGTCCAAAAGAATCTCTCGTGGAACGAACTTACCGATAAAAAGGCCACCGCTAAGAAACTCGACGGTAGCTATGTTCTCAAAACGGATCGGCAAGATCTGAGCGCGGATGAAATCTGGCGCACTTACATCCTGCTCACGCGGGTGGAGGATGCCTTCCGCGACATCAAGAGTCCGCTGATGGAGCGGCCGATTTTTCATCATCTGCAGAACCGCACCCAGACCCACATTTTCCTTTGCGTGCTGGCTTACCATCTGCTGGCCGCCATCGAGCACCGGTTCTTGCAGGCCGGCGTGCACACCTCCTGGGGGACTATTCGCGATCAACTCCGAACCCATCAGGTCATCACCATCGTCCTGCCCGAAGATCATCATGGCCGCGTACTGACCATCCGCAAAGCCACTACCCCTGAACCCGAGCACCGCCAAATTTACGCCACGCTTAGCATTCCCGCCCAGGTGATGCAGCCCGTCAAAACGTGGCAGGTCAGCGCAGGTAGTGACGAAAAAAATCCTAAGTCATAGAAAACAAAGCATCCTGCCCCGAACACCGTGGAAGTTGGGCTAGA
>Ga0307475_10002336_pt1 | contig 11433 bp, 9 predicted proteins | sample atmos_gasesECM1C_FD_203317 | JGI IMG/M metagenome (GOLD analysis project Ga0307475, IMG submission 203317) | Hardwood forest soil microbial communities from Morgan-Monroe State Forest, Indiana, United States - atmos_gasesECM1C_515 | ecosystem: Environmental > Terrestrial > Soil > Temperate...
CTAGTCGAGATGAACGACAAGGCGATGGCGATGGGGATTCCGCTCAGCGTGCATCTCGACGTTACCTATCGCTGCAACGAGCGCTGCGTGCACTGCTATCTCGACCACGATGACAAGGGCGAGATGACCACGGCGGAGATCAAGAGCGTGCTCGATCAGCTCGCCGAGGCCGGTGTTTTTTTCCTGGTTTTGAGCGGCGGCGAAGTCTTCATGCGCCAGGATTTCCTTGAGATCGTGGACCACGCCCGCCGGTTGCAATTCAACGTCAAGGTCAAGACCAATGGCGTGATGATCCACGAAGCCGAGGCCAAGCGGCTGCGCGAGCTCGGTGTGGAACAGGTGCAGCTCAGCGTGTACTCGCACCGACCGGAGATTCACGACGCCATCACCAAGCTGCCCGGCTCGCTGAAGCGGACGATCAACTCGATCCGGTTTCTCAAGTCGCAGGGGCTAAAGGTCACCATGTCGAACGTGATGATGACCGTCAACCGCCGGGACCAAGTGGGTACGCACGCGCTGGCGAAGCAGCTCGGAGTTTCTTACACGCTCGACCCTACGGTGACGCCAAAGCTGGATAGCGATACTTCGATCCTCAACTTGCGCGTCGAAGACGATAACCTTGACGAGTTGTTTGCAAATCCCGATCTCGTCGGAGACGTAGAGGAGTTCTGCAAGCCTCCGGCACCGGTGGACGAAGACGTAATGGAAGGCTACTCCTGCAGCGCGGGACACACCGCTTGCTACATCAATCCGTACGGCGAGGTGTTCCCCTGCGTGCAGTTCCCGATGCCGACGGGCAACTTGCGGCGGCAGAAATTCGCCGACATCTGGTACCGCTCGCCGCAGATGAATGAAGTGCGCTCGATCAAAGTAAAGGACTTGACGGTGTGCTCGTCGTGCTCGCATGCCGGCACCTGCACGCGCTGCCCGGGGTTGGCGTACATGGAAGGCAGCATGCGGGGCCATCGAGTTCGGACTGCGAGAAGTCCTTCCACCGCACGGGGATTCCTTCCGCAAACATGCTGCGCAAGGCCGGGATGGCGACTGGTGGGCCGCTGGTAAAGATCATGCCGATGATGGCGTAGCCAGGATTTTCGGTTACAGAGCTGTTTTGCAGGGCAATTTAGAGACACTGATTCACCTCTTAGCGGCCCACCGCGCCGCATCTTCTTGTAGGTCCAGGCCATAGCGAATTTCCTGATTCGCGAGCAGGTCCGGTTACTTTGGTGACCTCCTCGGCCCGGATATGCGCGCCCACCCCCGCTGAATTTGGCACACTTAGTCAGTTGGAGACGCGGCCATGTGGCCTCCCTCAGGGCTTGGGGACGATGACACCGGCTTCCGCACAATCCGAATCGCCTCGCCGGATGACGCGCGTGCGCGTGGAAATCCCACTACGGCTAGCTACCCTGGCGCCGGCACCACTGTTCGCCGAAGAAAGTCACACCCTGGTGGTGAACCCGCAAGGGTGCGGTGTGAAACTGTCGCGAGCGCTCGACCCGGGAACGCGGGTGTTGCTCGACGGCCTTCCGGGCGCCGCACAGGCCACGGCCCGGGTTGCCAACTGCCTGCCTCTCGGAACCGACGGCAAGTCGTTTCTACTCGGTCTCGCGCTGGAGACCATCGGGAATGTGTGGGGCATCAAGAACCCGCCGGCCGACTGGGGCAGCGATGCGGCGCCGGTGTTGGCTCCGGTTGCGGCGGTTGAGGATCCCATCAAAAAAAAGAACTGGCCGTACTCGCTGTTCTCTGAGAAGGGCGAAGCCCACCCGGGAAGACGATAGAGCGGTTGTTCTATCCCACCTTATGGGTTCACTCGCCGGATCCCCTCACTGGACTGTTATCTTGCAATCCAGCTTTGAGTGAAACGCGGCAACTTGGAATTTGTCTTCGTAATGGATATTGCCAGGTCGTCGGCACTGATGGACTTCCACGTAATGTCCGTGCTGTCGAAGCACATGGACAAGTTCCCAGACGCTCCGAATACTATTTTGTGCACTTGATTTGAACCAGAAGATTGCCCTGCCCGTGGTGAAATTCTTCGGCGGCGTTGGCAAATTGTCATTGAACCAATCAAGGATTTCACGTACGTGCTTCCACTCCTCCCGCGTAAGGTCACCTGAATCAAGGAGCGCATGGGACGCTACAAATACCCCTTGTGGCTTGTGGGAGTCTTCGTCAAACCGAGTAGTGACGAAACGGAGGTACATGGCCGCTAACCACCTGCATCCGAACGGCGATCCTATCGCGCTGGTACAGGTTGGTTCGATGGCTGTCGAAAAATCGCGAATTTGACCAACAAGTGTTCGATGACTATCCACACGGGAGGTCCTAGTCGTGCGCGGCCGGCGCTCCAACTGCAAACTGCGGCGCGACTGGAAGGGCGCGAATGAGCCGTTGCGTGTACGAGTGCTCGGGATGCTGGAAGAGCCGCGCGGTTTCACGGGACTCGACGATCCGTCCTTTTTCCATGACGGCCACGTGATGGCTGATAGTGGCGACCGAGAGCAGGTCGTGAGAAATGTAGAGGATGCTCATCCCGAACTTGCGGCTGAGGTTGGCGAATAACTGAAGAATTTCAGACTGGGTGATGATATCGAGTGCGCTGGTGGGCTCGTCGGCGATCAGCAGAGGCGGCCGATGGATCGCCGCCATGGCGATCAGCACGCGCTGCGCCTGCCCGACACTGAGCTGTGAAGGGTAGCGCTTCAGGAAGTCAGTGTCCGCGGGCAGGCTGACGTTCTCCAGGGCCTCCAGCAGAGCGGAACTGCATGCGTCTTTGGTTCCCTGCTTGTGCACTCGCCACGCCTCTTCAAGTTGCTTTCCAATTCTGAGCGCGGGATTCAACGACGACATCGGGCTCTGCAGGACGAGGCCGATCTCTTTGCCGCGCAGCGCGCGCATCTCCCGTTCCTTCAGCTGGCTGAGCTCGCGGCCGTTGAAGTGAATCGTGCCTTCCGCGCGGCCGTGCTTCAGGTAGAGCAATTGCAGAATGGTGAGCGCGAGTGTGCTCTTACCGCACCCGCTTTGGCCGACGAGGCCGAGAATCTCTCCACGGCTCAGGTCGAGCGACAAGTCGCGGAGCACGCCCGGCTTGCCGGGGTAGTCGACCGAGACGCGAATCGACAGCAGGGGCTCGGCGTCCATCAGCGGTTCCGGGCGACCTCGTTGCCGATGGAGATTTCATCGATGTTCCAGTACACCTGCGGCCGCAACACCCCTGGATGCACGTTGCGTGCGTTGGGCGAAACGGCGGAGAGCGCGTTGCGGTTCACCAGGTAGATGAACGGTTCCTGCTCCCAGGCGATTTCCTGCACACGGTCGAAGGCTGCTTTGCGTTTTTTGGGATCGAGGCTGATGGCCTGTTCGCGCATCAGCCTGTCGATCTCGGCTTCCCATGGGGTGGCTGGAGCCTTCTGGTTGGGATTCCACTGGTGGTTTTCGCCGGAACTCATCCACACGTTCATCTGCGAAGAGTTCGGGTCGAGGTCGTTGCCGATCAATCCGAGCAGGCAAGCTTCATAGCCGAAGCTGCGCGTGATGCGCTCGATCAGCGAGGGAAAGTCGAGCGTGACTACGTTTAGCTTGACGCCAATGCCTGAGAGGTCCTGCTGCATCATGGTGGCCATGCGCTCTCGGTATTTGTTGCCGGCGTTGGTGATGATGGAGAACTCCACGGCGTGGCCGTCACGATCTTTCAGGGTTCCGTCCTGGAAACGAAATCCGTCCTGCGCGAGGCGGGCCAGCGCTGATTTCTGATCAAAAGGGTGGGGCTGGAGTTTGGCATTGAACCAGAACTTGTTGGCAGGTGACATCGGCCCGATGGCGGGGCGGGCATGGCCCCGAAAGGCCACACGAGCCAGGTCCTCGCGGTTGATCGCCTCGGAGATCGCGCGCCTGAAGCTGGTAGACCGGAACCAGGCTTTCTTGTAGTCCGGAAGGGGTGACGTGGGTACCTGGTTGAACCACATCTGCTCCGAGTCGAGCGAGACGCCGGAGTCGTGCACCAGCGCCGGGTTCTGCTGCATGAGTTTGTCGAAATACTCGGCGTCGAGCGAATTGATGAAGTCAATCTCGCCGCGCACCAGGCGCAGCATCTCGGTGTCGCGATTGGATTGGATGTCTAGCCGCACGGTCTGTATGTAAGGCAGTTGCTTTCCGGCTGTGTCATGCCGCCAGTAGTGGGGATTCTTTTCGAGCAGCAGGTAGTTCCCGGCTTTGTATTCGAGAACGTCGTAGGGACCGAGGACCGCCATCTCTTTCTTCGGAGACTTGGCCGACATGATCGCCACTTGGTCGAAGAGCTTGTCGAGACCCGCAATAGCCGCCGGGAACGTCACGCTTACGCGATCGGGCGCGAGCACCCTCGTCACGGTCTTTCCATCCCCCGAGCGGAAAGCGTCGCCGGTGGGCGAGTGCAGTGACGGGTCCATCATCTGCTGGATGGTGGAGGCGACGTCGTCGGCAGAGAATGGAGTGCCGTCGGAGAACGAGAGCCCCGTGCGCAACGTGAACGTAATGGTCTTGCCGGCGTCGCTGATTTTCCAGGAAGTCGCTAGCTCCGGCTCGAGTTCCTGGGTCATGCGGTTCAGGCGCATCAACACTCCGCCGGTCAGATAGCGGACGGTTTCCGAGGAGTCTTCTTCGGCCAAGAGGGGGTTAAACGTCTTCGGGTCCGAATGCAGGCAAAAGCGCAGTTGCGCGCCGTTTTGCGCTACCGCGAGAGTGGAAGCGAGCACCAGGACAAGGAAGCTGCGGAACACAATTTGTCGGCTCATGCCAGTGACTCCTGTTCGAGCAACACAAGATGGAAACAGCTCACGACGACGACAAAGAGAATTAAGGGGACGAACTGCCAGGGTTGGCCCGTGATGGCCGAGTAGCTCTGCAACTCGCGCAACAGGCTTCCCCACGAAGGAAGTGGTTCGGCGACTCCCAGGCCGAGAACTCCGAGGTTGGCTTCGGCGAGGATGAACACGGGAATCGAAATCCAGAATTGCGCGTAGACGATGGGGCGCAGGTTGGGCACGACCTGGCGCCATAGCAGGCGAAACCCACTGCTGCCGGCGGCCCGTGCCAGTAGGATGAAGTCGGAACGGGCGAGCGAGCGGGCGTCGGCGCAGATGACGCGTGCCGCCGCCGCCCATCCCAGGCACCCAAGAAGCGCGAACGTGATCGCGACCGAGGTGATGGGTGAGACATTCAGCGGGAGCAGCGCTCGCACCGTTATCAGGAGGAAAAGCCACGGGAGCGAGAGAAAGAGGTCGGTGGCCGCCATGGTGATGCGTTCTACCCAGCCTCCCGCAAAGCCCGCACCGCCGCCGATCAGAACTGCGAGAAAACTTGAGAGCAAAGCGGCGGCGGGAGCCAGCAGCAGAGAAACCCGCGTGCCATAGAGCACGCGCGCGAACCGGTCGCGGCCGAGGTCATCGGTTCCCAGCAGATGCTGCCGTGAGGGCGCGGCGCCCGGTTCGTCGCGAAACTGGCGAGCGTAGGACGGAGCCACAAAATCGGCGAGTAGACAGGCGAGGGCGACCGTCACCAGAAACGCGATACCGACGTTACGCGCCCACTTCATGCTGCCACCTCAGCCGCAACGGTGCTCAGGGCCTTACTGAGGAGGTCGGAAAGCGAGTTCGCAACCAGCGTCACGACCGCGACGATCATAGTGAGGGTGACGAGCAAACTCAGGTCACGGCTGAGCGCCGCCTTCCAGGCGAGTTGTCCCAGGCCAGGCAGATCGCAGAGCGCTTCTACCGGAATGGCCGCGGTAAACGCGATGCTGACTGAAACTCCAGCCAGGGCGAGCAGTTGCGGAGCCGCCGGCCTCAGGATGTGCCAGAGCATGAGTTGGAAGCCGCCGACACCTTTGGCGCGGGCAGTCAGTACGTGTGGCAGGGAGGCGCTGCGCATCAGCAGGTTCCGCGAGTAGCGGAAAACGTTCGGGAATACGATGAGCGCGAGCACGAGCCGTCCGGGCATGCGAGCCAGCAGGAAGATCAGTGCGAGCACCGCGGCCGGAAGGCAGAGCAGAAGGCCGGTCGTCAGCGTGGCCGACAGATCGAGGCCCCAGGAACGGGTCATTACGACGGCAACCGCGAGCGAGAGGCCCAACGTCCAGCCCAACATAAGCCCGAGAACAACCGACTTGGCGGTCTCCGCCGCGCGCTCCTTCAGGAGCTCCGCCACGGGCCTTTGTAGCGAGCGCGAAGTTCCCAAGTCACCGCGCAGCAGCCGGGCGAGGTACTGGAAGTAGAAGGCCCCGAGACTCTGGCCGGGCTGCGCCTTACGAAGAGCCTGAATGCTCTGTGCGGAAAGCCTGGAATCGAGTTCCGCTTCGTCGATTCCGAATCCCGGCGCGACCCGGACGAGCGTTGCCCCCAGCAGGCCGCCGACCACGACGGTGATCGCGATCCGGCCCGCGTGCCTGGCCAAATTCGTTAGCATCGGATGTTGGTTGGGCATGAATCGCGTTCTCCGTGCGCTGCGGTTATTCCTTGGCCAGCTTGGAGATGTACTGCGCGTCGTACATCTTGGTGGTGCGGTCGACGAAGTCGAGAATCTGCTGCAGGTGGGCGCGATCGTCGCGATTGCCTTCCTTGAACTTGATGGCCAGGCCCGTGCCGGGATCGGACCGCACCACGCTGCCTTCGGCCTGCAGATGACCATCGTCGATCGAGAAATTCATCGTGAGCTTGCTCTCCGGCGGCAGCATGACGTTGGTCTCGATGTAGCAGCCGCCCAGGCTGATGTTTGTGAGATTGGCGAGCACCGGGACGTCTTTTCCTTCGGAGCGAAATTCGATCGTGACCCGGCCTTTCATGCGCGGATAGATGCGCCGATTCTTGCGGTTGGGCTGCTTCTGCTTCTCCAGGTACATGCGCCGGTCGGCTTCCGCCAGCAAGTCTTCTGCGCCGACGCCGTCGTCGGGGTACACGGCGCGCCCAACACTGAGCGAGAGGATGTCCTCCCGGCAAATTTCCTGTCCCACCTGGCGGGCGAGTTCGCGGAACTGGTCGGCTTTCTTGCGGGCATCCTCGGCCGACAGGCCGGGAGCAATGACGACGAATTCGTCACCGCCCATGCGGGCCACGTAGTCATACTCGCGGCAGCTTTCTTTCAGTATCTGTCCGAACAGGCGGAGCACCCGGTTGCCTTCAAGATGGCCAAAGCGGTCGTTGATTTGCTTGAAGCCGTCCATGTCGCAGACCATCACCGTCAGCGAAGAAGATTCCCGCTTGCAACGCGCCAACTCGCGGTCGAGCTGCAGGAAGAGCGAGCGCGCGTTGGGCAGGTCGGTCAAGTAATCGGTCGTGGCCGAGCTCTCGGCCTGCTGATACTTGAGCGCGTTTTCGATGGCCAGAGCCATCTTCGAAGTAACAGCCTGCAGAATGCGCAGGTGGTCGGTGGTGAAGGCGTCGGCTTGGGCTTGATACAAAGCTAGCACCCCAACAACGCCATTCAAGCCTTCCAGCGGCAACGCCAGCGCGGAACGCAGGGTGCTGAACTTCGTGGGATCGTTCAGGTAGCCGGGCTCTACGGATGGATTGCCATTGATGATGGGCTTCCGGTTCTGCGCCACCCAGCCCGAAAGCCCTTGCCCCAGGGGAATACGCAACGATTCGAACAAGCGGAAGTTGTCGCCGCTCACGTGCTTGGGCACGAGAACGTCCTCCAGCCGGATATAGATGGCGATGGAGTCGTAGGGCACCAGCCGCTTGAGTTTGACGGAAAAAACTGAGAGGGTTTCGTCCAGGCTGAGCGAAGCGCCCAAGTCCTGCGAAAGCTCGAACAGAGTCTGAGCTTCCTGGCGCGCCGCTGCAATCGAAGCCAGGAACTTGGTTTCCTGGTTGTCCTTGACTCCCGTCTCCACAAAGCCGGTCGCGGGCGCCAGGCCCCGCTCTACCTTGACGTCGGTCGAGAGCTTCGACCAGGGCGTCGCTTTCAGGCGCTTTTCTACCAGCTTCTCAAGATCCTGATAGCGCTGCTTGAGCACATGCACCACCCGCGGATCGAACGATTTGCCCGACTCTTTCTCGAGCTGCTTCATTACATCGTCCAGTCGCATGGCGCGCCGGTACTGGCGGTCGGAAGCGAGCGCATCCATGAAGTCGACGGCGCTCAGGATGCGGGCACCGATGGGAATCTCGTCCCCCTTTAGACCGAAGGGGTATCCCGAGCCGTCGTATTTCTCGTGGTGCGCGCGCACGATGGGAACGACCGGGTAAGGAAAGCGGACGCGCTCCAGAATCTCCGCGCCGACGACCGGGTGAATTTTCATCTTCTCGAACTCTTCCGGGGTCAGGCGGCCAGGCTTGGAAATGATGTGCTCGGGGACCGCAAGTTTGCCGATGTCGTGCAAGAGAGCGGCCGCCTGCAGGGCCTCCATTTCCTCGGGCGTCAAGCCCAGTTCCTTGGCGACTTCGACGGCGTACACTCGTACGCGCTGCAAGTGGTCATGCGTGGTGTGATCCTTGGCCTCGATGGCGAGGGCCAAGGCTTCGATGGTACGCAAGTGAAGATTGGCCATCTCCTCGACGTGACCCTTCTCGTCTTCCAGCTTGGCGAGGTACAGGCGGTAGGAGCGGTAGATGAGATACACCGCCGGGAGAATCAGCAGGGAAGTCTGCCAGTCGACTACACGGTTCAACCAGCTGACCAGGCCCGCCACGCCGGCGCCGACCAGGTAGTACGGGAACGACCAGAAATAGCAGTCGGACCAGATGCGCCGCAGAGACTTGTGCTCGGTCAGCGAGATCACGCCCGCAACCGGGATGGTGTTGGCTACGAAGTACGTCGACGCCGTGGCGACCAGCAGAATCGCAGGGTTGTTCTGAATCCGAAACAGGGTGACGTGATAGACGCAATAGGCCAGAGAAATGGCGAACGAGGTCGCACATGTGTTGAATACGACTTGCACGAATCGCGGCCGGTCGCGGTAGAAGCACTGGGTCAGGATTGCAACGCATCCGAGCGCGAGGGTCTCGGCAAAGCTAAGTTCGAGAATGCCCAGCAGGATGAAAAGAAAATTGACCGACATCGTGCCCGTGATGCCGGGCAGATTCACTTTCAGACGCGATGCGCCGACCGCCACCACCAGGTAGCAAAGGAACTTGACCGGTTGGTGGCTGGTGGGATGCAGAGCACCAATCGCGAGCGCGCAAGACCCGAGGGCGACGACCACACTTATGTACAGGCGCGCGCTCAAAGTCATGGCTTTCCATGACTGTGTTTTCGCCATACTTCGTTCACATCCCCGCCCTCTTGTTTTTGTCTTCGGGGGAAGTCAAAAGACACGAGAGGCCAGAATGATTGATATCAGCTAACACCTGTGAATCCAATCAATTACGGGAACTCCGCGAAACTTTCGTAACCGCGGCTGGAGCAATGCGCTAAAGGGCGCAAGGACGCGAGAACCTGGCGGGGACAGAATGTCCGCGACGAGCCGCTCTTGCGCTAAGGCTCTGAAGAGACGCGGCTTATCTCGGAATTCGGTCCTCACGCACCGAACCCGGGCGGTCATTGTGTCCGCTTTGGAGGACCTGCTGCTTCCCCTACCTCATTGATTTAATTGAGGTTGAATCGGCTTCGGAGTTGGAGGGCGGACTGCACGGTTACAGCCGGCCACGGGAGTCGTGGCGCGGTCGCTTCACTCCGAGAATAAAAGTGAGATCGACAACCAAAACCAGACCAAGTCTCCCCGGGAAACGCAACACTCGCGGGATGGCAGCTGGCATCGCCGTGCTGGCCTTCGTGGTGCTGAGCCTGGGGGGCTGCGCAGGGTCAGCGGAGTCCGATGCCGTCTCGCCTGGGCGTCGATCAGGGCGGTCGTTTCCGCAGGATTGCGCCCGAACTCGCTGGCTTCGCCGCGCGAACGAAATCTCCGAATCAACGGGTTGATGTCATCGTTCAATTCCGCCAATCGCCGACCAGGTCGCACTATCAGCGGATGGCAAATCTCGGTGGGCTGCGAGGGCGGAGTCTGGATCTGGTTCGCGGTGGCGTCTTCAATCTTCCAGTCAACGCCATTCAGGCTCTCGCCAATGATCCGGATGTGCTTTACCTTGCGCCGAATCGCCCGGTGCAAATGACGGGCGCCGACGAATATGAAGCCACAGTGGGGGAGATGCGGCCCAAAGCTATGGCTGGGACGGCACTGGCGTAAGCGTCGCGGTGATCGACAGCGGTATCAGCGATCATCCCGACCTGCACGATCCGGGGACTGGTGTTTCCCACGTCGTTTACAGCGAGAGCTTTGTCCCCGGGCTTGACGCCTCTGACCAATATGGTCACGGTACGCACGTGGCGGGGATCGTTGCCGGGAATGGCCAGTCTTCCGGCGGAAACGGCAAGAACGGCAAAGGGAACTCAGCAACCGCCATCTTCGGAGTGCCCCCCGGCGCGAATCTGGTGAATCTCCGCGTGCTCGATGCGAACGGCAGCGGCACGGACGCACAAGTGATTGCGGCCATTCAGTGCGCTATCGCTTTGAAGAACACCTACAACATTCGCGTGATCAATTTGTCTCTCGGCCGCAATGTGTTTGAAAGCTACACGCAGGATCCGCTCTGCCAGGCGGTGGAGGCCGCCTGGCAGGCGGGCCTGGTTGTGGTCGTGGCTGCGGGAAACAACGGCCGGAACAATAGCCTGCACACCAACGGATACGGGATGATCGGGGCCCCAGGCAACGACCCCTACGTCCTGACCGTCGGTGCCACTCGCACCATGCAGACGGCCAGCAAGAACGACGACCGGATCGCAAGCTTCAGCTCCAAGGGTCCCAGCCTGATCGACCACATCGTCAGGCCAGACCTAGTTGCTCCCGGCAACAACATCGCCTCGCTTCTGTCGCCGGGCAGCACGCTGGACTCAAAACACCCAAGCGGGGAAGTCAGCCCGGTTTCGTACGGTGGCAATGGCAAGAAACAATATTTCGTTCTGAGCGGCACTAGCATGGCGACTCCAGTGGTGAGTGGCGCGGCTGCGCTGCTGTTGCAGCAGAACTCGGCCCTGACGCCGGACCAAGTCAAAGCGCGGCTGATGAAGACGGCCGACAAGATGCTGTTTCCCGCCTATGACCAGATGTTCGAGCCGGTGTCGGGAACTACGTACCAGTTTCAGTACGACATTTCACCGTGGGGTCAGGCTACTTAAACATCACGTCAGCGCTCGCGAGCACCGATTTGGCGCAGGGGACGGCCATGTCGCCCGTCGCGACCCAAGACCAGTTTGGCAACGTCGTGCTCCAGCCAGATCCCTCTTCCATCTGGGGATCTTCGGTCATCTGGGGCAATAGCGTGATTCGGGGCAACAACGTGATCTGGGGCTCGAGCGTCGGCGCCAATAGCGCCGCCGAGAGTATCGAGGGCGCTGGCGACTCGGAATAGTTTTTCGGCCGTAGCTGGAAGGTGTTTGGCATTTGTTTGGTGAGTG
>Ga0307475_10002337_pt1 | contig 11431 bp, 7 predicted proteins | sample atmos_gasesECM1C_FD_203317 | JGI IMG/M metagenome (GOLD analysis project Ga0307475, IMG submission 203317) | Hardwood forest soil microbial communities from Morgan-Monroe State Forest, Indiana, United States - atmos_gasesECM1C_515 | ecosystem: Environmental > Terrestrial > Soil > Temperate...
GGGCAGACGCCGCAGATCTTCGTGCCCATGATGATGAAGCCGCGGATGACCCCCAACAGAAGCGGTCTGGATGACTGGAACGATGCGTGGCTAGCTATCCTGGCCCGACGGAAGCGCAGACTTTCCCGGATACAAACTGAGGCGGCGCTGACCGCGGCGTATCATCCAGTGCTCGAACAGCAACTTGCAAACATAAAGGGCTGGGACCAAAAGAAACGCGCGTTGTTTCTCGAAAAGAAAATTCTTCTGCTTCCCGGCGCTAGTGGCAGACGAACGGTGCAGACCGACTCTGGCCCTGCGCTGCTCACGCTGTTTGCGCTGGTCGCTTTGGTTTTGCTGATCGCCTGCACCAATGTGGCAAATCTTTTGTTGGCGCAAGGCGCGTCGCGGCAACGGGAGTTCGCCATTCGAACGGCCATGGGCGCCAGCCGCGGCCGCATGATTCGACAGCTAGTAATCGAGAGTTTACTTTGCGCAGCCGCCGGCGGCGCCCTGGGATTGGTGGTAGGCCTGTGGCTGATGAATATTCTGACCCCTGAGGTGGTGGCCTCTGGCGTATCGGGTCTTTCAGTGAAGCTCGACGGCAAGGTTTTGGCCTTCGCTACCGGCACTACTCTTTTGGCCGGACTTCTATTCGGATTGATTCCCGCATGGCGCGTGACGCGCAGCAGTGTTACGCAAACTCTTAAAGACCAGGGTTCCTCAGGTTCGGTGGCCTTGTCTCACGTACGCTTTCGCAAGTTTCTGGTCGCGGGCCAGGTGGCCTTTACTTTATTGCTGCTCGCGGGAGCTTGCCTGTTCACCAAGACACTGTGGAATCTCCGCAGCCAGAGCCTTGGCCTGGACACTACGAATGTAATTACGTTTTCTATTTCACCGGCGCTAAATGGTTACGACACCGCTCGTAGCATCGCGCTGATCGACCAAATGCGTGAGCGTTTTGCGGCGCTTCCTGGAGTCAAAGCGGTAGGTTCCTCCGAGATTTCCACTCTAACTGGTACGGATATGGGAGCTAACATCACGGTCGAGGGCGGTCCACAGCTTCCCGAGGATCAGGAACACGTCCTGTATGACCCGGTAAGTCCTGCATATTTTTCCACTATCGGAGTTCCCCTGGTGGCTGGGCGCGAATTTAACGCCGGGGATGCCAGCACTCGCGGAAAAGTCGCGATCGTCAACGAGGCCCTGGCAAGGCGTTTCTTTCCAAAACGCGACGCGGTGGGGTCACGCTTCGCATTCGGTTCCGGGAATGCCACCAAACCGGACATTCAGATCGTCGGAGTGGTGAAGGACAACAAGCAGGATCACGTTCGCAGCGAAATTGCTCCTTATATTTTCCTGCCGTATGCGCAGCGGGAAAAATTGAGCGGCATGACCTTTTATGTACGCACTCAGCAAGACCCGCTGCTCATCGCTGACGAATTGCGCGGTAGCGTCCGCGAGTTGGATCCCAATCTACCGGTCTACGATCTCAAGTCCTTTCAACGAGTGGTGGATGAGGACCTTCTCGCCGAGCGCCTTATCGCCGGATTATCGGCCAGCTTCGGCGTTTTGGCTGCGCTGTTGGCCGCCATGGGAATCTACGGCGTGCTCGCCTACCTGGTGATTCAACGCACCCGCGAGATTGGCATCCGCATCGCCCTGGGCGCAGCCACCGGACAGGTTCGTGCGCTGATTTTCAAGGAAATGGGATACATGGTCGCCACCGGCGCGCTGGTGGGATTGCCGTTGGCCTACGGGCTGGCGCGATTGAGCGAATCCCTGCTCTACGGGGTGCGCGCTAACAATGTTGGGATTTATGTAGTGGCTTTAAGTGTGATCGCCGTGATCGCCGCCGCAGCCTGCTATCTCCCGGTGCGGCGCGCTACGCAAGTCGACCCCATGGTAGCCCTGCGTTATGAATAGCGGCGGAACTAAATCGGGCCTGTTTCGTATCAACTGGTGCGCATAGAACTTGAAGGAGAAAACATGATGGAATCAAACGGGACCCTGATCAAGATGGAAGGCGTGAAGAAGGTGTTCTACACCGATGAAGTCGAGACTCACGCGCTGGAGGAAATCCACCTGGAAATCCAGAAAGGCCAGTACATTTCCATTGCCGGACCGTCCGGCTGTGGCAAATCCACGCTTCTGTCGATTCTGGGGCTGCTGGATTCGCCTACCGACGGACATTATTGGCTAAACGGTCAGCCTGTTTCGAAGTTGACTATCAGCGAGCGGACTCGGATTCGCAACCGCGAAATCGGATTCATTTTTCAGGCTTTTAATCTTATTGGCGATCTCACGGTTTACGAAAACGTGGAGCTGCCGCTGACGTATCGCGGCACGGGCACAGCCGAACGGAAGCAGAAGGTCCAGCGCGCACTGGAGCGCGTGGGCATGGCGCACCGCCTGCGTCACTACCCTTCTCAACTGTCTGGAGGTCAGCAACAGCGTGTCGCGGTGGCGCGCGCGCTGGTTGGCGATCCTTTGATCTTGATGGCCGATGAGCCCACCGGAAACCTGGACTCTAAAAATGGCGAAGCGGTCATGGAGCTGTTACGTGACCTGCATCGCAATGGCGCCACCATCTGCATGGTCACCCACGACGAACGCTACGCCAACTTTGCCGAGCGGAATATTCATTTGTTTGACGGACGCATCGTGGATGAGACTCGGGAAGTCAGCGTGGGCGCGTAATATCTTTTAGGCCAGACATTGTTTGCCAACTGAGGTCTTTGTTCATGGACACCATTCTGCAGGATATTCGTTATGCGTTGCGCATGCTGTGGAAGCACCGTTTCGCGACTTTCGTCTGCGCCGCCGCGCTGGCGTTGGGCATGGGCGCCAATACCGCGATCTTCAGTCTGGCGGAAGCTTTCCTGCTGCATCCCGTTCCGCTGGATGAGGTCAATCGCCTGGTAGCGGTATTCGATTCGAAACCGCGGCAAAATATTGAAAAGACTGCCATCGCCCCCGCCACCTATCTCGAATGGCAGGAGCAGTCGCGCTCCTTTGACCGGCTTGGCGCCTATTCCTGGGATGGCGTGAACTTTACTGGTGACGGCACGCCACAAAAAATTCAGGATTTCCGCGTAACTGCGAATTTTTTCTCGACGCTTGGCGTGCAGCCACATCTAGGGCGCGATTTTCTTCCAGAAGAAGGAGAGCCCGGAAAAAATCAGGAGCTCATTCTGAGTTATGGCCTGTGGGAACGGCGTTACGCCGCAGATCCCAAGATTCTGGGCAAAGTTGTTAAGGTCAACGGAAAACCATTCACGATTGTCGGCGTAATGGGCAAGGGTTTCGACTTCCCTATGAGCGCGGAGGCTTGGCTGCCTATGGGGTTCGACGGGAAGCAGCGAGTGGAGCGGGACAATCGTCCGTTATGGGTGATTGGCCACCTGAAGCTGGGGGTTTCCATCGAGCAAGCTAACGCGGAAATGCTCGCCATTGCGCAGCATCAAGCGGTGGCTTATCCCGACGCCTATAAAGATTGGCAGTTGCGCGTCCTGCCGCTCGGTGAATTCGCTACCGGCGATCTTACCCGGCAATACACTTTGCTGCTGCTCGGCGCGGTTGGTTTCGCGTTGCTGATAGCGTGCGCGGACGTCGCCAATGTGCAATTTGCGCGCGTGTCCGGGCGGCAGAAGGAACTCGCCGTGCGCTCGGCTATGGGCGCGACGCGCGGACGCATTGTTCGCCAACTGTTGATTGAAAGTGTGATGCTGTCGCTTTTTGGCGCGGTGCTGGGAATTTTTTTGGCGCAGTGGATACTTAACGTGATCCTTTCGCATATGCCGCCGGACATCGCACGGTACATCGCCGGCTGGAAGTCTATTCGCCTCGATTTTGGCGCTTTCCTTTTCACGTTCGTGGTGGCGCTGGCAAGTGGATTGCTGTCGGGCATCGCGCCATCGCTGATGAGTTCGCGCACGAATATTTCCGAAACTTTGAAGGAAAGCGGACGTGGGGCTTCATCCGGACGGGCGCGGCATCGCTTGCGCAGCGCTTTGGTGGTCGCCGAGGTTTCGCTGTCGCTGGTTCTGCTCGTGGGCGCTGGCCTGCTGGTGAAAGGGTTCAATGCACTGCTTACGGTAAACCAGCAATATCATCCGGAAACGCTGTTGACGCTGAATCTGAATTTGACCGAATTGCAATACCCGCAAAGGGTTGCTCGCGCGACGTTTCACGACCGGCTCTTACCAAGTCTTTCCAGCATTCCCCAAGTGCAATCTGTGGCGTTAGTCACCGCCGTTCCGTATGCCAATGGAGGCGGCACGAACGCAGATCGCTTCTTGATAGAAGGTCGGCCGGTCGAGCAGCGGGAAGAATCGCGTACCGCCATCATGGAGACAGTTTCGCCGAACTATTTTGCGGTGATGAGTATCGGTTTGCGGGATGGCCGGGTGTTCACGGACTCTGACGGAGACGGCAGTCAACCGGTCGCGGTAATCAGCCGAAGTCTCGCGAGCCGCCATTTTCCAGGTGAGCATCCGCTCGGTAAAAAGATTCGGGTGGCAAGCTACCACCCGGATACTTGGTTGACGGTGGTTGGCGTAGTGGACGACGTACGTTACAACTGGATACAGAAAGACGCCTTACCCACGTTGTACAGGCCATATCGTCAGAATCCCATTTCCTATATCACAGTGGTTTTGCGCACAGACGATAACCCATCAAAGTTTGTTTCCGCGGTGCGCAGCAAAGTCGCGGCTATAGATCCGGACGTGCCGATTTACGAGGTGAAGCCGCTTAGCCAGGTCATTACAGAATCCATAGTCGGTATATCTTACGTGGCGGCCATGATGGCGGGCATCGGGATCATTGCGCTGGTGTTGGCGTCCGTGGGCGTGTACGGAGTAATGTCTTATTCGGTCAGCGAACGAACACACGAGATGGGGATTCGCATGGCCATGGGCGCGTCGGAGGGAGCCATCAATCGACTGGTTGTCGGTAATGGAATGCTGCTCACCGGTATTGGCATCGCGATCGGACTGCCCTTGGCGTTCGGCCTGGCCCGCGCACTATCAAACTTGCTTTTCGGCGTCTCGGCCAACGACCCTTTTGCTTTTGTCGGACTGCCACTGATTCTCGGGGCTGTCGCGTTTTTGGCTTCTTATCTTCCGGCACGCCGGGCTATGCGTCTTGATCCATTGACGGCTCTTCGCTATGAGTGAAACAATTTTGTTTCTATCGCCCCGGGAAGCGCGTGTTGCGTCTAACCGCGGTCGTGAAGCGCGATAAGAGGAGCGATGTGGAACCCTTAATCCAGTTTAGAAGTCTTGAGAAATCCTACGATGCCGGCGGGAGCAAATTTTTTGTGTTGCGGCGCATTAACCTGGAATTTCAGCAGGGCGAGTTTGTAACCATCATGGGTCCATCGGGCGCGGGGAAATCCACGTTGCTCAGCATTATTGGGATGCTGGACAGCGCCTGGAGTGGTGAGTATTTTTTTCTTGGCGAGGCGGTCCATCATCTGAACACCAAGAAACGTAATGAACTACACAAGGCGAATATTGGCTTCGTTTTCCAGAGTTATCACCTGATCGACAATTTAACGGTGTTTGAAAACCTGGAGGTGCCGCTCTCCTATAAGAATGTTCCTCACAAGGAACGCGTGAGCCTGGTGTGCGATGCTCTGGACCGGTTTCGTATCGTAGGGAAAAAGGATTTGTTTCCCAACCAGCTTTCCGGGGGCCAGCAGCAGTTGGTGGGCGTCGCGCGCGCAGTGATCCTGCATCCAAAGTTGCTGCTCGCCGATGAGCCGACCGGCAATCTTCATTCCGCGCAGGGCGACGAAATCATGCAGCTTTTCAAAAAATTGAACGATGCGGGCACCACCATCATTCAGGTCACGCACTCAGAGCGCAACGCCGCTTATGGCAATCGCATCGTGCAACTGAAGGATGGCTGGGTCGTGAATGAAAGCGCCGCCGCAACGGTTCAATCCGCATAATTTTTGTGAGCTTTCAATCGTCCGATGCAGGTGGGCGGCAATGTCAGTCCTCGCGTTCTTGGCACTCAATAGCGAAATTGGAATAGACTTCTTCATCAAATGAAATCTGCCGCCAACCAGTCCTATCGCGTCTTGCTGGCCGACGATCAATCCGACATTCGCGATGCGCTGCGCTTGTTGCTGAAGCGCGAAGGCTACGAAACGCACGGGGCAGCGTCGCCCGCCGATGCCCTCGCGGCCATCGAGTCGCGCGAATTTGACGCCGTGCTAATGGATTTGAATTATGCGCGCGACACCACTTCCGGGCAGGAAGGGCTGGACCTGCTCACCCGCATACAAATGCTGGATAGTACGCTGCCGGTGGTGGTCATGACCGCGTGGAGCAGCGTGGAGATTGCGGTGGAAGCCATGCGGCGCGGCGCGCGCGACTTTGTGCAAAAACCCTGGGAGAATCTTCGGCTGCTCTCGATTATCCGCACGCAGATTGATTTGCGGCAGGCGTTGCGGCAAGCTTCGCGCCTGGAAGCGGAAAACCGGCTGCTGCGCGCCGAATCACGTCCCACTTTTCTCGCCAAATCGCCGGCAATGACGCCGGTGCTCGATCTGGTCGCGCGCATCGGTCCATCCGACGCTAACGTGCTCATCACCGGCGAGCACGGTACGGGCAAGGAGGTCGTGGCGCGGACGCTGCACGCGCTGTCGAACCGCGCTTCCAAACCGATGGTCACCGTAAACGCCGGAGGCCTTTCCGAAGGCGTCTTCGAAAGCGAGCTGTTTGGTCACGTGAAGGGCGCATTTACAGACGCACGTTCCGATCGCGTAGGGCGCTTCGAACTTGCTGACGGTGGAACTCTTTTCCTGGACGAGATTGCCAACGTGCCGCTCAATCTTCAAGCCAAGTTGCTACGCGTTCTGGAAACGGGGGAGCTTGAGCGCGTGGGGTCATCGGCCACCCGGCGCGTCGATGTGCGCGTTCTCGCGGCCACCAACGTGGACGTAAACTCCGAAGCGGCCGCCGGGCGTTTTCGCCAGGATTTGCTCTTCCGCTTGAATACCATCGAGATTTTTATCCCACCACTTCGAGAGCGTCGTGAAGACATCGACCTCCTCGCGCACCACTTCGTTCACGGATATTCGCAGCGTTATCGCAAGAATATAGCCGGCTTTGACCCCGCCGCCTCCGCCGCGCTTCAAGAACACTTGTGGCCCGGCAACGTGCGTGAACTCGACCACGCGGTCGAGCGCGGTGTACTGCTTTCCTCTGGGCCACTGGTTCGCGCCGCGGATCTTGGGTTGCGAGCTCAGGCGGCGACGGCGGCGGCGCGGTTGGAAGAAATGCCCCTGGATGAAGTGGAGCGTCACCTTATCCGGCGCACCCTGGCGCGCCACGACGGCAATGTCAGCCAGGCGGCTAAGGCCCTGGGGCTGAGCCGCAGTGCCTTGTATCGGCGGTTACAGAAACACGAATTAGGATGAGGCGCCTCTCTTACGAACGCCGCATTCAGCTTCTGGCGCTCGCTGCGGGTCTTCCCGGTTCTTTCATCGCGCTGATTCTGCTGTGGACGGGTTCGTTCTCGTCGGGGTCCGCCTGGACACTGACACTTCTCATCCTTAGTCTATGGCTGGGCTTCGCGCTTTCGGTCCGGCACCGGGTAGTGTTCTCTTTGCAGACTCTATCCAACCTCATCGCGGCTATGCGCGAAGAAGATTTCTCTATTCGCGCTCGAGGCGCACGGGCTGACGATGCCATGGGCGAAGTAATGATCGAGGTCAATGCTCTGAGTACCATGTTGCGGGAGCAGCGCTTGGGCGCTATGGAAGCTACTGGCCTGCTGCGCACCATCATCGAAGAGATCGATCTGGCGATTTTTACCTTCGATCATGAAACCAAGCTCCGGCTGGTGAACCGCGCTGGCGAACGCCTGCTGATGCGTCCGCTGGAACGGCTCCTCGGTTCCACAGCCTTGGAATTGGGACTGGCAGAGTGTCTGGAAGGAGAATCCGCGCGAACCATGGAACTGGCGTTTCCAGGGGCATCGGGCCGCTGGAGCATGCGTCGGGGGTCCTTCAGGCAGGGCGGCTTGCCACATCAACTTGTGGTGCTTAACGACCTGAGCCGCACGCTGCGGGACGAAGAACGCCAGGCTTGGCAGCGCCTGATTCGCGTGCTCGGCCACGAGCTCAATAACTCGCTCGCCCCAATTCAATCCGTTGCTCAAGGATTGGAGAGCGGATTGAAGGCAGCTAATCAGTTACCGGAATTGCAAACTGGGCCGGCTTCGCCGATTCTCGAGGATCTGCGAGAGGGCCTAACCATCATTCGTTCCCGCACAGAAACGCTGGGACGTTTTATGGCGGCCTACGCGCGGCTCGCCAGGCTTCCAAAGCCTAAGCACTTGCCTGTGCCGATTGCGGAATGGGTGCATCGCACCGCCAAGCTGGAGACGCGGGTGAAGGTTTGTATCAAAGAAGGACCTCGGGCCGTCATTTCCGCGGACGTCGATCAACTGGAGCAACTGCTGATCAATTTGATTCGCAATGCGGCCGACGCGGCGTTGGAAACGCACGGCGGCGTGCAAGTTGGTTGGCTAACGCAAGGATCGAACGTTGAAGTATGGGTGGTTGATGAGGGTCCCGGTATTCCTAACACTGCAAACCTTTTTGTGCCGTTTTTCACGACTAAACCAGCGGGCTCGGGAATAGGCCTGGTTCTCAGCAGGCAAATTGCGGAAGCTCACGGTGGCCAGCTCACTCTCGAAAATCGGACTGACGCCCGCGGCTGTGAAGCACGCTTGCGTCTCCCGTTCTAGTACCACCTAAATTTTTTTTAATTTTTCGAGTAATTGTCCACTTTTATGCACCTGGCCAGGTGCAGGTTGCGCCTTGTTCAAGATTTGCCCACCAGTACAGTAGCGGCAAAGTGCCCGCAGCCCGTAGCCTGCAGTTGCTGCGGGAAACGGCGCCTCCCCCGTTTTCCCGAGTAAATAAAACTCTTGGATAAAACCATTGAACGTTGCTATGGCGTACGGGCCCGAAGCTCGCGGTGATTGGAAAATTTGGAAAGCGTTTTTAATTTTTCTTATTTTATTGGCCGCGGTGATGACCAATGCAGCATCAGCGCGGTCCGCCACATGCGAGTATTCGTCTGGATCGTGGGCCAATGCCGCGTTGTCACAAAAAGAAATGTCCACTTTCCGCGTCACTTACGACGCGACACCTTCGACTGCAGCGGCGAACGCAATCAGCGGGCTCTCCTCCGGCTCCGCGCAGCAATATGCCGATCTTGCCACCGGCGTGCGATTTAATCCCAGCGGAACAATTGACGTCAGGAATGGTACGAGTTTCACCGCGGCCGTCAACATTGCTTACCAAGCAGGCGTCACCTACCATTTTATTTTGGATGTAAATATTTCAAACCATACTTACAACGCGTATGTGGTACTCCTCTTTCGTCAGATCACTTTAGGCTCAAATTTGGCATTTCGGTCCGAGCAGAGCTTCGATTCGGTACTCGATACCATGGGCGTAATGAGCTCCGCGGGCGCACTAAGCGTTTGTAATGTCGCGCTGTCGACCTCGGGGACCACCGTCGCGGGATCCCCGTCGCCGCTAGTCGCCAACGTCAGCAGTTTGAACTTTGGCAACACGGGACTAGCCAGCAGCGCACAACAAACGGTGACACTGACGAATACCGGGAGTTCCGCTGTTACGATTTCCGGCGTTTCCGTTTCCGGGGCTGGATTTACGGCCAGCGGCAGCGCTTCAGGGCTTATCGTGAGTCCCGGTCAAAGCACCGTTGTGAAAGCCACCTTCACGCCTTTCACCTTGGGAAACTTTACAGGAAGCCTTGCGGTCACTAGCAACGCCACAAATTCGCCTGCAACCATTGCGCTGTACGGCACTGGAATGTCAACCGCAACCCATTCGGTGACATTGTCGTGGAATTCCAGCAGTTCAGTTATCGCTGGTTACAATATATACGTGAGTTCCTCTTCAAGCGGGCCTTACTCTCTATTGAACTCGTCGCCGGTGCCAACTACCAGTTACGTAGACACCAACGTCCAAGCGGGCGACACCTATTATTTCCGCATTACTTCCGTAAACTCTTCCTATCAGGAGAGCGCACCTTCGGCGACCGTGCAGGCCACCATTCCATAAGCGCTGTCAGCAAAGAGAAATTGTCGTTTGGTCTTCTTTGTTGACGTCGAAAATTATATTCACGCCACATTTGCCGAATCCCGATTTGTGTCCTGCCGCGCTCTGGTAGCATACGGATTTTGTATCGCTCATGCTCGACGTGGTGCGCCAAATTTTTGGTCAGATCCCGTGAATCATGGCATTGGCTGCCTGTTTGTCGACAAATTGGCGCGGCGTGCTAAAATTCCAAAGTTAACGTGGACCGGTAGCTCAATGGTAGAGCAGCTGACTCTTAATCAGCGGGTTGCAGGTTCGAGTCCTGCCCGGTTCACCAACTGTTTTCAACGAGTTAAGTTCGTCTAGTTTCTCGCTCACAAAAAACTGTGCCCAATTTTGTGCCACACCTAGTTCAAAATCCGCACCACTCAGTGTGTCTACGGCCTTACACTTGGCTTCCATGCGAATGTGCGAATACCGCTCCATCATGGCGCGTGAGACATGCCCGGCCAGAGCCATGACGGTTGATTCATATTTGATTAGAGCAGAAACGTAGTCAGGATGTGGGGTGAATTTAGGTCGTAATCAGACGGGCCGACGTAGCAGACGTAGCACGATTTACTCAATAAAAACGAGCCTTTACGCTGCTCTCCCTTGCGCCTTCTTCGCCCTCGCAACTCCTGCCTTGATCGCCGCACGATGCGCCGCAGATAGTTTACGTCCCAGCAGTTTGTTCCCACGGTCAGCGTTCGGCTTGCTGCTGTTCCCGCTCAACGCGTCTGAGCAAGTGTCCTTACCTGCAAAATAGTGCCAAACAGAATCAAGGTGCTTTGGCGACTTCGATGCTTCCGTTGGAATCCGTGAGCTGAAGCTGGCAGCCGCCCGAACCGATGGTGCCGTTTAGTGAGTCGCCCCCGATACTGCCTGTCGAAGTAACCGGCAATTCCGAGGAAATGCGGCCGAAAGACGTCCTCGCCGTGAGGTTGTAGCCCACGCCCTCCGGTACGCGCACGTGGATCGATGAAAAAGAAGTCTTCAGCGAAATATCGCGGCAACCGGTGGCGGGCCGCATAGCCGTCACCGAGATTGCTCCGTTCTGATTGTCCACGGTAATTCGCCCCCCGATCGATTCCAGTGTAACGCCGGCAAATGAGGTCTTCACGCCCGCGTCGCCCTTTACGTTTCTTGCACTGACCGAACCATTGCTGTTCTCCACCGTGAGATTGCCTCCGATCCGATCCGTTGAGACGCTCCCGAAACTGGTCTTGGCAAAGGTTTCTCCGCCGATGTCCGTAAGAGTGATGCTTCCATTCCCTGTAGTGGCGCGAATTCCCTTCGGAATGTTCGAAGCTTCGATGG
>Ga0307475_10002338_pt1 | contig 11431 bp, 12 predicted proteins | sample atmos_gasesECM1C_FD_203317 | JGI IMG/M metagenome (GOLD analysis project Ga0307475, IMG submission 203317) | Hardwood forest soil microbial communities from Morgan-Monroe State Forest, Indiana, United States - atmos_gasesECM1C_515 | ecosystem: Environmental > Terrestrial > Soil > Temperate...
CGGCGGCCGCGCGCCCGGTGGTCGCCACCAGGAGGAGGATGGGCAGGGCGAACTTCAGCAGCGAATGACGCATCGGCGTCGCCTCCTGAGCAATTTGATAACACGGTTTGGGTGCCGGTCACCAGACGCGCAGCCCGGCCAGAAACGCGCCGGCGTCCGAGCCGCTCCACCCCCCGCTAAATCAAGAGATCCGGCGCGGCATCTCGATAGAGAAGCTCCGAGGTCGATCGGCTCCGATGACCAGCGTGACCCGCCCGGCGGCCGGTCAGCGGCGCAACGCAGTGAGCAGCGCGCCCACCTGCGCGCGCGTGGCGGCGATGTCGCCGTCGTTGTCGATGACGGCGCTGGCCACGCGCACCTTCTCGTCGAGCGGCAGCTGCGCGGCGATGCGCGCGCGCGCTTCCTCCTCCGAGAACCCGTCGCGCGCCATGGCGCGCCGGACCTGGTTTTCCACCGACGCGCGCACCACCACCAGGCCGTCGTAGTCGCGGTGGCGGCCGCTCTCGACCAGCAACGTGGCCTCATAGAAGGCCAGCGCGTGCCCGCGCGCCTCCAGCGCCGCCACCCGTTCGGCGGCCAGCGCCTGGATGCGCGGGTGCGTGATCGCTTGCAGGCGCGCGCGCGCCGCCGGGTCGTGAAAGACGAGGTCGCCCAGGCGCTTGCGATCCAGCGCTCCGTCGGGCGCGATCGCCTCGGGCCAGGCCGCCGCGATCTCCGCCAGCGCGGGCTGGCCCGGCATGACGATCTCGCGCGCCAGCTGGTCGGCGTCGATCACCGGCACGCCAGCCTCCTCTATCATGCGCGCGACCGTTGATTTCCCGGAGCCGATGCCGCCGGTGAGGCCGACCAGGCGAAGCCGTTTTCCCACCCAGGAATGCTACCCTAACGTGGTGTCCGGCAAGAGTGCCCAACTCAGCGTCCCGACGGTGCGCGACGCGGTCTTCGTCGCCGAGGCGCGCGACGTGCGCGGCCTGCCGCCGCTCGGTCCGCCCGAGGTGGCGATCGCCGGCCGATCGAACGTCGGCAAGTCGACGCTGCTCAACCGGCTGGCGGCGCGCCGGGGTCTGGCGCGCACGTCGAAGACGCCGGGCCGCACACGCGGCATCGTGTTCTTCGATCTCGGTCTCGATCTCGGCGGGCCCGCGCCCGCGCCCGCCGCGCTGCGCCTGGTCGATCTCCCTGGCTACGGATACGCCCAGGTCTCGCGCACCGAGCGCCAATCCTGGCAACCCTTGATCGAGGGCTACACGCGCGGGCGTCCGACGCTGGCGCTGTTCGTCGTCCTGGTCGACGCCCGCCGCGGCATCGAGGACGAAGAACGCCAGCTCTACGAATGGCTGGGCAGCCAGCGCGTCCCCGCGCAGATCGTCTTCACCAAGGTCGACAAGCTCGGCGCCCGCGAGCGCCACGCGTTGCAAACTCGCTGCCGCGCCTGGTTCGGCCCACCGTCGCCCGGCCGCCCCGCCCCCATCCTGCTGTCCGCGGAGACCGGCGAGAACGTCCCCCACCTGTGGTCGGCGATCCGCGCCGCCATCGCCTCGGTCGCGACCACCCCGCCCCCCGAAGTTGCGGCCGGCGGCGGCGGCGAATAACGTCACCGGCTCAATCGTTCAAAGATCACATGGCGCTGAACAAGGCTCCCCAGCCGTACCTGATTGAACCGATGAAGGCCGTCGATCTCGACGCCGTCATGGAGATCGAGCGGGTCTCTTTTCGGTCGCCCTGGTCGCGCCAGGTCTTCCTGGAAGAATTGACGCGCGACTGGGCCCACGTCGACCTCGTGCGCGACGCCGCCACGGGCGGAGTGGTCGCCTTCGCCAACTACTGGCTGGTGGCCGACGAGGTGCACGTGCTGAACCTGGCCACGCACCCCCAGGCGCGCCGGGCCGGGCACGCGTCGCGCATGATGGCCCACATGATCGACTTCGCGCGTCGCGAGCTTTGCCGGTACGTCACGTTGGAGGTGCGCCGTTCCAACGCGGCGGCGCTGCGGCTTTACCGGCGCTTTGCCTTTCGCGCCATCGGCGTGCGACCGAATTACTATGCAGAAGACCAGGAAGATGCGATCGTCATGCTGCTGGACCTTGGATAGTCCGCGCTAGGTCGGTCGGGCCATGACCTCGTCGCTCGGGATCGCCTCCGTCGTGCACGCCATCGTGGCGCATCTGGCGCTGGACGCGCCGGCCGGGCGCACGCCCATCACGCGCATCGGCACCAACGCCCCCGCGGTTGCCATCACTTTTGACGCCTGCGCCACGCGCACGCAGAGCAACGGGTTCGACCGCGCCATCTTCGATTTCCTGCGCACCCAGGACGTACCGGCGACGATCTTCGTCTCCGGCCGCTGGGTGGAAACCCATCCCGACGCCATGGCCGAGATGATCGCCGCCGGCTTCGAGTTCGGCGACCACTCCTACGATCACCCGCACATGCGCACCCTGACCGTGGCCCAGATCGGCGAGGAGATCGACCAGACGGAGGCGGTGCTGTCCCGTTACGGCAAGCGCAGCGTGGCCTTTCGCCCGCCCTTCGGCGAGTGGAGCCCGCGCGTGCTGGAGGTGGTGCGCGATCGCAAGCTGCCGGCCGTGCTGTGGGACGTGGTCTCGGGCGATCCCGCGGCCAGCATGAAATCGGGCGAGATCATCCGCACCGTGCTGCGCAACACCAAGGCGGGATCGATCGTCATCTTTCACATCAACGGACGCGCCCACGGCACGGCCGAGGCGCTGCCGGTGATCGTGCGCGAGCTGCGCGCGCGCGGGTTCCGCTTCGTCCCGCTGTCGTCGCTGCTGGCCGTGCAGACGCCGGCGTCGAAGGGGCCGCTCGCGCCGGTGACACCGCCGCCGCTGGCGGCGCCGCCACTGCTGCTGCCGGCGCCTCCGCCCGTGGCGCCCGTCGCGGTGGGCCCCGACGATCCGCTGCCGCTGTCGGATGTCCAGACCTCCCTCGCCCGGTAGCGGACGAATCGCGATCCAGCGCGCCAGCGCCGCCGCCGCGCGCGCCCAGGCCGCCTGGATCGCGGCCATGGAACCGTGGCGCGGCCTCGGCTATCGGGCTGCGGCTCTCGGCCGCTGGCTGGCGCGCATGGCGGGCGCGCACGATGTCTGGATCGCGCGCGCCCGCCCGCGTGGGCCCGTGCAGGGGATCGCCGTCGCGCAGGACGGGTTCCTGCTGGGCAACTTCGTGGCGCTGCTGGCGGTGGCTCCCGCGCACGCCGGGCGCGGCATCGGCCGCGCCCTCATGGACCACGTCGAGGCGCGCGCCTTCGCGACCCGTCGCTGGGTCTTCGTCTCCTGCGACGCCGCCAACCAGCCGGCGCGGCGCTTTTACCGGCGGCGCGGCTTCGCGCGCGTGGGCACGCTACCCGATCTGATCGAGCGCGGCTCCGTCGAGCTGTTGCTGCGCAAGGGGCGCGGCGGCTCGCGCGATTGATCAGCGGGTCGCCGGCGGCGACGGGGCTGGCTGCGCCGCCGGCGGCGGCTCCTGGGGATCGCGCGCCAGCTTGCGCCGGTGGCGTTGCGCCGCCTCCTCGACCGAGTGCGAGGCCAGAAGGTCGGCGTCCTTGCGGGCCATGACGGCCAGCTTGCGGTAGTGCTGGTGCAGGACGCGCAGCTCTGCCTCGGTCAGATCCTCGACGTCGATCAGATGATTGCTGGCGCCCTGAATGGCCGCCACCAGCTCGTTCAGCTTCAGCTGGATGGCCAGCGAATCCTTGTTCTGGGAGCGCTGGATCAGGAACACCATCAGGAACGTCACCACCGTCGTCCCCGTGTTGATGACCAGCTGCCAGGTGTCCGAGTAGTGAAACAGGGGGCCGGTCACCAGCCAGGCGAGGACCACCAGCACCGCCAGCGCGAACGCTCCGGCGCTGCCGGTCCACAGCGTGACCCGATACGACCCTCGCTCGAGCAGGCGGCCGAATTGCGTCCGCTGCCGCATGGTGCGCGGAAACTTGATCGAGAACATCCCGCGAGTTTAGCCCGCGGCAGCCGCGCGGCGCCGCGCTTTCCCTGGTCGGGCCCGCGACGGCTGTGCAATGCTAGGCGAAAGCCGTGCTGCGCAAAGACTCACGCCTGTCGCTGATCCTGGCCCTGGTGTTTCCGGCCATCATCTTCGCGGCGGTGGCGCTGGCTTACTACGGCTATCGCTACGCGGTGGCGACATCGGTGCGCAGCAAGGCGTCGCTGATGGAAGGAAACCAGGAGCTGGCGCAGCTGCTCACGAGTCGCATCCAGGATCGCATCGACCAGGTCGACTTCGATCTGTTCCAGTCGATCGAATGGACCGACAATCAGGCGGACGCGCCGATGCTGGCCGATCCGCCCCACGCGGTGGAATCGTACGTCATCCTGGACAGCGCGCTGCGCGTCCGCGCCATCTCGCCCGCGCCCGATGCGCGCCGCCGCAAGGCCGAGCTCGATCGCTGGCAGACCCTGGTCAAGGGGCTGGAGTGGAAATCGCTGAAGCCGTGGACGCCCACGCTCGCCGGAAACTTTCGCCACCTGCACCAGCTTTACGAGGGCAAGTCGGTCCTCATCGCCTACGCCAGCAAGAAGAGCGAGCTGGGCGACGACTATTACGTGGCGGCGCGGATCAGCCTGCCGGTCGTCAGCAAGGAGTGGCTGCCGGAGGAGGTCGAGGCGCTGGCCGGCAAGCGGCGCATCGCCGTCCTGGACGAGATGGCGCGCTCCGTGGTGGGGCAGCCGCTGCCCCCGCAGGACACGCGCTTTCTCTACGAGGAGTCCTTCGGCAAGACGCTGTACGCCTGGCGCGTGCAGATCGCCCCGCGCAACGTCGACGAGCTGCGCGCCCAGGCCGAGACGGAGCGCCTGCTGGGCGTGCTGCTGATTCCCGTGTCGACGGTGATCATCGCCGTGGGGCTGGGCGTGGTGTGGCTGTCGGTCCGTTCCGAGCGGCGCACGTCGCAGCTCAAGAGCGACTTCATCGCCAACGTCTCGCACGAGCTGAAGACGCCGCTGTCGCTGATCCGGATGTTCGGCGAGCTTCTGGCCACCGGCAAGCACAACAGCCCGGACACCGCCCGCCAGTACGCCGGCATCATCACGCGCGAGTCGGAGCGCCTGGCTCACCTCATCGACAACGTCCTCGACTTCGCCCGTCTCGAGCGCGGCAAGGCCAGCTACAGCTTTCACGAGGGCCACCTGGAAGAGGTGGTCGAGCGCGCGCTCGACGTCTGCCGCTATCGCCTGGAGAAGGAGCGCATCGTCCTGCGCACCAGCGTCGATCGCGATCTGCCGCTCGTGCGCATGGACGAGGACGCCATGACGCTGGTGCTGCTGAACCTGGTCGACAACGCGGTCAAGTACGCCAGCGACGGTCGCGAGGTGACGGTGCGCCTCGGGCGCGCGCCGGGCGGCCTGGTCCTCACCGTGCGCGATCGCGGGCCCGGCGTCGCCAAGGAAGAACAGGAGCGCATCTTCGAGCGCTTCTATCGGGCCAGCAACGCGCGCGGCGGCAACGTGCGCGGCAGCGGCATCGGCCTGTCGCTGGTCAAGCACATCGCCGAGGCGCACGGCGGCCGCGTGGCGGTGACGAGCGCGCCAGGGCAGGGGGCCACCTTCACGGTCTTCGTGCCCGCCGCGCCGCTGGCCACGCCGTCGCCGCAAACGGCCGCGGCTGCGGCCACCGCCGTCGCTGTCGCCGACGAAACGCCGCCGGCGGGCGAGGCGCAGAGGAGCTGACGAGACGAATGCGGCGGCGGCACGCAGCGGCGAGCGATCGATGACGACGGCGGCGGCGGGCGCGGGCGGGCGGCGGCGCATCCTGATCATCGAGGACGAGCCCGATCTCGTGCGCGGCCTGCGCGACGCGCTGGAGTTCGAGGGCTTCGAGATCGTCACCAGCGGCCTCGGCCGCGACGGCGTGCGCCTGGTCCGCGAGCGGGCGCCCGATCTGATGCTGCTGGATCTCATGCTGCCGGACATCAACGGCTTCTCGGTCTGCGAGGAGATCCGCAGCCTCAACCGCGTCCTGCCCATCATCATGTTGACCGCGCGCTCGCAGGACACCGACAAGATCCGCGGCCTCGACGCCGGCGCGGACGACTATGTCACCAAGCCGTTTTCCATCGGCGAGCTGGTGGCGCGCATCAACGCCATCTTCCGGCGGCTGCACCGCAACCCCGCCGCCGACGATCAGATCCAGATCGGCGCCGCGTTGATCTTCCCGCGAAAGCACGAGCTTCTGCGCAAGGGGAAGACCACGGCGCTGTCGTTCTACGAGGTCGAGCTGGTGCGCCTTCTGCACGAACGCGCGGGCGAGCCGGTCACGCGCGAGGAGATCCTGGAGAAGATCTGGGGCGTCTCCGGCAACGCTTCCACCCGCAGCGTCGACAACTTCGTGGTGAAGCTGCGCCGCAAGATCGAGGAGAACGCCAGCCGGCCGCGGCACATCATGACCATCTACGGCACGGGCTACAAGCTCGTGCCGTGACGCCGGCGTTCAGGGCGTGAACGACTCCAGCGACGGCGACACCGCGAACATATCCGGCGTGTCGACGGGGCCAAGCCCCGACGGGACATAGATCGTCCCGTCGATCACCCCGGCTCCCATCGCGAACCGCGGCATCGGCATGGGGGCCAGCGCCGTCCAGGTTCCGATGCTGGGATCCATGGAAATCGCCTGGGCGTGGAAGGTGGCGACCGCTCCCATCACGCCGGCCACGATGAAGATCCGCCCGCCGATGACGCCGGCGCCCGCGCTGCTGATGTCGGCCGGCAGCGGGCCCTTGGTCGACCACTGGCCGCTCGTGAGGTCGAAGGTCATCACCTGATCCGTGCGCTCGTTGTTGGTGCTGCCGCCCATGACCCAGAACAGGCCGTCGACGATGGCGCCCGTGGCGTAGCCGACGGCGACCGGCAGGTTCGCCAGCATCCGCCAGGAGTCAGCGGTGGTGTCGTACGCCATCAGGTTCGGCTGGCGAACGCCGGTGTCGAGCGCGTTCGCCGACAGGCCGCGTATCACGCCTCCCGCCAGATAGACGGTGGTGCCGTCGACGCCGACGGCGGCGGCGCCGCGGCCGGCGTTGATCGGAAACGGCGTCTTCTCGACCCAGTCCTGGGTCGCGGTGTCGAAGACGAACGTCTGGTTCGAATCGATGCTCCCCATCACGAAGAGGCGATCGCCCACGCCGGCCACGTTGGGTTGGATCACCGGGATCGGCAGCGTCGGCAGATCCGTCCAGGTGTCCGTCTTGGGATCGTACGCGGTGACCATGTACCGCTCCGGCGACGAATCGAACGTGGCCGGGACGGTGCCGCCGACCAGGTACAGCTTGCCGCCGGCGGCGGCGACGCCATTGAAGAAGCGCGGGTGGGGGACGGGCGCCAGCTCGCGCCAGGTGCCGGATGGCGAACCACCGTCTGTAACTCCGTCGTCCGAGGCCCCGCCGGCATCAGGTACTAGTCCGGCATTTCCGTTGCATGCGGCGCTTGCCAGCACCCAGGCGGCCAGCACCGCTCTCACCGAACGCGCTGCTGATGTTGCCATGAGGAGTTGGGTCGAAGATTGCGCCCAGCGGTCACGGCCCGTCAAGCCGGCCGAGTCGGCGGGCAGTCTCCAGCGCGGCGCCGGCATTCTGCTTCACGGTGTTCAATTTTCCGGACACATGCGGTCACGGCCCATCAAGTCGGCCGAGGTAGGCGAGCGGTCTCCAGCGCGGCACTGGCATTCTGCTTCACGGTGTTCAATTTTCCGGACACAAAGAGAGACGAAAAACCGGTGTTTGTCCTTGAAAGTGGCCGATCGATTCCCGGCCGAATGGATTGTTTGCGCGAAATTCAGCGGAAAACCGTAGATGGGGCGATGCAGCGTGCCCGATGGTTTGACAGTTGCAGTTCTGTTGCTCCGTGGGCGACGCGAGCTCGAACATCATCGGCTGGGGGAGGGAACGGCGGCTGGCCCTGGTTCGCTCCGCGGAGCCGGTCCTGGTCGAGCTCCGGTACTCGGGTCGCCTGGCTGAGCTTGCGGCGCGCGGCAGGGGCCCGCACGACCCGTCCGTGCTGCCCCGCCTGGAGGGATTTCGCTGGGACGAAACCTACGCGCCCATCCCGGTGCGCTCGCCCCACCGGCGGCGCGGGCCGCACGCGGCGGCGGACATCGAGCCCCGATGGGAAATCGATCCTGGCTCGGAAGCCAGCGCCTTCATCGCCCGCGGCTTCGCGGACGGGCCCGCGTGGCGCCGCCTGAGCGACGGCGCGTTCGGCCCTGGTGACGACGTGGTCGCCGTCTCCGCCGACCTGCCGATCACGTTCTCGTCGGGCGAATCGGCGGCTGTCGCCACCGGCGATCTGGGCGCTGTCCGCCACCTCCTGGGGACTGACCTGCTGGCCGGCAACGGGTTCGAGGGCGCCGGTGTTTCCGTCGCCATCGTCGACGCCGGGATCAATCGCCCCTTCCTCGAACGCGCTGCCGGCCGCCTGGGGTTCGACGAAGCGGCCAGCTGGTCCTCCGCCACGGGCGCGGCGCCGTTCGGTTTCGCCGTCGGGCACGGCACCATGTGCGCGTTCGACGTCGCGGTGGCCGCGCCCGCCTGCACCCTGCTGGACGTGGCGGCGTTCCGGCCGTATCAGCCGGGCGCTAGCTCCGACGCCGACGCCGGGCCGCTGGCGGTCCGACTCAGCGACGCCGTGGGCGCCTTCGGTCACCTGTGCGAGCTGATGGTGGCCGCCGCCCGCGCGGGGCGGCCGCGCTCGCTGGTGGTGTCGTGCAGCTGGGAGGTCGACACCGCCCACGACCACCCCGAGGGAAGCCCCCTCAACTACGGTTGCAACCCCGACCACGCGCTGAACAAGATGGTCGGCCAGCTGTCGCTGCTGGGCGCGGACATCGTCTTCTCCGCGGGCAACACCTCGGCGCACGAGCGCGAGAACGCGCCCCGTTCCATCAGCGGCGCCAACTCGCTGGCGGCGGTGCTGACGGTGGCGGCGGTGGATCTGGATTCGCGGCGCCTGGTCATCTCGCGCCCCGGCCCCGGCGTGTTCGCCGCCGAAAAGCCGGACGTTGCGGCGTTCGCCGGCTTCGCCGGGTCGGCCATCATGGGCGAGGCCGTCCGCGATGACGGCACGTCGGCGGCCTGCGCGCTGGCTGCGGGCGTCGTGGCCGCCGTCCGCTCGCGCTACCCGTTCGACCCGCGCCGCCCCGAGACCTCGCCGGCGGCGATGCGCGCGATCATCAAGAAGCAGGCGCGCCACGTCGGATCGCAAGGATTCGATCACGACTGTGGCTGGGGCGTCATCGACGGGGCGGCGATCGCCGAAGCGCTGACGGCGCCCCCCGCCAACCACCGGCCGCCCGATTGGTTGAATCGCGCGCCGGTGGTCGATCTGCGCCCGCACCGATAGACGGATCTTTCCGCGATTCCCGGGTGAGGTTGCACGCGGCGGCCCTCCTCTGCCCGACAGTACCCGTCCGCCGCAAAACCACTGGAAGGGAGGCGTCAGATGGCGAATGACAGCGGGTTGCTCTTGTACATGGTGGCGGATCTCATGCGCGACGCGAGCAAGCAGGGCGCGTTTGTCGAGGATCCCGAGGCCGTGATGAACAGCTATGGTCTGAGCGATCACCAGCGCTCGGTTTTCTATTCGATGAGCGCGCCTCGCATCGGCGAGTACCTGCGCGACGAGTTCACGGCCAACGCTCCCTTGCAGGGCGGCGCGCCGGTGCTGCCCGACTGGCCGGTGCCGGATCCCCAGGTGCGCAGCTTCGAGCCGCGGGCGGGCGCGCCGGACGCGCGGGTGGCGATGACGATCCGGGGCGAGGGTCTTCTGCCCAGCGCCGCGGTCCGCTTGATCCCACGCGGCGGCGGCGACGCGGCGCCGGTCGTGGGGTCGGTCGAGGGCGTCAGGGGGACCTTCCGCGAGGCGGAGATGAGCGCGACGTTCGATCTGTCGGGCGCCGCCAAGGGAGACTATCGCGTCGAGGTGGCGAACGGCGGCGACGTGCCGCCGCTGCGCTCGTGGAAGAACGGGCCGTTCTTCTCGATTCAGTGAGGCGAAGCGGAGCCGCGACGGGCGTCGGCGCGTGACGGCGGCGCGAGATGATCGGCCCGCTCGGCAGCTCGGTCGATGAGGCGCTGCAGGAGCCGGCGGCCCTCGATCTGATCCCGGCTGACGGGCGGGCGGGCGTCGCCGCCCTGGCGCGCCGCCTGCCCGACGTCATGCACGGCTTCGGCTTCGAGCTGCGCTTGCACCCGGCGCGCGCGGCCGTCGACTTCTACACCAGCATCGCCGCGCGCGGCGGCGGGCGCGAGGCGTGGGCACGGTGGGCCCAGGCGGCGCCATCGGCGCGACCGCCGGAGTGGGAGCGCGTGGCGGCGCTGGCGCGGCGCTGGGACGATCCCAGCTCGCCGCTGCACGACCGCATCGAGAAGGTGTTCCTTGAGTTCGACGCTCCTTTCGCCGCCGGGCAGCCCCCGTCGGTGTTCGCTCGACTGGACAGCGCGATCGGCGGTGGCGATGAACAATGGGTGGCCGCGGCGGCGGCCGTCGACGAGCTGGCGCTGGTGTGGGGCGGTGGCCAGCGGTGGAGCGCGGCGGCGCGCGCGTCCGTCGAGGCGGCGTTCGCGGCCCTGCCGCCGGGCGGGCGGATCGTCGACGTGGCGGCGATGCTGCCGCGCGGGCAGGTGGCGATGCGCCTGTTCGTGGCGCTGCCCAGCAGCGGGCTTGGCGGTTACCTGACGGCGCTCGGCTGGACGGACGCCGAAGCACGGCGCCAACTGGCGGCGCTGCTGCAGTCGGTGCTGGCGCCGTGCCGCTATCTGTCGCTGCAGATCGACGCCGGCGACGGCGATCGCGTCGGGCCGCGCATCGGCGTCGAGGTGTCGCCGTCGGTGACCGCCGACGGCGACACCTGGCCGGCGGTCGCCGAGCGCTTGCGCCGCGCTGGCCTGGGCGCCCCCTCTCGGCTGGCCGCCCTCGGGCGCTGGCCCGGCATCGGCCCGCCGCGCGCCATCGGCGGGCGCTGGCCGAGCCAGCTGGTGCGCCAGCTGAGCCACGTCAAGCTGGTGCTGGAGCCGGCGCGCCCGATCGAGGCCAAGGTGTATCTGTGGGCCACGCGGCGCTTCGCTCAGCTCGGCGGCTGATCCCAGCGGCCAGGCGCCACCACCGCCAGCCAGCGCGCCGGATGAGCGATCCCCTCGCCGCGCATCGCGCGCGCGGCCCCGTCGGCCAGCGCGCGCCCGTCGTCGCCGCCCAGCAGCTCGCCCTTGCGGTGCTGGGCATAGGCTTGCCACAGCGACATGCCGTTGGCGGCATAGACGGCGATCGCCTGGTCCAGGCAGGCGAGCGCGCGCGCCCGCCCGGCGCCGCCCGCTTCGCCGGCCTCCAGCAGGAGCGCGTGCCCGGGCGTGTCCGGCCGCTTCTCTCGCGCCAGCCGCCGCCGATCGCGCGCCGCCAGCTCCAGCCAGGGCGCG
>Ga0307475_10002340_pt1 | contig 11419 bp, 9 predicted proteins | sample atmos_gasesECM1C_FD_203317 | JGI IMG/M metagenome (GOLD analysis project Ga0307475, IMG submission 203317) | Hardwood forest soil microbial communities from Morgan-Monroe State Forest, Indiana, United States - atmos_gasesECM1C_515 | ecosystem: Environmental > Terrestrial > Soil > Temperate...
GTCCTGCTGGCTTTAGTTTTTCTCGGTGGCCACTTGGTGTGGCGACTGATTTCTCCGTTCATCGCCTTCTTCAACGGTATATTGGTTCGATTCTGATGCCCAACCAACGCAAACGTGTGCTCAGCGGCATGCGCTCTACCGGAAAACTGCACCTCGGCAACTATGTCGGGGCGCTGCAAAACTGGGTCGAGATGCAGGACCATTACGAGTGTTTCTACTTCATTGCCGACTGGCATGCGCTCACCACCGACTATGCCGACACCTCGAAGGTCAAGGCCAACTCGATCGAAGTTCTCCTCGACTGGCTGGCGGCGGGCCTCGACCCCGACCGCTGCACGATGTTTATCCAGTCGCACGTTCCGCAGCACGCCGAACTGCACCTGCTGTTCTCGATGATCACTCCGCTGGGCTGGCTGGAGCGGGTGCCGACCTACAAAGAGCAGCGCGAGAACATCACCGAGAAAGACCTGGGCACGTATGGTTTTTTGGGCTACCCGGTCCTGCAGGCGGCTGACATCCTCATCTACAAGGGAGACTTCGTTCCGGTGGGTGAGGACCAGGTTCCGCATGTGGAGCTGACCCGCGAAATCGCGCGGCGCTTCAACCAGTTCTATGGCAAGGCTGCGCCCGTCCTTCCCGAACCGCAACCGCTGCTCACGCCTACCCCAAAGCTGCCCGGTACGGACGGACGCAAAATGTCGAAATCGTATGGGAACACGATCATGCTGACCGATCCCGAACCGGTAGTGCGGCAAAAGTTGAAGACCATGGTGACGGATCCGGCGCGAGTGCGGCGCTCCGATCCGGGAAATCCTGATGTCTGCCCGGTCGGAGATTTGCACAAGATCTTCAGCACGGAAGAGACGATGGCCAAGGTCATCGAAGGTTGCCGGTCGGCGGGCATCGGTTGCATCGAATGCAAAAGCTGGGCCGCGGATGCACTGGTTCAGGTGCTCCAGCCCATGCAAGACCGCCGCAAAAAATACGAGGACCATCCGCGCCTCGCCTGGGATATTCTGGAGGCAGGATCGGCAGCCGCAGGCAAGGTAGCGGACGCCACCATGAACGATGTTCGCGCCGCCATGGGCATGTCGCTCGGGTTCGAGCCTCCCGCAAGCGGCGCAAAATAAGTGGGGACCAGTCACCGGATGAGCGAAGAAGCGAAGGCTGTATCGGGAGTGTTGATCCCGGCCGAACGAGTACCCGGCTCGCCAGCACTATCCGCCAATGCACAGACTAAGAAGGAAAAGAATGACTTCCCGTTCGCAGTCGCGGTCGGCACCGTTTACGAAGGCCCTCTGGACCTGCTGCTCGACCTGATTCGCAAGCAGGACATCGACATCTACGACATCCCCATCGCGCGCATCACGGCGCAGTACCTCACCTACGTCGAGCGCATGCGCGAGCTCGATGTGAACGTCGCGGCCGACTTTATTTACATGGCTGCGGTGCTGATCCACATCAAGTCGAAAATGCTGCTGCCGCGTGACCCGCTGGCGCCCGCTGACGCCCAGGAAGATCCGCGCAGTGAGCTCGTGAACCGGTTGCTGGAACACGAGAAGTTCAAGTCGGCCGCGCAGATGCTTCTGCAAAAGCAACAGATCGAAGACGCCATCTGGTCGAACCCATCGCTCAAGGAGTTCAAGGATGCGGAGGGCACCGAGCCAGAGCTGGCGGCCGACGTCATCGACCTGGTCAAGACCTTCCAACAGATCCTGGACCGGGCGCGCTCGCGTCCCATCCTCGAGGTGGATGAAGAAACTGTCACGGTCGGTCAGATGATCGACTATCTGCGGCGCCGCCTCTCGCTGGAAGACAAGCCGTTGCGCCTGAAGCAAGTGCTGCGGAATATCGACTCGCGCCAGGCGCTCGTCTGTATGTTCCTGGCACTGCTCGAACTGGTGCGGTTGCAGGCGGTTCAATTGCGCCAGGACCGCATGTTCGGCGAGATTTTAATTCGCAAACATGTCGGGTTTGAAGCCGTTATGAGCGAGCAGGCAGCGGTAAGGGATGATTGGAAATAGCTGATGGCTGGTAGCTGGTGGCTAGTCGCAGATGACACAGTTGCCAGTAGCCAACCGCTAGAAGCTCCGAGCAACGGGCCACAGGCCATAAGCTGAGGTTCAATGAGTCTTAAAGCCAAAATCGAAGCAGTTGTGTACGCCGCAGAAACACCCATCACCCTCGAGCAGATTTTCCAATTGGTGAAGGAATCGCTTCTGTCGGAACAGGAGGGCGCTGACGAGGCCGAGGCCAAATCGCGCGTGCGGGCCTCCTTGGAAGAGCTAACCGCCGAATACGGATCGGCCGAGCACGGCATTGAGATTCGCCAGGTGGCCGGCGGCTACCGTATGTCGACCAAGCCGGAGCAGCACGATGTAGTGCGTGCCTTCGCCAAGAGCCTGAAGCCGCCTATCCGACTTTCACTTCCCGCTCTTGAGACGTTGGCCGTGATCGCCTACAAGCAACCGGTTACCGTCCCCGAGATCAGCGAGATTCGCGGCGTCGATTCGGGCGGTGTGATCGCGACTCTGCTCGACCGCAAGCTGGTCACGACCGCGGGCCGCAAAGCGGTCATCGGTCGCCCGATTCTTTACAAAACGACGAAGGAATTCCTCATGCGGTTTGGTCTGAAAGATGTGAACGAGTTGCCCAGCATGGAGGAGTTCGAGAAGCTGGTCGCTGAGTCGTTCCAGGCCGATCTTTTGCTGGGCGAGGACAGCAGTCCTGCTGCCGGAACCGAGGCTGCCGTGGTGCCGATATCTGAGCCTGCGGAATCCAAGCCTGACGAGGCTCCGAAAGCTGCAGACGCAACGACATCGCCCGAGGCCGAGACTTCTGAGTATCCGGCGATCGAAACGCACGCCAGCAAGGCCGGCGATTAGACGATTTGCCGCGCTACGCGGAAAGAAGCCATGCCTGCCGAACGTCTGCAGAAAATCATTGCTGCCGCCGGAGTCGCCTCGCGCCGCAAGGCCGAGGAACTGATCACGGCCGGACACGTTCTCGTGAACGGGCAACCGGTCACGGCGCTGGGGTCAAAGGCCGATCCGGAAAAAGATCATATCCGGGTCAATGGCAAGCTTCTGCACGGCGCGCAGCGTCACGTTTATCTGTTGTTGAATAAACCTGTCGGCTTCGTGACCACCGTGAGCGATCCGGAAAAGCGGCCCACCGTCATGAGCCTGATCCGCGGAGTCGGCAGCCGCGTCTATCCCGTGGGCCGCCTCGACTACGCCAGCGAGGGCCTGGTGCTGATGACCAACGACGGCACCCTCGCGCACAAACTGATGAAGGCAGCCTCGCACGTGGCAAAAACTTATGTTGTCAAGGTCAGCGGTAAGCCTAGCGAGGAGGCGCTTACAAAGCTTCGCGGCGGGTTATCGATCGCGACCGACCAAGGCAAGCGCGTCCGTACCTCTCCGGCGAAAATCCGCCTGGTGAAAGACGCGCCCAATCCCTGGTATGAGATCACCCTGATCGAAGGCCGCAACCGGCAGATTCGCCGCATGTTCGAAGAGGTCGGCCATCACGTGGAGAAAATCAAGCGCGTGAAGTATGGGCCACTCGCGCTCGACGTGCCGCCGGGCGAATTTCGCACACTTACCACCAAGGAGGTTGATCGGTTGCGTACCGCGGCCGGACAGAACCAGGGCACAAAGCGCGAAGCAGCCTCCTGACGCCTCCTATGGACCGGTTCTTCGATCTAGTCACGGAACCCGCGCGCGCCGCCGGTCCGCAGACCAAGAGCACTCCCGAGCAGTCTTCGCCCTCGCTCATCAAGCTGAACGCCAATGAGAGCGTGTATGGGCCCTCTCCGAAGGCTCTCGCTGCCATGCGTTCCGCGATGGAGCGTTCTCACTTCTACCCGGACAATGACGCGATCGACCTGCGGCGGAAACTCGCCCAGCTTCACGGCATCTCTGCGGACCAGGTTCTCATCTCCAACGGCACGACAGCCCTGTTGGGGGTGATCGCGCGCACCCTGCTTGGCCCCGGTCTGAATGCAGTCACCAGCACTTGTTCGTTCATCTCCTACCCAGACGTGACGCAGGCTGCCGGCGCGAAGCTCATTGAAGTCCCGGCACTGCACAATGGGTTTGATCTCGACGCAATTCTTCGAGCGATCGACGCGAACACGCGCGTCGTGTTCATTGCGAACCCTAACAACCCCACGGGGACTCTCGCAGATGCGGCGGCGGTCGATCGGTTTCTGAGCCGTGTCCCCGCACACGTCGTCGTGGTGCTCGATGAGGCGTACTCCGACTACGCGCAATTCTTCGCGGCGAGGCGCGGCATCGACTATTCGCACTCACTCGACCATGTTCGCGCCGACCGGAACGTTCTCGTACTGCGCACGTTTTCCAAGGTGCACGGGCTGGCGGGAGTTCGCGTTGGGTATGCGCTTGGGCCAGCCGCATTGGTGGGATATGTTGCGCGCATGCAGGATCTCTTCGATGTTTCTGTGCTGGCCCAAGCTGCAGCGATCGCCGCTCTCGATGACCAAGGGCACACTCAGCAAGCTCTGGAGAAAAACGCCGAGCAAGCCGCTTGGATGGAGAACGAACTGACGAGACTGGGCTACGCTATGATTCCAACCTGGACGAACTTCATCGCGCTCGACGTGCGACAAGACGCGCGCGAGTTCGCGCGGAACCTGCGCCGCAAAGGAGTCCTGGTCCGGCCCCTCGCCGCCTGGGGCGCACCTACATCCATTCGAGTGACCTTGGGGCTACCAGAGCAGAACGAATTCTTCGTACGCGCGCTCACGGCAGAAAAGTAACTTCGTTGACCGAGAGGATCGGCCGGGGCGGAGTTCTTCGGGGCCTCCAGGGTGCCTTGATATCGCCGACATTGCTAGAGAGGGATTTTGCGACAGTTGAGGACATGTAGCACAATTCCAACGTGACGAACCCCACCCCTGATCCGTCCCCAACACTGAAAGCTGCCGAAGAGAAAGTTCAGCACTTTTCTCGTCGAAGTGACTCTGAGCTGGCAGACCTTGAGGGGGAGGCGCTTGCCGGAGAACGCCATAGGGTTATCCTGAGGGGCCGCGCCGAGCGAGTGCTGGCATCGCTGATCATGGGCGTTGGAATTGCCCTCAGAATTACCCATTACCTGGCCAACCGGTCGTTCTGGGGAGATGAAGTGGCGGTTGCTCTCAATCTGCGATTCCGCGATTTTTCCGGTTTGTTGCGTCCCCTCAGCTACGACCAGACGATGCCCCTCGGACTGTTGCTTCTCTTTAAGACCACGAGCCGCGTACTTGGGTTTTCGGAACTTGCGCTTCGCTTTCTTCCGCTGCTCGCAGGGTGTTCACTCGTCATATTGATCTGGGCACTTTTCCGACGTGTGCTCGAGCAACGCGTGGCCTTTTTGATGCTGGCGCTAGTCAGCCTCTCGCCTTCCCTGATTTATTACTCAGCAGAGGTCAAGCAGTACGGGATCGACGCACTGGTTACGGTACTGGTTGTGTGGTTGGGAATCGACCTGCTAGGCAATTCTACGGATCAGAACTGGCGCAAGGTGACAGTCGGCGGCGCGGCGGCACTATTGTTCTCGCAACCGATCGCCTTCGTGCTGGCCAGCATCGGCGCGGCAGCAGTCGTGGACCCACGATTCCGATCCTCGAGTACATGGAGAAAGCAACTGGCCACCGCTTCGGCGGTGTGGTTGGGAGTGTTCCTCGTGTTGTATTTGTTCTCGTATCGAGCGACCATCCACAGCCCGTTCATGCGCGCCTTCTGGTCGCCCAAGCTTCTACAACTGACGTCGCCATCGTTCGGAAGCGACCTTTCTTCCGCTCTTGGATTCCTGTTGGGTGCATCTGAGGTGGCAAGGATACCGCCCCTGGTTCTCGGCGGGTTATTTGTGGCGGGAGTGTATGCCATTGCGAGAAAACAGGGGCCGTCGATGGCGGTGTTAGCCGCTGGACCGCTGGCGCTGGTCTTGCTGGCGTCGGTCCTGAAGCAATACCCCATCGTGATTCGGCTGGTGCTGTTTGCTTTCCCACTGCTGTCTTGGATATTGGCATCGGGCATATCCGCGGTGGCCGACTTAGTCCCGGGGAGAATGTCTGATCTGGTATTTGTGGCGCTCGCGGGAGCGTTTGTCTTGCCCACAACACGAGACACCGTATGGTTGGCCAGACACCCGCATCAAAAGGAAGGCACTCGCGACGTCGTCAGAAGCGTGAACGCAGAAGGGCCGACTCCGGTCTACCTGGTGTTCGGCAGGTACATACAGTGGGGATATTACGCTGGCGACTGGAATCACACCTACCTGCTCGAGCAGCGAATTGACCGTGCCGCCGAGTGCTTGCGCGCGGCGCAACTGGGCTATGTGCAGGGCTCGGATGAACGCTCCAGTAACTGCAAAAGCCTGGCCTTTCCCGGGTTTGACGGTCGGGCAGAGGAGATTGTGGGTAATCCGCCGCCGAGTGCGGCGAGAGGAGCGATCGCCGACGAAAGCTGGGCAGCGAGAGAGGCGGCAAGAATCGTCGGCGGACGACGCTCGGCGGTTTGGCTGTTCCTGCCCGACGCCGCCGCGCACTTCATCGACGGATTTCCCATGCGGAGAAATCTCTTGCAGAAACTGGAGACTGATCTCAAAGCGGAAGGCTGCCGCGAAGTGGAAATTTATGCAGAATCCGAAACCCTGGCCCACAAGTTCGAGTGCCCGCACTGACCTGAAACCTGGGTGCCTGCGTCTTCCGTGGGAATCCCGCTCTATTTCTCCGTTTCTGGGGCGATTCGTTCGGCTGGCGCCTCGCCCCAAACGACAAACGCTGAAGTGCTAGCACGTCGCTGCGCTCAGAAGAACATGGCTGCCGCAGAATAGAGCTGGGAGGAACTACGATTCCCGCGTCATCGGCAGACGCGCCGCACCGAATAGTCCCGCATCACTACCGAGGAGAGCCCGCGTGATGATGGTTTTTCGACCGGCCTCGGGCTCGACCTGACCGGATGCTCCCGACGGGACCTTTTGTGGATCAGTCGGCGCGGTGGCCGCGTACACCGTCGCGCGCAGGCGCAGCTCTTCAAATATTGCGGGCGAGAACGCCTCCCAGGCGCTGCAGACGCCGCCGCCGATGACATACATTTCCAGGTTCAGTCCGTTCACCATGGCCGCGAGCGCGATACCCAGCGCCCGGCCCACACGACGGAAGATGCGGCGCGCCTGCTCGTCTCCCTGGATGGCCAGGTTGTAGATTTCCTTGGCGCTGAACTCGGGATCGGAGCCTGCCGCTTTTGCTAACCCGGGCGCGTCGCCGGTGGCAATCAGCTCGCGCGCCATGCGCATGATGGCGGTGGCGGAGGCGTATTGCTCCAGGCAGCCACGATTCCCGCACCCGCATTGCTGGCCTTCGGGATCGACCGTCATGTGCCCGAACTCACCAGCCATGCCGGTCATGCCGTGCCAGATTTTTCCGTTCAGGACAAGACCGCCGCCGACCCCAGTACCGAGCGTGAGCATGGCCATATCGCCCACGTGACGCCCGGCGCCCAGCCACTTTTCTCCGAAGGCGGCCACGTTCGCGTCGTTTTCCAAAATGACCGGAGCGCCGAGACGTTTTTCGATCTCGTTTCGCACCGGGTACTCGGACCACCCGGGCAAGTTCGGCGACTCGCGGACCATGCCCGTCTGCATATCGATGATGCCAGGCACGCCAATGCCGACTCCCAACAACGTGCCCGAAGACTTGTACTTGTCGGAGACGCGGCGAATCGCCTCGCACATGTCGTTCAGGACTTGATCGCGCCCAAGCACGGTCTTGGTGCCGAGCGTTACCTTCTCCATAAGCTGACCCTGCTCATCGACCGCCGCGATGCGCAGGTTCGTTCCGCCAAGATCTACACCGATGGCAAAATTGGACATAACAGTCGAGTAGCGTCAGAAAAACAAAACAGGGTACACCGGCTAAAGGGGATTGTCGATTTCCGAATCCCTCGGAGACGTCAAGAAGGCCAGTCGTGTAACGATTCAATGCAACTCGCGAGGGGCTTTCCTTATTGATCTTTGCGACCGCTCTTCGCGATCTTTGCGGTTAAAGGCTTTTTGAAGAGCAATGCCGATTCGCCACGTGACTCCAGGATGCGCTGAATCGCTACTTCTGACAATGCGGACAGTAGTGGCTGCTGCGGCCCGCAATGACTACCCGCTTGATAGGAGTCTTGCACACGAGGCAGAGTTCGCCTTCGCGGCCGTAGACTCGATGTTGTAACTGGAAGAAACCTGCTTCCCCGTCAGCATCGACATAGTCGGAGATCGACGACCCGCCCAGCTTGATGGCTTCCTGGAGAACTTCCCGCACGGCAAGGTAAAGGCTCTCGAACTGCTCGTGTGTGATGGTTGAGGCACGCCGGCGCGGGCGCAGTCCCGCTCGGAATAGCGACTCGTCCGCGTAAATGTTGCCGACGCCGCGCAGTAGCTTCTGGTTCAGCAGGGCGCTCTTGATCGGAGTCTTACGGCCGCGGAAAAGTTCAAGAAACCGCTGCTTTTCGACTTCAAGCGGCTCAACGCCCCCTGCTTCGAAGTCTCCCTGGCTCGCCACGCTAAGTCGCCCAAAGCGGCGCGGATCCACAAACCGGATCTCGCGTCCCGAAGCCAGCGTTGCGATAGCGTGCGTGTGCTTGACGATCTCTTCAGTAGGATCGCAGACCAGCATCCGTCCGGTCATGCCGAGGTGCACGATCCACTGGGAGTGCGGGCCAAGGGCGACGGGTTTCTTTCGCGGCTTAGCGGATTTTCGTTTCGGGTCTGGATCAGTTCTTGTCGACAGGTTGGCGGACAAGGGTGTCCGCGCACCGTTACGCTCAAGATCGAAAACGATGTGCTTGCCCATTCGCCGTACTTGCGCGATGCGTGTGTGCTCCAGGGTCGCGGCAATTTCGGCGGGAGCCGACTTCATGGTTTGCGGCTTCGACCCCAGCCACACCGACTCAATCGTGTCGCCGGCAACGCGCTGGTGCAAGCCGCGCGCGATGGTTTCTACTTCTGGGAGTTCGGGCACGGAATTAGTCTATCGTCTTGAAGTGCAGTCGTCCGCCAGGACGCCACGGGTGATAGATGCTGGATGACAGGTCGCGGATTCCCGGACGACGCTCAGGGATTTGGTTTTTGGTTCACTTTTAGCTAAGTCATTGAAAACCCGTCAACCGCACTGACCAACCGCAAAACCACCCCGCAGACAGCTCACAGAATGCCCGCCACTGGCGATTAGAAGCTCTACAAGCGACGATCGGGGTCGAAGCTGACTCTGAAGGTCGCCTCAGGCTCCGAACGTTGCCCTACGGCCTCCGTAGCGGACAAGTTATCATTAAGTTAATGCGACCAGGGTGGTCGGACATTCTCTTCAATCTCAGAAACCATGCCGGGAACGACGGCCAAAAGTTGTTCGATGCTCGGCAACCAGCGACGATTGCCCGCCAGGCAGCCGGGTACCGGCCCCTCGATTGCCGATTCTCTTCCTCCACGGTATTCTTACTTGTACACACTCCGATCCGCTCAAATCCCAGTCATTCCTTCCAGACGGCGACGAACCGCGGCGAAGCGTGTGTGTGCGACCTGGGCGATTTGCGAATCTTGGCGTGACGGAGCTGGATGTGAAAAAGGGCAGGACTGCGGTCATTGTGGGCGCGCAATGGGGCGACGAAGGCAAGGGCAAGATCGTCGATGTGCTCTCCGAGGGCTTCCCTGTCGTGGCCCGCTACGCCGGCGGACACAACGCCGGACACACCGTCATCATCAATGGCAAAAAGTTCATTCTGCAGTTGGTGCCCTGCGGGGTGCTGCGTGCAGGCTGCTGCAGTGTCATTGGCAACGGCGTGGTGCTCGATCCCATGGCCTTCCTGAAGGAAGTTGGCGCGTTGCGCGAGGCGGGCGTGCAGGTCGATGGCAATCTTTTCGTGAGCAACCGGGCGCAAGTCATTCTGCCCTATCACCGGATGATCGAATTGGCCGCGGAGAACGCTCCCGGTCGCGTCAAAATCGGCACGACCTCGCGCGGAATTGGTCCTGCCTACGAAGACAAGATGGGCCGCCGCGGTCTGCGGGTTGCCGACCTGCTCGATCTTAAGCTGCTCAAGACACACATCGAGAATGCGGTGCGCGAAAAGAACATGATTGCGCACGCGCTGTTTAACTCAGAACCGCTCGATGCCGACAAAATGTACGAGGAGTACGCGGCGGCTGCGTCGAAGGTCGCCCCTTTCGTGCGCGACACGGCCGTTTACCTGAACAAGGCTCTGGCCGACGGCAAGTCCATCGTATTCGAAGGCGCTCAGGGCGCGATGCTCGACATCGATCACGGCACCTACCCGTTTGTGACCTCCTCGAGTGCGACTTCCGGGGGCGCGGTGATCGGCACCGGTGTCGCCCCGACTGCCATCGACATGGTGATTGGCGTCACGAAGGCCTACTGCACGCGTGTGGGCGGCGGTCCCTTCCCCGCCGAAGCCAACGACGACAAAGGAGAGTTGCTGCGCGCGCGGGGGAACGAATATGGGGCGGTGACCGGCCGGCCCCGGCGTTGCGGCTGGATGGATTTGCCTCTTCTCCGCTACGCTGGCATGATTAACGGAATCTCGTGGCTGGTGGTCACGAAGCTGGACGTGCTCGACGAGTTCGCCGAGATTCCGGTTTGCGTGAGCTACAAAATCGACGGCCGAAAAACCGACGAGATTCCCGCGCAGGCGAGCGGGTACGACAAGATCGAGTGCGTTTACGAATCTCGGCCGGGGTGGAAGACATCGACGCAAGGCATCACGGCCATGGAGAAGCTGCCCAAGGCGGCGCGCGAGTATCTGGCGTTCCTGGAGAAGGAGAGCGGAGCTCGGGTTGGGATGGTGTCGACCGGACCCGATCGGGATCACACGATCTTCGTGGACGAATTTGCCGAAGCAATCAAGGCGGCGGCGGAGAGCAGTTCTTAGCTGTTAGCCTTTAGCTCTTAGCTGGATCGGAACGATCCCGGCTGAATGCGGAGTGTTGTGGAATCCCACCCTGACGTCGCAAACAGCGCGACGTTAGGATGGGGCACCCGGCGAGAGTGGGGTAGAGCAAGCTATCAGCTGTCAGTGGGGGTCGTTGAGGGCAGTTAGTCCGTGGGTAAGCCGGGCGGCGGGCGGGACGCCCGACCGGACAGCCGCCGGGACGGCGGCGCTACAATCGACGTTGCTTTCACTGATAGCTGACGGCTGAGGGCTGACAGCTAAGACAACGGAGCGTGGCGATGGTGGTGCTGGCGGTGACGTGGATGGCGAAGGTCGGACGTGAGAATGAAACGACCGCAATCTTTTCGAAGCTGACCGAGGCGTCGCGCAAGGAGCCGGGCTGCGCGATGTACGTGGTTCATAAGCACAAGACGGAGCCGCGCCGGTTCTTCATCTACGAGCAGTACAAGGACGATGCTGCTCTG
>Ga0307475_10002341_pt1 | contig 11415 bp, 12 predicted proteins | sample atmos_gasesECM1C_FD_203317 | JGI IMG/M metagenome (GOLD analysis project Ga0307475, IMG submission 203317) | Hardwood forest soil microbial communities from Morgan-Monroe State Forest, Indiana, United States - atmos_gasesECM1C_515 | ecosystem: Environmental > Terrestrial > Soil > Temperate...
TCTGGTCGGACACGCGCAACGTGAACCCCTTCCCGTTGAACGGCTCGACCCATGACGAGGACATCTTCACCATGAGCGTCGAACTACCGGGGAGGTAATCGGCACCGCCTTCGAGCGCGCAAAATGCGGTCGAAGGTCACCGAGTCGACAAATAAGAGAACTCGGCCTTGTGCCGGGTTTTCTTTTTCGTGGTGCGGACTTTGCAGAGTCTTTGCAAATCCGCGCGTGGACGCTGGCACCTGCGGCATGGGTCGCAGGGGCGGGCAGCACCCGAGGCACCGCCCCAAGTGAAAAGACATTCATGCAGCGACTTTGCCAGCCGCGAGAGCCTGCACGTCGGAAGTTCGTAAAGCCTTGCCGCCGATCGCCCAGTCTCCGCTCTCGAACTCGTTGATCCGGACCCAGGTCACCGGGCGCATATTCTCTCCTTCCACCTCGACCATCGCCTCGGTCACTCGCGCAATGAGGTTCTTCTTCTGAGCCGGCGTGAAAACGTCCTTGATTACATCTATGGTGACGAGCGGCATCTTGTAGTCCTCCGATAATCGGCCAGGGCCCATCCGTGGCCGCGTGCGTAATCCTGACATCGCGACATCGGCTAAGCTTGCAGGATTCCTGTAGAAAATCTGTAGAAGGCGGCTCAAATCCATTTGTGATCCAGATACCGCCATGATCTACCGCTTCGGCGACTTCGAGCTGGATCCAGCCGCAGTGGAGTTGCGCGGTCGCGGTGAAGCTTGCAGCCTCGAGCCCCAAGTCTTTGCGATTTTGACGCTGCTGGTCGAGAACCACGATCGACTGGTCTCGAAAGACGAGATCATCGAGAAGGTCTGGGACGGGCGTGCTGTCTCCGATGCGGCCATTGCGAGCCGAGTGAGGTCGGCACGCCAGGCGCTGGGGGACGACGGCCAGGCGCAGCGTTTCATCAAGACCGTTCACAGTCGAGGCTTTCGCTTCGTCGCCGAGGTTCGTGCCGCGCTGGGCTCGAAGCGGTCGCCAGCGCTGCAAAGTGGAGAAGTCAACGACGGCGCCCACGCGGTGCCGTCGGCGAGGCAGCCGGATCGGGTCTCTCGCCCGTCCATCGCCGTGCTCCCCTTCCGCGTGTCCGCAAAGGAAGAGCGCTTTGCAGCCTTTGCCAGCGCTTTGCCCGATGAGCTGATTTCGGAGCTGTCCCGCCTGCGTTGGCTGTTCGTCACTGCGCGCGGATCATCCTTTCGCCTGCGCCTGGCGAATGCCGACTTCAGCGACATCGGCGCGGTCCTGGGGGTGCGCTATTGCCTTACGGGCGCCATTGAAATCTCGGAGCGACGCCTCGTCGTCGTCGTGGAACTGGTCGATACGCTGGACAGCGGCGTCGTATGGGCCGATCGCTTTTCAGGGCTAATTGACGATGTGCACATGATGCGCGAAGACATACGCGGTCAGGTTCTGGTAGCACTCGACACCCAGATCCCTTTTCATGAGGCCGCGTTGGCGCGCTCGAGCGCCCCTGGCGACTTGGATGCCTGGTCCGCGTATCACCTCGGCCTGCAGCACATCTACCGCTTCAATCGCACCGACAACGCCGCTGCTGCACATCTGTTTCAGCGTGCCGTTACGCTCGACCCGGGTTTTGCACGAGCTCATGCGGGACTGTCGTTCGTTCATTTTCAGACGGCATTCATGCGCTACACGGACGATGTTCCAAGTGAAGTCCGGCAGGCGCGTCATTTTGCGGAGCGCGGACTGGCTCTGGACCCGCTGGACCCGTTCGTAAATTTCACGATGGGACGCAGCTTCTGGCTGAACGGAGACCTCGATAGCAGCCTGAGCTGGCTTGAACGCGCCACGAGCATCAGCCCGAACTATGCGCAAGGCATTTACGCGCGCGCCTGGACCGAGGTTCTCGGTGATCGAGCAAACGACGCACGCAGGCACGTCGATCTTGCCATGCGGCTGAGTCCGATCGATCCGCTCTACTACGCGATGATGGCTACGCGGGGATTCACCCACATGGTCAGGGGTGAAGATGCGGAAGCGGCGGACTGGACCGAGCGCGGTGCTCGTGCGCCCGGCGCGCATGTTTTAATCGCGATGATTGCGGCGGCGGCGCAGTCTCTGGCCGGTCATCCGGCGCGCGCTGAATGGTGGGCGGCGAACGTTCGCGAGCGAAACCCGGCGCTGAGTCGGGATGATTTCTTTCGGGCCTTTCCGATGAAGTCGGAGTCGGCGCGAACCAGGGTGCTGCGCGCTCTTGTGCAACTCGGATTTTAAGTTCGAAGTCGGCTGGTCTCAGGCCGCGCCCATTTGGTAGCCCGGCGTCGAACGCGACAGCGCCAGCTCCTCCTCGGTCATGTCCGTGGCTATGCCCTCGAACAGCGGCGTGGACAGGTAGCGCTCGCCTGTATCCGGCAGCATCGCGCACAGCACTGACCCATTCGGCGCATGCTCGGCTACCTGTGCGGCCACCGCCACCGTCGCACCGCCGGAAATACCGGTGAAGATGCCCTCCTCGGCCGCAAGCCGCCGCGCCCAGGCGATTGCGTCCGGGCCAGACACCGCGATCAGCTCGTCAAAGTACAGCTTGTCGATGGCCTCCTGCAGCACGTAGGGGATAAAGTCGGGTGTCCAGCCCTGGATCGGGTGGGGCGTGAAGGCCGGATGGCTGGCCGCAGGCGAATGGTCCTCGGCGCGCTGCTGTGCCACGCCGCTGCTCACCAGCGCCGCGATCGACGGCTCGCTCAGGATGATTTTCGTCTGTGGCCTTTCGCGGCGAAGCGCGCGGCCCACGCCCGTGATCGTGCCACCGGTACCGTAGCCCGTGACCCAATAGTCGAGCCTTTCGCCGGCGAAATCGGCGAGCAGCTCGCGCGCGGTGGTGTTCTCGTGGATGCGTGCATTGTCGGCGGTCTCGAACTGGCGTGCGAGGAACCAGCCGTTGGCCTCGGCCAGTTCCTTGGCCTTTTGATACATGCCTATGCCCTTGGCTGCACGAGGCGTCAACACCACCTTGGCCCCGAGGAAACGCATCAAGCGCCGGCGCTCGATGGAGAACGAATCGGCCATCGTCACAACCAGTGGGTAGCCCTTGGCTGCGCACACCATCGCCAGCCCGATGCCGGTGTTGCCGCTGGTGGCCTCGACGACCGTTTGCCCGGGCTTCAGGTCGCCGCGCCGTTCGGCCTCTTCAACAATGCTGATTGCCAGCCGATCCTTTACGGACGCAGCAGGGTTGAAGAACTCGGCTTTCACATACAGGTTGACGTGCTTGGGCGCGATTCGGTTGAGTCGGATGCAGGGCGTGTTGCCGATCGTGTCGACCACGCTGTCGTAGAGGCGTCCTTGGCCCTTGGTTGTGCGTGAGGCGTTGCCGCTCATATTTTCCCCTCTGAAAGTGCCTCGGCGCACCGTCGCGCCCTCGCGTGCATTGCGCGCCAGCGTCACCGAATTTCGCCGTGACCGCAATCAATGCTACCGGATACGGCAGGTAAGGGAGCGCGATCTGTGCGGACCCGCACTTGTCGGCGCTTTTCGTCGGTGGTATGGTTAGCTAAGTCTAGCTAACACACCCAGAAGAGGCGTACCATGGCGGTCGTCAACATGCTCAAGGCTAAATCGTCGCTATCCCGGTTGGTGGAAGCTGTCGAGAGCGGTGCCGCGCGTGAGATCATCATCGCGCGCAACGGCAAGGCGGCGGCAAAGCTGGTTCCGATAAGCGGCCCCCTCGCTGGCAAGCGCATCGGCGTTGCCAAGGGGAAGTTCCGTGTCCCCGCGTCGATCGATCAGCCTAACGCCCGCATCGCCCGCCTATTCTTGGCGAGGGAGCGATGAATCTGCTGCTCGACACGCACATCGCTCTGTGGGCTATCGCCGATGACCGTCGTTTGCCGAGGGACGCTGCCGCCTGGATTGCCGATGGTGCGAACTCGATATGGGTGAGCGTCGTATCAGTCTGGGAGATCGCGATCAAGCATCAGGTGGCTAGGAAGAGCATGCCGATTTCGGGGCGGCAGGCGTTGGGTTACTTCCGGGAAGCGGGATATCGCGTGCTCGAAATTCGGCCCGAGCATGCGGCTGCCACCGAAGACTTGCCGGCAGTCCATGCGGATCCGTTTGACCGGATGCTCGTCGCCCAGGCCGAGGTGGAGCCGCTTAAGCTTGTTACCAGCGACGCGCTGCTGGCGAAGTACGGGAAGAGCGTCATCGCCGTCTAGCCTGTCGCTGTTGGTAACGGCTTACGCGGGTTCAGGCCGGCCTTGGTCCGAAGCGAATTCTCGACTCGAGTCTTCTACGGCGTGGTAAGTCTGCTCCGCGAGTGCGTCAAGTTCTCAGATCGGACCCTGAGCCGACATTAGCGCTTCTCGAAAGGTCGCTTGCGAGTCGGCCTTCGAGTCCAGCCGCAAGGAGCTGTCGATGTCGAGATCGTCGATTACCACTGAAGGAACGTTGTCGTGAGCAGAGTGAGGAAGCTACCGCCGGTCAGCCCAGGCGAGATGCTGATGGAGGAGTTCCTGAAACCCATGGGGATCTGGAGCGCACGCGCGGCACGATGGCGAAGGCCTTGGGCAAGATTCGGCCTTGGTTCGAAGCGAATTCTCGACTCGAGTCTTCTGGGGCGCAGTAAGACTGCTCCGCTAGTGCTTCAAGTTCTCAGATCGACCCATAGGCGGCATACCGAAGCTTGCCTCAAGCGGGCGCTCGGCGAAGCAGCCTCGCCGCCCGCCCGGGCAAGCGTCAGGAGGTAGTGAGCCGACGGCGGCGCAAGAACCCATCGACAGATAGCGACCCTGCACCGCCAATACACAGGGCGATAAGACCAGCGAAATAGAGAAGGTCAGTCTCATACCCGGGCTGCCCGAAGTGCGCACCGGCAGCGTCGAAAGACTGGAGCTTGATTGAACTAAAGCCGTTCGGAAGGTGAACAGTAAATATGGCCACAAGCAGGATAAAGAGCATCGGGGGCGTTGCGAGCGGCACGAATGCACCGACAAAGATTAATATGCCTCCGACGATCTCAACGATGATTGTCGCCCAGCCGGCTAGGAAAGCGGCGGGAACGCCTATCGCGTGTAGCACACCGATGAAATCTTGCGGTCCCCGCGCCAGCTTGGCATAGCCATGCTGCATGAAGCCAAAACCGACTATCAGACGGATCGGAACGGCGTACCATCCCGCGGGAACCGGCAAAGGTGAGATCGCGAAATGGCGGAGACGGCTTAAAAGGTTCACGTGCGATCCGGTTCCTTGGTTAGGCATCTCGCCGCCTCAATCGCGGCACAGGGCAACAGTGTCGGGACGCAGCGTTACGAATCGATTGCGCAGACCGGCCCACCAAATACATCCGTAACCTCGTGCCAGCGTCGGTGTCAATGACCGCTCCTGGGCCGAGAGCGCCAGTCCGCTTTCGGACATCCGCACCACCTTCGTGCCCAGGCCACGGCCCTGATATCCGGGGTGGACCGCAACGTCGTACACGAACGCGTGGTATTCGCCGTCTGTGATCGCGCGTCCCACACCCACAAGACGGTTCCCGTCGAATGCGTAGCAAACCACCTGGCTGTTTAGGAAGGCGCGGCGCAGCTTGTCTCCCTTGCGCCCACCAAGATTCGTCAGCGCGAACAACGCTTCGAGTTCCTGCCAATCCACCCTGGAGTGGTCTTCGTGAAACTCGATGTCCGGCAGGTTCGATTCAGCGGTCTTGGTCATGTCGTCTCGCGCGCAGCGCCTGGATCGTGGAGCCCTACCCACCTGCTGCTGGTGGTCAACAGACCGGGGATGGTGAGGGAAAACCGAAACCTGGGCGCGAGCACGCGGGGGCTGAATCAACCGATGGCAAGCCGATCAGCTCGCTGTCAGACTCGACCAGCAGGCACGACCTCTGGTTAATTGCGAGTTGCAGTGCCTCTTCACGGCGCACGCTCGACGTGGCAAACGCATCACAGCGCACGAGCGCAGCAAGATCCGACGGCTCAGCCTTACGAATGGTGCACTCGGACGTGACTCGCATGCCGGCTAAGCTAAGCTGCCCGCTCTGCTAGCTTTAGGCCGCGCGAACAAAGACAGGGGCACCGCCGAAACTCGACGGACCGCTTTCGAGCAATTCTCAGGCATCCCTTGGATGTCTCCTCCTGGCCGATTCCGTCAGGTAGCGAGGTCCGCCCCGCCATGTTGCCAAACGTCGCTCCCAGGCGCAATGCGGACGCTGGAGGATCCGATGACCGGTGTACAGCAGTCAGCGGACGTGGCCGTTGCGCCCGGAAAGCCGACCTGCTTTCACCTTGTCGACCCAAACCAGTCATCTGAGTCGGGCGATTGAGCACCGCAGAGCGGTCGTTCGACGATCAGAGCCCAGCGTCGCACTGCGGCCAAATGGGTTGATGGGTCACGGCATCGTCATTCGACACGGATCCGGTATCTCAACCCTGGCTTGGATCCGAATTGGGGCGGCTTTACGAACTTCTCGTAGAGCGTGCCTCCGGCAGCCTCGATGACTCTTTGCGAGGCCATGTTGTCGGGATCCGTCGTGATCTCGACAAATGGCAGGCCGACATCCTTCGCCTCGGAAAGCAACAGGCGCAAGGCTGCCGTGGCGTAGCCTTTCCCTTGCTTCCACGGAACGACCGCATATCCGATGTGGCCGAGGCAATGCGGTGGCAACTCTGTTGTTCCGGGCTGCCACCTGAAACCAATGCTCCCACAGAACTCTCCGTCCCACATCCAGCGGCGGAAGCCGGGAATTCTCGCGACTACGGATCCGTCAGGCAAAGTGACAGGGGCGCCCTTGGCCTCACGATCTTCCAAGCTTGCAAGAAAGGCATCCGCATCGCGCTTAATCCGTTCAAGTTCCTCGCGCCCGGCGATTGCTCCACGGGAGCTGTCCGCTGACCAACCTCGCTCCAACGCGGCGACGTAGCTAGCGAGATGTTCACGTGCCGGACGCACAAGTCGCATAGTCACGCTGTTTGAGGCGCCCCCAAAGCAGACGTTCCCGATTGTCCGGTCATGGCCGTCAGTCGAATTTCGCGACCGCCAGCTTTCACCTGAGGCCTAAGGACGGTCTCAATCCTGTAGTGGACATCCAACGGCGACCGACCGCAATACCTACCACTGCGGCCGGCTGCGCAGTGGCCCCGATACCCGACGCCTTCTCGCGCACACGACCAACAGCAGCCGTAGCGGGTGAATCCAAAGCTGACTTAGGAGTGACGATCCATATTGTCAAGGCCGCCGGTCATTGCGAGCGCCAGATTCTCGTGTGACCGTCGCCGCGGCAAATTGATGCCTCCGGAGTACCTCCGTTGGCACCATCTCCAAGTGACCCATATACATGCCAAGTGCTATTTACGAGGACTGCCTGGTAAGGTTCGTATTTCGCGATTTCCTGTCTGAACATCTCTGGCCGTCCGGATACCATCCAAGCGTTCTTCGCACGCCTGATAGCCTCTTCCGGAGACTGAACAGAAGGCGTTGCATGCGCCGGTGTCGAGTCGCATTCGAACGCAACGGCGTCCCTTCCAACTGATTGACGCGGATCTGTCGACCGGTCGCAAGCCGCATTCGTTGCAAGCACCTGACCGAGAGTCGTTAGGAATGTAGCGCGAGCCGATTCAGACAGAATGCGAACACCTGGTCGCGGACCCGAGAGCCGAAGCTCATTGTCGAAGTAATAGCGATCCTGCCCAAGTCGCAGTCCGATTCGCACCTTGTATTCGTCAAAGGGCGATCCGTCCTCGGGGAGCGCGCTTTCGATGAGGGTCGAAAGGAGGACATACTCGCTCTTCGTGAGTTCCCCGCGACAGGACATTGTCCAGATTTGGTTCCGTCCAACCGCAACAAGCGTCTCCCCTTCCAAGGGAAGGTAGGCCACTTCACCTTCAGCCGCGGAGGCCAGTGCATAGCTAAAGGCCAGCGGGATAGCCGCGACACCTAGTCGGCAGTGAGCAGCGATCTTCATTTGCCTCATATGCTCGTTGACGGTGGGCCACTAATGTTGGGTTTACGGCGCAATTTCTGTTGTGCTGCGAATGACCGCACCTGGCCGATAGCGCCGATTTCCGGAAGTGTCGTGAGCATTCTGCCACCGGTCGCGATGTGGTGGACAACGGTCATTGCGGGCCTTAGCGACGGCTTGTCCTCCGGAACCGGACCAGGCGTCGGATTCTCGATACCGGTCGCATTTCCGCGCTGCCGACCCGAAGCGGGTACCAGACAGCGGCAGCTTTCTAGAGTCCTAGCAGGTGGACCGGCGCCATGGCGGCGAGCGCCGCCACGATCTGCAGGGCGAAAACATAGATTGTCGGCCGAGGCACGCGCGGAAGCCATCGAATCACGAAGTAAGCCAGGATTGGCACCTGCCCCGCCATGAGCAGTTGCCAGATGTGGGCAACGGCCCCTTCATCGGCGTCGCGGACAACCACTCCCGATGCCGCGACGATGCTAGCGAGCACGATCGCCAGCGCCGCAATTGACATCGCCATAGGCATGAAGGCGCTGGGCCTCTTGCTTAATGTAAGAAACGAATCGGGGTACTGGTTCATGACGACTCCAGATTTCGTCACCGGGACGACATATTCGATTGAATTCCGCAATCCGAAGGTCTGGACGTGGCCGATAGCGCCGATTTCCGGAAGTGTCGCGAGCATTCTGCCACTGGTCGCGATGTGGTGGGCGGTTCGTCCGAAGCGGTCTTACCGAGATAGCAGTCCTGCACCCGTCGCTTCGGACATGCCATGTCAGTGCGCACCAACGATCGACAATGGTATTAACCAACAGGCGATCAGTCCGAGTTCGAGAGCCAGCCCTATGGCAATCCGAATGAGTAAAGCACGGCCCCTTAGCCTAAGCGCCCAAAGGACAAGCGGCCAGACGAACCATGTCGGCGTAAGCAAGAGGGACCCGAAAGCTAGCTCGTGCGTGGCCATCTTGGGAGCCCAGTGACTGTCGACACTCCAGGCAGCCAGCAGACCGATCGCAGGATGCAGCACGCACAGCACAGACGCGATCTCTTGACCTGCCCGCACCATTCCCGCCTCCACTTTGTCCCGTGAATGAAACGCGCGTGACTCCGATTTCAACCTCGGTCCGATACCACGACAACCGCTCCAGAGCCATTCGGCAGCGTGATCTCGTTGCAGGCACCGTCGACACCCGATGCCCGGCCGGCCGCGCACCACACGGCGAACGCCAACGCGAATCTTCAGGCACTCGACGCCGAAAGCAGGTTATGCCGAGGGATTATTTCCTTGCCGACTGCTGGACAATCGGTTGCAGGGCGAGCTTTCCGGCAACCGTCAGTTCTCCGCACCGGAAGATCGACGGAACCTCGAATCCAGGCAGACTCTGCCAGTTGTAGTAGATGGTCGCGACGAGCTTGCCGTCGTTCACGAACACTTGAAAAGCCTCCCGCTCCGTTCGAACCAGCCTCTCACGTTTCTCGTCGTGGATCGGGCAGGACAGTTGGGAGTTGGGGAAACCCCACTCGGTGAGCCAGCATGGCTTTGCGCGGGTACAAAGGGCGAGCGCGCGCTCGCCCAGGCCTTCGATGCGCTCCGAGACCGGGCGGCTCGGATCCTGGTTGCTCGGATAGAAGTGGGCGCCGTATCCGTCGACCAGTTCGTCCAGGCCGTTCCGTTGCAAGAATTGGAGCGTAGCCGGGGCACTGACCCCATCCAACTTCTGACCGGGCCGCCTTCCCGGCGGTCCGCTGTCAGCCAGTCCTGCCGAGATGATGGGTGTGCGGGTGTTCAACCTCGAGCGATCGCGCACGTCCTTCAGCACCGCCAGCATCTTCAGATACGCGCGATAACTGGCCGCGATCGCGCGCCCCTCCGGATCGTCGGGGTTGTCCAGCTCGGCCAGTCCGAGTTCGCGCCCGGACGCGAGCGTGGGGTCGAAGTCGCCATTGAAACCCGCTGTGTTGATCTCGTTGCCGAGTTCGAAGGCGGCCAGGTACACGCCACTGGACTCGAGTGTTGCGAGTTGGGCCTCGAGCCAAACCTTGTATTTCACCGGATCGGCGCCCGTGATCCCCGGCTCGACCCATTCCAAGCCCAGCGACTGATCGGCAGCACGCATGTGCGCTGCGCTGCCTCCCGCGGTGGGCGGAACCCCAGCAAGGACGCGAATGCCGTTCTGCCAGGCACGTATCGTGAAATGGGCGAACTTCGGTCCGATTCCGGAGCGAACGACTTTCACACCGTTCTGGCGCAACTCCTCGACCAGCGCGTCTTGCTGTTGTTCGTTGAGACGATCGGTGCCGGTGACGTTCACTCCGACCACGACCTCGAACGCGTTGGCGTGAGATCCAGCGAGGCTGAGCAGGGTCCCGGCGATCGCAAGGAAGCAGATCTTCGGCACGGCGTTAGGTCGATCGTAAGCGGTCGTTCGTCTACTTCCGCTCATGGCCGATAGCGCCGATCTCCGGAAGTGTTCGTGAGCATTCTGCCACCGGTCGCGATGTGGTGGACGCCGGTCATTGCGGGCCTTGGCGACGGCTTGTCCTGCGGAACCGGACCAGGCGTCGGGTTCTCGATAGCGGTCGCATTTCCGCGCTGCCGACCCGCTGCGGAATTCAGACAGGGAAGATTCGCGGCCGAAAAGCGGACATCGGAATTTGGCGTTCGTATGTCGGTGCGTACGGGCAAGGCTGACGTTGTTTTCGAAGGCCGACTTGCCGTACGTTCGAAGTGAACACCGATAGCCCCGCGATGGCCGCGACCGCCACCAACGGCACGGCAACGGCGAAAAGTCGCTCCCGTCTTTCTCTCTCGAGATCACTCATGCCGCATTCCGGAGTGCATGGACGGTGAGTTGATGCGCGCGGTCCGCCTGACCTCGGGGCCGAGGCGATTATGAGATCCAGAAGGCCAACCGGGCTGCGACAAATTGTCGCATCGCGTCTGTCGAAGTTGCCGGGGAAAATCGAGACTCAAAGCGCGAGAGAGGGTGAGTTACATGACTTGTCGTCTTCTTCCCTCAGCGTATCGGGAACGGCTGGAGGCGTCCGCCAGTCGCGCAGCGGACGCGCGCTTGCGCGCGCGTTCTGCCGGACTGTTGTCGCTCTCGATTGTCTTACTTCTGCTGATGGCCCCGATGGTCGGCCGTGCGGCCGTATTCGGCAGCGTTCGCGGCATCGTGCACGATGCGGAGCATCGCCCGGTCCCCCACGCGAGCGTCGAGCTGAAATCCGCAGCTTCCGGCGCGGTCGCGAGCACTGAGACCGACTCGCAGGGACGGTTCGCCTTCCCTTCCATTGCACTCGGCGACTATGCGCTGACCGTGCGAGCCGAGGGCTTCGTGACCGCTGTCCAGTCGGTCACGCTAGTCTCCGGGGCATCGCCTGTCGCACACGTACAGCTCACGAGCGGTGCGCCGATCGAGACGGTGACCGTGGAAGCCACGGCGACCGCCACGATCCCGGACTCGGTGACGCCGACG
>Ga0307475_10002342_pt1 | contig 11415 bp, 9 predicted proteins | sample atmos_gasesECM1C_FD_203317 | JGI IMG/M metagenome (GOLD analysis project Ga0307475, IMG submission 203317) | Hardwood forest soil microbial communities from Morgan-Monroe State Forest, Indiana, United States - atmos_gasesECM1C_515 | ecosystem: Environmental > Terrestrial > Soil > Temperate...
GTTGAGGGAAGGCTCCGCTCAGAATCTTCGACGTGAGCCACGCTCGGATTTGATCGTCGGTTATCGAAAGGGGCGCCGTCTCGGCCAGGTGCTGCGGCGGCAGCGTCGAGAGTGGGCCGGCTCCGTATTCGGCCGTCGCGCCGTTCCAGTACGACGTGTCTGCGACCATTTGCGCGATGAAGGCATCGATTGCGTCTGCTAGGGGATCGCCCGCGAATGAAATCGGGACCAGCTGCGGCGCCGTCATGACGGGGCCCTTCTGGTCTTGGACCTGTGGCATCGGCGGGTGCGGCGCAGGATAGGGACCGTGCGTGTCGGCGGTGCTCGACCCGCATGCCGAGAGGGCGGCTAAAAGCAAGGGTTTGAGGAGCTTCATCTGGGCGTATCGAGCAAGCTTACGCCGATTCTTGACGACGACGAAGGGCGCCAGGGTCGTGGTGATGGCGGCGTTGACGCAGACCGGCTGCGGGGAGCACCACGCGGCATCGGTTCCCGTTGAGGTCACAAAGGGACTCACCACACGAATGCCCGTGGTCTTTTAGTCGTACTGGAACGAGTCGATGAGCCAGTGCGCATACGTGAAAGGTCCGGTGTCGAGCTGCCACGTGACTTCCACCTCGAACGGCACGCGCATGCCCGCGAAGGTTCGATAGTCCTTGTAGGTGCCGCCCCACGGCCGCAGCTCTCCCTTGTCCTTGAACCGTTCTGCGCTTGCGCTCGCCGGGAGGCCATCGGGGCCAAACTCGAACACGCACGAGACCTCTTGGCGACCCACATGTAGCGTTGCTCGCGAATGGTGCGCGTCGATCGGCGACCATCGGACGAACCGCCCGTCGAAGAGTGTGGTTGGGAACCACGGCATCTCGGCCAGAAGGCGAAGCGCCGCTCCTTGATCGATCGCCGGACCGCCTTCATCGAACACGCGGATGCTCGACTCGAGCATGACGCGCATGCGGCCTTCGCCAGATACATCCGTGTCGCATGCATCGATCCAAAGGCCAGGTGCCATGCGAACGCGCGCCGACCAAACGTAGCCCGGAGGATCGGTCGAGAACAGTTGCGTGCCACGGATGGGGAGCGGCTTGGCACCGGGGCTCGTGCGAAAGGTTCCACCATGACGCATGAGCGCCGTCTTCACGGGGGGTCGATTGCCTACAGCGAGGCTGCGGTAGCGCGCGACGGGTGGCGGCAAGTCGTCTACGGATGGGGGTGCCTCGCGCGATGGGGTCGCCGCCAGGAGGTCTCTTCTTGCGCGGCTAACGTGGTTCTTGAAACGGACGCTGTTGATCGCCACGACGAGGCCGGCGGCAGAAACAAGAAGGAGCACTATCCAGAACGCGACCCACATGTCCTTTGCCGCCGCTTTCCTGAAACACGGTGCGCTATGCCTGGCTCGAACGCCTCACCGCCGGTGCGAAGGCGCGCGCGGTTAGCGCATCCAGCCGACGCCCACGAGCGCAATTACGATCCCAAGTCATCACGACCTTGAGATCCGGATCTTCTCCCGCTGAACGGTAACCACGGCGGCCGCCTGGAGGTCCGCCGCATGGCGCGCAAGCACGTCCTTTCATCATCGCGATGCGCCGGATGGCACGGACATCGGGTAGGCGCACGAGGCCGCAATGGGTCGCGCTTGCGCCGAAGACCAACGTGCCGAAGTCCGTGTCGATCGTGACGAGAATGCGTTTCTCCTTGCGCCGCGAGTTGTAAAAGAGCTGCATCGCCGGGGTCGGGCCCGAGCGAGGACGCTTCCACTACGTCATGACCTTCACCGCGCAGCCACTCTGCGAGACGACGACCGGCGCAGCGATCGACCAGGAATCTCACGACCCCGTAAGTCGAACTGCGTCCAGGGAATCGTTTGCGATTACCGCATGTGCGTAAGCGATGCACGCACGGACATCGTCGGGTTCCAAACCCGGACAGTCGTCAACGAGTCCCTCCGGACTTTCACCTTGAGCGAGAAGGCTCAGGATGAGTTCGACGGAGATCCGCATCTGCCGAATCGTCGGCTTACCTCCGAAAATCTCGGGGTTTACGGTAATGCGCCGCAGGAGCTCTGGGTCCGTCATCCTCTTCTAAGGCTAGCACGACACCGGATCGCACCGCGCCGGCCCGGTGGTCGCCGAGCGCACCAGGGCCAGGCCGACTTTCTCCTTCATAATCCCGCAAGACGTCGGGAGGCGCCTCCAATTTGGAGGGGTGGCGCAAACACCTTCTCGTGGACCTCCCTCTCGGCCGCCCGGCAGACGGCTATCTAACCGGGTTATGGTTCCCCCCTGCACGTTGCGGACACCAGCTTTGCCGACTTCTCCCCTCCGGCTGGGCTGGGCTATCTGCCCGCGTTGCGGTTCCCCCTCTGCCACCCAGCGCAAACGGCGGTCTTCGCGACTCTCTTCCTTCGGCTGGGCTGGGCTATCTAAACTTTGCACTCATTGATTCACCCCGCTCGCCAGGAAACCGCCGTCGACGACGAGCACTTCGCCGTTGACGAAGCTGGCAGCGTCCGACGCCAGAAACACCGCGGCACCGACGAGCTCCTCGACCCGCCCGAACCTCTTCATGGGCGTTCGCAGCAAGAGCTCGCGGCCGCGCGGTGTCTCGTCGAGCAGCGCCTGGTTCAACGCCGTTCGAAATACGCCGGGCGCAATCGCGTTGACGCACACGCCTTGGGCCCCCCACTCGACGGCCAGCGACTTCGTGAGTGCAGCGGTGGCCGCCTTGCTGGCCGAGTAGGCGGCGACTTCGAAGAGGGACACAAACGACGTGAGCGATGCGATATTGATGATTCGACCGTAGCGGCGTTCGATCATCCCACGCCCAAAGACCTGGCAACCGCGCAGGGTCCCCGTCAAGTTGGTGTCGAGAACGTCGTTCCACTGGTCCTCGGTGACATCGAGCGTGGGCTTGCGATGGGTCTTGCCCGCACAATTGATCAGAATGTCGACCTTGCCCAAAGCCGATGTGACCTCCGCGTTCAATCGCTCCAGTGAGGAGCGGTCCTTGACGTCCGACGGGATGCGCAAGGATCGCCGGCCCTTGACTTGGATATCGCGGGTGACGCTCTCCACGAGCTCCGCGCGCCGGCTCGATGCGACGACGTCCGCCCCCGCATCCGCGAGCCCGAGGCTCAGGGCACGACCGATCCCATCGGTCCCGCCCAGCACAACGGCGACGCGGCCGTCGAGGCGCATCGACTGCCCCGGCACAGACATTTGCGGACGCATCGTCATAGCTTATAGGCCCGTTTGGCGAGGTTGTAGGCAAGATCGACCGCCAGCTCGCCCGCCTCGTCTTCATCGAGGCGGTGATCGGCAACCCACTTGGCCAAAAATCCACAATCGACCCGGCGAGCGACGTCGTGCCGCGCGGGGATCGAGGGGAATGCGCGCGTGTCGTCGTTGAACCCGACCGTGTTGTAGAAGCCGGCGGTCTCGGTGGTTCGCTCGCGGTACAGGCGCATGCCCTCGGGGCTGTCGAAAAACCACCACGCCGGCCCTATCTTCATGGCCGGATAGTGACCCGCAAGAGGTGCGAGCTCACGCGAGTACGCCGTCTCGTCGAGCGTGAAGACGATCAAAGAAAGACGGCGGTCGTTTCCGAACCTGTCGAGAAGTGGCTTGAGCGCACGGACGTAGTTGGTCGAGGTCGGAATGTCGGCGCCCTTGTCGGAGCCAAAAGTACGGAAGACCGTGGGGTTGTGATTGCGAAATGACCCGGGATGAATCTGCATGACGAGTCCGTCATCGATGCTCATCTTGGCCATCTCGGTCAACATTTGACCGCGGAACCGCTCCGCCTCTTCGGGCGAGCCGCCGCCGCCCACGACCTTTCGGAAGAGTGCCTCGCAGTCCGATGTCGAAAGATCGAACGTCGCCGCGGACGGGTGCCCGTGGTCGGTCGACGTGGCGCCGAAGGAGGCGAAGTACTGGCGGCGATTGGCGAGGGCGCGCAGGTACCCCCGCCACGTCTCGGTGTTCTCACCGCTCACCTCGCCGAGCTTGGCAACGTTGGCTGCGAAAGCGGGGTGTTCCGGATCAACGACTGGATCGGGGCGAAACGCGGTGATGACGCGCCCCTTCCATCCCGACTGCCGAAGTTTGCGGTGGTGCGCGAGCGGGTCGAGCGGCGATTCGGTCGTTGCCAGCACTTCGATCTTGAATCGCTCGAAGAGCGCGCGGGGTCGGAATTCCGGGCGCGCGAGACAGTCTGCGATGCGGTCGTAGACGCGGTCGGCCGACTCGGGAGTGAGCCGCTCGACGACGCCGAAGACTTCGCTCAGCGCGTGGGTCAACCAGATTCGCGATGGTGTTCCCCGAAAGAGGTACCAGTTCGCCGCCAACACGCGCCAAACTTTGCGCGCGTCGTGCTCGACGGGCCCGTCATCGGTCCGCGACACCCCGAGGGACTCGAGCGAGATGCCCTGGCTGTAGAGCATCCGCAGGACATAGTGATCGGGAATGACGAGAAGCGCCGACGGATCGGCGAACGGCTCGTTGTCGGCAAACCAAGCCGGATTCGTGTGGCCGTGGGGGCTCACGATGGGCAGATCCCGAACGCCTTCGTAAAGGCGGCGGGCGATTGCGCGCTCGGTGGGGTCTGCGGAAAAAAGGCGATCGCCGGAGGTGAGGGAAGTGGCTTTCATTGGGGGGATCTCAAGGTTGTCACTTGCGCTTGGAAGGGATCTCGCCGCAGCCGGTAGAGCGTTTCGCCGGCCTTGGGGACATAGAGCCGTCCATCGCCACGTCCATGCTTCCACGCTTCGACGTCGATCGTCCGGTGGTCAAGGTAGCCGAGGTTGAGCGCGCGGCACTCCTCCTCCGGGATCTGGGTGGCCAGCGTGACCGTGATGCGTGGGCGTTCGACACCGCCCTCAAATGTGCCGACGCCCTTCACGTGCGTCGAGTGCGCCAAGACGCTGCGCGGGACGCCAGCGAACCTGGCCATCTGCTTCACGAAGTAGTCGCGCACGTGGTAGCCGACGCTCCGGATCCCTTCGCCGTGCGTCTGCGAAACGCGCGCGATGTGCGGTGCATAGATGATTAGCTCTCCGCCGTCGGCAACGACCGGCTCGAGCTTGTACGCGCACTTGCCGCCGACCCAGAGCTCGTCGTACATCGCCGGGGCGCAGCTCAAGACGGACTGGAAGGGTTGCTCTTCGTAAACGATGTGCAAATCGCGCGACAGATCGGCCGCGGCGCTCCACGCTTCCTCGGGCTCTCCGACGTAAAGGCCGACGAGGTCGCCGTCATGGACGACCAGGCTCGCGCACTTGCGTTCGACGGGCACGAAGGAAGCCGCCTTGTCGACGATCGCGCGAACGGAGGTTCGCTTGGTGCCTATGATCACGGGACTGGTAATGAGCGCCGCCAGCCAGTGGAACATGTCGATGATCTCGGGCCCCGAGATCCCCGGAAAGAGGTATTTGTTGCCGCCCGAAAAGCCGACGACCTCGTGCGGGAACGTCGGGCCGATGATGAGGAGAAGGTCGTAATCGAGCACGAGCCGATTGATGGTGACGTTCACCGCCTCCGTCATCCGTCCACCCGAAATCGCGCTCACCTCGTCGGCGGCGATCTTCCCGATCGAAACGAGCTGCTCGGGGTCGGACCAACGGTGGTTGAAAAAGCGCGTAGCTCGGTACGTTTCGTGCCGATCACGGTCCGTGATCCCGAGCCGGCGGTTGATGGCCTCGTCGCTCATCGGCGGGTGCGTGCCCAGCGCGATGAGAACGTCGAGCGCGGCGCCCTCGCGCGCGAGCACGCTGTGCCAGACACGGAACATCATGTCGAGGGGCGCCGTTCGCGTGTGATCCGGCACGATGGCCAGGACGCGCTTGCCGCGGACGTTCCATTGGGCGGCCTCCCGCGCGCACAGGACGCGCACGTCATTCTCGCTGAGAGCAACCCGGTCCTTGCCGGCAGCCGTCATTCCATTCACGCTAGCCCACGAGGCCTTCGCTTGGAGGTGCTAGTCATTGCAGCCAGCGTCGCCGGTGTCGATTTGTTGAATATTCCACTGTAGACGGAAGAAGCCGTTGCCTCAGCGGAGGTCGACAGCCGTCGCAACGCCAAGGAGTGCGCTCATGTCTGAGAGAATTCTTGCCGGCAAAGTCGCTTGGGTGACGGGTTCTTCCCGCGGGATAGGACGCGTGATCGCGAGTCACCTGGCCAGCCTCGGCGCAGAGATCGTCGTGCACGGCACCAGCCGTGAGTCGGCGCGAGCTTTTGGTGAAGCCGAGTCGCTCGATGCGGTGGCGCAAGGCATCGCCGCCGAAACCGGCCGCGACGCTTTCGCCGTCCATGGTGATCTGACCGACGAAACGCGCGTCGACCAGTTGGTCGCAGCCATTCGAGACCGATTCGAACGGATTGATATTTTGGTGAATTGCGCCGGCGGCGACATCGGCGTGCAGGGGACCATGGGGGAAAACGCCGGCAAGCCGCTGAAGAACGACGCGGTTCAAGTTTCGGTGGCTGACGTGCGCAAGGTCCTGGATCGAAACCTACTGACTTGCATCTTGCCGTGCCGAGCGATCGCGCCACAGATGATGGCCCGGCGCAGCGGGTGGATCGTCAACATCGGAAGCGTTTCGGGCCTTGCGGGCTCCGAGGGCGGAGCCATCTACGCAACGGCCAAGGCAGCGGTGCACGAGTACACACGATGTCTGGCGGCGCAATTGCGTCCGTACAACGTATATGTCAACGCGGTTGCGCCCGGCGCCACGGTTACGCCGCGCTTTCTGGCCAGCCGCACGATTGATGAGAGCCGTAGGGTCAAAGACGGAACCTTGGTCCGTTACGGGTGGCCGCTGGAGATCGCCCGCATCGTCGCCTTTCTCGCGAGCGACGGCTCGTCGTTCATCTCCGGCCAGGTGCTGCGTGCCGACGGTGGCGAACAGCTCTGGCCGGCTTGAATGCCGCCGGATCGATTTGGCGATGTGTCACCACCAAGAGAAACCAAGACACATGACCGAGACATGAAGAGGCGAACTGGCATCGGCGTGGCCTCCCTTTGCATTGTCGCCATGGGCCTGATCTTTGCTTGGAGCGGCCGCGAAACAGCAGCCGTTGCGGCCTGCCCTCCATCCGCCGGCGCCGGAGACGGCGGCGCGGCAGGTCCGGCGGGAATGGGGGATGCGGGGGCCGGACCGATCGCCGGACCCCCCGCGGGGCCGGTAATGCCGATCCCGCACAATGGCTACATTCTCGTTCACGTCGAGAACAAATGCTCGTTTCCTTTGTACATTCACACGGAGGGAGGCGGTGGAGGCCTCAACCCCGCCGATTTCATGCTTGCCGCCGGTGCCGTGCAGGACGCAAGGCCCCCCGATTGGCCGACAGGTTGGGTGATGGCATACGCCGATGCCGCCCATCAGATATTGCTCGAGAAGGCCGAGATGACCCTCGTGCGAGGGACCATCTGGTACCACTTGGGTTATGTCGACGGCATCGCCCTCCCAATAGAAATCGCAGCCTTGGGCGGCGGCGCGGACTGTGGAAAGAGAATCGGCTGCTACGTGGCTCAGAAGCAAATCATGAGCAGTTGTCCGGACAATCTTCTGGTCGGGCAGCGCTGCGTGGCTCCGGCCACCTATTGCACCGATCCTTCGAACCAAGCCAAACCCTACTGCCATTCGCTCGACGCGAAGATTGCAGAATGCGCACAGAAACCACAATGCGCGGCCGCGTCGGGCGCGACGACTGCGCAAGCGTATGACTGCGATCGATTCTTTGGAACAAGCTACAAGTGGTGCGCAGCGATCAATCGCGGCATGCTGGATAATCCGGACGGCGTCGACCCTTCTCTCTTCTACAAGAAGGCCCCGTACAACACCTATGCCGCCTGGCTGCATTCACTCTGCTCCGTATACGCATTTCCTTACGATGACTACGGCGACACCGCGGACGACAACATGCACGCCTGCCGGAACGGGACGCAGATCAACGTGTCCTTTTGCCCGGCAGGGTGACGATGATTTGGAACATGAGCTCATCGGTGTTGGGTTTCGTTTCGCTCGCTGCGCTGGTTTGGTTGGCAGCTTGTACCCAACCGTCCGAGACAAGCAACCTAGGGACGTCTGGCGCAGCCGGGACAGCCAGCGGCAACGGGGCGCCGGCCTCGGGTGACAGTTCGGGCAGCGCCGCCGGCCAATCGACGGGCCCGAGCGGCTCGCGAGCAAGCGGCTCGGGAGCGAGCGCTGGAAACGCGACGGGCGTCGCCAGTGGGGCAAGTCGCGATGTTCCGGACGCGTGCCCGGGCGCAATCGGCGATAGTTCAGTGGCAAGTGGCGGAGGCAGCGGGGCCGCGGTCGGCGGAACTCCTGACGCCGGCGTGTACATGCCCCCCCCGCCCAAGCCGAGCGCTGGTTGTGGGAAGCTAACGCCTGGCGGCGATCAAGTCGTGCGAATGAATGGGCGTACCTTCACGGTGAGCCCCCCCGGGGGCTACAATCCGAAGACACCCCATCGCGTTGTGTTTTCTCATCACGGTTGTGGCGGCGGCGTCGCGTGGCGGCTTCCAGGGCTGGCCCCGGTCATTCACGTCTTTCCGATCGGCGGCGACGGAGCCTGTTACGACGATCAGACCCGGGCATCGCCCGAATATGTATTTTTCGATCAGATTTTGAACTACGTCGAAACCAACTACTGCGTCGACGAGGAGCGGATATTTGCCACTGGGGACAGCAGTGGCGCGTGGATGTCGATCATGTTGGGTTGCCAGCGCGCGAACGTGGTGCGCGCTCATTCGCAGACGGCGGGAGGCTTGCCCATAGCAATCCGGCCTGCGACCGACTGCAAGGGGCCGGAGGCGGCGCTTTTTATTCACGATACGCTCGACGGCAACAACACCATCAACGGCGGCAGGCAGGCCCGGGATCGGCTGATCAAGGCCAATGGCTGCAGCACGGACACCCAAGCTTGGGACATCGCTCCGTGCGTGACTTACCAAGGGTGTTTGCCCGGCTACCCGGTCGTCTGGTGCCAGACAATGGGACTAGGCCATAGCGACAATCCAGGCCTGGCGATCCCCGCGATGACCAAGTTCTTCGCGCAGTTCTGAAAAGATCGTGAATGCGCACCCGGTGCAGGCGCAGCAATCACTTGGTCCAGGTCACTACGTCCCGCAACGGAGTCGCACCGCGACTTCCGGTCGCCGCGACGACGTTCGGACCCGTCCGCCAAGCCACGTTGTGCCAGACGAAGATGTGGTCCGTTCCCGCCTGCTTGCCGAGAGTCGCACCGTTGAGCGAAAGCTCCACGGAATCAAGATTCGAATACACCCGGACATCCGTCGCCACTGCCGGCAAGTTCGCAAACCTGCGGCTGGTGATGTAAACGAACGGCTCCGAGGACCAATTGGCTTTGTACCAGAAAAAGGCGTCCTTTTTCGTCTGCCTGTCGAACGTGACGAGACCTTTGTCGTTCATCCCGGGAGCGCCGCCTTCTTTTCGCCCGTCGCTCGCGAAATCGAACATGTTCCACACGTACTTGCCCCAAAGAAAGGGCCGCCTCTTCATCTCGTTCCAATAGGTCTCGTGGTAAAAGGCCTGGTACTCCTCGGTGTGTTCTCCATCCGTCTGATTGCCGGGACGCACGACGATCGGCAACGCATGCGACTGCGGGTTCGCTCCCGCGCCATATTCGGTGACACTGATGGGACTCGCGGCGTGGGCAGCGTGGATAGCGTCGGCCCATGTTGCGAAGTCGGCCGGGACGCCCTTGTACCAACCCCAATATTCGTTGAAACCGCAGGCGGTCGCATGCCAGTTTACCGTGGCCTCTTGAATTTTCCCGTCCGCGGCGTACGCGGGAATGCGCGTCGGGTCCTCCGCCGGCACGAGGCCCGCGAGGGACACGATCAATTCGTCGGGGCTCGGCCCTGGCTGATGGTTCACCTCGTTACCGACCGCCCAAAAGACGATGGACGGATGGTTGTAGTTTTGCCGGATCAGCTCCGTTAGCTGCTCTTTTGCATTGGCAGCGAACTCGGCAGAGGCATTGATCCGATTGACGATCGGCGGCTCCGCCCAAACGACGAACCCCACGCGGTCGGTCACATCGTAGGTATGCTGCGAGTGTTGGTAGTGCGCCAGCCGCACCGCCGTGGCCCCGATCTCCTTGATGAGCGCCAATTTCGTATCGATTTCCGCATTGGAGAGTGCCCAACCGTGATCCTTTGCGTCTTGGTGCATGTTCACTCCATGCAGATCCAAGTAGGCGCCGTTGAGCGAGAATCCAGTGTTCGGGTCGAGCGCGAACGAGCGCAGGCCGAGCGGCTGTTCGACGAGGTCCGTCACGCCCTCGCTGTCGCTTACTTCGATGAACACGCGATACAAATACGGATCGACGAGCCCATTCCACAAGTGAGGATTCGCGATCGTTGCGGAAAGGACGACGTCCGTGCGGCCGTTTTTCGGCACGGACTTGCTGCTGGAAAATGCCTGAACAACCCTGCTATTCGCGTCGACGATCACGGCGCGAACGGCGGCCGTCTTGTCCGATGCACCGCCGTTCGCAAGCTTTGCCGTCACAGCCAGGCTGGCGGACGCCGAGCTGACATTCGTCTGTTTCAGGTAGACTCCGGGTGAACCAAAGTCCATGACGTCGATGGCCAGCGGATCCGTCGCGAGGAGATGCACGCCCCGATAGAGTCCACCGAAGAAGGTGAAATCACCGCTCAACGGCGGCACGTTTCCCGTGGGGAGAAGAATGTTCCCCGAACTGTCCACGCCGAGGGAATTGTCTACTTTGACCGCAACGAGGTTGTCGGCGCCGACGACTGCCATCCGGGTGATGTCGAAGCGGAAGGTTGCGAAGCCGCCCGCGTGCCGGCCCGCCGGAGCCCCGTTGACGAAAACGTCCGTGATGATGTTGGCGCCATCGAACTGGAGATACAGCTTGCGCTGCGCAAGATCGGAGGCAATGGTGAAGTGCTTTCGGTACCAGCCGACTCCCCGGTAGTAGGGCGTTTGGGGTCCGTCTTGGCCATCCAGGGCGTTCCAGGTGTGGGGCAGGGTGACCGGCGTCCAAGCCGAATCGTCGAAGGACCCGTTGTCCGCCCCGGGCGCGTCTCCTTTGAAGAACTTCCATTGCGCATCGAGGCTTTCGACCCGGCGGCTCGTGTTGGGTGGGGCGTAGATCGAACCCACTCTGGCGTCGGGGCTCGCTACTCGAGCGGCAGAGTGCGCGCAGGAGGCCGCAGCGTTCGCGCAGCCCAATAGCAGCGACGCCGCAAGCACGATGCCGGACCCGCGCGACATGTTCACCGTGGCAATACAGCGCTCATCGGGTATCCGTCAACGCCTTGCGGGCCCGCCGTCCCCAGAATGCCTCGGGAGGGGAGCATCCGCGCCGCGCAGTCGGTTTGGGCCGAGCTCCTCCGGGATCCACGGCCCCGAAGCTCCGGCGGCGT
>Ga0307475_10002344_pt1 | contig 11409 bp, 8 predicted proteins | sample atmos_gasesECM1C_FD_203317 | JGI IMG/M metagenome (GOLD analysis project Ga0307475, IMG submission 203317) | Hardwood forest soil microbial communities from Morgan-Monroe State Forest, Indiana, United States - atmos_gasesECM1C_515 | ecosystem: Environmental > Terrestrial > Soil > Temperate...
TAAGCGTCAAACTGTCAGCAGCCTAGTCGTGGAGTCCCGCGTTGTCAACTAATCCACGCGCCTGATAGACTGCCAGATTCGCGCGTCCGGCCATTTTTGCCACTAGTACCCTGCTTTGACGATCGGTGAAACAAATAGCGTGTGCTGAACGTTGTACAGGTGAGCGCAAATCACACCGTTTCGGTGAAAACCATCAATTGAGGGGTGAAGAATAAGATGAACGTGAGACAGATGACCGCCGAGCCGCGAACGGAACGAGCTTACCGAGTCCACCGCAAGCTCAAAGCGGTGGCGAGAAACGTGAAATACCTCGCCCGGCCCGCATTGGCCGCGTTTTTGGCGCTGTTGATCGGCTGTGGGCCGGTCTGGGCACAAGATCCAGGGGCGCCGCCGCAGCAGCCTGCTCCAACGCAAGAACGGCCCGGGCTACCGACGCCGCAAACGCCGGCGCAAGAAGTTTACACGGCGCCACCGACACACCCTCCGATTCCGGTGTCTCTGGGTGTCGAAAAATATCACTATCGGCACGCACCAAAACCCTTCCCCAACCTGATCGCGCCGTATCGCCCGATCCGAATTCCTGAGCCGGTGATCACCAATTCGCCGCGTATCGACCAGTTGATTCACGACGGCAAGCTGGAGCTCACCCTGCAAGATGCCGTGGAATTGGCGCTGGAAAACAGCATGGACATCGCAGTGTCGCGGTACAACCCGTGGTTTGCGGACACCGATATCCTGCAGACGGAAGCGGGCGGTCAGCCATTTGGAATTACCGGCGCTGAGATTCGCCAGTCCTTTGCCAACGTTCCGTTTCTCAATTACGACCCAACTTTCAACTCAACGCTTTCCTACGACGATCGCATCACGCCGGTTAACAACCCGTTCATCTCCGGGACCGGTACACAAGCGACGGCGGCATCGCTGGCATCTCATACCGCCACATACAGTAATAACGTCACCGAGGGATTCTCAACGGGAACCACGGGAACGCTGGCCTGGAATAACACACGCTCTTCCTCGGGTTCGACATTCAACTTTTTCAATCCGGACGTATCGTCCGCGCTGGTGGTCACGGTGCAGCAGCAATTGTTGAACGGCTTTGGCCGATTCATTAACCGGCGGAACATCATGATCGCCAAAAACAACAGGAAGCTTGCCGACTATGTTTTTGAGGCCCAGGCCATCACCACGGTAACCAGCACCATCACCGCGTATTGGGAGCTGGTCTACGCCCGCGCTAACGTTGAGGTCCAGCAACAAGCCGTGTCCGTCTCGCAAAGACTGTACGGCGACAACAAGAAACAACTGGAAATCGGCACGCTGGCTCCGCTCGATGTGACACGCGCGGAAGCACAATTGGCCACCGACCAGCAAAATTTAATTATCGCGCAAACAACCAAACTGCAGGATGAGCAGATCCTGAAGAACGCCATCAGCAAGGACCCCCTGTCGGCGAATTTGATCAACGTCGAGATCATCCCGACTGATAAGCCCACACCGCCGGAAACCACGGAAGCGGCCTCGTTTGAGGAATCCATCAAGGAAGCATTTCAGAAGCGGCCCGAACTGCTGGAGCAACAAATCAATATCACTAACGCCGGAATCGACGCGCGCGCGACCGGCATCGCCCTGCGACCGACCGCTACGCTGTTTGCCCAATACACAAGCCAGGGACTCGCCGGCGTCTCCTCAATACCGAGCACCACCGGGGGACCGCCGACTGTCATCGATCAGGGATTCACCACTTCGCAGAGCCAGGTGTTCCACAACAAGTTTCCCGACTATCTGGTCGGCGTACAGCTGCAGATCCCGATTCGCAACCGCTCTGCGCAGGCCACCAACCAGCGGTCCATCCTGCAATTGCGGCAGATCGAAGCGCAAATGCAGCAACTCAAAAATGTCGCGGTGGTGGACGTGCGCACTACCTATATTGCCTTGGAGCAAGGCCGCGTGCAGGTGGCCACCGCCAGTGAAGCTCGCAAACTGCAGCAGCAAACGTTCGATGCCGAGCAGAAGAAATATCAACTGGGCGCTTCCACCGTTTACAACGTGATCTTGACCCAGCGCGACTTGGTTAGTGCGCAAGGCGCGGAGTTGCGAGCTTTGGCCAATCTTCTCGAAGCGAAAGCCGCCTATGAACGCGCCGTTGGACGCACGTTGGAAGTGAATCGAGTGACCATCGCCGATGCACAGCACGGGGAAGTGGAAAAGGAAACGCTAATCCCCGGCACACTCCATGGCCGAGTCGTGGGCACCGACATCGTGCTTCCGGACGGCAGCACCCAGAAATAGGCCCGGCTTTTCACATCAATACATGAAATGTTGCGCGCACCTGATGGCCCGGGCGCGCTTGCTTGGCCGCTACCTTTCGCATAGCATAAAAGTAGTGGCCTCAGGAGCGCCTGGTCATGAGTGATGAGTCCAAGGTATCGACGCAAACAGTAGCTCCTGCCGAACCCCCTTCTCAAAAACGCAAGCCCTCCGGCAAAGAGAAAGCCTGGCAAGAAAACACTTTGCGGCCCACGCTTGCGAAAAATCCCGAGCGCCAAGCGGAGTTCACCACCGTTTCGGGCTATCCGATTCAGCGACTGTATACTCCCGCCGACCTCTCTGGCTGGGACGCTGATCGTGATCTCGGTTACCCCGGCGAGCCTCCCTACACGCGCGGGATCCATTCCACCATGCATCGCGGGCGGCTATGGACCATGCGGCAATTCGCCGGCTTTGGCGCTGCCGAGGACACCAATCAACGATTCCGCTATTTGTTGGCGCAGGGTCAGACTGGTCTTTCCACTGCCTTCGATCTGCCCACCCTGATGGGGTACGACTCCGACCATCCTCTTTCCGAAGGCGAAGTTGGCAAGTGCGGAGTGGCCATCAGTTCGCTAGCCGATATGGAAGTGTTGTTCGACAAAATTCCGCTGGCCAACGTCACCACTTCCATGACTATCAATTCGCCCGCCGCCGTGATTTGGGCCATGTACCTCGCCGTGGCGGAGAAGCAGGGCGCAGACTGGAAGAAAATTTCCGGCACCTTGCAGAACGACATCCTGAAGGAATACATCGCGCAAAAGGAATACATCTATCCGCCCGAGCCGTCGATGCGCCTGGTAATCGACACCTTCGAGTTCGGCGTCAAGAACACGCCGAAGTTCAACACCATCTCCATCAGCGGCTATCATATTCGCGAGGCGGGCTCCACGGCGATTCAGGAATTGGCGTTTACCTTGCGCGACGGGCTCGAGTATGTCGAATGGGGCATGCGCCGCGGCCTGGACGTCGACGAATTCGTCCCCCAACTCTCCTTTTTCTTCAACGCGCACAATGATTTCTTCGAGGAGATCGCCAAATACCGCGCGGCCCGACGCATCTGGCACAAAGCTATGGTTGAGCGCTACAAGTCGCGGAGCCCGCGCTCCTGGGCGCTGCGCTTCCATACGCAAACGGCGGGCTGTTCGCTGACCGCCCAGCAGCCCTATAACAATGTGGTGCGCACAGCGATCCAGGCGCTAGCCGCGGTTCTCGGCGGAACGCAATCGCTGCACACCAATTCGCTCGATGAAGCGTGGGCGCTGCCCACGGAATTCGCAGCCACCATCGCGCTGCGCACCCAGCAGATCATCGCGCACGAGACCGGCGTGGCCAATACGGTCGACGCGCTGGGTGGCTCGTACTTTGTCGAAACTTTGACCAACGAGGTCGAGCGCGGCGCGTGGGATTACATCGAGAAGATTGATGCCCTGGGCGGGATGGTCGCGGCCATCGAACGCGGCTACCCGCAGCGAGAAATTTCCGAGGCCTCCTATCGGTACCAAGTGGAGGTCGACAAAAAGGAAAAGATCATCGTCGGCGTGAACGACTTCGTCACCAAAGAAAAGCCGCTGGATATTTTGCAGATCGATGAAACCGTAGCAGCGCGGCAGGGTGACCGCCTACGCAAATTGCGCGCCGAACGCTCCGGCGATGAAGTCGCGCGCCGCCTGAGCGCCCTGCGCAAAGCCGCGCAAGGCACCGAAAATCTGATGCCCTACATCTTCGACGCCGTGAAATCCTACGCCACCCTCGGCGAAATCTGTGACGCCATGCGCGAAGTCTTCGGCACCTACGAAGAAATCGCCATCACCTGACTTCATGCCAGAAAAGAAAATTCGGGTTTTGATTGCCAAGCCGGGGCTGGATGGCCACGACCGAGGCGCGAAGATCATCGCGCGCGCCCTACGCGATGCCGGCATGGAAGTGATCTACACCGGCTTACGCCAAACCCCGGAGATGATCGCCTCCGCCGCCGTCCAAGAAGACGTCGACGTAATCGGCCTCTCCATTCTCTCCGGCGCGCATAACACGCTTTGCCCGCAGCTCATGAACCTGCTGCACGACAAGGGCATGGACGACGTAACCGTAGTCCTCGGCGGCATCATCCCCGAAGCGGATATCCCCGCGCTAAAGAAGGTCGGCATCGCGGAAATTTTTCTCCCCGGCACCTCCACGCAGGACATCGTCGAAATCATCCACAAACGCATCGCCCATTAGCGACGCCTCGGCCTATTTCAATAAGAGCAGCAGCGGCATCCTCGCCGTGATTTGCCGCGTTAACCATCCATCGTTCAACGACTAAGACTTCCCTCCGTCTTTGCGCCGCTGGTCATATTTCTGCTTGGCGCCGCGATGCAGCAGCTTGACGCGTTCCTTTTCCTGTTGCCGGGCTTCGGGATCGACTTTGCGCCGCACAAAATCCTGCTCGCGCCCCAGCTTGCGCCAGCTTTCCAGTCGCTCCTCGTCCAACCGGCCTTCCGTCAGCGCCGCTTGCACCGCGCAACCCGGCTCCGTAGTGTGTCCGCAATTTCCATACTTGCATTGGATTGTGAGCTCCTCGATGTCGGAAAACGTTCGCTCCACGCCCTCGCTCGCGCCCCACAATTGCAGTTCGCGCAAACCCGGCGTATCAATCAGCAGCGCGCCGCCAGGCAGCGCAAACAGTTCGCGACTCGTCGTTGTGTGACGCCCGCGGCTGTCGCTAGCGCGGACTGGCTGGACCGTCTGCGCGTCGTGTCGCAAAAAATGGTTCACCAGCGTCGACTTCCCAACCCCGGACGAACCCAGCAACACAATGGTTTGCCCGGGCGCCAGAAAGGTGTCCAGCGCTTCCACGCCTTCTCCCGTCCGCGCGCTTATGGCTAGAATCGGGAGACTCGCGGCAATGTTCTGCACTTCGCCGATCCGTGCAGCGACGTCCCCGCAATCGTCGGCTTTATTTAGCACGACCACCGACTTCGCACCCGATTCCCAGCACTGAGCCAGATACCGTTCCAGTCGCCGCACGTTGAAGTCGCCATCCAGGGCCATCACCACGAACGCAGTGTCCACGTTCGCCGCGATGACCTGCTCTTCCAGCCGTCGCCCAGCTACTTTGCGCACAAACTTGCTGCGCCGCGATAGCACCTTGTGGATCAGCGGCCGCCCGCCGCCGCTCAACATTTCCGCCGCGACCCAATCCCCGACTGCCGGCCAGTCCGCGCCTGCTTCCGTCGCAGCGCGCAGCGTCCCGGAAATCTCCGCCCAGCATTCCGCAAAATCTCCCGCGATCCGCCAAAGTCCTCGCTGCTGGGAAACGACCCGCGCCGGCAGCCACTCCGCTTGCTCGCGCCCTTGCCACAGCGCGTCGAAATATGAATTCCATCCTAATCGTTGCAAAGACACTGAATATTCTCCATCGCGCAGCAAAAGCACGCGCGCAAAATCGAATTCATTCGTGCGCAAGTCAGGAACGTAAAACCGCTCGCGTAGGGGCGCAGCACGCTGCGCCCCAGCTTGCCCGGGCGTATTGTGCTGCTAATCATTGGGGAGAAGACGTGCGGTTCAGCGGCTCGAAAACCTGGTGAAGGCACACCCACCCCTCAGGACTTCAACCGAGGTGGTCACAGGCGCCTCCTGAAAAGCGTTGGTGCATATCGCACCAGTAGCTGGATTCTAGAGAGGACGCGCCCACACGTCAACAACTCTGTCGAGCGCTCAATCCCAAAAGAAAAGGCCGGACGCACAAGGCGTCCGGCCCGATCGAACTAGTTCGCTGCAAAATACTACGGTTTTTCCTTGCCGTGTTCCGGCTTGTTGTTGGAATGCGACGCGCTCTCGTGCGATGCGTTTTCATGGGACCCGTTGGAATGCTGCGCCGGGGCCCGGTCAACGTGCGGATTGCCTCGCGCCTCACCCTGCGGTCCTCTGGAAGATGAGTTGTTCGGCGTCGAGCGCACTTCCTTTGCCTGGCGTGCGTTGTTGGAGGGCGCTGGGTTCGGCCGTCCGCGTTCGCTGTCTCGATTCACCGCATTCGTTGGACGATCATTGCGGCTGGAGTTTCTGTCCGAAGAAGCTGCAACCGCGGGGCGGTCTCCGCGATGGTCGTCTCGATGTTCCACCGGGCGGTCGCTGCGGCGATCGTCACGATGTTCCGCTGGACGATCCGCGCGATGGTCGTCTCGACGTTCGTTCCGCGCGGCCACCACTTCATGGTGGAAGTCGCCCGGTCGGCCGCTGGCCGCGATTGCCGGGCGCCCGTGATTTTCCGACGCCCACTGCCGCCGATCCGCGTGCGCTGCATGTTCGTGCTCGATTTGCTCGTGACGCGCTTCGATGTGCCGTTCGTGTTCGGCAATGCGTTCCCGTTCGCTGATGCGGGCCTGAATACCATGCGGCCCACCGTTGTAGCTGACGTGGTTTTCGTTCACGATTACCGTCTTGTTGTAGTAGTTGTGAATCACAGTTACGTTGACGTTGGTCACCGAGCGGTTGTAAACAAACTCTCTACCGCGCCATTCCCCGCCCCAGAAGCCTACTCCCGTGTATCCGTAACCGTAGTTAACGCCGCCATAAAAACCAACGTGCGGTCCCCAGTAGCCGGCGTGCCAAACGTAAACGCCTTCAGCAAATCCCCAATATCCAGGAGTCCACAGGAAACCAGGTTCCGGCGCCATCACCCACGTGCCCGGCACCCAGTAATATCCTTCATCGCCGTACGCCCAATAGCCCGGCGTCCAGATATAACCAGGCGCGGGACAAACCGGTTGCGCGTACACCGGCAGCACCGGCGGTCCGATGCGCACCGAAACGCCAATAGCGACTTGCGCCTGCGACGGCGCTGGCATCGCAACGCCCAGCAGCAGTCCCGCAAGCAGCAAAAATCCAAGCGACCTAAGAATTCGCATAAATCCTCTCTCTCTGATGCAGCGTTTGGCCTGGTTCCGTGTTCGCCGGGCGCCGATTGCGCCTCAGCCTGGGCTATCCCTGTAAACCCCAGAAATACCAGAAAAGTCGCGCTTCGCACGAACTGTGCTGAATACACGATGTTTATCCGTGACCTGTCCTTCCGGCCAGTAACGGCTCACACTTCGCCGACGCGCGCGATGGTTTATTCTTCTACGAGAGGCACGCGACCTGGAATAGTGCTCCTCTAACAGCGGTCTGATCGGAGAAGTCAGTTCCTTGGAGCAGGAATTACGAAAGCGGGCGGGCTCACTCAAAGCGAGGTGTGACTTCGCCTATGCCTCGTATTTGACCCTCGGCATTGGTTTTCTCGCAAGTGAGATTTGGTCTGACTGGGCTATTCGACATACGCCGGACAATCCAAAGGGAAATGAATTCCTCGTCTTCGCCCTAGCACACCTGCTGAGTTTCTGGCTGCTCTTGCTTCCGGCGGTGGGAATGGTGGCCGGGGCTGTCGCGTTTCCCCACATTCCAGCACTCTTGCTAGCATGCCTATCGTTCTTTGGGCTCTTGCGCGTACTCGGTGGCGAGGGCCAGACTCTGGTGACGCTAACTGCCATCTCCGCACTCGCTACCTCTCTGTGGTGGTTTATAGCTGGGAGGAAGAACATCGCCAAGTACGAATGATAGGCTCCGTTCGCTTCCTCTATTTCGCGGAATTGCAGAAGGAACCGTATACTGAGGCGTTTGCTGCGAGGGCTGCGTGCCTGCTTCCGTCTTGAAAACCAACGTCAACACCAAATCGCCTGAGTTCGAGAAGAATACCCGCCGCATGGTCGAACTTCTCACGCAGATCAAAAACGAAGAAGAGCAGATTCGCCAGGGCGGCGGCGCGAAGGCCATTGAGTCGCAGCACAAAAAGGGCCGGCTTACCGCGCGCGAACGCATTGCCAAATTAATCGATCCAGGCGCGCAATTCTTTGAGCTGGGCGGTTTCGCCGCTTATGAAATGTACGAAGAGTGGGGCGGCGCGCCTTCGGCGGGAACGGTCACTGGGCTTGCGCGCGTCTCTGGCCGCACGTTCATGATTATCGCCAACGACGCTACCGTGAAGGCCGGCGCATTTTTCCCGATGACCGCGAAAAAAGTGATTCGCGCCCAGAATATCGCGATCGAAAATCACATACCCACCGTTTATCTGGTCGACTCGGCGGGCATTTTTTTGCCTTTGCAGGAGGATGTGTTTCCGGACACCGACGATTTCGGCCGCGTGTTCCGCAATAATGCGGTGATGAGCGCCATGGGCATTCCCCAACTGGCCGCGATCATGGGCATGTGCGTGGCTGGCGGCGCGTATCTGCCAGTAATGTGCGATCACATCTTGATGACAGAGGGCTCCGGCTTGTTTCTAGCCGGTCCGGCGCTGGTGCAAGCGGCCATTGGCCAGAAGACCTCAGCCGAAGATCTGGGCGGCGCGAAAATGCACGCCCAAATCAGCGGCACGGTGGACTTTCGCGAACCGGATGATGATGCGTGCATAGCGCGGATTCGCGCGCTGGCGGATAAAATGGGCGCTGCGAATCCAGCTCCGTTCAGCCACATCGCTTCGCGGGCGCCAGTTCATTCCGCGGAAGAGATCTACGGAATTTTTTCCGGGGATCCCGCCAAGCAGTATGACATGCGCGAAATCATCGCGCGCATCGTGGACGCCAGCGAGTTCGAGGAATACCGCGCCGAGTACGGCGAAACGGTGCTGTGCGGTTACGCGCGCATCGGCGGCTGGGCCGTCGGCATCGTGGCCAATCAGAAAAAGCATGTGCAGACGCTGGCGCGCGGCTCGGATCAGAAGCGCCTGGAATTTGGCGGCGTGATTTACACCGAGTCCGCAGAGAAAGCCGCGCGCTTTATTCTGGACTGCAATCAGAATCGCGTTCCGCTGATCTTCCTGCACGACGTAAACGGCTTCATGGTCGGCAAAGACGCGGAGTGGAGCGGCATCATCCGCGCCGGCGCCAAAATGGTGAACGCTGTGGCCAATAGCGTGGTGCCGAAAATCGCAGTGATTTGCGGCGGCAGCTTCGGCGCCGGGCACTATGCCATGTGCGGCAAAGCCTACGACCCACGTTTCATTCTTGCGTGGCCCACCGCGCGGTACGCGGTGATGAGCGGCGATGCCGCCGCAGGCACCCTAGTCGAAATCAAGCTGAAGCAACTCGAGCGCGAAGGAAAAAAGGTCGACGAAAAAGCCAAGAAAGAATTGTACGAATCGGTCCGCGCCACCTACGAACACCAGACTGATCCGCGGTACGCCGCCGCCCGCCTCTGGGTCGACGCGATAATCGATCCCGCACACACGCGCGAAGCCCTGATCCAAGCACTCGAAGCCGCCGCACTAAATCCTGATATCGCTGAGTTCAAGACCGGGGTGCTGCAAACGTAGGAAGAGGTCCACAGTCGACAGTTAAAAGTTGAAAGTTTCGGAAAGAGGGTTCGGAAGAGCGTGCAACGGTTCACCGAATTAAAGGTTTGGCAGCGCGGCCACTCGCTTGTTTTGGCTGTATACCGCATGACCGTCGGATTTCCCCAGAATGAGCGTTATGGGCTTACATCACAACTCCGGCGAGCTGCGCTGTCGGTACCAACCAATATCGCGGAAGGTTCAAAGCGCCTGACCAGCCAAGAATATTGTCGATTTCTGAATATTTCCGAGGCCTCGCTCGCGGAAACCGAATATTTAATAATGGTGAGCAGGGATCTTGGCTACATCACACCAATCATGGCAAGTAAATCCTTTGAAGAGATTTCCGAACTCTCGCGTATGTTGCATGGTCTTCGGAAGAAAGTGGAATCGGCAGCTGGGGGTTCCCGATAAATGTGCTATCCGTTGTGCTTCCGAGTCTTAAGCCTTGGGTTTGCACTGACGACCTCGCACACGACGTCTTGCATACCGGCTAATGTTGGGCCGGCCTCTCGCCCCAATCAGCCAGTCACAAAAATCAATTTACTGTTTACCTCTTTGTTTTCCTTTCGACTTTCAACTGTCGACTGTCGACCTCTTTTCTCTCCGGAGTTATCGTGCAACCGGTGAAGCTAATTGAATGCCCCAGAGACGCCTGGCAGGGGCTGCCGGACATCATTCCCACCGAGACCAAGGCTGAAAATCTGAAGGAATTGGTGCTGGCTGGATTCAAGCATATTGATGCGGTCAGTTTTGTTTCGCCGAAACATGTCAGACAGATGGCCGACAGCGAAGACGTCATGGCGAGACTCGACGCTTCCCTTCCCGATGGCGCCGAGCGACCGGAGATCATCGGTATCGTCGTGAATGAAAAAGGACTGGAGCGGGCGTTGGCTACTCCTGGCGTCACCACTATCGGGTATCCGTATTCCATCTCGGCTTATTTTCGGCGGGCGAATGCCAACATGACGCGCGAGGAGTCGCGGGCGCTGGTCGAGACGCTGAAGAAAGAGACTGCTGCCGCCAATCGCGACTTGGTGATTTACATCTCCATGGCGTTTGGTAATCCTTATGATGAGCCGTGGGGGCCGGAGATTGTGCAGGACACTTTGGAATGGCTGAAAGATGTTCGCGTGCGCACCGTTTCTCTCGCCGACACCGTCGGGACGGCTTCGCCGGAACTGGTTGGCGATTTATTCCGCCAAGTAAAAGATCATGTCGCCGGCATCGAATTAGGTGTGCACCTGCACAGCCGGCCCGAGAACGCCGGGGAGAAAATCCTCGCGGCGTACCAGGCGGGCTGCCGGCGCTTCGATAGCGCGCTCACCGGGCTTGGCGGTTGCCCCTTTGCGGGAGACAATCTAGTTGGGAACATCGCCACTGAGCAGGTGCTCGCGGCGCTGCGCAAAGTGGGCGCCGATCCGGGCATCGACAGCGCGCGACTCAGCAAAGTCCTGGCCATGGCTAACGAAATTCGTGCGAAATATGCGCACGCACCACTTGTCAATTAGCGAGGTTTTTCTATGTATTCCACACTGGTTCTTGGATTCAGCGGCGAGATCGCGCAGATCACGCTGAATCGTCCCGACAAACGCAACGCCATCAACGCCCAAATGATCGCGGAGCTGCAGACCGCGCTGGACACCATCGAGAAAAGTCACTCGCGGGTAGTCATCGTTACTGGGGCGGGCAAAGCCTTCTGCGCCGGCATGGATTTGGAAATGCTCAGCGCGATCACCAAACAGTCGCCCGCC
>Ga0307475_10002345_pt1 | contig 11404 bp, 11 predicted proteins | sample atmos_gasesECM1C_FD_203317 | JGI IMG/M metagenome (GOLD analysis project Ga0307475, IMG submission 203317) | Hardwood forest soil microbial communities from Morgan-Monroe State Forest, Indiana, United States - atmos_gasesECM1C_515 | ecosystem: Environmental > Terrestrial > Soil > Temperate...
CCTACAGTAAGGATCAAGATTCCCTGATCATTCCCTGATACAGGCTTGCGGAGGGATTGAAAAGGCGGTCCTAAGTTCTATTATGGGAATGGCTTAGACATGAAATTCCCTGAATTCCCTGCAACCTTCCCTGCCGTTGAGACAAAATCTGCTGATTATGGGCAAAACTCGCAAGACGGGGCCGTCGCACCACTCGTGAAATTCGCTACTAAATTCGCTGAAGCAGGGAATTAGGGGACTGGACGACACAAGCTCCTAAGCTGCTAAGCAAAAGCTTCGAATCCTTCGACTGCGCTCAGGAGCGAAGCTACGTAGCTCCGAAGCTAACAGCCAGGACCAATCACAAGATCCTTCGACGGAACAAACCGGCAGTCAGTACCGTCCCGCGGTAGCGGACGGGTGCAGTGCTTTAGTGGCTTCGTGGCTACGAGGCTTCGCGGCTTCGAAGCCGGTGTCTTTTGCTGCTCAATGTGCCCCGAAATGCGCTCAAAGTGCCCTTAAAATCGCTCGAAAGTGGCGCAAAAGAAGCTGCTAAGCTCCTCGGCCGCTAAGCTTTTAGCTCACTACGACAGAAAAAACTGACGTCAAATGGCCCGAAAACCGCGCAATTTGATGTCGGAAGCTGCTTAGAAATGCTTCCAGGTGTGCGCAAAAACCGTCAAAAAGCGTTTCAAGTTGCGGGTTTCAGGTTTCGAGTTGGCGCTGAAAAGACGCTGCTAAGCTCCTCGGCCGCTAAGCTTTTAGCTCACTGCAACGGCGAAAATTGACGCTAGATGGTCCGAAAAGCCGCGCAATTTGCTTTCAAAACTCAGCATTTTGATCGCTGCAGCGGTAGAAATTCAACTCAAAAGCGGCGTAAATGCTGGCTAAATTCGCTGTCCGTGGTCACGGTCGTTTTGAGGCAAATTGTTCCACGTGGAACAAAAAAGCTTCTAAGCTCCTAAGCCGCTAAGCTCCTAGCTCAGAGGCAAAAGCGAAGGCAAAACAGGCATTCAGCAGTCAGCATTCAGCAAAGGGAACATCTGCCAAACGCAAGACCCGCGATCTCGCTCAGTACTCAAAAGCTAGCTAGGCGCTGAGCAGCTTCTTTCGGCTGTTCAACTCGAAACTTGAAACTCGAAACGCCCCACCCTTAGACTGCCTGCGGCTTCTTTGTTTGCTTGGGCTTGACGTACACTTCGCCACTGCGAATCTCGGTTTCATAGACGTCAATCATGGCGGCGTCGCGAAACTGCCTCTTGGCCGAACGCCGAACGCCGAGTGCCGATAGCCAGTTTCCTGCCTGTAAACTCTTACAACCCATGCTTCACTCTCTCTCGTTCTGGATTGGCTTTAACTTGTTCGTGCTGACGATGTTGGCGCTGGATCTGGGACTGCACCGGCGCTGGCCGACGATGGGCTTGAGGCAGGCAGTGGGCTGGACGGTTTTCTGGGTGCTGCTGGCCGCGGGATTCGCGGTGCTTGTCTTCGTCTGGTACGGACATGCGGCGACGCTCCAGTTTGTGACTGGATACATTGTCGAGGAATCGCTGAGCGTCGATAATCTCTTTGTTTTTCTTATTTTGTTTCGCTACTTTCGCGTGCCCCGCGAATGCCAGCACAAAGTCTTGCTCTGGGGGGTGCTGGGCGCCCTGGTGCTGCGGCTTAGCTTTATCCTCGCTGGCGTTTCGCTTCTGCGGCGCTTTGAGTTTTTTATCTACATTTTTGGCGCTGTGCTCGTTTATAGCGGCATTGGCTTGCTGCGGGAGAGCGAGCCGGAGGTCCATCCGGAACGAAATATCGTGCTGCGAACTTTCCAGCGCTTTTTCCCGATTACGGCGGACTTCGAGGGCGGGAATTTTTTCGTCCGGCGGGGAGAACGATGGCTGGCTACGCCGTTGTTTCTAACGCTCATCGTGGTGGAAACAACCGACTTGATTTTTGCCGTCGATTCCATTCCCGCGATTCTCGCGATTTCGCGCGATGCCTTCATCGTGTACACGTCGAACGTCTTTGCCATCTTGGGATTGCGGTCGCTGTACTTCGCGTTGGAGCACTTCTTTGCCCTGTTCCGGTTTCTCAATTACGGACTTGCAGCCGTACTCACGCTGATTGGGCTGAAGATGTTGCTATCGCATTTTTATGAGCCGCCGCTTGCGCTTACGCTGGGGGTAGTAGTGCTGATTCTGGCGGCGTCGGTGGCGGCGTCGTTGATCTGGCCGGAGGCGAAGGAAACTGTTAGTTAACAGGACCTTGACTTCTACGGAAATCGCAGACGCGAAGCTCGATCCCGCCGAACTCGGGATGCGTGTTTTCCTCGAGAGCAAACGCTAAGTCGATGGTGTCATTGGCCAGAATGCCTTCGGTTGAGATTCTTTCGGCCATCCGCCAGGCCATGGCGTTGAAGCGCATGGCTTTTCCGTTGCTCTGTTCGACTCGCAATTTCGCGTGCTTTTCTTTCAGCACTTTAGGCGGCACCAGGACGCGAAGCTGACGCGAGACGAAGACCGGTTCGCGATTACCCACGCCGAATGGCTCCATGCGCTTGACGGTGCGGATCAGCTCCGGCGTGATTCCGCTCAGGTCAATCTCGGACTCGGCTTCCAGCATGGGAATCAGGTCTTCGGCCGTAAGCCGTTCACGGGCATAGATGTCCAGCCTGCTGCGAAGGTCCGCGATGCGATCGCAGGGAAGCGAGAAGCCCACCGCGTGGGAGTGTCCACCGAAGCGCGTGAACAGTTCGTGGCAGCTTTCCAACGCGGCCAGCAGATGAAAGGCGGGGATTGATCGTCCAGAGCCGTGTCCTTCACCGTTTTCGCGGCTGATTACCAGCGCGGGGCGGCAAGTTCGCTCCACAACACGGGTTGCCGCGATTCCGATCACGCCGCGATGCCATCCTTCGCCGTCGAGGACGATACAGCGCGCATCCGCGAATTCGGGCTCAGACAAGCGTGTTTCCAGCGTCTGAACGATCTGCTGTTCGCTCTGCTGACGGTCCGAATTGAGCTGGTTTAGGCGTGCCGCCAGCTCCCGCGCTCGGTCTTCGTCACGAACCTCAAAGAGCTCGATGACGGTTTGCGCCACGTCCATGCGTCCGGCGGCGTTGATGCGCGGCGCGATGCGGAAGGCAACATCGGACGCCGAAAGCTGCCGTTGCTTGTCCGCAAGCTGAGAGACCGTTATCAGCGCGCGTAGTCCTGGGTTGCGCGGATCACGCAGACCCGCGAGTCCAAGTTTCGCGATCACGCGGTTCTCGCCGACTAGGGGCACGGCGTCGGCGATGGTGGCGATAGCAGCCATCTTCAGAAACGAGGGCAGGAGTCGCCGCCGCGCGTCGGCTAAGTCCTTTGCTTCGAGCAATGCCTGCGCGATCTTGAAGGCGATTCCGGCGCCGCACAACGACTTACACGGATATCCGCAGTCCGATTGATTTGGATTAAGCACGGCGAGGGCATGCGGAAGCTGTCTGTCTTCCGGCAAATGATGATCGGTAACGATCAGATCCAGGCCGACACGACGCGCAGCCTCAGCGGCAGCGAACGCACGAATGCCGGTATCGACGCTGATCACCAGACGCACCCCCTCGGCTGCAGCGCGCTCGATGATGTCGTCCTTCATCCCGTAGCCGTCGCGAATGCGATGCGGCACGTGGAATGTAGCGCGTCCGCCGAGGATGTCGAGTGCACGCTTCAAGATAACGATTGCCGTGGTGCCATCGACGTCGTAGTCGCCGTAGATGAGAATGAGTTCGCCAGCCGCGATTGCCTGCTGAATGCGCGTAATCGCCTCGCTCATTCCCTTCATCAAGTAGGGAGAATGGAGATGATCAAGCTTGGGATCGAGAAACTGGGTTGCGGCTTGAGCGCTGGTGATTCCACGAGCCACAAGCAGGCGAGCGACGATCGGCGGGATCTGCGCTTCCCGCGCGACCAGGCTTGTCAACTGCTGATCGACGGATTTGATAAGCCAGCGCATGAAAACAGCTTCTTAGCGGCTAAGCTGCTTAGCTTCTGCGGCTGCTGATAGCAAAGCCTAGCAACTCAGGAGCTTAGCAGCTTAGAGGCTGCTGTCGCCGCTTTTCGCGATGCATAACGCCAGCGGAGAATTCCGAACACTACCACGGCCAGAGCGCAGAGCTCGATGAAGACCTTCTCTGCATCAAGAGGATCGAGTGGCGAATTCTTCAAATTGGGATCGGTAAATACACTGTGCCAGAACAAAGCCAGCGCGGCCGCGTAAATCACGAAGTGAAACGATTTCCAGAGGCGGCGTCCGAGGCGCAGGCGGAAATATGAAGTTACGACTACAACGGCCACACAATACAGCGCTACTGCGCCAATGGTGTTCTCCAGCGGCTGGCTGGGGGAGTGCACTGGATAGAGAATGTCGCGAATGTGAAAGCCCGCGGTTGGCGACAGCAACAATATCAGCGGATGAAGTATGCCGGCGGCCATCAGCAGGTATCCCGTCCAGTTGTGAATCCGGAAGATGTTGAAGCGGTGGTGCGGCCAATAGCGCCATGGACTATAGCGCATCGCGATCAGCGAACCAATCAACAGATTGACGGTCGCCAGGCCAACGGCGACCAAGCCCACATCCGAGGAGAGATCAATGGCCGTCATTACGTAACAATTCAGCTTTGACTAACTTAACTAAGGAATTGGAATTCCGAGCAGTAATGCAATTGTGTGCTGGACTTGCTGCAGAACCGGACCGACAAGTCTGCCGGCTTTTTCAGCCCTTCGCTTCGACCAGTCAAGACTCTTAACGTGATCTACCAGAATTACTCCGTTGATCGCGTGTTTCTCCGAGAGCGTTACTTCGAAGGGATACCCCTTCGCGCGACTTGTAATTGGGCAGACAATGGCGAGTCCGGCTTTGCCGTTGTAGGTTGCTGGAGAAAGTACTAAAGCCGGGCGGCGACCTGCTTGCTCTCTGCCGGCATGCGGATCGAAATCCACCCAAATGAGATCGCCACGCTCAGGGATGTATTCGATTACCAGATCTCCTTGCCTATTGGGCCGCCCCATTCGGTCTCGGAATGACGATTCTCGGGAGTGATTTTGGAAACCAGATCCTTCAATGTTGGCTTTAGCTTCCGCGAACGAACCTCAATTCGCCCTGGACCGGAAATCTCTAGCTCGACAGCTTCCCCGACGCGAAAGTTCGCTTCGTCCGCAAGCGGTTTCGGAAGTCGCACCGCCAGGCTATTTCCCCATTTTCTGACGCGAGCTTTCATGTAGACACACAGTATATACCACCTACGCTGCGACCTACAGCCGCAATTTAGATAGGACGGCTTTGGCGGCGTTGTAGCCACACATGCCATGCACACCGCCACCCGGAGGTGTTGACGAGGAACAGATATAGATGTCATCTGCCGAAGTTGAGTATTGCCGCCAGGTAGGGCGCAGGAGGAATTGTCGCCAGTCGGCGGCGCCGCCGGCGATATCGCCGCCCACAAGATTGGCGTCCATCGCTTCGAGGTCTGCCGGCCGAAACACCCGGCGGGCCAGCACACAGTCACGAAAGCCAGGCGCAAAGCGTTCAATTTGAGCCTCGATGCGCGGCAGCATATCTACCGGAGAAGCGTGAGGGACGTGGCAATAGGCCCAGGCGATATGCTTGCCGGTGGGCGCACGCGTCGGATCGACAAGCGTCGGCTGAGCCAGGAGAATGAACGGCCGCTCGGGGTGTTTTCCCTTTTGCACTGCCTCTTCCGATACAGCAATCTCCTCCATCGTCCCGCCGATGTGAACAGTACTGGCACGCGCACACTCCGGTGCCTTCCACGGAATTGGGCTCGCGAGAGCGTAATCGACCTTGAAGACGCCCGGGCCATAGCGGTATCGCTGCAGCAGGCGCCGATATCCCGGATTGAAACGCTCTTCAGCAAGATGCAGCAGTTGGCGCGGAGTCACATCGCAAAGCGCAACCCGAAATTCTCCCAGGTCGGCGAGACTGCTTACTCGGTGCGAAGTTAGAACTTTGCCACCTGTTTTTGCGAGATGGGCGCAAAGGGCATTCGCGATTGCCTGCGATCCTCCTCTCGCGATTGGCCAGCCCACGGCATGTGCCGTAATGGCAAAGATGATGCCAAAAGCACCCGTAAGCGGCTCATCCAGGGCAAGAAAGGAATGCGCCGCCAATCCGGCGAAGAGAGCCTTTGTGCGATGGCTGCGAAAATGGCGATTCGCCAGAGATTGCGCAGAGAGCAGTCCTTGAAGCCCGAACCCAGTCAATAAGAATGGATGACGAGGAACCCTCAACAGGGGAGAGAGGATCTCCGGCGCGAAATCTTTCCAGCGCTGAACATAAGGTCGCACCATGCCGTCCCAGGCTTTGCCGTCTTCGCCCAGAGCCCGCGCTGCCTCGTTGAGATCGCGCTCGAGAACGACAGCCGTGCCATCCTCCAATGGGTGAGCGACCGGCGCAGGAAAATGAATCCACTCCAGTCCGTAATCCCGCAAGGGAAGAGAAGAAAAGAATGGAGAGCCGGCCGCCATTGGGTGCACGGCCGATCCGAAGTCGTGACGGAATCCCGGTAGCGTGAGCTCAAGCGTGCGCGCGCCTCCGCCGGGCTGCGGCTCGGCTTCGAAGACCTCAACTTTCAATCCCGCTTGTGCGAGCACGATGGCGGCCGCCAATCCGTTTGGACCGGCTCCTACGACAACTGCCCGGCGAGAGTTCTTATTCATGGCTCGCGGTTCGACTCCTCCGGCATGGCCACAACGCCTATCTTGCCATCAGGCTGAAGTTCCAAAACAGGAGCGTACAATCCCAAGAGTTTTCTTTTCCACCAGTTTCCCGTCCCGCGCTTTTCCGCAAGGGTTGTAAACCAGTACTGCCAAAGAACGGCACGTACCTGCCTGGGAGGCGCCTTTGCAAACGGGTTGCCGGCAAAGAGCGCCAACACATCGGCGTCGTTTGAGAGCAGGCGAAACTCGGTGTCAGGCACGATGGCGTTGCTGCGCCACGAACCCAACGACGCGAACCACAAGTTCCAATCGAAGCGCGGCTGATAAGGAGCGTAGATGCGAGGCGGCTGGTTCAACGCCTGGGGCTTATAGCGGAAGGGATACGCTGTCCAGTTTTGCCCGTCGTTCGAGCCTTGAAATTCGATCTCGTAGCGCCCGCGCGTCATGACCGCGAAGAGTCCGTAGCGATTGGCGATGCGAAAAGGATCGAGCATGGCGACGGGCGCCGACGGCAAAGGCAATCTCGGCATTAACATCCAGACTAGTTGCGCGCTGGTGGAGTAGAAGATCCAGGTCAGCATGACGGCGGAAACCGCTACCTTAATCGCTGCGACATGGCGGCGGATAAGACTCCGAAAATGCGAAGCGCTTTCCTCGGATTCCTTCGAGGCAGACGCAGCATACTGCGTCTCTACAGCGGGACTCACCTGAGCGGCGATTTGCGCTCTCCACCGTTTCGGAACGAGCTGCAGCAGAAAATCGTCGTCAACTAGAAGGATGCCGAGCGACAGTACAAGGTAGTTGAGAAATGCGTAGTTCGCGGTGGCGATGACCGGGATCTCCCAACCCGTGACGATTAAGAAAAGAAGGATGCGGAAGCGACGGGGAAGCAGGATCATCCAAATCAGCCCGAGTTCCATCACCAGCGTGGCCGCGGCGGTGGTCGCATGAAACCAATGCGGCAGATGCTGCACGTACCAGCCAATCCAGGTCGGCAGCGGACCATTTTGGTAATACTCGTCCATGGCTGTGAAGTTCCGCCATTGAGGGTCCCCGCTGGCGAGCTTCGCGATTCCCGATTCGAAATAAATACGCAGCCACTCCCATTGCAGCAGGAAGAGGCTCGCCCGCGAGGGCGGATGGTCTCTTCCCAGTCCCGGACGCAGGCCGGGCGGCGCAAAGAAGAGGGAGATGAATCCAGCCTCGAGCAGCATGCCGTCGGATTGGTATCCGGAGAAGTCCTGCGCTGCCGCTACGAACGAAAGAAAGCAGATGAAGCAAACCACGAGCATCGCGCGCGGCCAGAAGTTAAAAACCAGCGCAAGGGAGGCGATCATCCCGGCCCAGGACAACGCCATCAGCATTCCCGAGCCGCTGGAGAGCCAAAGCAGCGAGGGCGCATACCAGAGGTGCGGGTATGCCATAGTGGATTGCGAGACCTCTTGTAAATAATCGTGGGCAGGAAGGATGCCTTGCGGTCCAATCAGGCCGCGAATCTGGAAGACGAGCGAATAAAACGCCGAAAAGTAGATAAGCCCGAGGGCCCGCAAAAACAGCCAGCGCGGAATCAGACGCTTCGAGGCCCCGTACTCCGAAGAAAACAGCCTGCGGACGAAAGACTTCGGCCGCGTCAGATTGCCAGTGACCCGGGTCGTAGGAGTGGCATCCATCAGCGCTGGCAATTATAAAGATTGAGACAGAGTTGTCTTACACGCTGGAAAGCGATAGATCTCGAAAGTTATCCAGGAACACTAGCGCACTTTGCCAGCGCGGGCATGAACGCGCGAAGGAGTGTGCGGAGCGGTATCGCCCGATTCGAATGCCATCGGTTCGTCATGTGCGGCCGGTTGCGGAATCGTTTGGAGCAGGCGCACACAGCGGTTCCAGCGCAAAATCGATTCATCGTTCTCGGCGGGACGAATCTGTTCCGCCTTCCGAAAGCAATGCATCGCTTCTTCGATTTCAGCAACCACCGCCTGCGCGGGTCGTCCAGCGCGAAGCTGTGCCTTAGCATGTCGCTCATGCAGGATGCCGGTGTAATAGGAGCGCGAGTACGGGTCCGCCAGAGCGTTGCAGATAGCTGCGGCCTCGGCGAAACGATCTTTCACTCCGCCGGTGAATTGGTCGGTAATGGCGAGCCCGAGAATGCGTTGGGCCAACTGGTGGCTCGGATCGACGCTCAGAATGTCGCGGCAGATTGACTCGGCCTCTTCCGGCTCGTTGAGATAGCGATAGCGTTCGGCTTTGGCGATGGCCGCGTTGATGCCGGCCTGGGAGATGGATTTCAGTTTGAGTTCCATAAGTCTCGGCAGCCTTGCGAAGACGCAGCATGTCGCGTCTCTACAACGTCAACAATAAATACCCCGCCGTGAGCGTGCCCACAATTGCGATTCCGTAACAGCATGCAAAGACGACCTCATTCAAATGCTTGATCTGAAGCCCGTCATAGAGCGTGTAGCGGAAGCGATGGGCAAAATGGAACAACGGCAAGGAGCACAGAACGAAAAGATAGAGTCTCGTGATCGGAGAGTGCAGCAACTCTCGCATTGCAATGTATTGCGGAGCGTGCATCCATCCCAGTGGAATCGCAATTCCAAAAATGAACAACTGCACCGGCAAAAACAAGGCGGCTACGACACCTCCGGCACTGAACAGCGTCCAGAAAATCGGTTCGGATTCCTTGTTGACCATTTTCCCTTCCTAAACGCGAGACGCAATGATGATGAAAACGATGGCAGAAACGACGATCCATGCTACGTATTGCGGCCCGGAAATCATCAGGGCAGGTACCCGCTTGCCGCGCACGCGCACTGCCATTGCCTTGGGCGCCAGATTGAACCACGTGATCGAGTGCATCAGCAAAAACGCGAATGCCACAATATTGAGGACGATCATCCACGGCGAACTCATCAGATTTTCGAATCGGGCGTAATGTTCGCCTCCGCGACTCACCTCCAGGATTTGAAGCAGCAGGAGCGCAACGGTCCATGCCACGGCCACACTCGTCAGTTCACGCAAAATGAACTTCACATAAGCCCATTTGCCCAGCCACCAGTATGTCGAGATCTGTGGGCGATACCAGCGTGGATGAAATTCGGTGTAGATCGGTGTCTGAGCGTGCGATTGGTCTGTCCCCGAACGAAGCGTCGGAGCTGAAGACTGTCCTGCGCTCATCTTTTTTGTGCCTCCCGTTTTTGTCCCCAAGGCATCAGGAATTGTTTCAGACCGTCGAGGGCGCCGGCGAGTTTGTATTGCTGAATGGCTCCCGCTGGATCGACGTGCTTAGGGCAAACCTTGGTGCATTCGCCTACGAACGTGCATCCCCAGATGCCATCCGGGTGGGATAGCACCGCCATGCGCTCCGCCGATCCCTGATCGCGGGAGTCCTTGTTGTAGCGATGAGCCAGCGCCAGGGCCGCCGGTCCGACGAATATCGGATCGAGTCCCGAAATAGGACACGCCGAATAACAGAGAAGGCAGTTGATGCACATGCTGTATTGGCGAAATTCCTCGAGCTGATCCGGCGTCTGAAGATATTCACCCGATCCGCCGCCATTTTCGTGGATTAGCCAGGGTCGCACCTTTTTCAGCTTCTCCAGAAATTCGGTGATCTCGACTACCAGATCGCGCACGATAGGAAAATTTCGCAGGGGCTCGATCCTGATCGGACCGGGAGCGTACTGCGTTAGGAACGTCGCGCAGCCGAGTTTGGGCTCGTTGTTGATCGTGTAGCCGCAACTTCCGCAGATGCCCATGCGGCAGGACCAGCGAAACGTGAGCGTGCCGTCGATCCTATCCTTGATGTAATTGAGCGCATCGAGGATGACCCATTCCTCTTTCAGAGGGACCTCATAGCTCTGAAAGTGAGGCTCGAGATCGTGCTCAGGAGAGTACCGCGTGACTTCCAGAGTAATGGTCTTTGCCATGGACTATGCTCTCACCATTTGTTTGGCTACCTGGGTTTGCTGACCGTACACACGTTCCCCAGGCGGCCAGCGCGTGATCACCACCGGTTGATACTCGATCCGCAATGAGCCGTCGGCAGTGCGCGTAATTACGGAGTGCGCCAGGAAATTGCGGTCGTCGCGCGCGGGATAGTCGGTTCGCTGATGCGCTCCGCGCGATTCGGTGCGGTGCAGCGCGCTGTGGACCATGCACGCGGCGACGTCGAGCATGCACGTCAACTCCAGCGCAGAGAGCAATTCGGTATTGAAGGTGCGGGAGTGATCGTCGATGGCCAGGTTAGCTGCCCGCTCTCGCAGGTCGGCAAGCTTTTGCGCAGCTTCACGCAGCGACTTCTCGTTGCGGTAAATTCCTGCGCCTTCCTCGACTGCTTTCTGCATAGCGTCACGAAGAGTGGCTACGCGCTCTGTACCTCCGGTCTTGCGGAGAAACCCTTGCTCCAGGCGGCGACGCTCGTCGTTCGCCTGCGCCGCGATGCCGGCACTTACCGTTTCGGGAGCTGACTGGGCGTATTCTGCTGCCACTTTGCCGGCACGCGCTCCGAAGACGAGAATTTCCGGCAGCGAATTCGATCCCAGGCGATTTGCCCCGTTGATGCTCACGCAGGCACATTCTCCTGCGGCAAACAATCCGGGAAGCGATGTAGCTCCATTGATGTCGGTAGAGACGCCGCCCATCATGTAATGCACCACTGGACGCACGGGAATCAGTTGCGTTACCGGATCGAGGCCCTCATATTTTTCGCAAAGCTCGCGCACGAAGGG
>Ga0307475_10002347_pt1 | contig 11400 bp, 7 predicted proteins | sample atmos_gasesECM1C_FD_203317 | JGI IMG/M metagenome (GOLD analysis project Ga0307475, IMG submission 203317) | Hardwood forest soil microbial communities from Morgan-Monroe State Forest, Indiana, United States - atmos_gasesECM1C_515 | ecosystem: Environmental > Terrestrial > Soil > Temperate...
CGATCGGCCAATAAATGGATCCGTCGTCGCCAAGAATCACCAGTTGCGAACCCGCCTTCGCGCACTTCAGCGCGCACTCGCGGCTGATCGGCTTCTCCAGGTTCTTCGTAAACGCGCAAGCCGAATCCAGAACATACCCTTCCACCGACACGCTCTTCTGCTGTCCCAGCAGCACCAACGCCGACGCACAAAACAAAAACGCCAAGACGCCCGCACCCGCCATAAGTTTCTCGATCGTCTTCATCTCTCCTCCATAACTCGGCGAATCGTAGCACGCAAACCGTCGCCGCAACCAGCGTATAGGTAGTGCTTCAGTTTCGGAATACACCATCACCCGGGCGGAGCTATGGCGGATCACTCCAGCCCCGTACACCCCCGGACGGTTCTACGTTTATGGCTGATTTACCACTCGCCTTAACGGCGCGCGCCGAACCTAGGGCAGATTGAGCAGCCAGGCGCCGAGTCCGTGCGTGGCGGCGTACAGTTTGCGCGCACCAGGCACAATCGTGAGGCCTGCGACCTCTACGTTCGGCATGCCAGGAGCGGCCAGAGTCCAGCTTGTGGTGCCGGATGCCAGGAGGTAAACACCGAAGTCACTGGAACCGTAGAGATCGCCGGTCGCATCGTCGCGAACGACGCCTGTGATGGGAATATCTCCCAGGTCGAAGCTGAGATCGGTCCACAGTGCGGTGCCGGCGATGGGATCGTAGGCAACATCGAAAACATGGCCGGGCGTCGCGGGCGTGGTGGCACTGAAGCCGCTGTAGGAGATCCACGCGTGGTTGGAATTCGCCGGATCAATGTAAATACCGCTGACGAAGCGATTCGGGCTGTTGGCGGCGAGAGAGTCAATGCGCGCGAAAGTCGCTGAGGATGCGGGTTCTGCGTCCGCATTCTTGCTGACGAAGACGCGGCCTGTTGCCGTCGCGGCCCACAGCGTAGAGGAGTCACTGGCGGTGCGGCTGAGAGCAGCCACGCCGTTGCCACCCGTGCGGTCCGAGCCGAAGCCCTTGGTCAACTGCCCTGCAGCGCTAGGATCTCCGAGCGGGGCCCAATCGCCGCAGGGAACGTTAAAGACGCCGGTGAATTCGTTGCAATTCGCGCGAAAGGCTGCGACGCTCTGCGCACCTACGCCTTGCGTCTTGGTGCGCCACACATGGCCAGTGCCGGCATACATGGTGGCACTAACCGCCGGATCGGAAATGATGGGGAAATAGAACTGGGCTGGCTCGGCGTTGATGAAAAAAGTGTCGGCGATCCAGTTCCAGTCGGCCAAGTCGCCGCTGCTGAAGTTCACATCGACTTCGGGGCCGGCGAAGGTGTGGAAGCGGAAGCGAGAATTGCCGATGTCAAATCCAGACAAGCCACCGTCCCCAAAGATAGTCTGCGTCCACTTCTGCGGATTCCCGGTCGATTCCCAAGTCCCATTGTCCTGCGTTCCGCCCTGAACGTCGTTGACGTTGAAAGGATTGACCGAGAGACTTTGGAACTGCAAGGTTCGCAGGCCCTTGTTCATGCTGGCAAGTTCGGTCGGAACCCGCGAGAGCAGTTGCTGGCAGCGAGCAAGGACCGCTCCAGCCAGGCCGCGGGAATTGCAATTGGTGGATATGTTGGCAAAGGATCCACTCGAGCGAATGACGCCGCCATCGGAGGACTCCCAGAACTGGGACGGATTGTTCGGATTGGTGACCAGGAAGTGCTGATCCGGATGGATGCCGTTGGGATGCACCGGGTCCGTTGCGTCCATGGTCATGTCCGTGAAGTGCATCCCTCCGTCGGTTGACAGTACGACCCCGCGGCCGTTGGAGATTCCGCCGGTTTCCCCGTAAGCATACGAGCCGCCGAGATAAACCATGTCTGGATAGCCTGCCGGCGACCTGACAAAATTGTCGTACCAGCATTGTCCCTCGCAATAGTCGAAGGAGCCGTAGCCAGGGTCAGCTGGATTCTTGCTGGTGAGCGCAGAGAACACGGGCGCCGCTGCGGTCGCATCGTCGGTCCGAAACAGCTGCGAGAAGTCATTTGGAGCTTTCTTGGTCGCACCAGTGCTGCCCTCGGCCACATACAAGCGAGTCTTGCCGTTACGGAGGGTATTCACAGCAAGTTCAGGCCGCATTGTGGTCGAGGTTGCGTCGAGAGAGGCTTTGATCTGCGTCCACGTGGTACCGCCATCGCTCGAACGCCAAACTCCACGCGCGTACGAAGCTGCGTACACGGTGTTCGCGTCGGATGGATCGAAAAGCACGCGGCGCACCCCGCGCGGCGAGCACGGAGTTTTGTTGCCGGCCTCCAGCGTGTTGCCCTGGCATAAAGTTGGGTCGGTCGAACCATTATGAACAAACGTCCAGGTGTTCCCGCCATCGGTTGACCTATAGAGGCCCCATTTGGCCGCGCCGGGAATAAATGAAACGGCGCCATCACAGCACACCGAGGCCACGCCGCGAATGGCTCGCGTGGAGCCAGCGAAGATCGTACTGGGATCATTCGGTTTAATGGCGATGGTGCTCACGCCGCGAGCGTTGAACACAGACGCACCGATCGGGCCGGTCCACGTATCGCCGCCGTCGGTGGACTTATACAGACCTACGCCCGCTTCGCACCCGCTGCCGCAGGCGTTTGCCTCGCCAGTGCCCACCCATAGCGTATTCCCGGTTGGGTCGTTCGGATCCAGCACAATCGATCCAACTGAGTTGATTGCGAAGGAGGCCGACAGATACGTCCAGTTTGGTTCACCGTCGAGGGCATTTTTTGTGCGCCAAACACCGCCGCCAGCAGGCGAGGCCCACAGTGTGCAATTGCCTTGTACACAGATGGGAGAGATTGCCAGGGAGGTGGTGCGGCTCGCCGCGTCGTATTTATTTGGAACGTATATGCTACTGGTGCGGAGCGGCGTAAGCGGGTAGATGGCTTCGCTGGGTCCCACGGTAACCCAGGTACCCTTCCGGCCCTTGCCTGTAGTAGGAAACTTTCGCGAACTCAGATTCATGCCAGCGGCGCGCGCCACAAGCAAGCGTTCCAGCGGAATATCGGTGTCGGGGAAGGCGCGCTGCTGGAAAGCATCTTCGGCCGCGCCGGCGGCGCCATTATCGGACTCGCCTCCGTTGCCGGGGACGGTGCGCATCAGTTTTCTGATGTGCTGTGCGCGCGCAAAGGGCGTCCCATCATTGTCCACGGCGGCAGCACTCTGCTTCTTGGAGGCCTTTGCTTTCGTTGTCGATTTTTTCGCAACTTTGGAAGCGCCCCCTGAGTTCGAGTCTTGCGCGGCAGTGCCCGCGAGTTGTTGGGCGACCACGCCGGGCACGCAGAAAAACAGACTAACAAGCAGAACGTACGCTCTCTTCATAATTCACCCCTTCTGATTTTCACTGGGAGGCTGCCAATCCTCGCTTCAGCAGGTACTTGACGCGTCCAGGGGGACCGACCGGACGGTCTCGTCTGGCTTGACTTCCGCGAGCGTACCCCTGCGGCTTCGTAAGCTGTCTACACTTCGTCGAGCGGAGCTGCTCAAAAATCAACGCTGGGATGGCCGCGGACGCAGACCGATGCCGGGAAGATATCATTGCCCACCGTTTTGTCAAGAAGCAACGTACATATTCAGTGGATTCTCGACGGTCGGGAAGTTCTAAACCTCCTAGTCCTGCATCGCAGGAGCCAACCCAAAAAGAGCGCCCACAAAAAGTGGAATGTGCAACATGTGTTCTCCTTGGTGGAAGGTAGGCGGGACCCAACGTAGATAAGCCTCCCGCATTACATCCTTATGTCGGCGCTATTGAGAGCACATGAAAAATTTATAGCGTCAGGGATGCCATCCGTCGGGCTCGACATTGGCAAGGACCTGGAGTTGCCAAATGTATGCCCTAACGCCTACAATCGCCGCAACCGTAGGCCCAAAATCTGCTTCAATCAGGAGAGAATATGAAAGCAAGAGCGACCGTACTGACTCTGGCATTGTGCTTTGTCGGAGTAGCTGTGTGCTTCGCCGCCGACGCATTTATCGGCACCTGGAAGTTGAACGAGGCCAAGTCGAAGTTCAGCCCGGGATCATCGAAGAACATCACAGTTGTCTACGAGGCTGTGGGAGACAACGTGAAGGTCACCATAGATGGCACCGACGGCGGCGGCAAACCGACACACAACGAGTGGACGGGCAAGTTCGATGGCAAAGACTACCCGGTCACCGGGGATCCAAATGCCGACACGCGGGCCCTCAAGAAAATCAACGATCACACGCTGACGGTTGACGTTAAGAAGGGCGACAAGGTCGTTACTACTGGTCGCATCGTTCTCTCGGCTGACGGCAAAACCCGCACGGTCACCACCACCGGAACCGACCCCAAGGGCAACAAGGTCAGTGCCACCGCGGTTTACGACAAGCAATAGCTGGAATTCCCAGGGCAACGGACAGCAATACTGGCGTCAACGTGCTGGCCATCCGCAGCATCGCGTGGACGTCTGCGCGAATCGAGGCGCGAAAGGCGAAGCCCTCAGCGAATCGTCGGGTCTCGAAACCAAGACCGCTTCTTTCAGTTCCCTTGCGGTCTCACATAGTTCACGATGTTGCCAGGCGCCGCTATCTTCCTCTTGCTCCGCGGATCATCCAGCGGCGCCTGCGGCGTCCATCTCAGCGGCAGCACCCCCGTCCACGCTGCCGTGTCGTAATCCTGATTGTCATCGTCGACCGCAAATCCCGTACGCATCTTCGCAGAAGCTTCCACCAGCGGCACCGCCAGCACCATCGTCGCCTTCAACTCATTTTCGCTCGGAGGCCGCACCTGCGCCCACCGCCCGCGGATCACGTACTCCACAAAATCCCGCATCGCTGCGAGTTTCGCCTCCGGCTCCGCAATCACTTCCGCTTTGCCCATCACCACCACCGACCGGTAATTCACCGAATGTCCGATCGCCGAAGGCGCAAACACAATCCCATCCAGCAGCGTCACGCTCAGGCAAAACGGCGCCCCGCTCGCCAGCGTCTTCATCAACCGGCTCGCCGGCGACCCATGCAGAAACAGCTTGTCGCCCACACGCACATAATTCGTCGGCACCACAAACGGCAAGCCGTCCGCCACAAATCCCACCGCGCACACAAACGCTTCATCCAGAATGCGGTAGATGGTCTCCCGGTCATAACGCCCCCGGTCCGCCTTCCGCCGCACCCTCGTTCTCTCAGTAGGAGTAAATTGGCTCATGTTGCTCCGTTCCCGTAGGGGTGCAGCACGCTGCACCCCTTCTCAGCAGGATCGATCGGATTCGCCCAGGATCAATCGGGTGACGATGGCGTGTGTGGTGAAGCCCCGTCGTCTAGCAGTTCAACTCTACCGAATCTCGCCAGATCCTGCCGTCGCGCTCTGCTTTTGACTGCTCTTCGCAACCTAGCCCTCGCCCGCACCCACCCGCAAGCGCCAATCTGGCCGCCAATTTTTTGCTTGACATCCAGTACCGCCCAAGGCAAGCTGTCTCTGTAGATAACTACGCAGAGTTCTCTGGTTTCCCGCTTCGCCCAGCGTTTGGTGTACAACATTCCAGTTCCGTCAGGTCTAAGTCATTTATTTTCTGTGGGCTGCAGCCTCTTTCCCTCTTTGGCTCCTGAACGTCCTTTAGAATCAACAGCTTGCAGCCTCTTTGTTTCCTGTTTGCGTACCTCCACTCTTTGTTTTCAGTGCCTTACAGCCTCTTTTCCGAAAACACCCGGGTGGGGGTTACGTGGGACGTGAACGCTCGGAGCTACAGATAAACGGCACGTGTTCCAAGCGACTTATGGCAAGCCTTTGTTTTCATACTCTTACAAATCCCTTTCCGCGCAACTCCTTTATTTTCACATCCATACAAAACCCTAGGGGGTGTACTCCCAGCGATCGATTTTTCGGCTCTGCGAACTCTGTGGCCTCCGTGGTGAAATCTTGTCTTGGTTCCTACTGCGCCGGTGCCGCAGGCTTCGGCGCCCCGCGTACCACGCGAAAACCGACATACTCCGGCGCAGCCGTGCAATTCGCCTTCGCATCCGCCGGGCAATCCGCGCTGCCGCCCATCACTTTGCCCTTGCCGTCGCGCGTAAGCACCCACTCGGCCACGTTGCCGCCCAGATCGTAGATCGGCTCTTCGTCCTCTTTGCCCCTCCCGGTAAAGCTGCCGACTTCTTTTAGCAAAGGTGCTGGGCCGTTCAGGTCCTTAGCCTTTTCGTGAAGCTTCCGGGTGTCCTCCGGATTTGGTGGGTACCCGGCCCAATAATCCAATGTATTTTCGTTTTCGCGGTTCTCGTACAAGCTTGTTACTTCATCCTCGTACGCAATCCGCCATGTTTGTCCGGTCGCGGCGCGAAGCCACGCGGCATAATCCTGCGCCTCCCCCAGCGTGACGCCGTCGGCTGGCATATTCATGCCGATCGCTGGTGCTTCCTCGGGAATATCACCGTGTTTTGCCCCATGAGCTAGCCGATTGAAGACATAGAGCTGAGCGCGAGTGACCTCGAAACGCCCAACCTCCAGGTCACCACGCTTGGCGACTTCGGGGACGAGTATGTCCGCGCCGTCTTTCGATTTGATTTTGTCGCCATACAGCGAGCCAGCGCGATGCGCATTGTTGCGACGAAGCGTGTCGTCCAGTGGCGAGCCTTTTTTGACCGCTTCGTTTTCTGGCTTGGCTGCCTTGAAGAAATACTTGTCGAACCAGGCCACCTCTTCTTCGACCTTGCGCATCTGGTGCGTCAGCTTGCGCGGACCGTGCGGCTCGCCGGGGAACACCACATACTTCACGGTCTTGTCGAAGTGCTGTAGCGCGCGGAAATACGACCAGCTTTGCGCCGGCGGCACGTTACGGTCCGCCGTGCCGTGGAAAATCAGCACCGGCGCCTGCACTTTGTCCATCTTGAAGAACGGCGACTTATTAATGTAGAGCTGCGGATCCTCAAACGGCGACTTGCCGAAATAATACGCATCAAACGATTGCCCAAAATCGACGTTGCCCCAATCGCTGAGCCATTCGACGTCGCCGGCTCCGACGCTCGCCACTTTGTAGCGCGCCGGATACGTGGTGATCAGGCTCGTCGACAAAATCGACCCGTTCGACCAGCCCATCGTCGCAACGCGGTCCGCATCCGCTTTCCCCTGCGCAATCAACAAATCCACGCCGGCGTTGATGTCCGGCGTCTCCAGGTCATAATATTTTCCGCAGCAAATCGATTCCGCCCACTTGAGCCCGTAGTTGCTGCTGCCGTGATAGTTCGGCCGCAGCACAAACGCTCCGCGCTCAGTGAACAACTGAATCGGATACGCCCAGCTTTCGCCCCACAGGTCGTGGTCAGCACCCAGCGGCCCGCCATGAATCGCCGTAATTAGCGGATACTTTTTCCCCCCTTCATAATTCGTCGGGTAATACAGAATCCCTTCCACTTCCTCGTTGTTCGCGCCCTTCCAGCGAATCACTTCGCTCTTCGCGTAAGCCCGCCCGTTCACCAGTCCTTCATTCAATTTCGCAATCTGCACTGGCGAAACAATTTTTCCTCCCTCCAACTGCGCGCGATACGGCTGCGATAACTTGCTCGCCGTTGAAGACACATACACGATAGTCTTTCCGTCCTTGGAAACTTCGAAGCTCTCGATATTCTTTGCGTGATCGCCTTCAAGCGAAGAGCGTTTCCAGCTCCAGGCGTCTCCGGCCTTATCGCGCGTGTAGCGGGCCATTTCAAAACGGTGACCGGCCGCCAAGCCCACCACGAAGCCTTCTGGCGTGGCCGCGAGATCCGAGCCGATGCCGTTTTCCCAATCGAGGGGAACCTGCACGCTCTTGCCGGTGCTCACGTCGTAGTAGTACAGGAGCAGGATCGAGGCTGTAATAAACCGCGGATCGGTTGAATAAGGCGCCCAGGCGTAAACGCCAGAATTGTCCGGGTTCCACTCAAAACCGTACGGGCGGATGCGGCCTTCGGTAAAGATTTGCTTTTCGGTGCCATCGGCGAGGTTGTGCAGGATTGCCACAGGCGGCACTTTCTGGTCGAAGGCGTAGTGCAGGCTTTTTGCGTGGATAGCGGCAGCGTATTTGCCATCTTTGGAAACGTAAAAGCGTTCGATCCAATCCGTGTTCGCGGTCAGCCGCGTGATTTTGCCATCCTTGGCGTTAATTTTGTAAAGGCGCACGGGCGGCTCGTGCTCCGCGTCGTCGACGACTTCGGAATCATCTTTCTTCTTTTTCAACTCCTGTTCGTACAAAGCCGGATCTTCTTCCGCGCTGTAGATCAGCGTGTCTTTGTCCAGCCAATCGATTTGTTTCGGCGCGTGCACCAGCTCGGTGAGAGCCCAGGGCTCGCCTCCGTGAGTATTCATCAGCCAGATTTGCATCGGCGCAACGTCCGGTTTGGCTTTGGGCCTCGCTCGTGTACTGAGAAATGCGATTCTCTCTCCGTCCGGTGACCAGCTCGGCTGCGTGTTGGTATCGCTGCCGCGCGTCAGCGGAATTTCCCGGTTTTCCGTCAAGCTGGAGAGGACCAGATTCGAGACGCGCGCATCTTTGTCTTTATCGGCGCTGGTTTTTACCCACACCACCCGCTTGGCATCCGGCGAGATGCGGAACTGTCCCGCGGTTTCTCCGTAAATGAAATCTTCCGGCTTCCACGGCTCTTTTTTCGCAGGCGCTGTTTTTTCGTCAGCATGAACGGTAAGCGTGAGCTTCCAGAAATCAGCGCATGCGACGAAGGCAACCGCAACGAATCCGGCAACAAATACGCTTCGTGAAATCATGCTCATCCTTGTGACCTTACGGTCGCCGGCCTAAGGGCCTGCCAGCACGGCGAACGTGGAATTTGGCGCGTCGCACAGGATAGACGAATTGACGGGTGAAAGGAATCGTGTAGGCTTGTGTGCTCGTCACCACGGCAGTTCGCACATGGCCCAATCGGAACCAATCATCACGCGCGAGACATTTCGGTTTTTCCGCGACCTTGCGCGCAACAACCGAACCGAATGGATGCAGGCGAATCGCGAACGCTACCAGGAATGCGTGGTGCAGCCATTGCGGCGGCTCTGCGAGGAGCTTGCGCCCACTGTGCTTCGGCTCGATCCGCGATTCGAGACCAGCGGGCGCACGGGCGCGAATTTGTCGCGCATCAATCGCGATATCCGCTTCGCCAAGGACAAGACGCCGTATCGCGCGCAGATGTACGTGAAGTTCAGCGCGCCGTTCGGCGGGGAGGGCGAAGCCGGCCAGCTTTACGTGGGCATTTCGACAAAAACGGTTACTGCCGGTTTTCGCATTTATTCCGGCTCGAAGCGCAAGGAGTCCGCGCTAGCGCAGATTGCTGACGCCCGCGTGGAAGCCAAGCCGCGATGGCTGTCGCAGCAGAAAAAGCGCCTGAGCCGGCGCTACGAAAGCTATTGGTACTCAGTTGAAAAAGGGGAGTGGACGAAGCACGCGGGCTGGCCTGCGGCGGAAAACTGGGAAAAGTTGCAAGGCTGGATCGTGCGGCGGGAACTGAGTACGGCGGCTGCGACGCGCGGGTCATTCTGTAAAGACCTGGGGAGAATCTTCCGCGACTTGCATCCTTTGCTGCGGTTCACGTCACTGCAGGATTGAAGACGGCAAAGATTTCACCACAGAGGTCACAGAGGGCGCAGAGGGGAAGAGGAGAACGGAATGAAAGCAGAAATCGGCTTGGTGGCGCTCGTTTTGTCCTGCTTGTTTCCGTTCGCGCCCGCTCAAGAAAGGACTCTGACCAAGGATTGGCCCGCAGCCGAGCCGGCTGCTGTCGGCTTGGATTCCGCTGCACTGACGGCGCTCGATGCCGATATCGCGGCCGGGAAATACGGCCTAGTGGACAGCCTGTTGATTATTCGCGACGGCAAGGAAGTGATGGCGCGGTCTTACGCGCATGACTACGGCCAAATTTACGGCGAGCTTGCCAAGCACGAAGGGCCTCTGAACCATGATGTGAACGGCCCGTACAATTACTTCAGCGCGGAATTTCATCCCTATTACAAGCGCGGCGATTTGCACACCATGCAGTCCGTCTCGAAGACGGTCACTTCCATCACCATCGGGAGTGCCATGAGCCGGAAGGAGTTTCCCGCCGATCTGGACGCGCCGATCCTGAAATATTTCGACGAGTACAAGATCGCGAACCTGGATGAACGCAAGCGGCGCATCACTTTGCGCAATCTCCTGACCATGACGGCCGGCCTGGAGTGGAACGAGGACCTGCCCTACAACGATCCCAAGAATTCCGCGGACGTGATGGAAGCGACGCACGATTGGGTGCAATACGTCATCAATCAGCCGATGGCCGCGGAACCCGGCAGAGTCTTCGTCTACAGCAGCGGCGTCACGCAGCTTCTTTCGCATATCTTCAAGAAAGCTACGGGCAAGAACGTCGATGAATACGCAGCGCAGCACCTTTTTCAGCCGCTGGGTATTCGCTACCACTGGAAGCACTCGCCGACGGGATTGCCGGACACAGAGGGCGGTCTTTACATTTCGGCGGCGAGCCTGGCTAAAATCGGTTTTCTTTTTCTGAACAACGGCAAATGGGAAGGAAAGCAGATTGTTCCCGCGGAGTGGGTAAAGGCCTCGGTGATCCCCGCGATGAGTGTCGAGGACGAAGGGCGGCACTGGGGATACGGATTTCAGTGGTGGCTACAGCCCTACGGCAAGTCGCCGGAGAAATTTGCATGGGCCGCACGCGGCTTCGGCGGCCAGGAGCTGTGGGTCGTGCCGGAATACCACCTGATCGTGGTGCTCACCGGCTGGGACATCCTGCCGTCACCGCAAGAGCCAAGACACGACGAACTTGAACGAGTCATCGCCGCCGTAAAAAGGGCAATGCCGTAGGTGCGCCGTTTCTAAGCAACCATCCACGATCCTCACCCACAGGGGTGGGCAATCGAAAAACGCCTAGGATGCTTGGGGCTGCTCGGAGCGTTTCTGCTTGATTTCCTTGACCTTGTCAACCAGATCGTCGGCTTGTTTCAACAACGCTTCTCGCTCTTCCTTGCTTTCCACCATGTCCGCCTTGCGCCGGTAGAGAAGGTTAAGGTAAGCCATGGCGTCGTCGTAATCGGGCCTGAGGGAAATGGCCTTTTGCAGGTCGGCGACTCCTTCGTCGATTAGCGGGCCATACTTGGAAGCATATTCAGAGCGAATGGCGGGTGGCAGCGGGTCAGTATCCCTGACCTGCTTCCTGATGTTGTTCTTGTTGTAGTCCATACGCATTTCGCCGTTGGCTCGAAATGCCAGCGTCCAATCGATGACACCGATCCAGTAGTAAGGCTCGGGATCGTCGGGCTTCAACTGAATGTGCCTCTGATGATAGGTTTTGGATTCCTCAAATTTCTTGGGATCAAAAGGCGTGCCACCCATCAAGAAAAGGATCGACCCGATTTGGTCGATGGCGGAAAGATTGTTGGTATCTTTGTC
>Ga0307475_10002351_pt1 | contig 11394 bp, 12 predicted proteins | sample atmos_gasesECM1C_FD_203317 | JGI IMG/M metagenome (GOLD analysis project Ga0307475, IMG submission 203317) | Hardwood forest soil microbial communities from Morgan-Monroe State Forest, Indiana, United States - atmos_gasesECM1C_515 | ecosystem: Environmental > Terrestrial > Soil > Temperate...
GCACCACGGTATCAAACGGCAGCGTGCGATGCGCCGCGGTAAGTTTGTTCATGTCGTAGACTTCGCCATTGGAAGCGCGCCGGCCATGAAACGGCACGCCGTACCAGGAGGCATTGCCCTCCTCGGCATACGCGGACATTGCAGGAATTAACGCTGGGGCGTTGCGCTTTGGGGCTGATGCGGTAGCGGTGTGGTGCGAAGCGCAACCGGAGAAAAAGCAAACAAAGAGTGCGCAGAGAGTGGCGGGCGCACGGAGACGTTGGAAACGAGTCACGATTGCGGGTCGGGCGGAGGCGGGTTCCGGCGAGCGGCCGTGCGCGCTTCCAGTTTGCTGGCCGCTTCACTCAGCTTGGCGGAAACTTCGCGCAGAAATTCCGCGCTGCGCCGTTCCGTTTCCGGCGCGACTTCCTGCTCGATGTAGCGGCGCAGCCGCGTCAATTCTTCATCGATGCGCTTGCCAAACTCTTCAAATTTGTCCATAAGCGTGTTCGCCGGACCCAGCATGGCGATTTCGGTATTATAGGAACGCTGCGCGAGTGCCGCAAGGAGGAGAGTTGGCGCTTCCCTATCAATGGCAGTACCGGCTGGACCGCTGGAAAGCGGCGCTGCAAGGCTTGTTTGGCGGCGGCAACCAGCAGCCACGCCCCAAAATTTGCCCGTCCTGCGGTTCGCTGGTGGGCATCAATGCCACGCGATGCCATCAGTGCGGCACAAACCTGAAATTTTCCATGGCCGCCGTCAATCGCAGCCTGGCCGGAGTTTTCTCAGGCCCCGCGCCCGTCACTACCGCTCTGCTGGTTTCGAATCTCTTGATGTTCGGCGTGGAATGGATGGCAATGGCTGCACACGGCGGCGGCGGTGGGCTCAGCATTTTGTGGGGCGTGGGCGGCGAGGCATCTTACCGGCTGGGGATGAGCGCGCCGTACGGAATCTACATCCAGCACCAGTGGTACCGGCTGATCACCGCGATGTTTCTGCACGGCGGGCTGATTCACATCGGCTTCAACATGATGGCGCTGATGCAGCTTGGTCCGGCGCTCGAGGAACTGTATGGTTCTTCACGCTATTTTTTCCTGTACATCGTGACCGGCGCGTTCGGCTTCCTGCTCAGTTCGTTTACTGGACACTATTCGCTGGGCGCCAGCGGCGGGCTGCTGGGACTAGTGGGAGCCATGTTGGCAATCACCACCAAGCGCGGCGGCGCGTACATGCGCGAATTGCGTTCGCGCCTGGTCAGCTCGGTGGTCATTCTTTTTGTGCTCGGATTCATGGGTATGGGCATGGACAACTGGGCGCATGGGGCCGGACTCGCGGCGGGATTTGTGCTCGGCAAAATATTTGCGGACCGCCAGCCAATGAATGTGCGCGAGCGGCAGATCGCGAACGCGCTCGGCTGGCTCGCGGGAGTGGTCGTAATTGCGAGCTTCGCGTTCATGATTTTACATTATCGCGATCCCATTCCGGGCCAGGCTTAGCTTGCTGGCGGCGCCGGCGAACTGAGGCGGCGCGCGATGCTGACCGAGTACTGGAAGGCCGACACTGTTGCGAGCGCGGTAACAAGGTAGATCAGGATTTGCTTGATGCTTCCGAGTAGCGGATTCGGATATGCCGCGCCCAGAACCACGGTGAACACCAGCACAATTTGGAAAAAAGTGGTCATCTTCCCTAAGAGACTTGGCGGGAACGGGCGATAACCCCAGATCAGGATAATCACCACGGCCACGATGAGGATGAGAACATCGCGGCTCAGCACGATGATCGTGAGCCACCACGCAATTTGTTTCTCCATCGCGAGAATTACGAACGAAGACGAAAGTAACAACTTGTCCGCGATGGGATCGAGATACGCACCGAGCGAGGAGCGCTGATTTAGTTTGCGCGCGAGCAGGCCATCGATGCCGTCGCTGAGTCCGGCCGCGACCAGCACCGCGAGCGCCCAGCGGTAATGTTCGTAGGAAATCAGAATCAGGAAAATTGGCAGGAAGCCGAGGCGCAACAGCGTGATTTGATTGGGAACTGTCCAGATGCGGCCGCGCATTGCAATTCAGGATAACGCAGTTCAGGCGAACTGCGCGAGATAGTCGATCAAGCGGCGGCCGATTTTGCGCGCGAAAAGTTCGTCCATGGAGGGAATGGAGCCGGTGGGCTCGTCGAGCGTCATGCGCTCGACACGCGTCATGGGGAAGAAAAGCGTGGGGACGCCGACGCGCTCGCCGTCCGGCTCATTAAGCTGGCGGATAAAGTGATCGAAAGAATTCAAGTCGATGCCGCGCAGTGTGACCCCTGCGGTGCTGACGGCCAGGAGTTCGCCCCAGATTTTTTCCTTGGGCGTGTGCAAGCTCACTACGACGATGGAGTGCGGGTCCATGGATGACCTTGAGTACGCTTTTCCAGCTTACCAAAAACTATGTTCCGTCCTTGAGCTGCGTTCCTGGCGAACAACCCAGTCGCAGAGCACAGCCAAAATTCATCGCATACCACCCGAATGCGATGGAGCAGAGTTGGCTGTGCCACGGAGAATTTCATTTGGCATGTTCGTAGGCCTGGTTTATCCACCACAGCGCGTCGCGGAAGTCGACTTCGGAATGGAGCGCGAAGTCGAACCATGTTGCGCCCGGAGTCCTGCTTTCGGTGTCGATGCGGGGTTCCTTCTTGGCGCGCTCCAACAAGTCGGATGGCATGGGCTTGATCCGGAAGATGAGCGAATTGGGATTCTTGATCGCGCGCGTAACCGGAAGCGCGGCGAAGATTTTTTTGCCGTGATAGAAGCCGCGCAGGCCGAACATGGGGCGCGTCGTAACTTTGGGCCATGTACTTAGCTCATTTGCGAGCATGGCGGACCATTGCTTCATTTCCTCGCTGACGCGCGGCATTTTCGGGCGCGGGCGTTTTGTCTTCGTGGTTTTCATGTCGTTTACCGCGAGTTCCAGTTTCGACGCCTGATTGGGTAAAAGCGGCGGCCAGATCGCCGCACTCCAAATTACGCAGGCATTTGGCGCGGGCCCCCTGGTGGTAAATGGAGTTTCGGCTCCGTGAGGGACTGCACCTGCTCGAAGGTGGCGTCGGGAGCCAGCTCGCGGAGGAGGAGGCCTTTCGGCGTTACGTCGATCAGGGCGAGCTCCGTGACAATGTGATCCACGACTTCTACGCCGGTGAGCGGGAGCGAACATTTTTTCAGGATCTTCGGTTGGTTATCGCGCGTGGCGTGTTCCATGGCGATATACACGCGCTTGGCGCCGGCGACGAGATCCATGGCACCGCCCATGCCTTTCAGCATTTTGCCGGGAATGGCCCAGTTGGCGAGATTGCCTTTTTCATCGACTTGCAGCGCGCCGAGAACGGTAAGGTCGACGTGGCCGCCGCGAATCATGCCGAAGGAATCTGCGGAAGAAAAATAGCTGCTGCCAGGAAGCTCGGTGACGGTTTCTTTTCCGGCGTTGATGAGATCCGCATCGATTTCGGATTCGAGGGGATAGGGGCCAACGCCGAGCATGCCGTTTTCCGATTGCAGCACGACTTCAATGCCTTTGGGAACGTAGTTCGCGACGAGCGTAGGCATGCCGATGCCGAGATTGACGTAGAAGCCGTCGCGCAGTTCCTGCGCGATGCGGCGGGCGATGCGTTCGCGTTTTTGATCGTCGGTGAGTGGCATAACTTAGGCTTTGCGTACCGTGCGGCGCTCGATTTTTTTTTCGTAGTGGGGGCCTTGGAAGATGGCGTCTACGAAGATGCCGGGGGTGTGGATCTGGTCGGGCGGGAGCTGGCCGAGCTCGACCAGTTGTTCGACTTCAGCGATTACGTAATCGGCGGCGGTGGCCATCATGGGATTGAAGTTGCGCGAGGTCTTGCGGTAGATGAGATTGCCCCAGCGGTCCCCCTTCCAGGCTTTGATGAACGCGAAATCGCCGCGCAGGGCGCGCTCGAGAACGTATTGTCGGCCGTCGAATTCGCGGGTTTCCTTGCCTTCGGCGACCATGGTGCCGTAGCCGGTGGGCGTGTAGAAGGCGGGAATGCCTGCGCCCCCAGCGCGAATGCGTTCGGAGAAAGTGCCTTGCGGGTTCAGCTCGACTTGTACTTCGACGCTTAACACTAACTGCTCGAAGAGTTTGTTTTCGCCAACGTAAGTGGAGATCATCTTTTTGATCTGGCGATTTTGCAGAAGCAAGCCCAGACCCGCGCCATCGGTGCCGGCGTTGTTGCTGGCAATGGTCAAATTTTTTGTGCCCTTGCGGCGCACGGCGTCGATCAGGTGTTCGGGGACGCCGCAGAGGCCAAAACCGCCGACCAGGATGGTGGCACCGTCAACGAGTTTTGCGATGGCCGCGTCGGCGGAAGAGATGCGTTTATCCATGGCGGTGTGTGAATCCGGCGACGCTGTTGGCAGCCCCAAGGAGAGTGTACTGCAAGCCGGACAGGCGGCAAATCAGATTGCCATGGAGGCACAGACTACACATCCAGTGAAAATAACTGGAACCGCCGCTTCTTCGCAAAAGTAGCGAGGTATGAGCTTCCCGCTTCCAGCCCTAAATAGGCTGCCCGGCAAGCGTATGCTGCTACTTCACTCCAATGACCTGTAGGCTTGGTTTGCGTGGGGCACGTTTGTTTGCGTACATCGCGTCGTCGGCACGTCTCACGAATTCGTCGGCTGATTCACCTGGCGCGAAGTTGGTCCAGCCGGCAGAAAAGGAAACCTCAACCAACTGCCCTTGGCACTCCACTTTGAGTCCGCCCAACCGGCTCAGCACGTGTCGGACCCCCTCAGGTTTGCACTCGGGGAGCAAAACCAGAAACTCGTCCCCACCGAGACGAACCGCCAAATCTGAGCCGCGAATGGCTTTATTTAAGCGGTCAGCAAAGCTCCTAATCAGCTCATCGCCCGCCGGATGCCCAAACCTATCATTGACCTGTTTTAGGTTGTCCAAGTCGAGTGCGAGAATGGTCAGCGGATTGCCGTTTCTTGTTGAGCGCGACATTTCTTGCGCGAGACGTTGCTCCCCGGATCTTCGGTTATATAGCCCTGTCAGTGGGTCAAGTACGGCAAGCTTGTACACCTCTTCGGTTCGCACTTCCATTTTGCCTAGAGCTTCGACTTGCGTGCTCAATTGCTGGTGAATCCGATGAATTTGCAGTTGCTGATACACGGTGTACACGTTGAAAAGCAGGACAAGTCCGACGAGTCCTCGTATCGCTGAAGTCAAAAGAAGCGAAGCGGATGCTTCAGCTTGAGACAATAATCCGGGGAACGCGAACGAAGCGATCCCCAGTGCGAGTAGCACGGTCACCATCACGGCGCAGGACCAAAGGGACCATTGGCGCCGTGCAATCCGGCGCATGTTGGAGCTAATCTGCACTGCGTCCATGGGCGCAGATATGGGGATAGGCTGCTGCGGCTCCGATTGAATCATTGGACCTCTCTATTGTGTGTATCCATTAAAGACTGTCGCATCGCGGGAACGCAAGGTGAAGTCACCAAGATGTTTCCAGGTTCTCAACCCATGCCGATTCTGGACCGGCTTCAATGCAGCGGGAGAAATCAGCAACGTTTCCCCAGTAATCCGATACCCTTGCTGTCCCTTGGCGGCCACCGATCTGGCCCACTGAAACGATTAACATCCTTATCGAAGAAGTGAAATCGGCCTAGACCTAATGTCCGAAGCCGACTTATCACGACTTGAGCAAAGTCCGTGATATAAACTTTTGGTCCGGTGCATTGAATCTACGATTTTGAAACTATCATTCGTCCAGTCATTCAAGTTTCTGGAGTTCGCAAGACCTACGGCCCAGGCTTTCAGACTCCTGCGAGTAGACTTCGAGCAACTGTTGCGTCGACCCATTGAGACCACCCCAGTAACCGGACAGCGAATCCAGCTGACCGATGAATTCGCGTGCTACGTTGCACCCAGTGCAGTCGGGGCGGCCTTCCGGCCGGGCACAACGTCGATCTGCAGGGTTGGGTCAGCGGAGGGAACGTAAGTGATGGCGAGCCCAAGCTCGCGGCGAATGATATTGCAGCCTTGTGCGATCGAGGTCGCTTTGTAGAACGCTATCTCGCGGTTGCAGCCTTGACGGCCAAAGCCGCAGTCGCTGGACACAATCAGGCGCTCGGGTGGGATGTATTTCAGCGCTTTGCGGATTTCGGCGGCGACGTCTTCGGGCCGATCTGCCTGCAGGGTGCGATGGCTGACGGCGCCGATGGCTATCTTTTTCTTGAGGTCGTGCTTGAAGGGCGCAAAGAGTTCGAGATCCTTTTGATTGCGATCTTTCATCTCGAGCGTCCACACGTCGCCGCGACACCGCTCCAAATAGATCTCGATGGACTTGGCGTAGCTCGTATCTTCCATCACACGCTGCATGTTCGGGTTGCCCCAGCAGGTGTGGATCCACAGTTCCACGTCGTCGAGCCCTTGGACTTCGCGGTTGAACGCGTCGACCATGAACTTGACCTCTTCGTGGTCCTTGCCGAAGGCGTTGGCCATGAAGTGGAACGTCGGCTCCTCGATCTGAATGCAGCGACAGCCGGCATCACGCAGGGCTAACAGTTCCTTATTCATCGCTTCGGCCATATCCCAGATCACCTGGCGTTTGTCCTTGTACTTGGGCGTGTGGATGTCCAGGAAGAGCGCCATCACCTGCGAGCAACACGTGCCGAATTTGATTGGCTTGCGAGTCTTGGCCTGCGCGATGCGCCACAGCTTGGGATAATCGAGCGGCCGGTGTTCGATTTTGTCGACGATGTGCGGCCATCGCCAGCCGGTGTAGATTTCGTTCAGTAGGGTGCCGGGCGGATAGTGCAGCCATGGCGCGGTGGTCTGCTCAGGCTGTAGGTAGTCACCTTCGAAGCCGGCCCAGCGCTGCAACGGATAGTGGTGCCATGCGCGGCCGGCCAGATCCTCATCGACGTGGAAGTCTCCGTGGGTGAGGATGTCGAGGCCGGCGCGCTCTTGATCGCTGATCACGACGGCTAGCGCATCCTGGAACTTCTCGCGAAAGCGAATATCGAGCATGCAGGTGTCGAGGGGGCGACCCAGCATGCTGGTGTCGAACCAGCGGGGTCGCGGAAACGAGCCGGTGACAGTACTGGGAAGAATCAGATCGGCGGTAGCGGTGAACATGTTTGGTCCTCAGGCGCGTAGCTTCCGATATGCGGAGAGACAGCGCTCCGCAGTTTCCACCTCTGAATAATCGCTGCCCTCTTGTTCGATCAGGTAGTATTCGATGCCGCCGGTACTCTCGGCCGCGGCGAACAGCTTTTTCCAGGGTGCTACTCCTTCGCCGAACAGCACGCGATATTTTTTCTCCGGGGACCAATCCTTGCAGTGCATCGAGCGGATGCGTCCTGGGTTTGCCTCGACCCAGGCGACAGGGTCACTGCCTGCCTCCAGGCAAGTGCCCACATCCAGTTGCAGCATGATGCTGCGGTCCGTGTTTGTCGCAAGGAGTTCGATCGGCTTCTGTCCCTCAACCGGCTTCCACTCAAGATCGTGGTTGTGATATCCGGCGTGCAGTTCGTGGCTGACCAGTGTGGCGTTCGCTTGGTTCAACATCTCTGCAATCCGCTTCCAGCCGTCGATATCCTTAACGTTGCCGGGATGGGCCAGCACAACGTAGCGTGCGCCAAGAGCCTGGTTCAGCTCGATGGCCTTGCCGATCCCGTCCGGCGTGAAGGATTGCGAGGAATTGTGCGTGGAGTAGCAGCGAACGCCGAGAGCATCCAGTTCCTTGCGGACAAGCTTGGCGTAATCGAGTGTCCAGTCGTAATAGGGCGCATAAAACTCGACGCACTCATACCCCATCTTGGCCACGCCCCGGACCGTTCCTATCAGGTCGTTTTTCAGGTCGTTGCGAACGGAGTAGAGCTCAAGCCCGATCGGGATGTGTTTATTGGTGGCCAGAGCGGCCCATAGGGGAGCCGCCGCGAAAAAGGCGAGAAACGAGCGACGTGAAACGCTGTCAAGTATTTCCATAGTAGGCAAACCCTATCATAAAAATGGCGTGATTGGAGATGCTGACACGCTGCGCAAAAATAAGCCTCTTAACATTAAGAACGCGTCAGTGAGTCGAGATGACTTAGGAATTCGTTTGCGGTCAGCACGTGTGCTTGGGCGGGGAAGAGCTTGTCGAGCAGGCAAGCGTGCAATTCGGGATCGAGGTCGGCACAGCAGTCCTTGATGACTACCAAGCGGTAATCGGCGTCGGCGGCTTCGCGGAGGGTGGAGAGTACGCCGCCGCTGGTGGCGATGCCGAAGAGGACGAGCGTTGCGATGTCGTTGGCGCGGAGGATCATTTCGAGGTCGGTGCCTGTGAAGGCGCTGACGCGGTGCTTGGTGATGACGATGTCTTCCACCTGCGGCGCGACGGCGGCGTGGATCGCGCCCGCAGCGCCCTGGAAGAGGCGCTGGTGCTGCGGGGAGGACTTGATGGCGGCGAAGAGGAGATTGCGCGTGCTGACTTCGGGAAGATTGGGGCGAAAGCCGACTTGCACGTGGATGATGCGCATTCCGGAGGAGCGAGCGCGCTGCAGGATGCTTGCGGCGCGGGTGAGTAGGTCCTGATCCTTGACGTAGATGGAGACGATGCCGGCCTGCAGGTCCATGCTGAGGACGGCGGTGCGGGCGGGGTCGAACGATAGCTGGGCAGGCATAGACAAGAAATCTCGCAAAGTGTTTACACTGATTTTCGTGACATTTATTGCGATAAAGTACTCGACAGCACGAACCGACGTATGATCACTCCGGCCACAGATTTTCGCCAATGGATTTTCGGCGCGCCGGCAGCGTGTTGCTCGACAGGCAACGGCGGGAACGGGGACTTTTGCGGATGCCGCTCTCAGGATATGCTTCCGTGTACAACGTGAATACTTGTTTTCAACTCGGTGGGGAGAAGTGCAGCCGCCTGGTGCGGGGAGCGCGGGGATGAGCTTTCGGGCGAAGCTGTTTTGGATCTTCCTGGTCACCGTGCTGGCCTCGGTTTCCGTGGCCGCTTACGGCGTGGTGCATTACACACAGGCGGCTTTCGAGGAGAAGGACACAGAACTCACGGAGGCCCTGGTCGCGCAGTTCAACAAGGAATTCGAGCAGCGCGGTACGGATGTGGCGCGACAAGTCGAGAACATAGCGAACGGTGAAATTACATTGAGAGTGGCCATGGACCTCGCACGGCCAAACGCGGACCAGTCGCTGTATGTTCACGACGCCATCGGCGTATCACAAGATCACGGGATGGATTTCGTGGAGTTCGTCAACTGGGACGGCACCATCATTTCTTCGGCTCAGTACGCCGCGCGGGTTGGCTACAAGAATGATTGGGTGACCACTGCGAAGGATTGGCGCGGGACGCCGGCGTTTTTGAAAAGGGAAGAATTGCCGGATGGAGTGGCCTTATCGGTGACAGCGGTACGGACGGTTTCTGGCGGCAACGACAAGAGCCTTTACATCATCGGAGGTTGGCGGCTGGACCAGAATTTTCTGGCGGCGCTCGTGCTGCCTTCGGGGATGCGTGCGCTGCTGTATCGCAATCTGGAGCCGGGTTTTGTGGAAGCGGCGCTGACGGATGTGAACGGCAGCGCTGACAATCCGGACCGTTTTCGCGCCGTGATCGAGCAAGTGCAAAGGAATCCGCAGCCGGTTGTGCGCACGATTAACTGGACCGCTGATGCGGCCTCTGCTGAGGCGTTTCACGCGATGCCGCTGCTGGGGCGGAACAATGAATTGCTCGGAGTGCTGCTGGTCGGGAGTTCGCGCAAGGAACTGGTGCTGCTGACGCGGCGCATTGTGACGATTGCGGCAGTCGTGGCTGGGGCGGCGATTCTGGTGGGGTTGCTGGTGAGTTTGTGGGTGGCGGCGCGTATCACGCGACCGGTGGAAGAGCTGGCGGCGGGGGCGAGGGAAGTCGCCACGGGACGGTGGGACACGCGCATTGACGTGCGCGGAACGGATGAAATCGGGCAATTGGGGACGGCATTCAACGATATGACGCGCACGCTGGCGGTGCAGAAGGAACGATTGGTGCAGACGGAGCGCGTGGCGGCGTGGCGCGAATTGGCGCGGCGGCTGGCGCACGAACTGCGCAATCCGCTGTTTCCCATGCAAATCACGGTTGAGAACTTGCAGCGGGCCAAGAAATTGGAGGCCAAGCAATTTTTAGAGGTTTTCAACGAGTCGACTGCGACGCTGAAGACAGAGCTGGCGAATCTGAACGCGATTGTGGGGCGCTTCAGTGATTTTTCGAAGATGCCGACGCCGCAATTTGCGAAAGTGAACGTAAATGAGATTTTGCGCGCCGCGGTGCGGCTGTTTGAGGCGCAGTTCAACGCCGTGGGGAAGCCCACCATTACGACGGAATTCTTCTTGACCGAGCCTTTGCCGGAAATTGATGCCGACGCGGACCTGTTGCACAAAGCTTTCCAGAATTTGGTGTTGAACGCGCTGGATGCCATGCCCGCGGGCGGAACGCTGACGTTGCGGACGTTCGAACGGGAGCACAACATTCGCATCGAAGTTGCAGACACGGGCAAGGGATTGACGCCGGAAGAATGCTCGCGGCTGTTTACGCCGTACTACACGACGAAGCAGCTGGGAACCGGCTTGGGACTGGCCATCGTGCAAGCGGTGGTGAGCGATCACCATGGAACGATCAGCGTCACCAGCGACGAAGGGCGCGGGACTTCTTTTAAGATTGAGTTGCCACAGCGACAGGCTGGGCAACGGCCGGCTCCCGCCGAAGGCGCTGCCGCGGACACGAAGAATTCGCCGAAGACTCTGGCGGCGGCAAGCGACTGACGCAGCGCAAAGGATCGAGGCTTGCCGCGCAAAGCTCACCTGCTACTCGTTGACGACGACCCGAATACGCTGGCTTCTCTTTCCCGCGCTTTTCGTTTGGCTGGGCATGAAGCGACGGTGTGCGACAACGCGGGGCGCGCGCTGGAACTTTTGCGTACGGAGAGCTTCGATTTGATTCTTTCCGATGTAGTGATGCCGGGGAAAAGCGGGCTCGAGCTTCTGGAGGATCTGAAGAAGGCCGGCGTGAAGACTCCAGTCGTGCTGATTTCGGGGCAAGCGAATATCGAGATGGCGGTGCGCGCGACGAAGCTGGGAGCGCTGGATTTTCTGGAGAAGCCGCTTTCCACAGACAAATTGCTGGTCACGGTGGAAAATGCGCTGCGTTTGTCGCGGTTGGAAGATGAAAACCGCGAGCTACGCGACCGGCTGGGCAAGCATGAGTTGATTGGATCGGGAACGGCGATGACGCGGCTGCTGGCGCAAATCGATCGCGTGGCGGCGAGCGAAACTCGCGTGTGCATTCTGGGGGAAACGGGAACGGGGAAGGAGTTGGTGGCGCGCGCGATTCATGACAAGTCGGCGCGGCGTGAAAATCCGTTCGTGACGCTGAACTGCG
>Ga0307475_10002352_pt1 | contig 11393 bp, 12 predicted proteins | sample atmos_gasesECM1C_FD_203317 | JGI IMG/M metagenome (GOLD analysis project Ga0307475, IMG submission 203317) | Hardwood forest soil microbial communities from Morgan-Monroe State Forest, Indiana, United States - atmos_gasesECM1C_515 | ecosystem: Environmental > Terrestrial > Soil > Temperate...
TGATCTTTGATAGTCCATAACTTTTCTCGCCACACCGGCCGAATCGAGAAAAGCTTGGGCGTCGAAAGCATGCTTCTTCGTCTTGGATTTGATGTTGCGTGGATTCGCGATTCCTTGCATAACGCTAGCCTATTATGATCTGAGACTCAAAGAAGGGGAAGCGGCCGGCTATCTCCTGGTTAGTTCGTGTTTATCAGGCAAGTGGATTGTTTCCGAGTACGCCGTGATCCAGGCACAATCCACAGGCGCCGCTAATCGGCTGTGAAGCAGATCACTTCTACGTGTAAACGGCTACGCGTCCAACTGGTAACGCAGTGTCAAGGCACTATTCCATTTCGACAGGGACAAGTTGATCGCGCTCGATGCGAATTTTAATTCCGAGAGGAGGACGGACGCCGTAGCCCTTTACGATAGCCCCGCGAATCCAAGCGCCAGCCAACGCCTCCGTCATCTGCAGAGGATCGAAAACGGCGCGGCTACAAGGATTACCTACCATCGGATGGCTCGCCTCGTAGCCGTAATCGGCCGAAAGCTTCCGGAGATCAGTTATGTACTCGAGCTGACAGCGCCCTAATGGTTCCTGTAGCGAAAAAGCCCAATAGGCCCCCGGCTGACCGGGCGTGCCGCCGGGCAAACGAATCACAATCGAAGGGATACTCTCTCCCGTCAGCCGCTTGCGAAAGTCGAAAGTTCTTGAGGACCAGGGCTTGCCCAACTCTTGAACCGTGGGCAATCCGACGGAGCCACTCGGTTCCTTGGGCGCTCGGGCGGGCAGCTGGAGCTCGGCGGGTTGCGGACCTGAAGCTTGACGCGGAGTGCGCACGGGGCTCATGACAACCCACAGAATGACGCCAGCAATGACCAATACAGGAGCGAAACCCCAAACCTTCCGCGCCATCGGCAAGAGATTTGAAAATGGGCCGCCGACAGCATACGCACTCTGAGCGAATGCGTGACCGTCGTGGTCCGACCTTCGGACCTGAGCGGGAAATGCCTTGGAAGGCCGGCGTTCCTGGCGATCGATTCTCCAGAAGCTGGCAACTGGGTACTTGAAGGCGATACCCACGCTGGTTTTTCCTTTCAGTTCTGGCCCTACATAGGCAACCCGGCATTCTTGCTCCTCCTGGGTGGTTTTGTTGACGATGAAAATCGTGCCGCCCAGGCTCACTTTCGTAGTCAGCGCCACCAACCCTCCGCTGGCATTTACAAGCAGGGTAGAGGTGTCTTCGTGGAAGGAGATTTCATCCTTGGACCACCCGAAGATCCGCACTGGTAGTTGAAGAGAAAGACGCTCGCTTGAGCGTGGTCGCGGTGCCAAGCGGATGGCTGCCGTTGATTCCTTTCGTCGTCGCCTAGAGGCAGGTGAGAGCTCCGTTTCGCTTGCCTCCACGGGGATCTCTCGTTGCACGCCGTGCACAGGACAATCAAAGTCCAAAGGTGTTTCCAGGATTTGAATCAGCGGCTCTTCTCGGTCTTGCAAGACCAGCAATTGATCTTGGTCTCCGTAGGGACACCTGAGCCGAACTGTAAAGTCCTTGGCCACGCCTGCCTCGGGTATCTGTCTCTAAATGCTACGGCGGTTTGACCCGGGGCCGCCAGCCGCATCTGATTTGCTCTCGTCTGAAACGTTAATCCTGCGGACGCTAACCGGACATCTGCCGTACCATTACCCACTTTTCTGGTAACGGCGTTAATCAGGCATGTGGGATTATTTCCGACTTGGCCGTGATCAAGTCACAATCGCCGAGTTGACAACGTGGAGTAAATATCCGGCTGCCCGAGCTTACTAATTTCGATTCAGCAACGCCTCGGTTGACAGCCGTTCGAAGTGATTTCATCAAATGTCGCCGGAAGACAGGCTAACTGATAGCAATCAGGCGACAGTTGATACCAGTCTGCTGCGCGACTCCGCTCTTCGTAGAGCGTACAGCTTGCTGACTGAACTCTCTCCGAGCCCAATGGACCGAGGGGGTCCGCGTCATTGACAACTAAGAATCCACGGGGGTAGAGTCCACCCGACTGCTCATAATCCGCTTGCAGGGTAGCGTCGTCGCGGCGTCACAAAACTAAAACACCAGTCGGGTGTTGAACGACCTCTTCGCTATTCCTGGAAATGAGTTCACCCATGAAGTGGTCCCGGTGATTCATTTTGAAGAGCTAGAGAGCTGTTTCACTCCGATAGTGTAATCCGGAGAATTTTGTCCCTTGCTCCAGGGAACGCCAAACCGCAGAAAAACACAAGTTATCGGTCTTAGTCTACTCTTCGGCGGTGTTGCCCTGGTCATCTACATTGTCGGTGGCGTGTCGCTGCGCCTTGCACTGGGATTAGGAGTATTAGTTCCCTTGGCTGCGTTTCGATTAGTTTGCAGAAGGATGGGATCGGAGTCCCGCCGGAGGCTAGTTTTCCAGTTGAGGGTCGGATTCAGTGCTGCGATCATCGCGACCGGTGCTTACGATCTGACCCGGTTCGTTTTGTCACACTGGGATTCCTCCCCCTACAACCCATTCGAAGTGGTCCGCATTTTCGGAATGCTGCTCGTCGGCGGCTCTGCGGGACCAACCGTGGTGTATACCGCGGGTACGGCATTTCACATAATGAATGGTCTGTGCTTTGGAATTGCGTATTGGCTTTTGTTCGGTCGTTACGGTGTACCGGCGGCACTCGTTTGGGGTGCGTTCCTGGAGATTTTTCAGCTGACCCTTTACCCGGGCTGGCTGAACATACGCTTCTACCGCGAGTTTCTGCAGATCTCAGCTACATCACACCTCGTGTACGGTGTCGTGCTGGGATTTGCCTGCAAATGGTTCAGCGCTTGTCTTGCGAAACCGCAATAGTCAGGAGAACAGATAGATATGGAGGAGAGACGAGGAACATCGACGGACAACAAACGTGCGGCGTTTTCCGGGAGGGACCTGCTGGCACGAATCATAAGGATGGAGTTCTGGTCGGTCGAGTTTCCAGCGCTCTTGGATGCTTGGGGCCCTCAATTTGCAAATTCTTTTGCAGACGATGCTTGGTTGGCGCCGTGGCCCAAAGTAGCGACAGTTGGTCCCTTGGTGGCTGCCACGATCGGCTTTCTTGCACCCTGGTTCTGGCCGGGGATGGTTCACATTTACACGGAATCTTTGGCTTTCCTTATGCTGGCGGGCGCGAGCGCAGCCCTGAACTGGGCCTTGGGTGCAGGGCTTCTGTTCGGGTACATTCTCGGAGACGCCCTCCATGTTTTAGTAACGAGTTTCCTTTCTGCTCGCATTCTGGCGGGTCACGTAGTCGGATATTTGCTATTGGGCATTCTTGTCGTTCGTATTCCTCAACTTGCTTGGAAGCTGGCGAGAGGGGTTCGCCTTCACGTGTCCGACGCAAGGCTGCGTTTGGCAGCAACAGCGTGGCTAAATAGCGTAATTTGCGCGGGTTTGGTATTGCTATGGTGCCAAGGAACGATCGTGCTCATCCGCCCGGTCTTCACTTGGCCGGGTGGGGAACCCACAGATCAAGCGGTGGTGCCAGTGCAAGTGCACTGGCCATGGATCGTCGCAGCGTCTGCAATTGCGACGATCGCTCGCGTGATTCTTCAAGATTTTTCAATTTCGCGCTCGCCCGTCGCGCACCGTATCGGCGAACTTCGCGAGCTGCGTCGCACGAGCTCGGCCCAACAAGCAGCCGCTTGGCGCGGACTTACTATGAAGACCCGCGTAGTGCTGCGAGCAATCTTCCTGACGGTCATCCTTGCAGGCACGTACACCGGATGGATTGATCCCATCATCGTGCTGATCGTCTCAGGGGCAATAGGCCTGTGGGGGAATGGCTTCTTGGGCAAAGTGCCGCAGGGATGGATTGAATTGACTGCCAAAATCCCGCCAATGCTTCGAGTCGCGATTATCCCAATCATCGGCTTTCTCATCTCGGATGTGATCGTAACTTTGTCCTGGAACACTACAGAGAGTCTTCGTCCCGTAATGCTTGGATCGTTATTCACCGTTACTTTGTTTTACGCGATGTTCCCGAAGACCCCGTCAGCGACGGGGCTCTCGCATGGAGCACCGGGCGATGTTCACGCTGGCACTCTAGGTACTGCTGAAAAGCTTTGAAGTCGCCAAACCGAGGAATCCCATGACGCATTCAAACCTTTCTTCGTTGCAGGTCATTGCTTCCTTCATTTGCGCGATCTTGGCGCTCGGCCACGCGCAAGTGAATCAGCAGACTAATCTGGAAGGTGAATGGGTAATAATTTCAAATGTCAACCAACTGGGTCGCCATCGCTTGTTCATTACGCAGAACGGAGGCAACGCCGTTTTCATTCATAAGGGGCAGTCAGGAAGCTATCAGCCGGATTGTGAGCTTGGCGGCAATCGTGACCACCTACTCACAGGTCAGCTCCAGGGCACGAATCTGACGGGCACGATCGTTCTGTGCTCTGACCCTGATCAGAAACAAATCATTGATGATTGCCATTTGCCTTCGTTGAATTCACAAGGTTCGGTTTGGCAAACCACTTTCAAAGCGACCGCCGCGTCGTACTTTGCGCCCAGCGTTGGGGACCCCGCGGTGGCACCCGACACCAACGACTTTATCGACGGCACCTGGCTCTCGGAAGGGTGGAGTGGTGGGATGGAAGGTGGACACCATATCAATTGTCATAGGGACAAGAACGACGACCGCGACGTCCCATTTAAGCTTGAACGTGCCTGCTATTTCAGCGGATTAGATTGGGTTAATAGATATCCAGAGAGCAAGTCCACAGACAAGTTGGAGCAACCATTTCGCGACAATGTGAACAAGTTTATAGCAGCTCTTCAGGCCGCTGGTGCCAATGTCAGAATTAACACGACTTACAGGCCCATTGAGCGCGCTTACTTGATGCATTATGCGTGGCAGATAAGTGACATGTATTTCGATCAAGGAACTTGGCACGCCAAGCAGTCAATCAATCCCAGCACAGTGGTGGTTCCTCCCGGCATTCCAATCTGCTGGGTCCACAGAAAGGCTAATGCTGAATTTGATCTCGCCGCATCGAAAGCAGCAGCACGAGCCATGATTGGGCCAAACGGGTATGGCGAGGTCCCTCCAGGAGCTGCCTTTGATCCGCATACAGATTTGACAAGCCCGAACTGAGTTCAACCCAATCTGACGTTTTCAACGCACACCTACCTACTGGGGCATGGAATTGACATGACAATTACTTGGACGGGGGATCTCAACATTACGGACGCAAATGGACAGCAGGTGAATATTACCAGCACTCCGAAGAATGGCGCCGATAATACAGATCTGCACGCGCTCGGCCAAACGTACGGCGTCACGAAACTGGTTGGGGATCGACCGCATTGGTCCGATACAGGACACTAAAGAGAACCAAGGAATAGCTATATTCAAAACCTACGTCTCGCGTTGATAGCCTATTTGGTTTTTGGCCTGCCCAATCGAAAGGAGCAAGATGAAATGCCAAACTGGCGAAAGATGATTCTATTATTCGGATACTTAGGAGCGTTTGCGCTGCTCATGCCTGTTACCGCATGGGCGAGCAACTGCAGTTCAAAAAGCGATTGCTGGCATGTCGCAAGGGGGGCCGCGGCGGCAGCCGCAGGAGCAGGCGTAGCCGCTGCAGCCGCTGCGAGCGGAAGTAACGGTAACGATGAGGATTATACGTGATCTCTACGAAATGTTTAGGAAACTCCGGCGTAGAAGGAGGGGTTTTACTACGTCCGACCATGAAAAATGGCGGGACGCGGCCACCCGACTCTGGGCGGATTGTCGGCTATTCGGAATTATCGGACCCGAGCCGCTAGGGCGATAAGTTACCAACTCCTGATAAGTCGGATTATCGGTAACTTGGGTAGCAGAACTGCCGGATTCCGGCGGATCTCCAAAGATTGTGCCCCCATTCACGCCCAGTCGATGTTCGCGGGCAGCCCTCTCCTACCATACTTCACACCGCTCACCAGGCGCACGCACCATCGCCGAATCTTTCTTACAACCAAACGCCTCTGCAAATGCCGGCAAGTTCGACAGCGGTCCGATCACGCGGAACTTCGCAATCGGGTGAGGATCTCCCTGCACCATTTTTCTCTGCGTCTCCGGACGAATTTCATCCCCACGAAACTGTCCCCACGCAATGAAAAACTGCTGGTCCGGCGTAAATCCATCCAAAGTCGGAGCCGGATGCTTTGCTTTCGCCTTCTGGAAAGCCAAAAAAGCAACCTTCGCCCCCGCCAAATCGCCAATGCTCTCACCCAAAACCAGCTTCCCGTTGTGATGGATGTTCGGTTCGATAAAATAGCTGTCAAATTGGCGCGCAACACACGCGGTCTTCTCTCCAAAGCGTTTTTCGTCTTCGGGAGTCCACCAGTTTTTCAGACGTCCTTGCGCATCGAACTTCGCACCCTGATCGTCGAAGCCGTGGCTGATCTCGTGCCCGATCACCACGCCGATGGAGCCATAGTTGACCGCGTCCATGGCAGTCACATCGAACGCCGGTGGCTGCAAAATCGCTGCCGGAAAGACGATTTCGTTCAGCAGCGGCGTGTAATATGCATTCGACGTTGGCGGTGTCATGCCCCACCGCCCACGGTCCGTCAGTCTGCCAATCAAATTCCAATCATCATCAATCACATTCCAGCGCACTGCAGCGGCCTGATTGTTCCAGAATGACTCGCGGCTCAGTGCGATGCTGCTATAGTCCTTCCATTTGTCCGGATAGCCAATCTTGGTATTCAGCGCAGCCAGCTTTTCCAAGGCCTTCGTCTTCGTCTCCGGCCCCATCCAGCTCAACCCTTCGATTGTGTCGTGCATCGCAGCAAGGATATTCGTCACCATCTCCTGAGCCCGCGCCTTCGCCTCCGCAGGAAAATACTTTTCCACGTACTTTTTCCCCAGAGCCTCCCCCAAGAGCTGGTCCGTTGACTCCGCGCAGCGCTTCCACCGCGGCTTGATTTCCGTTGCCCCGCTCAAATATTTTCCTTGAAACTCGAAGTTCTCATTCACAAAAGGTTCGGACAACGCATCCGCCTTCGCATTCAGAAGCTGCCAGGTCAAGTACGTCTTCCACTCCGCCAAAGGCGTCTCGCGGAGCTGCCGGTCTACTTCCCTCAGGAAATTCGGTTCCGAGACATTCAGGTCCGCCCGCGAAAGCTTGGCCGACGCAAAATAACTATCCCAGTCCATCGCCGGCGCCAGTTCTGTCAAAGCGGCATAGCTCATCTTGTGATCCGTATTCGCAGGATCTCGCAGCGCCACATTGTCCAGCGAGTTCTCCGCGAATTTTTGCTCCACGTGAAAAACGGTTTCGGCCGTGGCTTTCGCGCTCTTCTCGTCATAGCCCGCCAGTTGGAACATCTTGGCCACGTGCACGCGGTACTTTTCGCGCGCTTCCGCAAATCGCGGCTCCGGCTTCAAGTAGTAGTCGCGGTCCGGCAGGCCCAGCCCGCTGGCAAACACGTTGGCAATCGTCTCCGTCGGGTTGTGAACGTCTGGCTGTGAGGCCAGCGCGAATGGGGCAAAGATGGCCTGCTCCTGGAAAGCCAGGATCATCCGCTGGAGATCCGCGGCGCTCTTCATCTCGCGAATCTGTTTCAGCATCGGCTCCGCTGGCGCCAGCCCCAGCTTGTTGATTCGCCCCTCATCCATGCAAGAGCTGTAGTAGTCCCCGATCAACTGCTCCACACTTCCTTTGCGCCAGTCGCTTCGACTGGAAACCTCCGCGAGAATCACTTTGAGCTGGTCTTTCGCCTCTTCGCCCGCCTTCCACCTGCGACTCCAGCGATCCATATACGCGGGAATCGGATTCTGCGCGTGCCACGTCCCGTTCGCATACTGCGCAAAGTCCGTGCAGGGATCGCACTTCTTGTCCAGATCGCCAGTCTGAGTCCCATGCTGAGCAGCAGTTTGAGCAGCCGAAGGCGAACCACAAACCAGCACAATCACCAACAATCGAATCACCCGCATTTTTCCTCCCATCTGTGAGACGGCTATCTTAACTCACGTCTGGAAAATTCCGATTGACGACCGTATGTCATCGGGCCGCAGCAAACGCAGAGCACCTTCCCGCCGCTGCATCGACAGTGCGCCGAGAGAGTCCATTCGCTACTAGATGATAAGTCGGGAAACCGGACATCGTGCTTCTAGTACCCGCGCGCCTCGACCCCACGCATTCTCATGAACAGCCGCAAGGAGGCGGCGGCCACGAGAAAGAAGGCAAAACGGGATAAAGCAATTCGTGCGAAAACGAAGCTCGGCCTGCCCGATTTGGAGCACGCCAGATCGGCCGTTCTGGTGAGTCTACGGTCTCCTGAGTCCCAGCGCAGCTATCGACGTTCCATTGACGATTTCGTCTGCTGGTATTGCTCCGAGCCACGGCTATCTTTCAACAAGACCGTCGTTACACGCTACCGGATTCACCTTGAGGATCGGCTGCTGGCACCCGGAACCATCAACGTTAGGCTCGCGGCGGTGCGACGATTGGCCTATGAGGCGGCCGACACAGGGCTCTTGAGCCCGGACCTGGCGGCCGGCATACGCCGGGTAAAGGGAGCCAAGAAGCTGGGGATGAGGCTTGGAAATTGGCTGACGGTTACCGAAGCGCGCAGCCTCTGGCAACTTCCCAACGCACACACCTTGAAAGGAAAGCGGGACCGAGCCATCCTGGCTGTCTTGCTTGGGTGCGGATTGCGCAGAAGTGAGCTGATTGATTTGACCTTTGATCACATTCAGCGCCGTGAAGATCACTGGGCCATTGTTGATCTGGTTGGAAAGGCCGCCCACGTTCGGACCGTGCCGATGCCCGATTGGGTGAAGGAGACTCTCGACCATTGGTTGAGCGCGGCTAATATAAGACAGGGGAAACTTTTCAGATGTGTTTGCCGGAAAGGGACAGTTTGGGGCACAGAGGACACAGAGAAAGTCGTGTGGCACCTCGTGAAAGAATATGCGGGACGGCTCGGCATTTCTAAGCTGGCCCCGCACGATCTCAGAAGGTCATGCGCCCGGTTTTGTCATGATTCAGGTGGTGAATTGGAGCAGATTCAATTTTTACTGGGGCACGTCTCGGTGCAGACCACGGAGAAATATCTGAGATGCAAGCAACGGCTTCGTGGAGCCGTGAACGATCGCATCGGAATCGAACCAGGCTTATAGCTCTGAGCTTCGGTGCTACAAAACATTCATTTCTCCTGATCAGCAAGTATCCGACGTAGGCTCTCTGCGCCGCGTGTGATGTCGGCGATCTTCTCAGGTTGCAAGCCAACCAGGTCTGTCTCCTTCAACCATTCGTCCCGCAGAAGGATCGAGAATACTCGGACTAGGTCCGAATATCGGAACTGGTAAATTCGGTCCACAGTCTTGCGACTCTCGGTGAGGTACGCTTCCACTTGCCAGAGGTCTGAGGGATCGGCCACGTTTGCCATCAACCGCTTTGCCTCCGCTGTGATCGCTGACAGGTGACGTTCAAGTGCGTTCTCAAACGCTCTTCGGGCCACTTTTTTCTCGGCGGCTGTCCACCTCACGTTGTTCCTGAACTGTTCAAGGGAGTCCATCGAAGTCCTACCGTCTTTGTCAGACACTCATTGTTCGCGGCTGCCAGCGTTATCATAATCCGCAGAAATTACGGCTTCAACGGCAAGAGACCGTCGTCCCATCCCACAGAGGGAAGCCAGGAGCAAGATGTCCGGTAACCCCGACTACTCAGGAGCTGTGCCGGACCGCCAAACTATTTTGATACTCGCAGATTCGAGAAGTGAGCTACAGACCCCAGACTGATGAACAAAGCGACCGCCCCTTTAGTGTCCCCATGCAGAAGATGGCCCACGATGAGTGTGGGCTCACGCGCATCGTTAACATACAAGTGAGCCTTATCACCCTTTACTTCGATTTTCATCTTCGTCCATTCACCGGGCACCAGGTCAACATAAGTCTCGTATTTCCCCGGAAATTCCTGGCGCAGCCGATTCCAAGGATATTCTGGACTTGAGATGCACTGAGCCGAGTGATTGCGCTGCAACTGATCGTCGGAACGCCCGTTGTAGGGACGCAGATAGAAAGCCTCAAACGGTGGCCCATCCTGCGCGACTCGAAAGGCTATACCGACAAATCCGCGTGCTACTTCGGTTGCACCTGGGATTCTGTCGCCAGCCACATCAACTTCAATTAGCCCGTCCTCGAACTGGCTTCCTGTGACGACCACGAATCTTCCATCATCTGAAGTGCCCTCCGGCGCGGTATCGGTGACCCTAAGCGCCTTCCGTCCCCTGTACGTTACTGATTCGATCTTGGAATTTACGGGCTTTAATCCCTCGGCGGAATCAAGCGGAACCGCCATTGACTTCGTTTGCGCCCCGCCTGGAGCAGCGCAGAGCAAAACGGCCAACGCGACAATGAGACTCGGACATTTCATTACACACCGAACAAATAGTACACCAGCATTCGTCAAGCGCGCTAACCGGAGAAGTGGAGTCCTAGGACTGGACTTGTCCGGTTTGCCGACAAACCAGGACTTACGAGGACAGTCTCACTGGATTCTTCATTTACAGCGGAGTTTGCGGCGATGCTGCCCACGCTCGTTACCGTTGTCGAAGTCACGTTCGAAGTGCCAGCGCACGTCCCGAACCAGCGGAGAACTCGATAAGATTTTGTGAATTGCTTCGGCTGCCAGCGGTTGAATTCCGCGTTTGCGTCCGCCCAATACCGAACCAATCAAACCACGACTCCGCTCAAGCCATCCAATCCACGTGCCTGCCTCACTTTCGTCGGTTGGCCGATGCCCTATCACAAAATAGTGACCGCTGCCTGCTACTTCAAAATTCAGATACCACCCGAAATCTTCTTGACCGGGTTGTTCGTCAGTCTTTACGCCCTGTTTGCGCAGTTCACCGATAACCCACTGACGGGAATCAAAGTATAAGACAGAATTGGGCATTGGATGTTTATCGGCGTTGTTACCGGTAATGGCCTCAATGCCTGATTAACGCCCTACCTATCAGGCACTGGGCACTTGGATTTGGCCTTAAGCGCCCTGTGTACATTCACCAAAGCGAGTGGATGTTCGCGATGACACCGCCTATAGGGCGGTTACCTCCTTCCACAAATACAGTCCCGAAAATCTCGACGGCCTGTCCGTCGAAACCGGCAATTTGCGCGCGGACAATCGGCGTACAAACCAGCAAGCATAGCAACAGCCAAGGCAAGCCGCCTTGCTTCGTCCATCGCAGCGCCCTGTAGAGTCTCTCCGTCATCGCCAACGGAGCATTGTGCCGCTACTGGCGGAGGGAGTGGCCGCGAAGTATATGCCGGGCCACTGCGGCGGTGACCCCTGCGGATGTTCGTGCAGCTTGTTTCGCTCTGCTTGCTGCAGCTTCCGTTGCCAGAGAAGATTCCAACTAAAGGCAAGAAGTTCCGGCGAGCA
>Ga0307475_10002353_pt1 | contig 11393 bp, 7 predicted proteins | sample atmos_gasesECM1C_FD_203317 | JGI IMG/M metagenome (GOLD analysis project Ga0307475, IMG submission 203317) | Hardwood forest soil microbial communities from Morgan-Monroe State Forest, Indiana, United States - atmos_gasesECM1C_515 | ecosystem: Environmental > Terrestrial > Soil > Temperate...
GGACATTTACCGGGACCGGCAATTGGTGGCCGAGCGGCTATCGGCGGTAGCCAACGAACTTCCGACCGGCGTCCAGCCCCCGCTGATGACCCCACTGACTTCGTCTACGGCTTGGGTGATGGAGGTAGATTTCACCTCGGACAAGCAATCGCTGATGGATCTGAGGACGATCGCGGATTGGACCATTAAGCCCCACATTCTCGCCGTACCCGGAGTGGCCGGGGTCGAAGTCAACGGCGGTGATGTGCGCCAACTTCAATTTCAGTTCGATCCACAAAAGCTCATGCAGTACGGAGTTAGCGTGGAGGACGTGATTGCGGCGGCGCGACAGGCCACCGGAGTGCGCGGCGGCGGTTTCATCGAAACCGCCAATCAGCGAATCGTATTGCAAACGGAGGCTCCGTCCGCGACGCCGGCACAACTTGCCGGAACGGTTTTGGTGCATCACAACGGAGCTAACGTCACGCTGGGCGATGTCGCGCGCGTACAAGAAGCGCCGGCGCCTCGCATCGGAGCGGCGTCACTGGCAGGAAAACGCGGTGTGAGCATGATCGTCGATGCTGCCTACCGCGCGAATACCCTCGACGTCACCCAAGGCATAGACAAAGCGCTGGACGAGCTGCAACCTGGCCTTGAAGCACAGGGCATCGCCATTCATCGAGATGTATTGCGGGCGGCCGATTTCATCACCGTCGCGCTACACAATGTTCGCGATTCCTTGCTGATCGGTGGGATCCTCGTGGTCGTGGTTCTCTTTTTATTTCTCTTCAATCTACGCACAGCAGCCATTTCCTGCACCGCTATTCCTCTGTCTCTGTTGGCGGCAGTTATCGCGCTCAACAAAATGGGCCTCAGCCTGAATACAATGACCCTCGGCGGCCTTTCCATTGCCATCGGCGAAGTCGTCGACGATGCTGTCATCGACGTAGAGAACATCTATCGTCGGCTCCGCGAAAATCGCTCCGCGCCGAATCCTCGCTCGCTCTTTCAGGTCGTATTTGACGCATCGATCGAAGTGCGTAGTGCCGTCGTCTATGCGACTTTCGCGGTCATCCTGGTATTTTTCCCGGTCCTGAATATGTCTGGGCTCGCCGGGAATCTCTTTGGGCCCCTGGGCGTGGCTTATATCTGGGCGATTCTCGCTTCGCTTATTGTTGCGTTGACCGTTACTCCGGCGCTCAGCCTGATTCTGCTGGGAGGACGAGACCTTCCGCCGCAGGAACCGCCCCTTGTTCATTGGTTGAAACGGGGATATGAGGCGCTTCTACTTCGCGTTGAACGCGCCCCGCGTGTGCTGGTACCTGCTACAGTGGGCCTGCTCGTAGTAGCGGGCGTGGGAGCGTTGTTTTTCTTGAGCAGCTCCTTTCTTCCCGAGCTACGAGAGGGAAATATCACCGTACACATGACCGCAGTTCCGGGCACTTCTCTCGAAGAGTCTTTGCGATTGGGTGACCGGCTCACCCAAGCGTTGTCGCAGGTTCCTTTCGTACGTTCCGTCGCGCAGCGCGTGGGCAGAGCCGAGTTGGGAACCGATACGATGGGAACTCACGAAAGTGAGATCGATGTCAATCTGCAGGCCATCAAAGGAACACAGGTGCAAACCTCACAGGACCAGATCCGCGGCATCCTCGCGGAAGTTCCGGGCGCTGTTCTCACTTCGAATAGTTTCTTGACCGAGCGTATCAACGAAACGTTATCCGGGTATGGAGCCGCTGTCGCGGTGAATGTTTTTGGTAATGATCTCGATCAAATGGACCGCGCAGCGGCCCAGATCGCGCGAATCCTCGCGGCGATTCGAGGCGGAGCGGAAGTGCAGCTTCAGTCGCCCCCGGGCATGCCGGAAATCCTGGTGCGGCTCCGTAAAGATGGGATCGCGCGATGGGGATTCGATCCCCTTTCGGTTTTGGACCTCGTACGCACGGCTTACGGAAGCGAAATAGTGGGGCAGACCTATGAAGGCAACCGCGTATTTGATGTTTCCGTGCTCCTGGCATCGACCAAAAAGCCACAAGTCAGTGAGTTAGGAGAACTGCCGCTTCGCAACCCAGACGGGAAATTTGTTGCGCTCAGCGAGCTTGCCGATCTGCAGGAATCATCAGGGCGATACGTCGTTTTGCACCAAGGTGCGCGGCGGGTACAAACGATCACGTGCAACGTGCGAGGGCGAAGCGTAGACTCTTTTGTGCAAGAAGCGCACAGCCGCATTTCGAGCATAAAATTTCCCGCCGGCACTTATGTGAGTTTCGCCGGCACAGCCGCCGCGCAAGCCCAATCACTCCACGAACTGATCGTGAATTCTCTCCTGGCTGGCCTGGGAATCTTGCTTTTGCTCTCCGTGGTTATGGGAAATGGCCGAAACCTCTTGCTCGTGCTGGTAAATCTGCCGTTTGCGTTGGTGGGCGGAGTAATTGCCGCGGGTTTAACCGGCGGCGATCTCTCGCTCGGTTCGCTGGTTGGCTTCGTTACTCTCTTTGGAATCACTCTACGGAATTCCATCATGCTCATTTCGCACTATGAGCATTTGGTCGAATCGGAAAGCATGACCTGGGGTCTCGAAACGGCGCTGCGAGGCGCTTCGGAACGGCTAGCGCCGATTCTTATGACGGCTTTGGTTACCGGGCTCGGTCTCTTGCCTCTGGCCATCGGCAGCGGCGATCCGGGACGAGAGGTCGAAGGGCCCATGGCGATCGTAATTCTCGGAGGGCTGTTGACGTCGACCCTCTTGAACCTCTTGGTCCTGCCAACACTCGCCTTACGCTACGGCAGGTTCGAACCGCGGGCCCTTCAAAATCTGCGCGCGCAGGCTTGAAGCGTGCGAAAAGCCGCCAGAAAATTTGCACAAATTCGCGCATCGCTGTGAAAAACGCACCTGAATTCGCTATTGCGCAGCGGCGAATTGCTGCCTATCCTTGGGCGACTTGATCCACAAACAAGGTCCCGCGATTGGAGCAGCAATTCACGCGCAGTGAAGTCGAGCGCATGACCGGCGCTACCCGGCAGCAACTCGATTATTGGTCCCGCCTTAGGCTCCTGCAGCCGCGCTCGCGTTGGGGAGAGCGATTCTTCAATTTTACCGATCTGGTTGCAGTGGAAGCGCTGAGGCGCCTGACCGCTCAGCGAATTCCTGCGCAGCGCCTGAGCCGAGTCGTGCAGGCATTGGAGCGTCAACTCGGAAATGCATCCGCCCCGCTTTCCTCCTTGCGCATCTCCGTCACAGGCGATGAAGTCGTGGTTCGCGAGCCGGGACCGCTGGGGCGGCCCATCGAGCCCTTGACCGGCCAATTTGTTATGGATTTTGAAACCGCCCAACTGGAAAGGAAAGTGCACTCTCTGGGCTCGCGCACAGCTGAGGAATGGTTCGATCTGGCTATGACACTGGACGGCAGCCAGGAGAGCATGGGCCAAGCCGTGGAAGCTTATCGGCAAGCGATCAAGGCCGCACCGGAATGGATCGAACCGCACATCAATCTCGGCACGGCGCTTTTTCACCTTGGCCATCTGATCGAATCGCGCGACGCGTTTTGCGCCGCCGTAACGATTGACGGTCGCCACGCGTTAGCGCATTTCAATCTTGGATGTATTTGCGACCGCTTGGGCGATGGCGATCAGGCCCTAGACGAATTTCGCGCCGCGTTAGCGTGCGCGCCGGATATGGCGGAGGCCCATCTGAATCTGGCTTTGGTCTACGAAAAGCAAAATCGGAAGGACGAGAGCCGGCGCCATCTATCCGCGTATCTGCGTTATGACCCGAACGGGCGCTGGGCGGATTTCGCCCGCGCTCGTCTGGGCCCGATTGGCCGGCCGCGGCGCCGCGCGGCCAAAGTCACACCCTTCCGGCGCGCCCCCAACTAACCGCAACCGGTTTAGCGCGCGGCTCCAGCCTGGGCCTTCGTATAGAATGGTCAAGGCTGGAGGCGCACGTGAAATTGAAAAGCTGCCTTACTGCACTGATCCTTCTTCTCTGTGTCCCGGCGTTTGTTCGTTCGATACGAGCGCAGGAAAACAGTACTGATCAGACGACCGCCGGCCCGCCGAAATTCCTCAATATGGTTCATCAAGAGCTCAAACCCGGAAGAAGCGGAGCATACGGTGAGCTGGAGACGTCGATCGCACGCATCTACAGCCGCGAGAACATGCCGGTATTTTGGGTCGAGCTGGGATCGATAACGGGCCCTGCCGAGGTGCTGTATCTGAATTTGTTCGACTCGTCGGAAGAGATGGCCAAGGCTATGGACGCATTGTCGACCGGATTGGCGGCCCACCCCGAACTCGTGCAGATGCAGGACCGTCTCTTGCAGGAAAACACTTCGAACGGGACCTCCGTTCTCGGCGTGCGGCGAGATGATATGGGATATCGCGCAAAGACCATCGATTTCTCCAAGATGCGCGTCCTGCGCTTATCCACCGTTTTTGCTCATCCCGGCTATGAACGCGCCTTTATGCAAACGGAATGGTCCTTGAGCGAGGCTTCGGAGAAAGTGCACGCCCGCTCCGCCTGGGCGGTCTACGAAGTCGTCGGAGGCCTGCCCGAGCCATCGTTCGTGATCGTCACCCCTATGCAATCCTTACAGGACATCGATGGCATATTCGAGGCTAGCGAGTCACTCAAGGCAGCCGAGGGCGGCGCTTTGGAGCAGCACCTGCAGGAGTTGGCTCGAATCGCCTATGGCACCAGCGATACTCGACTATTTGCAGTGGGACCTAGAATGAGCCATGTTTCCAAGAAATTCGCCGCTGGCGATGCGGACTTCTGGGCACCGGCCACACTCTCGGCTACACCGCCTGCGAGTGCAGGCAAAGGCGACAAGACACCCCCAAAGAACGTGGGAACGCCGACGCCGAAACCTTAAGTTACTGTTTGGGAGGAGTAATCGGGCCCGGCGGCGCAGGCGCGGGACCTAGCGGGCTAGGTGATGATGATCCCGCAGCGGGATTCGCCGGGGTCAACGTGAAAGCTACGCCGCGTGCGGCATTGGCTTGGATTGTCTTTTGCAGATCGAGCTGATCGACGGCCACGTCATTCTTATCGCCATACGCGGTTACATAGCGCAGCTGGCCATCGGTAACCGTGTAGCTTCCAACCGCAAACACCGAACCATCCTTGAAATAAAGTAGGAACTCATTTCGCACTCGGGCGCTGGGGTTCGTCGATGCGTTCAAATCCTCTGACGGCAGACTGGCCAGTGAAGGATATTGGCTCGTGGGCGGAGTGTATTGCAATGTCGCCGAAGTGTCCGGCGGATTATACACAGGTCCAGACGGATAGCTGGAAGCCGGATAATCAGGTGCCCCCGACGGATAGTCGGGTGCCGAAGGGTACGCCGGTGGAAAGTATCCGACTCCGTAACCGTAATAGGGCGCCAGGAGTCCGCATCCATTCGCCAGTCCCCAGAAAGGGTTGCAGCCAGCAAATAGGAATGGGTTATATGCCAGACCGAATGAACTGGCGGTGCCAAGAAGCGGCCCGAAGGGCCTAATCGGTGGTCGCCTCGGCGGCCTCGATGAGAAAAGCATTCCTGATCCTGTCAGAGGAGTGCGAAAAGGCGAAGCAGACGTGCGCAACCCAGTCACGGGAACACCGCCCATTGGACGGCCGATGACAGGATGGGTGATAACAGGACCCGGTGTCGGTCGGCTCGCCGCGGGCGGGACATGAACCGCAGGCGCGCGTGGCGCTGGAACTCCGCCTGCTCTTGCGCCTCCTCCAACGTGCGCTCCCGATGCGCCGCGCTGAGCAAGCGCACCCGCGGGCGTAAGCGCTAATGCAAAAACCGCAAGGATTTCCACGATCTTTTTGAGGACGGCGACAGGTTTAAACGCGGCGGGTTTCAATCAACACCCCCGGACCCGGAAGCTAGCTCCGCTTCCATTGTAGTTCATTCCTCCGGGCGCACCAACAGCTTTTGCCTGCATACAAAATTCATGACAGAGGCTCTCCGTAGAACCCTTGACACCTTCTCAGTTTGTAATTAGACTAACCGTTTAGTTAAACATATGGCTGGCACAATCCATTCTTCGCTGGTGACCGCTGCATCTCAGTTTCCGGGAAGCCGCTTGCCTGCGGGGTTGGCACAGCCGAGGCATCCGGATACGGTGCAACGCATCCTCCGCGCAGCCGAAGAGAATTTTGCCGAGCGCGGCTTGGCTGGTGCACGGATCGGTGCCATCGCACGGGCTGCGCGCGTAAACAAGGCTCTGCTCTATTACTACTTTTCCAGCAAGGAAGAACTGCACCGCTTCACGCTGACTATGCTCTTCCGGCAGCTTCGCGAGCAAACGAGCGCCGCGCTGGACCGCCCGGGCTCGCCGCGCCAGCAACTCCTGCGCTACATCAACAACTATTTCGACTTCATGATGGCGCATCCGAATTATCCCCGTCTCTTCGAACGCGAGCTCATGAGCCAGGAACCGCGGCTGGTAGGACTTGTACAGGAGCACCTGCGCCCGCTACACGCGCGCCTTACAGGCGTCATTCGTGCAGGCATAGCGCAGGGAGAATTCCGGCGTGTGGACCCACGGCATACGCTGTTCAGCCTGGTGGCGATGACTGTTTTTTACTTCGCCGCAGTGCCAGTTTTGACGCAGCTGTGGCGAATTGAGCCTCTGGCTCCGCGACGTGTAGCCGCGAGACGCCGCGCCGTTCTGGACTTTGTGGAACACGCTCTGTTTTTGCCGGCAGCGAGGAAACGATGAAAGTGTCGCGGTTCTTTTTCTTCTTAGTTGGGCTTTTCTGCGTGGCGCTCGTCATTTACCTAATCACCACGCCCAGCACAAAGGAGATCCAGCTCACCGGAATCATCACCGGCACGGATGAGATCGTCAGTCCGTTGGTGCAGGGGCGTCTGCAGAAGCTTCTGGTGGACGAGGGGTCGGAGGTAAAGGCAGGACAACTGATCGCGGAGATTGACCCCACCGAACTCAAAGACGTGCGTGAATCGGCGGCAGACAATATCCGCACGCTGCAGGCGCGGTTAGTGCAAGCGAATACGACGCTCGCCATGAACGACCGTCAAACCAGCGCGGCGGTAGCGCAGGCGGAAGCCTCGCTCACAGCCGCTCGCGCGCAACTTGATCAGGCGCGGGCTACGCTTTCACTCAACGAAGTGACCTATAAGCGCAACCAGGGCCTCTTTGAAGGCGGTGCGATTTCGGCGCAAGATCGCGACACGGCCGAATCCAACTATCTTGCTTCGCAAGCGAATGTCAAAGCGCTCGAGGATCAAATCAAAGCGGCGGAGGCTCAACTCGAGGAGGCGCGCGCAAATCGCCAGCAGGTGGAAGTGCAGCAAGCCGATATTGCCGCCACGCGCGCGCAGTTGGCACAGGCTTCAGCGCAACGAGATCAGGCAGACACGCAGCTCGGCTATACCAAGATCGTTTCACCGATTAATGGCATTGTCTCCGTTCGCGTGGCTCGCCAAGGAGAGGTAGTGCAAGCTGGCGGCCCCGTCGTCACTGTGCTGGACGTGGATCATTTGTGGGTGCAAGCGGACGTGGAAGAAACCTACATCGACCAGATCACTTTCGGGCAAAAGCTCCGGGTGCGGCTGCCCTCCGGAAATAGCATCGAAGGCACAGTGTTTTTCAAGGGCGTAGAAAGCGACTACGCGACACAGCGCGACGTCAGCCGGACCAAGCGCGACGTCAAAGCCTTCACCATCAAGGTTTCTGTACCCAATCCGGACCGGCGCCTGTTTGCGGGCATGACCGCCTACGTAATCCTGCCTCCTGTGCCCGCCGAGCCTCGCCGGTTCCACTTCTAGCGCTAAAGGACGCCGTTATGCTCGCGATCGAAGTGGATGGGTTGACGAAACGCTTCGGCACCTTCGTGGCCGTCGACCACGTTCGTTTTGACGTGGAAGAAGGCGAAATCTTTGGATTGTTAGGACCGAATGGCGCGGGAAAAACAACATTGATCCGCATGCTCACCACGCTTACACCGCCTACGGAAGGCACTGCGCGCGTGGCCGGACATGATGTGAGAAAAGACGCGGACAGCGTGCGAAATTCCATCGGCGTCATTCCCCAGGCGCTCACTTCCGATCCGGAATTGACCGCGGAAGAAAATCTGATGATCCACGCCAAGCTCTATGGCGTGCCCGCCAACCAGCGCACCAAGCTAATCCGCGACCTGCTCGAAGCCGTGGACCTGACGCGATTCGCCAAGGGTCTGGTGGGAACATTTTCCGGCGGCATGCGGCGGCGCCTGGAGATTGCGCGCGGACTGGTGCACTCCCCAAAGATTCTTTTTCTCGACGAGCCGACCACCGGGCTGGACCCGGTTTCACGTACCAATGTCTGGGAGATGATCGAGAAGGTTCAAAAGCAGTCTAACTTAACCATATTGCTGACCACTCACTACATGGATGAGGCAGATAAGCTCTGCCACCGCATTGCGATTGTTGACCACGGCAAACTGGCGGCGCTCGATACGCCGACCCAGCTGAAGGACAGCATTCCCGGCAACGACGTGGTGGAGGCAGAGTTTGCGAATGCACCTCCGAATTGGCTCGACACGCTGAAGGCACTGCCGCAGGTGGTTAGCGTAACCGAGCGAGAGGGAGTAACGCATATCGCCTCGCACAGCGGACCCGACACGGTGGGCGCACTGATGGAGGCGGCGCGCAAGGCCCGCGTGACCGTGAAGCGTGTGACCGTACAGGGCACGACGCTCGACGACGTTTTTCTGCACTACACCGGGCGGCAACTCCGAGACGAAGTGGGGGCCGGGGCGCGCCTGGACATCGCTCACCTGTACAAATGAGGCGTAGCCGGCAGGAGAAACAGCCATGAAAATCTACCGAGTGCAGGCAATTATCGAGCGGGACATGCGCAAGTTTTTCCGCAGTCCCGCGCTGATGATGACCTCCATGGTCTTCCCGCTCATGCAGCTCATTGTTTTGGGCTATGCCTTCGGCGGGAAAATTAAGAACGTGAATCTGGCCCTGGTGGACGAGGACCGCGCCGCTGAATCCCGGGTTGTGCGCGAGCGGCTGAATGCGATTGTCGAAGGCCCGCAGACCTTCCGTATCTCCCCATACAGCAATCTGCCTGACGCCATGACCGATCTGCGTGCCGGGTTAGTAAAGGCAATTCTGGACATTCCGCAGGATTTCTCCGAGCGCGTATTGCGCAACGAAAAGCCGCGGCTCGCGTTCATCGAAGACAACACGGACAACTTTACCGCGAGCGGGATCCTGGAGCGGGTCCAGGAGATTCAGACCAGCCTGAACGGACCTGAGATGCCGGCTTTGCAGCCCGGCCAGTCACTGGCCTCCAACATGACCACGATGCTTAGCCCCGAGAGGCTGCCAGGAAAAATTGAGATCCAGACGGTAGAAGTCTACCCCTATATCGAATACATCAAGTATCTGCTGGCGGGCTCCATCTCCATTTCGATTTTTGTCGTGGCCATGATCGGCGGCGGCATCGTCTTCATCGACGATAAGGCGCGCGGCTTGCACGAAGGCTATCTGGCAACGCCTCTGAGCAAGGCCGACCTGGTGCTGGGGCTGGTCTCTTCGGGCGCACTCAAGGGCCTGATGGCCGGGCTCACCATCACGCTCATCGGCGGCTTGATTGCCGGTATCGAGCGGCTGTGGGACCCGGTGCGCCTTGTATATCTGGTGATCGTGCTGACGGTAACCGCGCTGGCCATGATCAGCTTCATGTTTCTCCTCATGGTGCGGGTGAGCGATCCCCTGGTACCGCGCGCCATTTTCGGCGTGCTCAATACCCTGCTCTATTTTCCTTCGGGGGCCATTTACCCGACAGAGGGTTTTCCGGTGTGGCTGAGATGGATCTCCGTGATCGATCCCTTCACTTATGCGGTGCACGCACTGAAAAATCTTTTGCTCAAGAATACGGGCTTCGAGGGGATCTATCGCGATGTGGGAATTCTCTTTGGATTCGCGGTCCTCCTCATCAGCGGATGTATCTTGCTATTCAAGCGTCAGATTTAGCGCTTCGATTTCCATGTGCAGCAGCCGGAAAGGCGTCTTAGGCAAATGACCAAGCTCGCAAAGTTTAAACACTCAAGCGGCAGTTACGCCGTGATGTTGGCATTTGCTCTCTATTTTCCGGCGGTTCCCGCAAATGCGCAGTTCGGCGCAGCAGCCGCCCAGTCGCAGCAAGGCTCGCAGGCGAATCCGCTTCCGCTCTCCGGACGCACCGGCGCAAGCGGCGGCGTCATCGCAACGCAGACGGCCATTCCGGGTACGACAACGAGCGTCAATACGCTCAACCCAACCGTTCAGGTCTCCGGAGCTTACTCAGGAAGCGCGAACAGCACGTCGGCAAGGCCTTTTTCCGGCAAGCTGTCTCTCCAGGAAGCCGTGGAGCGAGCTATCACCTATAACCTCGGCACTGTGGGCATGAACCAGGCCTTGCGTCAGGCTCACGGTCAAATGAGAGTTGCGCGCAGTGCGTTGCTTCCGAATGTGAACGGGAATTTTACCGAAACCGAGGAAACCGTAAATTTGGCTGCCATAGGCGTGCGCTTCAACGTGCCGACCGTTCCAGGCGTGCCGAGCTTCGGCACACCGACGCTAGTGGGTCCTTTCAATTACATGGATCTCCGCGCGCGCCTCACGCAAACGGTGGCCGATTTTACCGCACGGAATAATTACCGTGTGGCTCAGGAAAGCTTGCGCGCCGCTCAACTCTCGGCCGACGATGCGCGCGATCTGGTGGTGCTGGCAACCGGCGGCGCTTATCTCCAAGTGATCGCCGCAAAAGCGCGCGTGCAGTCCGCGCAGGCGCAGCTCGAGACGGCAAACGCGGTTTACCAGCAGACTCAGATGCAGCTTCAGTTCGGCAAAGTCCCGCAGATCGACGTCAATCGCAGTCAGGTGGAAGTGCTGACACAACAGCAGCGGCTGGTCTCTTTGCAGAATGATGTCGCCAAACAAAAAATCAACCTCGCGCGCCTCACCGGTCTGCAGCCAAGCGAGCAGTACGACATTTCCGACGACGTTCCCTTTGCCGCGGCTCCACCACTCACTCTCGACGACGCCGTGAAGCGGGCACTGGACCAGCGCGCAGACTTGAAAGCAGCCGAAGCCCAGGTGCATGCCGCGGAACGCGCGCTCACCGCGGCCCGCGACGAACGCTATCCATCGCTCTCCGTGAGTGCCGACTATGGGGCCATCGGAACCAATCCCGGGCAGGCGCGCGGGACCTTTACCGCCGTTGCCACTCTTACTGTGCCAATCTGGCGAGGCGGCCGCACCGAAGGCGATATCGAAGAGGCCGACGCCGGATTGCGCCAGCGTCAGGCTGAGCTAGAAGACCAAAAAAGCCAAATTGAAAGCGATGTGCGCAATGCCTATCTCGATTTGCAGGCCGCGGCTAGCCAAGTTCAAGTCGCGCAACAGAATCTCGACGTTACCCGA
>Ga0307475_10002354_pt1 | contig 11392 bp, 8 predicted proteins | sample atmos_gasesECM1C_FD_203317 | JGI IMG/M metagenome (GOLD analysis project Ga0307475, IMG submission 203317) | Hardwood forest soil microbial communities from Morgan-Monroe State Forest, Indiana, United States - atmos_gasesECM1C_515 | ecosystem: Environmental > Terrestrial > Soil > Temperate...
GAGGAGTCCGCGGCGGCGGTCGTCGGCGCCCTCTTCGCAGCGCCCGGAAAGCAGGCCGCCTCGTGAACAAAACCGAGGGAAAGAATCTCCGCGTGGTCTTCTATGAGGGGCCCGGGAGCGCCCCGCTGGCCTCGGAGGACCGGTTCCGGGCGATTTCCTCCCTTCTGCAAAATGGATTCGAGGTCTCGCGCCCCGCGGCGGACGGCTCGGTGGCGCCGGCGGACGGCGCGCCCCTGCTCATGGTCGGCCTCTTCGACGGCGGCCGGTCGCCCGCCTTCGACGGGGCCGGCGAAGTCCATGTCCGCGATCTGCACGGCCTGGCTCCGGAGGCCGTCCTCGGCGCCGCCCGCGAGGTTCGCGAGAAATCGGGCGCGCGCAAGCTCGAGGCCTGGAAGCCCTGGTTCCCCGTCATCGACTACGACCGCTGCACCAATTGCATGCAGTGCCTGACTTTCTGCCTCTTCGAGGTGTACGGCGTCGACCGGAACGACAAGATCACCGTGCAGACGCAGAGCAACTGCAAGACGGACTGCCCGGCCTGCTCGCGCGTCTGCCCCGAGGTCGCCATCCTCGTCCCCCAGTATAAGAAAGGGCCGATCAACGGCGACGTCGTGAAGGCCGACGACGTGAAGCGCGAGGCGATGAAAATCGACATTTCCGCGCTGCTCGGCGGCGACCTCTACGCGTCGTTGCGCGACCGGCAACAGGCGGCACGACAGCGCTTCTCCACGGAGCGCGACGAATCGCGCGCGCTGCTGGAGCGGAAACGCTGCCTGAAGGAGCTGGGAAAGGAACTGGATATCCCCGATGAAGTGCTGATGAGCCTGCCGTCCGTGGGCGACATCCAGGAACGCGCCGAACGGGCCCGCTCGAAGCTGGCCTCGCGCCAGGCCCGTTCGCAAACCGTGAAAGACACCAAGCCTGCACCCACCGACCGGGAGTGGGGGATCTGATGACGATGAAGGCAATGGCGGGCTTCGGCCTGCGGATGCTCGGATCCACGGATTTGAGGCTGCTGTGGAAGATCGGCTATAACTTCGCCTATAAGGGCATGCGCTCGGTCGAGAAGTTCAAGGCGCGGCTCAAGGAGGGCGTCGTCTTCCCCCCCTTCCTCTACATCTCGATCACCAACGGATGCAACCTCCGCTGCCAGGGCTGCTGGGTCGACGTGGACAAACCCGCCCAGCTGATCACATTCGAGCACATGGACCGGCTGATCCGCAATGCAAAGAAGCACGGCAACAGCTTCTTCGGAATCCTGGGCGGCGAGCCGTTCATCCACCCCGACCTCATCCGGATCCTGAAGGCGCATCCCGACTGCTACTTCCAGATCTTCACCAACGGCCAGCTCATCACCGACGAGATCGCACGAGAGCTGCGCAAGGCCGGCAACGCGACGCCGCTCATCAGCATCGAAGGCTCGGAAGCGGTGAGCGACGAGCGACGAGGACGGAAGAAAGTCCTGAGCAGGACGCTGGCGGGACTCGAGACCTGCATCCGGCATCGACTGATCACGGGCGTCGCCACCAGCGCCTGCCAGAGCAATTTCGACGACCTCGTCCGCGAGGAATGGATCGACGAGCTGATCCGCAAGGGCGTGCACTACACGTGGTTCCACACGTACCGGCCCGTCGGGCCCGTCGCCAACGCCCAGCTGGCGCTGTCCCCCGACCAGGTGAACAGGCTCCGCCGCTTCGTCGTCGACATGCGCAACCGGAAGCCGATTGCGATCGTCGACGCGTACTACGACGATGAAGGCCAGGCCCTGTGCCCGGCCGCCACCGGGATCAGCCACCACATCGGCCCCTTCGGGGACGTGGAGCCCTGCCCGATCATCCAATTCGCGCGCGAGTCCATCCACGACAACGACGGCGACCTGTATAAGACGATGACGGAGTCCCCGCTGCTGAAGGACTTCCGGAAGACCGCCGCCAAGGCGACCCGCGGCTGCATCGTCTTGGAGCGGCCGGACCTCCTCAAGGAGGTCGTCGAACGCCATGGTTGCCGCGATACCACGCTCCGGAAAACCGCCGCCGTGGAACTGGCCTGGATGAAGTCGCGCCCCAGCCAGTACCAGCCCGGACACGAGGTGCCCGAGGGCAACTGGGTCTATCGATTCGCCAAAAAGCACTGGTTCTTCGGCTTCGGAGCGTATACCTAGAGTAGAACGATGAGCGGGAACGGGACGAACGGACACGAGAACATCCCCGGAGCGCCGGTGATGCTGCGCTTCGGCGCAAAGCCCGCGCTCTCGCTCCCTCCCCAGGTGCCGCTCCAGAAGTACCGCCCTTCGCAGTCCAACATTCCCGACGACAAACGTGTCCGCGCCCAGCTGAAGAAGGCCGCGACCGACCATGTCCGCCAGGTCCATGCGGTTCCGCCGCTGACCCTGAGCGAACTCCGCGAGCACACCGCGGCCGTGCTCGCCCTGACCGGCGTCGACATCCGGTTCAAAGACTACGTCGCGGTCCTGGTCAGCAACGCCGCCTGGCACGACACCGTGGCCAGGATTCCCTACGAGCGTCGCCTCCTTCTTCTTCCCAAGTGCCTCCGCGTCGAGGACAAGTGCCCGGCGCCCTTCGACGAGTTCGGACTCCTGTGCAAGGAGTGCGGGCTCTGCTCGATCCAGGATCTCACGGTCGAAGCCGAGCGGCTCGGCTACGCGGTGCTCGTCGCCGAAGGCTCCGCCATCGTGCGCTCCATGATCGAGACCGGAAAGATCGAGGCCGTCGTCGGGGTCAGCTGCCTCAATGTCCTGGAGAAAAGCTTTCCGCACATGGAAGCGGCCGCGATCCCGGGCGTCGCCATCCCGCTGCTCCAGGACGACTGCATCAACACCACGGTCGATCTCGACTGGGTCTGGGACCTCATCCACCTGACGTCCAAAGACAAAACCTATCGGCTCGATCTGGACGGCCTCAAGAACGATGTGAAGGCCTGGTTCTCCCCGGCCTCGCTTGATGAGATCATGGGCCCGGCGGCGGACGAGACGGCGGCGGTCTCGAGGAAATGGCTGGCGAAGGACGGCAAACGCTGGAGGCCCTACCTCACGGCGTGCTCCACCATGGCGCTGCTCAGCGACCGGAGCGATGAGGCGCCCGCGGTCACGCCGGATCTCCGGAAGCTCGCCGTCGCGGTCGAGTGCTTCCACAAGGCGTCGCTGATCCACGACGACATCGAAGACGGCGACGAGAAGCGCTACGGCGAAAGCACCCTGCACGCGGAGGAAGGCATCCCGGTCGCCCTCAACGCCGGCGACTTCCTCCTGGGAGAGGGATACCGGCTGATCGGCGAGCTCGCCATCGATCCCGCGGTCAAGGTCGAGATGTTCCAGGTCGCCGCGGCAGGACATCTCCTCCTGAGCCGCGGCCAGGGGCGAGAGCTCAGCTGGATCCGCCGTCCGGGCCCGCTTGCGTCCGTCGACGTGCTCGACCTGTTCCGCATGAAAACGGCGCCCGCCTTCGAGGTCGCGCTCCGGCTGGGCGCCCTCCTGGGAGGCGCGGACGAGGAAACGCACGAGGTCCTGCGCAAATACAGCGAGTCCCTCGGCATCGCCTATCAGATCCAGGACGATCTCGAAGATTGCAGCGGTGAAGGCGATTCCGACGACCTGTCGAAGGGCCGGCCGTCGGTTGTCGTCGCCATCGCCTACAAGCGCGCCGCGGAAGGCGCGGAAAAAGACCTGATCCGCTCGCTCTTCAAGCCGGCGACGGCGCCGGTCAACGGCGACGTCCACCGGGTCTTCGCCTCGAGCAAGGCGATCGAAAAGGCGGAGGAACTCCTTGAAGCCTACAAGGAAGACGCGATACGATCCCTCCGGTTCCTCACCGGACCGACCTTGAAGGGGCTGCTCCGGCGGGTCGTGGGAAAAATCTTCGGCGAACACCTCATCGAAGGATACTGCAGTGAGTTTGAGGCTCGAAATGCTGCAAGTCGCGCGGCTGGCGCCCAAACTCCTTCAGGAGGCCGCTGAGCCTGTCGTCGGCTTTCTGAAAGAACAGTTCAACGACGACGGCGGCGCCCGCGACCGGGCCGGCAAGAGCGACCTCTACTACACCGTCTTCGCCCTCGAAGGCCTGATGGCCCTCCAGCAGGAGCTTCCCGTCGACCGGGTCCAGGGCTACCTGTCCCGCTTCGGCGGTGGCGATGGACTCGACTTCGTCCACTTGACGTGTCTGGCGCGATGCTGGGCGGCGCTGGGGAAAGGCGCGCTGACGGAAGACGTCTCCGGCCCGCTGGCGCTGAGAATCCTCCAGGGCGGCAACGATTCCGTCTATCACCAGTTCCTGAAGTTCGGCGCGCTGGAGGACCTGGGCGCTGCAACCGACGATCCCGGCGCGGCGACCGCTCAGATCCTGGAACTGCAGTCGCCCGACGGCTCCTTCATGGGCACCACGCCGACCACCGCGGGAGCCGTCACGCTTCTCCATCACCTGGGCTCCGACGTGCCGCGGAACGCGATCGACTGGCTCTACGGGAGGGCCCGGCCCCAGGGAGGGTTCTTCCCCGCCCCGGATTCGCCCGTTCCCGATCTGCTCTCGACCGCGACGGCGCTCCACGCGCTCACCGCGGCCCACGCCCCGCTGGGCGCCCTGCGCGATCCGATGCTGGACTTCGTCGACACCCTCTGGACCGGCAAAGGGTTTTGCGGAAGCTGGGCGGACGATGCGGTCGACAGCGAGTACACCTACTATGCCCTCCTCTCCCTGGGACATCTGAGCCTGTCGTGAGCCCCGAACTTCGCTCCCGGCCCTCCGCGGTCGAGCGGACGCGTCAAGCGGCGCGCCGCGCGCTCCTGGACGCCCGGGTTGCCGCGGGCCACTGGGAAGGAGGGCTGTCGTCGAGCGCGCTCTCAACGGCGACGGCCGTATGCGCCCTCGAGCTGGTCCGGCGCCACCGACCCGACCCGCCGAAGGATCTGGCGAGGCTGGTGTCCGGCGGCCTGTCGTGGCTGGTGGATCACCAGAATGCGGACGGGGGCTACGGCGACACAAGCGAGAGCCCGAGCAACATCAGCACGACGACCCTTTGCTGGGCCACTCTCGGAATGGCGCCGGAGACCGAAGGCGCGGCCCGCCGGGCCGAGGACTGGATCCGGCGCGAAGCGCGCGATCTGACGCCCGCCTCGCTGGCCGAAACGATCAGCCGCCGATATGGCGAGGACCGCACGTTCTCGGTCCCCATTCTGACGATGTGCGCCCTCGCCGGGCGCTTCGGTCCAGGACCCGCGGCGTGGGCATCGATTCCAGGCCTGCCCTTCGAGCTGGCGGTCCTTCCCCGCTCCTGGTTTGGCGCCCTGGGCCTGCGCGTCGTCAGTTACGCCCTCCCCGCCCTGATCGCGATCGGCCAGGCGATCCACGAGCACCATCCGCCCCGGAATCCGCTCACCCTCCTCTTCCGCACACTGGCAAGAGCGAAAACCCTGCGGCTCCTTGAGGCGATCCAACCGGCGTCGGGCGGCTTCCTCGAGGCCACTCCCTTGACCAGTTTCGTCACGATGAGTCTGGCGGGCAGCGGCCTCGCCGACCATCCTGTTGCTCGCAAAGGCGTCGACTTTCTCATCGCCTCTGCGCGAGGGGACGGCAGCTGGGCGATCGACACGAACCTCGCGACCTGGGTCACCACGCTGTCCGTCCGAGCTGTCGCCGATGATCTGACCAAGGAAGAGCGTCTGAAGATCCGGGCCTGGCTGCTCAGGCAGCAATCCAAGGAGGTCCATCCCTACACCGGGGCGGCTCCCGGCGGCTGGGCCTGGACCGACCTCAGCGGCGGCGTGCCGGATGCGGACGACACGCCGGGCGCGATGCTGGCCTTGGCCCGGCTCCGCGATGGCGAGGACCCGGAAGCAGCGGCGGCCGCGGCCGCGGGCGCGAACTGGTTGCTCGGCCTGCAGAACTCTGACGGCGGCATTCCGACGTTCTGCCGCGGCTGGGGCAAGTTGCCCTTCGACCGTAGTTGCCCCGACCTCACGGCCCACGCCATTCGCGCCTGGCGTGCCTGGCCGTCTCCCCGGCTGGAGCGGGCGATCGCCCGCGCGTTCGCGTATCTGGTCCGCTCGCAGGAAGCGGACGGGTCATGGATCCCGCTCTGGTTCGGAAACCAGCTCGCACCGGAGCAGACGAATCCGATCTATGGGACCTCCCGCGTCCTCCTTTGCACCCCTCTAGGGAATACCGAAGGGTGGAGGGGGGCGGTCGAGCGGGCCAAGGGCTGGCTCGTCCGCGCGCAGCACCAGGACGGCGGATTCGGCGGCGCCCCAGGAATCGATCCGACGATCGAAGAAACGGCACTGGCGGTCGAAGGGCTCTCGGCAGCAGGCGGATCCGAGGACTCCGTCGAACGTGGATGCCGCTGGCTTTCGGAGCGTACGGCGGAGGGAAGCCGCTTCACTCCGTCGCCGATCGGGCTCTACTTCGCAAAACTCTGGTATTGGGACCGTCTCTATCCCCTGATCTTCACCGTCTCGGCGCTGGGCTGCGACAGCACATGATCTACCTCGACTATAACGCGACGACACCGCTGGACCCGCGGGTGCTGGAGGCCATGCTTCCCTGGTTTACCGAGAAGTTCGGAAACGCCGCGAGCCGCCCCCACCGCTTCGGCGCCGAGGCGCGCGACGCCGTCGAGACCGCCCGGGCCGAGGCCGCGGCGCTCATCGGCGCCGATCCCGAGGAGATCGCGTGGACGAGCGGCGCGACGGAGTCCGACAACCTCGCGATCAAAGGCATCGCCGCCGCGGCGAAGGACAGGAACCACATCGTGACGATTGCGACCGAGCACCGCGCCGTTCTGGACCCCTGCGAACGGCTGGAAAGCAGCGGGTTCAGAATCAGCGTGCTGGGCGTCGAACGCGACGGCTCCCTGAGTCTGGGTAGGCTAGAGGGCGCCCTCACGGATCGCACGCTCCTCGTGTCGGCCATGCACGCAAACAACGAAACTGGCGTCCTTCACCCGATCCGGGAGATCGGAAAGCTCTGCCGGGCCCGGGGGGTCTACTTTCATACGGACGCGACCCAGACGTACGGCAAGGAAGCGATCGACGTCGAGGCCGACTGCATCGATCTCCTCAGCGCGAGCGCGCACAAGTTCTGCGGGCCCAAGGGTGTGGGTCTCCTCTACCTCCGCAAGCGCGGCCCCCGCGTCCGCTGCGAGCAGCTCTTCCACGGCGGCGGCCACGAGCGAGGATTCCGCTCGGGCACCCTCAACGTGCCGGGCATCGTCGGCTTCGGCGCCGCCGTCGCCCTGGTCGGGCAGGACCGGGAGAAGGAGCAGGCGAGGATCCGCAGCCTTCGCGACCGGCTGGAGCGCTCCCTACGGTCGGAGATCGGCGGCGTGGAGACGAACGGCGATCCGGCGCGGCGCCTGGCGACGACGGCGAACCTCGCTTTCGATGGGGTCGATGCGGACGCCCTGATGAAGGCGCTGCCGGACCTGGCGATGTCCTCCAGCGCGGCCTGCACGAGCGCGAGGCTCCAGCCCAGCTACGTGCTCGGAGCCATGGGAGGGTCGGAGGAGCGGATCCGCGGCTCGCTTCGATTCTCGATCGGCCGCTTCACCTCCGAAGCGGACATCGACGCGGCCGTCCGGGAGCTCTCGCAGGAAGTGCGGCGGCAACGGAAGGCTCCCCGTGCCTGAGCTACTCCCTCCTCTTCTGCGAAGAGGCGAGCCAGTCCATCCAGAACGCCCGCGCCTGGTCCGGCGTGAGAATCCGCAGGCGGTCCGAATCGAGGACGAAGCACGCGTCGAGGGACGTCAGCGCTTCCAGGACGCTGCGGCGTCGGGCCGTTGCGAACAGACGCCGAAACGATTGGAGCGACGGAAGGTCGCCACACTCGGGGGAGACCTCGGGACACAGCACCGCCCGTTCGCCAAGATCCATCACGATTTCCGTCGCCGCCCCTTCCACGTCCCGATCCAGGAGGGTGCGGCTGAGATGGTCCCAGAGCGCGGGCGTGCGCAGGGCGTTGAGTGCATTGCTCCCCTCGGAAAGCAGCGGGAGGCCGTCCTTGAAGCCGAGCGCGCAAAGCGCTTCCGCCGCGGCGCGCGCCACGACCGGGTCGTCCTTCAGGAGAGGCTTCAGATCCTCGACGGCCTTGTCGCGCTGGATGTCGCCAAGCGCCAGCGCCGCTTCAGCACGCACGGCGGGGTCCGGATCCTTGAGCGCATCGACGAGCGCCCCCGCGGAGCTCCGGGCCACCGGCCCGATCATCCGGAGCGCGCGGGCCGCGCGGCAGCGGGCCCCGGAAGTCGGGTCCCCGAGCTGGGCCGTGATGCCCGGAATGGACGCTGGCGCCAGTTCGACCATCGCCAGGAGTGGCTCGTCGTTGCGGCGGAAGCGATCCAGCAGGAGCGATAGGGCCGGCCGCGCGTGCGGGCCGACATAGCCCAGGGCCCGGGCCGCCCGGTCCATTTCGTCTTCATTCGCCCGATCGTCCTCGAGCGCAGCGATCAGCACGGGAATCACGCCCTCCGCTGCCGGATCGAAGCGGGCAAGGCCGCAGGCTCCGGCCAGGCGCACACGGCGGTCCTCGTCCTTCAGCGCCCGCGTAAAGACAGGCACCGCGATCTTGGCGCTGCGGCCGGTGGATTCCATCGACCAGAGCGCCGCGATGCGGATCTTTGCATCCGGCTCCCGGGTGCCCCAAAGCAGGCGCTGAACGTCCTTTTCGTCGAGGTATTTCGCAGCTTCGCCTGCCAGGCGCGAGTAGACGTGGGCTTCCACGGACGCCGGCACGGAAAGACCGACCACCGCCGCGATCGACAGCGTCGTGACCGCCAGAAAGCCCGCGCGGTTGATCCTTCCCCACATGCCCAGGACACAGACCCCCCCCAGGACGCCCACCGGCGCCCAGATCCACTGCTGGATGAAGAAGGCATTGGTGCGGGCGCCGACCTCCAGAAGCGACGACAGCGGATCGTTCCAGCGGCGGGCGGTTTCGACCGCATCCGCGACGAGAAGGACCTGCAGACCCGCCGCCACGCCCAGCGCCACGATCAGCCAGGCGAGCATCGGGTGTCTCAGGCGGTCCGGGACGGGGTCGGCACGGGTTCCGTAATACTTCAGCACCTCGGGACGCGTGAAAAGCGCGAAGAGGCCCACGAAGTAGACGACCGGAAGCGCGAAGACGGGAACGAGGGCGGACACCCCGGCGGCAAAGCGCACGAAGCCGTCGGCGGAGCGCCATCCGGTCAGCAGGGCCAGTCCTGCGATGGCCTGGATCAGCGCAAGGGCGATGCAGGGAACGATGAGGCCCGTGCGGCCGATGAGGAGACCCCCGGCCAGATAGAGCGCGGCCGAGACCAGCAGGCTGACGGCCGCGCTGCCCAGCCAGGCGGGGCGCGGCGGCGGCGGTTCGGGCGGCTCGGGAACGGGCCGGGTGGCGGCGAAGGCGGCGACGCGGCAGCGTCGGACCCACTCCTCGTGGTCCTCGAATTCCTTCGCGCAGGCCGGGCAATGGAGGAGGCCTTCGACGGCCGGCGCGGTGATGACAGTGCCGCAGGACGTGCAGCGCTTGGGGGGAAGGGTTTCGAAGGGCGCGGGCTCCGGAGACATGGCCCGCTCGCAGCGGGAGCAGGCCGCCTCCTCGGGGGGCATCGGCTCACCACAGCGTTGACACCTGGACATCCGCGCGTCCCTCGACCAAAGATCGGAGTCCCGCCATTGTAGCGCGGGCCGGCGGGGCAACCTACCCTAATTCCGGACGGCGGCCGCCGAAGGCGGCTACTTCCCGATGCAGTAAAGGTGCGTCGAGGTCCGGATGAAGAGCTGGTTGCCCGAGACCGCGATCGATGACAGCGTGCAGACGTCGTCCAGCGGATTTTCAGAAAGGACCTTGAACTCGGGGCCGGTCGCGATGATCGTGGTGCGGGCCTTCTCGTTCGTCAGGTAGATCTTGCCGTCCGCTAGGAGGGGCGACGCGTCATAAACCCCGCCCGGCAGCCGCTGCCGCTCGTAGAAGGCCTTACCGGTCGCGGGATCGTAACAACTCATCATTCCCTGGTCGTTGAGCACGTAGAGATACTTTCCGTCCGAGACCGGCGTCGGCACGTCGCAGCCGAACTTGTTCGTCCACGCGATATGGGTGTCGGTCACCAGCCCCTTCCCCCCGCCTCTGATGCCGACGAAGGGCCCCTGCTTGATGCAGGCGAACGCCATCTCGCCCACCACCGCCGGCGAGCATACCGCGCGGTAAAACTTGTCCTGTTTCAGGTTCAGCCCGCCGCAGCGCCAGATCTCCTTGCCCGTTTTCGGATCGTGGCCGGTGAAGTAGTCGCCACCGACAACGATGATCTCGGTCCGGTCCGCGTACCTCATCGGAATCGGCGTTGTGTAGGCGTCGGGACCTTCCTTCTGGGCATCGGTCGGGCGCTCGACCTTCCAGACCTCCTTGCCCGACTTTCCCTCAAGAGCCACGAGATAGGAGGGGCCGGTGTTGTCCCAGCCATGCAGGATGGGAATGATCAGCATCCCCTCGTAGAGAAGCGGAGACGACGCGTAGCCCCAGTTCAGACCGAATTTGACATAGTTCTCCTGCAGGTTGATCCGCCAGACGACCTTGCCGTCCAGGTCCAGGCCGGTGAGGATGCCCGTCCCGGTCAGGGCCCACACCATCGAACCGTCGGTGACCGGTGACGGGCTCGACATGTTCTGCTTGGCATAGTGGACGTTTCCATCACCGAGCTTCGTGCGCCAGAGCGGGGCGCCGTCCTTCTTCGAATAGCACAAGAGCAGGAGTTCGGCGCCTTCGGCGGGGGGATTGCCCGGCCCCTTTTTCTGAAGCTTGGCCTCCGAGTCCCCCTTCTCGCTGCCCGACGCGACGAAGATCTTGTCCCCCCAGATGACCGGAGTCGATCCGCTAAATGACGGGAGCTTCGCCTTCCACTTGATGTTCTCGCTCTCCGACCACTTGTCGGGCAGGCCGGTCGAGCCAGAGGTGCCGTTGAGCGCGGGCCCGCGCCACTGGGGCCAGTTTTCGTCGGCGCGCGCGAAGGAGGGGGCCAGGATCGACAGTCCCAGGGCGATTCCCAAAGCCTTCATGGACGGTTCTCCCGAGAGCTCGGCCCGATCATTTCCCACCCGCAACGGCGTACAGCTTGCCCACCCCGGAGGTCTTGCTGTGCCCGGTGAAATACAGCACTCCATTGGCGACGACCATCGCGCCGGAGTCGAGATTCTCAAACTTTTCGTTTTTCGCGAGGAGCTTCTTCTCACGACCGGCTTGGAACACGAGCACCTCCCCGTCCCCAGTCTTGAAGTACACCTTCCCATCGGCAACCAGGGGCGGGCCGTGAAAGGCGGTCAGGAGATCGTGTTTCCACACCACCTTGCCGGAGTCCAGCTCGATGCAGTTGACGAAACCCTGCTGGTCCGCGGCAAAAACCAGGCCGTCCT
>Ga0307475_10002355_pt1 | contig 11390 bp, 9 predicted proteins | sample atmos_gasesECM1C_FD_203317 | JGI IMG/M metagenome (GOLD analysis project Ga0307475, IMG submission 203317) | Hardwood forest soil microbial communities from Morgan-Monroe State Forest, Indiana, United States - atmos_gasesECM1C_515 | ecosystem: Environmental > Terrestrial > Soil > Temperate...
GGCCGACGAAGATGCAGGAATTGGCGGGCAACGGATCGCCGCCATCGACCGCAGCGTCGCCCGCCAGCACCAGCCAGAATTGACCACCGCCGGCGCTCGGCGCGCGCCCGACAATCGCGGTGCCAGACGGCATCCGGTAGCGCCAGCCCGCCAGCCCGTCTTCCGCTTCGAGAACCGGTAGGCAGGAGATGGCCGTCGCCTCACTCAACTCGCCGAGAAGCGCCGCCGGTATCGCCTCGGTGGTCAGTTCCCAGTGCTGGTGGCGGTCACGCGCCGCATTAAGCACCTCCCGCGCGGCCGGCATATACCGGGCGCCGGGGTCCCAGCGGTTGCGCAGAGTGAACCACCAGATGCCCGACTTTCCTGCGACGATCGGTCCATAGGCCGAGTAGGCGTCGGTGTAATGCACCGCACCGTCGCTGAATTCATAGTCGCCGAGCATGCCGCGACCGGCAACGACCACCTGGAACTGGTCGGTTTGGTGGAAGTGCGGCCGGGTGACGGCGCCCGGACCCTTCTCGACCAGGAAGGCCATCGGGTGCAGCGCATCGTCGGCCGGCGGCTTCTCGTCCGGCGGCAAGGTGTAGCGGTTGGCACCGATAAAGGCGGTGTTCCAGCCGGTCAACGTCTGGCGTCGGCGAGTGCTGCGGGCGAGGATGCTGTCGGCGATCAGGACCACTGCGTACTCCGTTATTGCTGTATGCAACATGCGCAGCGGCGCATCACTTAAGTTAAATTAGTCTCAGTCGCGAGGGGATGCCTACGAAAGTCGCGATTCTTCCTCAATGGGCAAGTTGCGGCCGCTGCGCTGTGAGGAACGCCCCGTGCTGACTCATGACGAAGGGTAAGCTGGAAACCGTGCGACGAAGAGATCAAGCATGTACAAGCTGCTGTCGTTCGACGTTTACGGCACACTCATCAACACGCCGCCAATAAATGTGAAGGCGTTCCGACTAATTCTGGAAGAGGCGAGCGCGTCGAACATCGATGCGCTGGCGTTCTATCAGTTCTGGGAAAGCCGCAACATCGTCCATTATCGGGAGCCGTACCGTCGCTACCGGGAGATCGGCGCGCTTTCGCTCGAAGAAGCGTTCCAGAAGTTCGGCGTCGCGGGCGGCAGAGGAGATCTTATCGAACGGTACTTCGAATTATTCCCGGAGATGCAGCTATACCCTGACGTGCTGCCGACACTCGAAAGGCTGGCCGGCAGGTACCGGTTGGCCGTCGTATCGAACATCGACGACGATCTGCTCGGGGCCACTCGGCTTTATCGGGAATTTGATCTGGTGTGCACGGCCGAACGAGCTGGCGGTTACAAGCCCGACGGCACGTTGTTCCGATACCTGATTGCGAACGCGGGCGTCGCGGTGCCTGAAATCCTGCACTCGGGTCAATCGCAGTTCACCGATATGGTCGGCGGCAAGCCGCTCGGTCTGACGGTGTGCTGGATCAACCGGCGTGGCCTCGACCTGCACCCAAGTGTGCCGCCGCCCGACCACATTTTCCCCGACATCCGGTCGGTGTTGCTGCTGCTCGGTATGTAGCCGCGGTCACCGCTTCCGCAGCACCTCGAGCCGTGACAGCCGGACAGCATCGAGCAAACAATCTCCCTTTGAGAGAACCATGCTCGATCGGCGCTGCTACTGAACCGGTGGTACTCGGATCGGGCTTGCCGGGCCGCCGCGCTGGCGTCGGCCCGGACCCGCTTCTCAGGAATTAACGATGGCGACCGCCTCGATCTCGATCATGAAATCGGGTCCGGCGAGACGGGTGACGCCGACGGTCGTGCTGGTCGGGGTCGCCACGCCGAGATAGCGCATCCGGATGTCGGCGCACTTCTGGAACTCGTCGAAGTCGGTGACAAAGGTGTTGGTCTTGACGACGTCGGCCCAGGTGGCGCCGGCCGCCTTCAGACACCGGTCGAGGTTCTGGAAGGTCTGTTCCATTTGCGCCCGCATGTCGCCTTTGCCGACGCAGTTGCCATCGATGTCGCGGGCCAATTGGCCGGCGGTGTAGACGATTTTGCCGCTGCCGCTCACCGCCACGGCATGCGAGTAGGACGGCTTTCCGCCCGACATTCTGACATTCATGCCTTCCGGCTGAAACCGCTCGATCTTAAGAACCATTCTGCTCTCCTGGTCAGGTTCGCACCGTGCGGCCGGCATTTGGCGCACAAGACGCGCCGGCGGGATAGCGGCTTTGGCCAGGGTTGAGGCAACGATCTACATTAGCTGTCGCCGGCGACCTGCCCGCTTGGAGAGCGAAGAGGGCTCATTGCGAAATAGGGATACATAAATACTCTTGCGATGAACCCGCTCTGGAGCCAGATCGCGCGTGAGCTTTCGCCCTATGTGCCTGGCGAGCAGCCGCGGATCACCAATCTGGTGAAGCTCAACACCAACGAAAGCCCGTTTGGTCCTTCGCCGCTCGCACTTGAAGCGATACGAGCCGCAGCGGTGGACACACTGCGGCTTTATCCCGATCCCGAGGCGACGGAGCTGCGCGAGGCGCTCGCCACCCATCACGGCGTGAAGCCCGAACAGGTGTTCGTCGGTAACGGTTCGGACGAAGTGCTCGCGCACGCTTTCGTCGCGCTCTTGAAACAGCCGAAGCCGCTGCTTTTTCCGGACGTCACCTACAGCTTCTATCCCGTGTGGGCGCAATTGTTCGGCCTCGCCTGCGAGACTGTGCCGTTGGACGACGAAATGCGCGTTAGGGTCGAGGATTATCGGCGCGCGGCGGGCTCGATCGTGATCGCCAATCCCAACGCGCCGACTGGAATCGCCCTGCCGCGGTCGGAGATCGCCCAGTTGCTCGAAGATCATCCGAACATCCCGGTGGTGATCGACGAGGCCTATGTCGATTTCAGCGGCGAGAGCGCGGTTCCGCTGATCGCGGATCATCCGAACCTGCTGGTCGTGCAGACGATGTCGAAGTCGCGCGCCCTGGCCGGCTTGCGCGTGGGCTACGCGCTGGGCGACGCGAGGCTGATCGCGGCGCTGCGCCGCGTGAAAGACAGTTTTAACTCTTACCCGCTCGGCCGCCTCGCCCAGGCGGGCGCGACGGCTTCGGTTCGCGACGAAGCGTATTTTCGCGAGAGCTGCGCCAGGGTCGTCACCGGACGGGAAGCAATGACGCGGGAGCTGATCAGGCTCGGCTTCGCCGTTCTGCCTTCGAGCGCAAATTTCGTCTTCGCCAGCCATCCGGCGAAAGGCGGACTGGAATTCGCGGCGGCGTTGCGCGAACACGCGATACTGGTGCGGCACTTCAACAAGCCGCGCACAGCGCCCTATCTGCGTATCACCGTCGGGACGGAACACGACACACAACGGCTAATCGCCGCGGCGGCGCATGTCCTGGGGCATGAATAGCGGCTCGCAAGAGCTCCGCCCAGCGGGCGATCTCCCCTCGTTCTCGCGAAGGGACAGCAGTTATTAGGCGCGGAACCGGCGCAACACGTTTTCGAGCATCCGCGAGACATTGTTTTCGTAGTAATTGTGCGAAAGGCTGCCACAGAAGGTGATCGAGGCGGTCGAAAAGACTGCGCCATCACCGATCGTCTCAAAATAGACGATCTCGGCACGGATCAACGCCTTTGGCCGCTCACCGTTAACCGTCGTCACGTGGGTGAGCAGTTCCTCCGGCACGACGACAAAGTGGCACTGATGTTCTTCCGAACGCGCCAAGATTATAGCATTGGGCGGCGTCCCGAGTTCGGGATCGGCGCGGTCGAGCTCGAAACCGGCGGCGCCACCGCCCGACAGGCCGAAATCGCCGATGATCTCGTCGTCAATGCCTGTGAATATCCACGCAGCGCGGTCGTCGGCCGCAGCAGGCAAACGACGGTAATAGGAGCCCTCGAACAGGCCCTGGGCTGAGAACCCGACCCCGCAAAGCTTTTGTGGCGGTCGCCCGTTGCGACGCCAGAGCCCGCCATAGGCGCCGTCGAGCGCGTGGTAATACTCGCCCGGCTCGGCCGCCCAAGCACGGATGCCGCCCTCGGCACGGCGCACCTCGACGACATCGGGAATGGCGGCGCTGGTCGCGATGCGCCAATAGAAGCCGTTGCCGCCGAGATAGGCGAGGCGGCCGCCGGCATCGACGTAGTCTTGAAATGCGTTCAGTGTGTTCGGCGTGTGATATTCCGGGTGCGACCCGGTCACGACCGCGCGATACGGCTTTAACAGCGTAACACCTTCACGGTCGAGATCGTGATCCGTAACCACGTCAACGGCGATGCCCTTCGCCGTCAGCCAGTCGATCAGATGGGTGTCGGCCGGGAAATGCCGCAGGCCCGAACCCCGCGCATCGTTATAGGTGATGTAGCCGGGCCGCATCGTCAGCAGCGGCCGCCGGGCGCTCGAATAGCAGATACCGCTGCCGTCTCGGTGCACGTTGTAGGTCGAGGCGGCGTATTCCGGATGATCCTGCGCATTCCACTTGTAGGCACCCCATTCCGCTTGCCGCTGACGGAACGCATCGTCGACGTTGCCGCGCTGGTGGTTTCCGTAGATCTGATAGGTGAATGTGGAGGCGACAAATACCAGCGGCGCCGTCACGACACCGGCAGGTGGCAAAACATAGAACGGCACGATGTCCTGCTCGACGCCGCCGCGCAGCCGCACGCCATAGACGCCCGATGCCATACCTTCGGGGATGGTCACCTCGAAATCGGTATCCCAGCCGCAATCGTAGAGGTCGTCCTCGTGGAAATGGATCGCGGCGTAATGCCGTGGCCGATGCCGCCAGGCTGTCTCTTCGCCGGTCCAGCGCGAGCCGCATACCGCCCGCGTCGGCAGGTTGCGGAGGGTGCCGTGCAGCGCGTACGGCCCGCGGTCGAGGATGCGGTCGCTTGTTATTTCCTGGCTGAAATCCCAATAGGCGGCACAGGCGTCCGCGTCGGGCTCCAACGCTGCGCTTGCGTCATGTACGCCCGGCATGATGGCAGGATCTTCGATCCGGCCGTTCAGAAACGCCGTGTAAGGATTTTCGTGCAGGCGCGGGGTAGCAGCGGGTGCGGCGCCGAAGACGATGCCGACTAGCGAAGCGAGCGAGCCGGTGGTTTCCGCCTCGCCGCTGTCGGTCATGCCCCAGCTGCGTTGCAAGGCAGTCTGCCGGAGACGGACCCGCCCCGCCTCGACGATGACCCGCAATTCGTACCAGCGCCGCTTCAGCATCGGCGCCGCGATGCGCAATTCGCGCGCGCCGAGCGTCAGACCCGCGCCCTCGGCGGTGACCCACAGTGTCGGCCCGCCTGCGATCGCCAATACGGTCTGCCGGCGGGTATCAGGCAGCCACGGCTGCACCCGCACGACAATCGTGCACGTGTCGGGCAAGGGGATCGCCTTATCCCGCGTGACAATCCCGTATGAACCGGAGTACGCCGGCTGAAACCGCGACGGATAGGTTCCGGCAAACGTGGCCTCTACCTCCTCGAATTTGAGGCCCGGGCCCGCCGGATTGGCGTCGCCATGAATGATCCGCACCAGATCCGCCCGGTACGGCTCGGCGAGCCGGCTCGACACCTTCACCGCGATCCGCTCGCCCGGCCGCACCGAAAACCGGTCCACATAGCCGATCAAAGGCACCACGCCGCAAGCCCTCCGCCGCTGTTTCGCAATACGCTACGCCGCGGGACGAGCTTCGGGAACCCGTCGCCAGATCGGTTGCGGCAGCCCGAGGGGCGGGTCAGTATTCCCAAATCGGTCGCGAGGAGCGTTTCTAATGTTGGCAGATCGTTTTGGCCTCTCGTTGTCCACGTCGTCGGCCGCGGCGCGAGACGCCTATGTCGACGCCAGCGAGCGGGCGCTGACCTTCTACCCGGGCGCGTTGTCGGCCTATGACAGCGCCATCGCCGCCGAGCCCGGTTTCGCCCTGGCGCACGCCGGCAAGGCCCAGGTGCTGATGCGCGAAGGCAATGTCGCGGGGGCGCGCGCGGCTCTCGGGGCGGCAAAGGAATTGGTTGCGGGCGTCTCCGAACGCGAGGCAAGCCATATCGCAATTTTCGATCTGGGTTCGAGCGGACAGACCGAGGCGGCAATCGCCGCCGTCCACAAGCATCTGGCGGCATGGCCGTGCGACGCGCTGGTGATTTCGATTGCGGCCAACCCGAACGGCTTGATCGGCGGGTCCGGCCGTCTCGGGCAAAAGCACCAGATCGCCGAGCTGATGGACAGCCTCGCACCGCATTTCGGCGACGATTACTGGTTCCTGTCCTATCATGCGATGGCACTTTCGGAAGACGGACGGCTCGCGGAGGCACGGCCGAAGATCGAGCGTTCGGTCGCGCTGAACCCGAAGAACGCGCATGGGGCGCACGGATTTGCCCACGTCTGCTACGAAAGCGGCGAACCCGACACCGCGCGCGCCTTTCTGTTGCCGTGGCTCGCCGAGTATCCGCGCGACGGATTTTTCTACGGTCATTTGAGCTGGCATCTGTCGCTGATCGAAATCGCGCTCGGCCACTGGGGCGAGGCGCAGGCGGTCTACCGCGACGCCATCGAGCGTGACCGTCACAGCGGCGGGCCGCAGCAGAAAATATCAGACGGGTGCGCGTTTTTGTGGCGATCGGAGCTCGCCGGCCAGCCCCGCGACGCCGCCGCCTGGCACGTCATATACGATTATGCGGGCGAGGCGTTGTCGCGACCGAGCAGTGGACTCCCCGACTTGCACGTCATCCTGGCGCATGCCGTGATGGGCGACGATGCGGCGATCGAGGCGCGCAATCGCGAGATCGAGGCACTCGCCAGTTCCGGGCGTTACCCCTCCGGCTCCTACCTGCCGACGCTGGCGCGCGGCTTTGCCGCGTTCGAACGGCGGGATTTCGCCGCGGCGATCGAGGCGCTGGCTCCCCTTGCCGGTCAGAACGAGCGTATCGGCGGCAGCCGTGCGCAGCACGATCTGATCGAGTTCACCCTACTGAAGGCCTATCTCGGCGCCGGTCGTCCGGAAGAGGCCAAACGGCTGCTGAGCGCACGCCGTCCCGGCGCTTCCTGCGTTCCGGTTGCGGGCATCGCGGCGGTCCAGTGATCGTCGCCGGCGTCGCGTCAACGCATCTAGGGGAGACAAAAAATGCGTCCGCAGGCTGCTGCACTGAAGGCGCTGCTTGACGAACCGCGGCTGCAGGTAATGCCGGGTTGCGGCGATGGGATGGGTGCCCGGCTGATCGAGGAAGCCGGTTTTCGAACCGGCTTTGTCTCCGGCTCGAGTGTGTCGGCGATGCGCCTCGCGATGCCGGACATGGATCTGGTGAGTTTCAACGAAATGGCCGATGCGGTTGAGAGCTGCATCGCGGCCGCGCCCAATGTCTTGTGGCTCGCTGATGGTGATACCGGTCACGGCAATGCGCTCGCCGTGCAGAAGGTTATTCGTGCTTATGCGCGCCGCGGCGCCGCAGCAGTGCTGATTGAGGACAAAATATGGCCGCGTCCACTCGGCCGCGAAGGCGCGAAACTGGTAGTCGATCGCGAGCATGCGATTCTGCGCTGCCGGGCGGCGGTCGAGGCTTGCCGCGACGAAGGCATTCTGCTGCTGGCGCGCACCGACGCCCGCGTGTCGCGCGGCTTCGACGAGGCGCTGGCGAGAATACGGGCATTCGTCGCCGAGGGCGCCGACATCCTGTTCCTCGACTCGCCGCAATCGGAAGAGGAGATGCGCGCCGGTATCGAGGCTTGCGAGGGCAAGCCAGCCCTCGCGGTCACCTCACCGGCGGGCAAGCACTTCATGCCCGGCGACGCCCAGCTCGAACGCATCGGCATTCGGATCGTCGTCTACCCGCAGGACATCCTCGCCGCCAGCGTGCGGGCGATGCGCGATGCACTGGCCGGGATGAAAGGCGGCCCCAAGCCACCGATGGCCACTCCCGCCGAACTGGCAACCGCCATCCGGATCGCCGAATATCTGACCAAGGATTCGCGCTGGCCCGATCCGAGCTGACCGCGGGCTACCGCTGTTTCTGGCGGATGGCGGAGGCCCGCACGATCGCGTCGATCAGGCGGTGGCGCTTGACGGCGGCGTCGAAGCGCGGGCTCGCGGGCAGCGCCGGGATATGCGCGATTGAGGCAAACCCCTGTTGGCGGCTCAACCCCACGACACCCACTCGTATTTTGCTGCTGCCAGCCACCAGGTCCTCCACATCACCTCTGGAACGGGCGGATCGCGGCTAATCGATGACGAGCGCCTGCAAGGCCCGACCCAGGGTCTCGACGATGCGGTCGCATTCGGCGCGGGAAATGACCAGCGGCGGGCACAACGCGATCGTCGTGCCGAAGCGGCGTCCACCGCCGGCGCGGCCGACGATGACGCCCTGGTCGCGGCAAAAATCGACGACACCACCAAACTGTGCCGGATCGAGCTGCTCCTTGGATGACCGGTCCTTCACCAATTCGACGCCGATCAACAACCCCTTGCCGCGGATATCGCCGACATTCTTGTGGCTCTTGAAGCTTTGCAGCGCATCGAGAAAATAGGCGCCGATTTCGGCCGCGCGACCGGCGAGCTTTTCCCCCTGCAGAATCTCGATATTGCGCAGCGCCACGGCGGCCGCCACCGGGTGGCCGCCATAGGTGTTCACCTGCATGACCTGCCGGTTTTCCGACGGCTCGCCATAAAAGCTGTCGAAGACGCTGTTCTTCACCACAGTCGCGGCGATCGGCTGATAGGCGCTGGAGATGCCCTTTGCCACCGCGATGATGTCGGGCGACACGCCGTAATGCTGGTGCGCGAACATCTTGCCGGTTCGGCCGAAGCCGTTGATGACCTCGTCGACATGCAGAAGGATCCCGTATTTGCGGCACAGGCGCTCGACCTCGGGCAGGTATTCGTCGGGGGCCACGGCGACGCCAACGCCGCTCATCACTGGTTCGACGATCACTTCCGCCACTGTCTCCGGTCCCTCGCCGAGGATCGCCGTCTCCATCGCCTTGACGCAGGCGAGCCCACAGCTCGGATAGCTCAGGCCGAATGGGCAGCGATAGCAATAGGGCGGCGGTACATGCGCGAAGTCGCCGGAATACGGCTCGAACTTTGCCTTGCGCTCGCCCATGCCGCCGGCATCCAAGGTTGCGAGCGTCGTGCCGTGATAGGCATAATAGCGGCTGATCGTCTTGAAGCGGAATTCCCCGGGACGCTCGTGCTTCTGGTATTGGCGGGCGATCTTGAAGCCGGCCTCGTTCGCTTCCGATCCCGAGTTGACGAAATAGGTGTGGTAGCCGCCGCCCATCAATTCGTTGATCTTTTCGGCCAACGCCGCGGCCGGCGCGTTCATCGCGGTGTGCGGAAAATAGGAAAGCTGCCGCATCTGATCGGCGGCGACCTCGGCGAGTTCGCTGCGCCCGTAGCCGATATTGACGCACCACAGCCCGGCCATGCCGTCGAGATACTCGGTCCCATCGGCATCGACGATCGTCGAGCCCTCGCTGCGGGTGACGACCATTTGCTTGGTTTCCAGCGCCTTGTGCTGGACGATCGGGTGCAGGACGTTGCCGAGATCCTGCTGCACGACCGCTGCGCGCACCGCGGGGTCGGGAGAGTTCAACAGCGACATGGCAGCCTCGCTGAAAGGGTAGTGGAAAACGGCTGACGCGAATGCTTTGGCTGTGATCTTGCCCAGCTGCCGCGGCTTACCGCAATGCAATCGTGTGGGCGTCGAGCGGCGATCGGCGGGAGCCCAATCGAAAGCCATCAAAGCAATGCGGATGATGCGTTTGACCGGGCGGAGGGCCGTCGGCGAGGTCGACAGCGTCTATGCCTGGCTGCGTCTCCTCGCCGGGGTCTTGACCAGTACCATAGGCGGGGTCGGTATGTGGTCGATCGCGGTCGTGTTGCCGACCCTGCAAGCCGATTTCGGGGTTACCCGGGCGGATGTTTCGCTTGCCTACACCGCGGTGATGCTGGGCGCCGTCGTCGGCGGGCCAGCGATGGGCTGGCTGTCCGACCGGTTCGGCATCACGGTGCCGGTCGCGATCGGCATTGCGATGCTGGCGCTTGGTCTTGCGCTCGCAAGCCAGGCGGCGACGATGTGGCAATTCACGCTGGTGCACGGGCTGCTGATCGGCGGTGGTACCTCGGCCAGTTTCGGACCGGTTATCGCCGACATCTCGTTATGGTTTGCCAAGCGCCGCGGCGTTGCCGTGGCGATCTGCTCGAGCGGCAGCTACCTCGCTGGCGCCGTCTGGCCACTGGTGATCCAGCCACTGGCCGAGTGGGTGGGATGGCGGCACACCTATTTCGGCATCGCCGTCTTCTGCCTCTGCTCGATGCTGCCGCTGCTCCTGGCGTTGCGGCGTCGGCTTCCGCGCGAGACTGGCCGGCATTCGGCGCCCGTGGACTCGCACCGCGCCCGCGCGTTCGCTGGTGGCGGCAACGGGCTGCAATTGTTGCTGATGCTGGCGGGCCTGGCCTGCTGCATTGCGATGGCGATGCCGCAAGTGCACATCGTTGCCTACTGCACCGATCTTGGCTACGGCCCCGCGCGCGGCGCGGAGATGCTGTCGCTGATGTTCGGAACGGGCATTATCAGCCGGCTCTCCTTCGGCTGGATCGCCGACCACATCGGCCCGGCCCCGGCGCTGCTCATTAGTTCCTCTCTGCAAGCCGCCTCGCTGCTGGCCTATTTCGGCGCCGACGGGCTGACCTCCCTCTACGTCGTCACCTCGATGTTCGGCCTCGTCCAGGGCGGCATCGTGCCCACCTACGCGCTGATTGTCCGCGAATGTTATCCCCCATCCGAAGCCGGCAGTCGGGTCGGCTTGGTGTTATCGTCGACGCTGGCCGGCATGGCGATCGGCGGCTGGATGTCGGGTGCGATCTTCGACGCGACGCTGTCGTATCGCGTGGCTTTCCTCAACGGCTTTGCCTGGAATTTGTTGAACATGGCGATCGCGGCGTGGTTGTTGCTGCGGCTACCCCGGCGCAGGCTGGCAAGGTTCGCGTAAAGGCTATCCATTGCCGCGCGGCGCTCGCTTCTTGCCGTGAGTTGTCCGGTATCGGAGTATGAGGATCACCGGCCTGATCGGCTAAAAGGCAGCTCGGATAATCCTGGCCGCGGCGACTCAGACACGGCGGCACCGAATTTTGGGCGGAGGAAACAGATGGCACGGTCACCACAGCAAAGCACCGGCACGAATACCTATGTTGAGGTCGTCCCGCTGACGCTGCATATCGGCGCCGAAATCCGCGGGGTCGATCTCGGCAAGCCCCTACCGCCGGAGCAGGTGAATGAGGTCCGCGAGGCTTTCCTGAAATGGAAGGTCGTGTTCTTCCGAGGCCAGAACCTTGATCATGCGCAGCATGTCGCGATGGCCCGCCAGTTCGGCGAGCCGACGATCGGCCATGCCGTGTTCGGCCATGTCGAGGGCTATCTGGAGGTCTACTCGGTCGCCAAAAACCGC
>Ga0307475_10002356_pt1 | contig 11390 bp, 9 predicted proteins | sample atmos_gasesECM1C_FD_203317 | JGI IMG/M metagenome (GOLD analysis project Ga0307475, IMG submission 203317) | Hardwood forest soil microbial communities from Morgan-Monroe State Forest, Indiana, United States - atmos_gasesECM1C_515 | ecosystem: Environmental > Terrestrial > Soil > Temperate...
CAGGAGACTGAGATCGACTTTTGTGGACTTTTTCAGACGCAGAGACCATTGCATCCCGTGGTTCATCGTAGAGACGCAGCATCCTGCGCTCTACTACGGGATATCGGATCCGTTTGCGAGTAGCTTAGGACACAATCTTCCGTGCAGTGCAGTTAAAGAAGAAGGTCGCCTTTATAGACTAGATGCCCTTCCACCATCCGCGCCTCGGGCATCAGCGTGTGCGGACGAGGTGGCATCTCGTCGTCGATGTGCAGAACTTCGTGGCCATGCGCGGTCAAGTAGTCGGAGACGAGCATGCGATGGCAGCGAAAGTACACGCGCTCGGCGCACATGATGGCTATCGGTCCGCGCTTCGCGATACTCAGCAACTCATTGATGCCGCCCTTGAATTCCGGAGTGAGCATATAGTCGGCGTAATTGCGGAATGAATCGTTGCGCAGCGCGACATTGGGAGAATCCTCCCTGAGACGCTTGCGACGGCCGCCCAGCTCGCGCAGCCATCGATAATCGAGTCCCGATTTGGGCAGTTCCTTTTCCAGGTTCTCGCGATTGAAATGCGGCAGGCGTCGCGACATTGGGAACGAGCGGATATCGACCAGCGTCGTGATGCCATGGGCTTGCAGCGCCGCGATGAGATCGCTCAGTTCCCGTGTGGAATGTCCAATGGTGTAAACGGTAGCCACGTCTAACTTCTCGGATCGGCCGCCACTTTGATTTTCCCCGCCTTGATAGCTTTTTTGAAGGCTTCGTAATCGCGCTCGGTTTGATCGGCGTAGCGGCCGGCGAACTCGGCTATCGCTTCGTCCAGTTTATTTCCCGATCCGCAATAGCCTGTTAGCTGCATGGGATCGCCAGAGCGGGCATGTCCCTTGGCCAGCACCTCGCCACATACGCGCGCGTACTCGGTCAGCCCGTTTCCCTGAAGTTGCGAGTCATCAATGCTCGCTTTGTGATCGCTCAGTTGCCGAACCAGATAGTCGCGTCCACCCATAGAGGTCCATCCCAGGAAGGGATCGGAAAAGGCCTGCATGCGACGCTGTCCATCCACCACTCGCTTACCCTCATTCATGAAAGCCTGCGATGGCGGCAGGTATCGCAAGTAACACGACGGCGGCTCTTCCTTCACTTGCAAAAACAACGGATCGCGATCCCCGTTGCCAAAGCACAGCACCACGTAATCGCGCGTGCCAACGCTTCCCGTGCCGACGACCTTGAAGGCGACGTCCACGGGGTGATAGCAGGAGAGGAACTGCTGGCGTTCGGGCGACAGCGTCTCGCGGTAGAGGTTAAGAGCGGCAATCACCTGGCGAGCGACTTGCGCGCGCACCGGAGCCAGCAGCGGACGTTCGTCCTTGAATCTATATTTACCTGCTGCATGAACAGTTAGCCTTTCCAGATTATGTTGCGGAGTTGAGCGCTCGGCCTTGCGCAGCACCGTCTGCACTGTCCCGACTTTGACATGCAGTTGAAACTTGGCAAGTTCGATGACCGGCAATTCCGATAGCCGCGCCATCAGCGAGCAATAGGAGCGCACAAAGAGTCGCACCGCATCTTTGCAGATTTTCCTGCTGTGTCCCGATTGCTGCCCGGCAAGAACCAGGCTGGTGGCGAGCCGCTTCAGGTCCCACTCGAATGGGCCGCCCACCGTCTCGTCGAAGTCGTTGATGTCGAAGACGAGATGTCCATCGGGAGCGGCATAGGCGCCCAAATTGCGTACGTGCGCATCACCGCAGATCTGCGCTTCCAGTCCGCAATGCGAGAACGCCGCCAGATCGGCGGCCATAATCGGAGCTGCGCCGCGAAAAAAGCCAAATGGCGAGACCGACATCCGCGCCATCTTGATTGGGATCAAGTCGCGCAAGCGGCCGCGCGTGGAAACGAGCACCATCTCGACCGGATTGTGCCGGTTCTTGGCCGGCTTCCATTCACCCTGATCTGCGCGGCGAAGTTTCTTGCGAAGCTCTTTGCCCCTGGCAAAACGTTCGCCGGGACTGAGTACAGCAGCGCCTAGTTTGTGCATTCGTAGGAAGAAATTCTATCGCCTTCGTCCGGATTTGCGCGCAGCCACCTCTATTGCGCGATCGCGAGCTTGATTTGCGTCTCGGGAGTGACTCGCGATCCCGGTACAGGACTTTGACCAGAGATCGTTCCCGAAACAGGCACCACGACTGGCGTGACAGTTGCTGGCGGCTCAATCGATGTAGGCTGGGGCGTGGTTGTCGTCGAACTCGGCGGCGCCAGCGAGACGCTGGCAGGCTGCAGGCCTGCCCGTGCAATCCTCTCGCGGACCTCGGTAAGTTGGCGTCCGACGAAGTTCGGCATTACGTACTCGGGCCCGGGGGGCGATTCACCCAGCAGAATGCTAACTTTCGGCGAGAGCACTTCACCGGCACTGGGCGGAGGCGCTTGGGCGATTACCTGGTCCGCTGGTGCGGCGGATACGGGCACGGCGGCGACCGTCGCCAAGTCGAGCCCGCGCCGACGCAGGTTCAGCGTGGCCGCTCGTTCGGTTTGGCCAATCAAGTCGGGAATCGTGACGCGCTGCGGTCCCAGACTTTCCGCCACGCGCACGCGCCAGCCACGTCTTACCTTGCTGTTGGAGGACGGAATCTGCGAGATGATCTTTCCCGCGGGCACATCCGAGCTATAGAACTTGTCCTCGACTGAGACGATCAGCCCATTTCCATTAGCGGTTTCCTGCGCCTGAAGAATCGTCATGCCTCGCAGGTTAGGAACGCGCACCTCGTGCCCATGAATCGCAAAACGCATCGCCGTTAGCGCCGAGAAAAACGCGATCAATAGAAGAACCAGGGAGCGCGTGACCAGGCGGAAGAACCTCACCGCGCTACCTCGTATTCAAGAGCCTCTTTCATTTGGTACCACGATCGTAGCAATGTTCCCAAAACACCCGGCCGTGGGCGGCCGGATCCACGTCAGAACATCATATGGGATCGATCTCACCGTTGGCGATCATGGATTCGGCGATGACGCGGGCGCGACGGAAGGTATCAGCTTGCGGGTCTCCTGCGGGCAAAGAGCTCAGCAGCTTCTCGAGTTCCTCATCGAAGAGAGTCGTGACCAATTCCGGCGTGTGCTTCACTGGCTTGCTTTGATCGTCGAGCACCTGGATCCGATCGCGGTGTTGCATGCGTTGCGCAATCATGAGCCGATAGATGCGGTCTGTGGCCAGGTCTTCCATATAACCATCGAGCAGGCTGGCTCCTTTGCCGTTGAGCACGCCATTGCGGTAGCGGATCACAGTGCGAATCGCTGCCCGCGTTCCGCTCAACGTGCGCTTTCCGACACCGGTGGGCTTGGGGCGCAGATCAGGATAACGCTCTCCAGCGGGACGATGGCTGCGGATCTGGTTCGGAAATGGGAATTGATCGACCGCGATCTGATTCTGGTCGGGATGGCCGGTCCACGCGCCGTCGAATCCTCTGTCCGACTCGTTCTTTTTGTCTTTTTCGAGAACCGCCAGTGCGCGAGCATTCAATTCGGGATTGGCGCGATCCGGATAGAGGGCCGTCATGCCGCCAATGGCAAACGCTCCCCGACGATGACAGATAGAAACCAGCAGATCGCGCAGGTTCTGAAAGAACGGCACATCGTGCGGAATGGTATTGCGGTCCGGCAGCACCCACTCCGGATCGCTGAGGTTGAAGTGGATCAACGAGGCCATGTAATCCCAGCGCCCTAGATTCAGCCCCAGAAGGTGCTCGCGCAAATTGTAGAGAAACTCTTCCATCTGATACGCCAGAGGATGAGACTCAACCAGCGCCATGCACCTGATGTATCCGCGCTTCCAGCCGCGCAGTTTCTCGATCTCGTTGAACAGATCGTTCCACCACAGAGCTTCTTCTGCAGATTCTGATTTGGGAATGTAGAAGCAAAGCGGATGCTTGAGTTTGGCAGGATCGACACCGAAGGCAATGCGGCAGACGTCGTAGAGCGACGCCGAAGCGAGATCCTCTGTTTCAGGCTTCTTTTCGCTGCGAGTTGCGCGCTGATCCAAACCAGGTAAACGTTGCGATAAATGCAGGCCACGAGCTCGTGTGAAGATCACCGTTGAACTTTGGTTGATCGAAGCCTGTTTGTTGCGCTTCTTGTCGAAGTAGGTCAGCTCGCCCCCCAGCGCAGCATGAATGTTTTTGACGCCTAATTCGATGTGCTCCCAGAAATTGGCAGTCGAATCCTCCAGGTCGAGCATCACACCGGGCGCGCCGGAGTTAAGCATTTTCACCACCAGTTCCGCATCGTCTGCAGGTCCAGTCATCTGATTGCGCTGATCCTGACACCAATCGGGCAAGTTGATGCTCCAGTTGCTCGTCGTCGCCTCTGACCGCGGCAGATGTTTTGGCAGCTTGCCCGCATGTGCGTCGGCGAGCGCGCGTTTGCGTTTGGCAATCAGTTCACGCTGCCGAGCAGTAAAGCGCTGATGTAGTGGCAGGAAAAATTCCCAAAAGCCGGCGGGAAGATCGCGTTGCGAAGTGAAATCTTTTGGAGCGGAATTCATAGCAAAGCCGCGCAGTTGGTGCATGCTCTTGAAACTGTAGCAGGCATCGGCAATCGCGCGCATCTCCGGTTGGGCTTATTGTGCAAATTGCATCCATACGGGGCAGACTTGTGATTTTCCGGAAGCACATCTCGGCATGATTTGGACAGAGATGTATGTTGTTGCTTGTCTCGCTCTCCCCTATGATTGAGATTAGTTTTTCTGCAAACCACCACTCGTTGCATATCCAATGAAAGAGCCCTTGACGTCGAGCGAATCCTGCCCTCTGTGCGGAGGTTCGGGTTGGAAAACGATTCCTGCGACCTCGGCGAAGGCGCAGAGTGTTGTCCGTTGCGACTGCCGGTCTGGCAATTGGACCGACCGTCTCCTGAAAAAAGCTCGGATTCCGGCTCGCTACGAGCACTGCACGTTGTCGAACTTCGACTCGGACTTCCCCGGGGCCAATCGCACGCTGCCCAGCGCCTTATTCCAGGCGAATCGTTTTGTCGAGGAGTATCCGCTTGAGACAACCGGTCTGATGCTGCTCGGTCCCATCGGTGTGGGAAAGACTCATTTGGCCGTCGGTATTCTTCGCGAACTGGTGGTTCAGAAAAACGCATCGTGTCTGTTTTACGATTACCGCGAGCTGCTGAAGGAAATTCAGAACTCGTATAACTCCACTGTCCAGACTACGGAGCTTGAGATCCTGCGGCCTGTATTTGAGACCGAAGTACTGGTGCTCGACGAACTCGGAGCGGTGAAGCCTACCGAATGGGTTTGGGACACGGTCAGCCACATTCTCAACACCCGCTACAACGACAAGCGGACCACGATCATTACCACCAATTTCGACGATTTGCCTCCTGGCAAGGGCCGGTCGCTGCTGGAGAAGTCGAGTCGGGACGACACGCTTGGAGACCGAATCGGAGAACGCATGCGCTCGCGCTTGCACGAGATGTGCAAAGCTGTAGAGATGCAAGGCAGCGACTTTCGCCAGAGTATCCGGCGCGCCCATTCCGAGTGGTAAGCTCAGCCTCACATCTTCTCTCCTCATCATTGCTGAGCGCTCCTCCGCTAGCTTCGGGCTGCTCTGGACTGGTTGCGCCGATGAACCAGCTCAAAACCTCACTCGCACCAACAGTTACATCAGCATTAGTGCATTCGTGCGTTGACATTCTTTTTCCAGCGTAAGAAGCTACGCTTTCACGCGCAAATTCCGCCCATGAATTGCAGGCTGATCCAGACTCCTCTCCCGTCTCAACGTCCTCGTAAAGACGCAGCACGCTTTGTCTCTGCGGATATGCCGAAAGTCCTTTTCCCCGGAGTTCCCCGTTGACGCGTTCTTTTCTCCGATTGGTCAGGCTTACTTTTTTTCTCGGTAGTGCGTTGCCGCTGGTGGTGATCGGCTGCAGCGTCCTTGGCGGCGCAACAACAACAGCGGACGTATGGCTTGCAATCGTCATCGACGTGATCGTGATTCTTGGCGCTAATGAGATCCTTCGCCGCGTCTTTCTGAAGTTCGAGCCTGCGATTGACAGGTTGGGAGCCGAGCAGGCGGAGTTCGCCGACCATGTTCCAGATCAGTACCTGGAGATTGCGATCGTCGGAAGTGCGGCCTTGAGCCTGTTGCTTGAGCTGGCGATGATTCGCTGGCAGGGAACCGTTTGGGAGCTCTTTGCTTTTTACAAGAATCTCGGACTTCTGGCATGCTTTGCCGGTCTTGGTCTTGGCTACGCTCTCGCCAAGCTGAACCGCATTCATCTCGCCCTGGTCGCGCCGCTCGTGGCTTTCCAGATGATGGTCCTGATCGCGCTTCGCCACGGTCTGAGCATGGATGCAATGAGCAGCCTGAGAATCATGCCGGTTCGCGAACAGCTCAACATGGGACTAGGGCAGGCGACCAGCATTTATCAATATGTCGCGGTGTACTTCTTTCTGGCCACGGTTTTTCTGCTGACGGCATTAGCCTTTGTCCCGGTTGGTCAGATATGCGGCCGATTATTGTTGCGCACAGAGCAGCTACGTGCCTACCGTCTGAACCTTCTGGGAAGCCTGCTCGGTGTTGTCCTGATGCTGGCCCTCAGCTTCCTATGGACACCACCAATCATCTGGTTCGCGGTTTGCTTCCTGGTGATGATTCTGTTTCAGATTTTCCAGCGGCGTGCGTTGTTGGCCGGCATGATCGCGGCGTTCGCCGCCCTCGTATGCCTGGCCTGGCCTGTGTCCACCGGGTTTGAACTGATCTACTCGCCTTATCAGTTGCTTGAGCGTGGAATCGGCGAAAGTGGACAGATGGTGCTTCGCGCCGCGGGCCATTATTACCAGCACGTCTATGATCTTTCATTCGCAACGCAGCAGACTTCTTCCTACCTCCATCATCTCGGGACCTACTACGAGTTTCCTTATCACGTGCGCACGCCGGTAGGCAGCGTTGCCGTCGTGGGAGCAGGAACTGGCAACGATGTCGCTGCCGCGCTGAGGTCGGGAGCCGCGCATGTGGACGCCGTGGAGATCGATCCGGCGATCCAGGCGTTAGGGGCTTTTCACCCTGAGCAGCCTTACAGTAACCGGCGAGTGCGATTAATCAACGACGATGCGCGCTCGTTCCTTCGCGGCACTACGGCACATTATGACTTGATCGACTACGGATTGTTGGATTCGCATACGTTGCTAAGCCAGAATTCGAGCCTCCGTCTCGACTCCTATGTCTATACCGTCGAAGGATTGCGCGAGGCGCGTGCCCGGCTGAAAGACGATGGAATCCTCAGTCTCTCGTTCTCGATCATGTCAATAGAGATGGGCCACAAGATCTACCTGATGATGCAACAGGCTTTCGACGGTCACCCACCCGTTTGCGTGCTGGCCGGATATGACAACTCTGTAATTTTCCTCCAGTCACGAAACGGGGACTTGCAAATTCCTGCCGATTTACTGAGTTCGACCGGTTTTCGGGATGTCACCGTCAACGCCTCCAATCCCAGTATTCGCGCCGATATCTCCACCGATGATTGGCCGTTCTTCTACATGCCGCAAAGGATTTACCCCACGTCGTATTTCTTTCTAGTGGGCCTGATCCTGCTGCTCTCGTTCTTTCTGTTTGCTAACTTTCTGCCAGAGCGGCCACGGTTGAATCACATGTCGTTCTTTTTTCTTGGCGCCGGCTTTATGTTGATTGAAACCAAGGCAATTACCGAAATGGGACTCACCTTCGGGAATACCTGGCAGGTAATCGGAATCGTGATTGCGGGCGTTCTGCTGATGGCGTATCTGGCTAACAGCGCCGTCCACGCGTTCGGCATTCGCCGGACTGCGATTCCTTATGTTCTTCTCCTGGTAGCGATGGGAGTAGGACTGGCGATCGCGAAGAATGGAGGCTTTGCTCCTACGGTTGGAGGCAAGCTCCTCAGCATTATTGTGCTCACGTGTCCGATTTTCTTCGCGGGCATCGTCTTCTCGGCCCTGATTGCCAAGACCGAAAATATCGCCGGAGCCATGGCCAGCAATCTATTCGGAGCGATGGTCGGCGGGCTGCTGGAGTACAACTCGATGTACTTCGGCTTCCACTTCCTCTACTGGCTAGCGGCAGCGTTGTACCTCGCAGCTTTTGTGAGTTCGTTCACATTCAAACCTTCGGCTTTGAGCGCAAAAGCCTAAGACATGAGGACCGGCGCGTGCCCTCGCGCGGGTTCTTGTCGAGGGCTGCATTTTCATCCAAAGGGAATGGTTGTCCGACCGGAATTGCCGTTGCCCAACCAAAACCCGCCCGGGGGCGGCCGGTTCCACGATTACTGTTTGCTGGCGACTGAGCCCTGACTAACTGAGTGTTCGTGGCTCTCGGGATGCACATGCCAGGGCACGTTCTCGGCGGAAATTTCGGGATGCTCGCGCAGGAATTCCAGAGCCAGCGGGTTGGCCGAAGGATCGTCCTTGCGGTCGGAGAAGTAGGCAGCCTGCTCGGCGGCTTTGTCTTTCAATCCAATGCGGCGGTAAATCAGCATGAGATTGTAATGAGCTGCCAGATCGTCCGGATCGATGCCCTGCACCAGCTCGTATTGCTCGCGAGCTTCGGCGTACTTGTGCTGCTGATAGTAGGTGTATGCCAACTCGCGATGAGCGTCGCGCATGCGCGGATATTTCTTCAGGACGCTGAGAAATAGAGCTTCTGCTTCCTCCATGTTGCCTTCCTGACGGAGAATCGAGGCGCGATAAAAGACGGCCCGCGCGTCTCCCGGCGCAAGCTCCAGAGCCTTGTTGAGCGATTCCATTGCGGCGTCGTAACGCTCGTTACGGAAGTTGGCGAGAGCGACGTTGGTGTAGGCGTCGGGATAGTCCGGACGCAACTTCACCACGTGCTCGAAAGCTGCGATCGCTTGCGCGTATTGCAGTTGATTGATCAGCGCTATGCCGTAGTTGTTCCAGCGCATCCACTCGTTTTTGTCCGGCTCGGCGGAGGCAGGATTGCTTGCTCCAAGCTGCACGGTTTTGCCGGCCATCGTCACAATGGGATAGTTTTGCGGCGTTCCCAAAACGAAATTCGTCCAGGCCTGACGGAAGCGGCGATAGTTCACCTTGGAAGTGATGTTGAGCGGGAATTTCACTTCCTGGGGAATGGTGAACTGATAGCGCACCAGGTCGGAGCTGCCGGGCATGATGGTGTTGTCATAAGCGCGGGTGTGCGTCTCCCACACCTGATGATGATCGAGCCACTTTCCCTCTTTGCTGATCAGCCGGTTGGTGTAGCTGTGCGCGCCGCTCTCGAGATCGCCATTTGGTTCCAGATATCCGCTGTGAGTAAGGCTTTTTCCCTCAGCATCCTTGACTTCAAACTCCACCCAGGACTCGTAGAAGTCTCTCTGCTCGGGTACGAGGCTATGACCGATCTTCTTATTCTGAATGACAAGGGAAAGAGTCACGTTCTCGCCGGGACGGAGATCGAGCGCGACTCGGCCCAACGGAGCGACCTCCGCTTGATGGTCGTTGTCGGTGGCGGCGAAAAGATCGAGGCCGAGGGTGTCATCCTGGAGAAACTGGGCAGTTTGTGCGAGCTGCTGGTCGAAGCCGTAATACTTCGGGATTGCAGTGTTCGCAGCCAGCCAGCGATGCGAGCCGATCTTTCCATCGATAGCGCCATAGTCATTTGCGGCTTCCACGGGCTTCATGTGGCAGGTCTGGCAAGTGGAAACCGTGTCCTTGCGATAAAAGGGCAGAGGATTCTCGCGAGACCATGACGACTGCTGCCATTCGTCATAGACGGTAAAGGCGCGCAGCCACTTGTAGTCGTTGAGCTGACGCGGAACCGCGGCCTTGTGACAGACTGCGCAGTATTCTGAGGTTTTGTAGAAATCCTGCATCACCGCTTTGCTGTGCAGTTCGGGATTAGCGAGGATCTCGTCGTAACTTACTTGTCCCGGAATGCGTGTCCCATCGACCTTCACCATCACTGCCGGCGTTCCCATCACGTAGCTGCCAGTCCCGCTGGTGTTCTGAACCTTGATGATGGAGTGGCAGACGCTGCAGGTGACGCCATCGTTGTCGATCGCGGTCCGCTCGATCTTGGAGCCTTTGGTCAGCGCGCCGGAAAAAAGCGCGATGGGATTGTGGCATCCTTCACAATGGCGCGAGAACTCGATGCCCTTGCCGTCGATCAGGAGATTTACGTTCTTGATGTAAAACGGCTCGCGGAAGGAATTGGCGTGCGCGGATTCGCGCCATTGTTTATGCGCGTCCTCATGGCAGTGGCCACAATACTCCGCCGTAGGAAACGCCCCGATTTGAATGAATCCGCCGCTTTCGCTCTTTGCCTGACTGGGCAAAAACAAGGAACTCGCGCCGAAGCGCGTGTTGTAATCCTTCCGGACCTGCTCGTCGTAGTTTGCGACCAGTGTGGTTTTAGCTTTGTCACCAGCTGTGGACGAAGCAGAAGGCTTCGAATCGGAACCAGCATAGGCCAACGCGGCCGCAATCAGGCATGTCCCTGCTGCCGCTATTAGCTTGCCGGATGCGAACACACGTCGAGCCATAAGACGGATTCAGGAACTTTATACTCGCCGGTTTGGCTCACAAATAATGCAAAAGCATTAGCTGGTTCGTTGCTCCCGCCGGTCCAGACGCAGCATGCTGCGTCTCTACAGCTTTGTTGATCGGACGTTTACCAGCACGGCTGAAACCCGCCGCCCTTCCCTAAGTCACTTCAAAAGAAAAAGGTTCGCGGACCGCGAACTAATTCTTCGAGCTTCAGCCGGCTTTGAATTCAGCGACCTCTTCTCCCGGCTTGAAAATTGGGAATTGTTGCTGCGCGGGATCCATCATCGACAGCTTGAGATTGAGCTCTTCCATATCCTTGCGCGCCCAGCCCACACTGCTCACCCGGATCTCGCCGTCGCGGTCCACCAGATAAATCGTCGGAACGTTAGTGAGCTTGTATTCGTTCGAGGCGACATAACGCGGTGACTCGTCCAGAACAACGGGAAAAGTAAGACGATATTGCTTTATGAACGATTGCGTGTCGGACAGGGAATCCTGCGACACGCCAAGAAAAGTTACCGGCTCAGGCTTGTGCACTTGCCACATTCGCTCGATGTAGGGAAAGGCGTATTGGCATACCGGGCAGCTTATCTTGAAAAATGCCAGAACTGCCGGGCCTCGCTTCAGAACGTCCGAGAGGATGACAGGCTTGCCAGCAGTACTCGTAAGAGCAAAGTCTGGAGCTTGTACGTCGCAGGGGAGAGCCATGCTTTCAACTCCTGAAGGAACTTGAGCGGATGCGGGTCCGCTAATTCGATTCTATGCAAGCAAATCGAGCTTGCGCAAAATCTTGCGAGTGAGGCCGGTAAGAGGGAGTCGAGAGACCTCCCGCAGTGAAATCCAACGCTGCCTGACATCCGCAGCGGCGCGC